>Ga0210403_10004510_pt1 | contig 11986 bp, 6 predicted proteins | sample IncBWC19MmetaG_FD_150863 | JGI IMG/M metagenome (GOLD analysis project Ga0210403, IMG submission 150863) | Forest soil microbial communities from Barre Woods Harvard Forest LTER site, Petersham, Massachusetts, United States - Inc-BW-C-19-M | ecosystem: Environmental > Terrestrial > Soil >... | reverse complement strand
AAGAAACGCAATTCGTTCTTACCGGCGGACACCTTGCCGTGCCGTGCGCCGACTGCCACAAAGAATCGGCGGAGTTCCAGCCCAAGCCGGCGGTTATCTACCACTGGCAGGGCTTGAGTTGCACGAGTTGCCACGCGGATCCTCATAAGGGGCAGTTCAAGGAACGCCTGCAGCAGGTTCGAGCGGACAAGATCGTTGCAGGATGCGAGGCGTGCCACTCGACGAAGTCGTGGAAGGACCTGGCCCGGTTCGATCATTCGAAAACCCCATTCCCGCTCGTGGGAGCGCACCGGGCGACCGGCTGCGCCGACTGCCACAAGCCGCCGAACCTGGAAACCAAGCTGATCAATGTGGACTTCAAGGCAGCGCCAACGCAGTGCGAAGATTGCCACGAAGATGTGCACGCGAAACAGTTTGCCAAAGCGGGTGTCACGCGATGTGCTGAATGTCACAACAGCATGAAATGGAAGCCGGCGTTGTTCGATCATGATCAGCGGACGGAGTTCCCTCTGCGCGGCGCTCATCAGAACGTACACTGCGCGGAGTGTCACAAGTCGACCAGGCTCATTGCGGGTAAGGCCGTGCTCTTCTACAAGCCGACACCCAAAGAGTGTGCGGCGTGCCACGGCGCTACCAACCCGGTGCCCGGTGTGAAACAGCACTAGCGGGCGTTACTAGCGGTCATTGCTAGCGGTCATTGCCTATGGCCGGTTTCGTGCGCTTGCCTTGCAAGAATCTTGAAGTTGTAAAACCTCCGGGTCTAGTCACAAGGTCACGCAGGCGGTATATCTCACAGTGAACCCGCATCACTCGAGTATCGCGACGCTGAGTTTGCGTCGGTCGTGGAGATTTCTGAACGCCATACTCCTATAGGCAAAAAGTTCGGGTCACGTGCAGAACTTACATTTGCCTCATAGTAATAGTGAACCAATGGAAGCCGGAGCGATTGGCCACCCGGCACATGAAAGACGTACCAGTGTAACTATCGAGCGCTCATGCGAACCGCTACTCTGTGTGGACTGTCAATTGCATCACTCGTCTAAATATTTCTTCTCTGGCTTTCTAGTTCTGTAGGGGACCGGGTAAGGGGCGAGTCATGTTGGCGTCAGGGGGCGTGCTCAAGCTGATGGCTGTAGGGTTGCTGGCGCTTTCCGGAAGCCCGGAGCGTCCGCACTCGCAGGGCTATGAGGGCACTCACAGTCCCCATGGCAACCTTGCCACTCCCTGTCAGAACTGCCACACCTCAAACGCGTGGCGCCCGATCCGGGCAGTTCCTGAGTTCGATCACAACCAGACGCGGTATCCCTTGCGCGGCATGCACCAGTCGGTGACCTGCACCCAATGTCACGTCAAAATGGTGTTCACAAACGTGGGGCAGCGCTGCCAGGATTGCCACGCCGATATTCACAAGCGGCAACTTGGCGCAAATTGCGAGCAGTGCCATACGGTGCGCGGGTGGACGGTTTCGATCACGCAGGTGCAGGAGCACAACAACCGCTTCCCGCTGACCGGTGCACATGCGGCCGTGGACTGCGATTCCTGTCACAAGGGTGCGGCCAACAGCAAGTTTCAGACGATGTCGACTGCTTGTTATTCCTGCCACGCCGCGGACTTCAAGAGCACGTCGAATCCGAATCACATCTCGGCGCAATTCAGCACGACCTGTAATCAGTGCCATGGCACGGATAACTGGCTGAACGCCGCGTTCGACCACTCGACGGTGGGATTTCCCTTGACCAACGCACACGCCGACCCGCCGCGTCAGTGCGCCGACTGCCACATCAACAATAACTACAACTTGAACACCACGGCCTGCGTGTCCTGCCATTTGAAGGATTTCCAGGGGACAACCAATCCTAATCACGTCACGGCCAGCTTCCCGCAGACCTGCGAGCAGTGCCATAACACGACTTCGTGGCTGAATGCCTCGTTCAATCACGACACTACGGGTTTCTCATTGACCGGGTTGCATACGGTGCCGCCGCGGCAATGCACGGATTGCCACAACGCGAAGTTTGGCAACTACAACATCACCAGCACTGCCTGTGTGACCTGCCACCTGACCGATTTCCAGGGGACAACGAATCCGAATCACGTCATTTCAAACTTCCCGCCGACTTGTGAACAGTGTCATAACACCACTTCGTGGCTCAATGCCACCTTCAATCACAACAGCACCGGATTTCCGCTCACCGGGTCGCACACGGTACCTCCGCGGCAGTGCACGGATTGCCATATCAACAACAACTACAACCTGACCACTACCGCGTGCGTCGGTTGCCACCAGACCGACTACAACAACGCGACCACTCCGGTGCCGCACACGGGCTTCCCCACGACCTGCGAAACCTGCCACGACACCGTGCAATGGACCGACGGTACTTTCAACCACGCCACCACCGGATTTGCTCTGACCGGATCGCACACGGTTCCGCCGCGCCAGTGTTCGGATTGCCACAACTCGAAATTCGGCAACTACAACATAACCAGCACCGCCTGCGTGAACTGTCACTTACCGGATTACACCGGCACCACCAGTCCCGCGCACGCCGCGGCCGGGTTCCCGCAGCAGTGCGAGCTGTGCCACGACACCAATGTGTGGACCGATTCCACGTTCAATCACAACACTACGGCGTTCCCCCTGACCGGATCGCACACGGTTCCGCCGCGGCAGTGCACTGATTGCCACGTCAACAACAATTACACGACGCTGCCGCTGACTTGCATCGGGTGCCACCAGACGGATTACAACAACACGAGCAATCCGGGCCACGCGGCCCAGCCGCAGTTCTTCCCCACGACTTGCCAGAGCTGTCACAGCACCACGAACTGGTTGAACGCGAATTTCAACCACGGGCAATATTCACCGTTCCCGACAAATCACGGCGGAGCCAACAATCTGTGCTCTACCTGCCATACCAATTCGAACGACTATTCGGTGTTCCAGTGCACCGGTTGCCACGGGGGCAACAACTCGAACAACTTCCATCACGACAACGTCAGCGGGTATGTCTACAACAGCATCAACTGCTACCAGTGCCATCAGAGCGGCAATGGCGGGGGATAAGCGCGAACTTGGGCCGCAGCTCACCAGCGCGGCGGCAGCGGAAACGAAGAATTCAGGCGGCAGGTGGAGCGCCAGCGAGTGAACGCAAACAATGACGGCAGCTCAGAAACACGTGGCGGTCCTGATGCTCTTGTTGTCCTGTGCCGTGGCGCAGAACGCAGGTGGGCCGGCGACCGTGCAGGCAGTGAAGGTGGCGCGAGCGGAGAGCGATCTGCGGGTCGAGATCACGCTCAGCTCTCCGGTAAAAGCTTCCGCGGATGAGGCCGTTCATCCCGACCGGATTCTGGTGGATCTGTCCGGCGCCATCTGCAACGACGTGTGTACCGAAACCATGCGCAAGATCGAAGTCAACAGTAACGGAGTGCGCCGCGTACGCACGGCCCAGCACAGCAGCAGCCCTCCCATTACGCGCATCGTGCTGGACCTCGACGTGGCACACCCGTACACACTGAAATCGGAAGGGAACCATATTATTCTGACGGTCAGTCCGCACAGTTCGTCTCGCGGAGCAGTGGCCCCGGCAGTGTCGGGAACCGTCATAGGGATTTTTCGGCGCCAACCGCGAGCGCCGGCGCAAACCACCGATGACAATTCGGCGCGCGTGCCCTTGCCCGAACCGCCAGCGCCGACAGCTCCAGTTTCCAGTGCAACTTCAACTTCCTCCGTGGCGGCGTCTCCTCCCGAGCAAACCGCCCCTGTCCCTGCGGTGCAAGCTCCTTCGCAGCCGTCCAATTATTCCGGCAGCGAGGTTGCTTCCGCGTCCGGATTTCCTTCCGGCGGCGCCGCCGCCTCGCCTACCGAAATCAAGAGCGAGATTCGCGCAGCGAGCGAACCGGTGAACAGTACGCCTGCTTCTTCGACCGCACCCGCCGCTGAGACCGCCGCAAATTCAACATTGATTATTGGCGGCGCTGACCCAAATCTGCACACCGTGTTCCGAGTGAAGTACGTGGCTGAGGGCGTGGCGTACCTGGATGGTGGCAGCGCTGCCGGTTTGAAGGAGGGAATGAAGCTCGAAGTCCGCGACGATGCTTTACCGGCGCGGCAGGGTGAGAGCGCAAGCGCCGGCGATCCGCGCGTTGTGGCGGAGCTTGAGATTGGCGGAGTTGCGGAAACTTCTTCCGTGGCTGACATTCATACGCCCAAGCGGCCGGTGAAAGTCGGCGATCTCGCTTACCTGTCTTCGAGCGATGCAGATGCGTTGGTGCAGCAGCGCACGCTGAGCGCAACCCGGGCCTATCCTGCCGTGATTTCTTTCACCGAAGGCGACACGCTGGACGAAGAGGTGCGCCAGGAAATTCCGCGGCCGCCGCTGCCTTCCGTGAATCGCGCGCGCGGCCGCATCGGCTTCGATTACATCACCACTATCAGCCATGGCACCACCGACGTCACCAGTTCCGATGTGGGGATGGTTTTCCGCGGGGACATTACGCGGATCGGCGGCACCTATTGGAACCTGAGCGGATATTGGCGCGGGCGGCTCACCAAGAGCTCCGCCACCGGCACGCAAACACTGCAAGATCTGATCAACCGCACCTACCATCTCGAGATGACGTACGACAATCCCAACTCCAACTTGGTCGCCGGGTTCGGACGCCTCTATCTGCCGTGGGCACCGAGCCTCGACACGATCGACGGCGGTTATTTTGGAACCAGACTTTCCAAGGGAACGACACTAGGGATTTTGGGCGGATCGATGCCCGATCCTTCCTCCTGGGACTACAGCCCGAACCGGGCGATTGGCGGCACGTTCATCAACTTTGAAGGCGGCGAATACAACGCCCTGCACTACAGCAGCACGTTCGGCGTAGGAGTCAGCCTGGTGAATTGGGCGATCGACCGGCCCTTTGTTTTCGTGGAAGACTCGGTTTCGTTCAAGCGCTACATTGCCGTCTACGAGTCCGCCCAGGTGGACAGCCCGCGGGGAAACAGCGCCACGCCTGCGCCCTGCCCCGGGCTGGGTCGAAACTTTTTTACCTTCCGCGTGAATCCGCAGCCGCGCGTGGAGCTGGATTTCAACTACAACTACTTCCGTGATATTCCGACTTTCGATCCCACTCTGGTCGGCACCGGATTGCTGGACAAATTTCTGTTCCAGGGTTTCAGCGCCGGCGCGCGGGTCGAGGTGGTGAAGCAGGTTTTTGTTTCCACAACTCTGGGACGGAGCAGCGGCAGCGGGGACTCGAAGGCATCGCTCAACGAAATGTACGGCATTACTTTCGCGCGGCTTCCCTGGCTGAGGCTGCGCGCCGATGCCCACTACGCGCGCTTCAACAGTTCGTTCGGGACCGGATCCTACCAGTCGTTTTCCATTTCCCGGCAGCTTAGCGACGAACTTCGGCTGGAAATTCTTGCCGGGCAGCAGAATTTTAATTCCACACTCACCACCAACAACCGGGCCCGGTTCGTCACCGGCACGGTGGAGAGATCGCTCGGACCACGCTACTACGTCCAGGGAAATTTCACCTTCAACAGCGGCCAGTTGAGTTATGACCAGTTCATGTTCTCACTCGGCTACAGATTTGATTCGAGGCAGCACAGGCAATGACAAGTCAAAAACAAATCGCGAAGCTGATGCGGCACACTACTTGCATCGTCCTGGCCTTGGCAGGTTTCTGCTTCGCCGGCAATGGGCCTGGTACTCCCGAAGCGCATAAGCTGGCCAACCTGCTGAATCGCGCCGGCGATCAGACTTCGGCATTTGTCGATCAGTTCTCCGACGTGAAATGTACTGAACACGTGCGCCAGGAGAAGCTGGGCAAAGACGACAAGGTCGCACTGAAAGAAGAATCTTCTTATGACTACCTAGTCATTCTGACAAATACTGGGGGAGAGCTAAGCCTTTCGGAATCACGTCTGACATTGCACGAGGCGAAACGCGACCGCAGGAACACGTCGATGCTGCTGAGCAACGGTTTCGCCACGCTTTTTCTGGTGTTCCACCCCTACTACGCCGAAGCTTTTCAATTCAGCCTTGCGGGAGAAGAAGTAATCGGAGGCAAGACTTTCGACAAGGTTACCTTCCGGCACATTGCTGGAATGAAGTCGCCTGCCGCCCTCGCTCTGCGCGGGCGGGAGTATCCGCTGGAGCTTGCGGGCACAGCCTGGATTGATCCGCAGACCGGCAACATCGCAAGAATCGAGGCGGGCATTGAGGACACGTTGCAGGATGTTGGGCTGAAGTCTCTGCATTCGGAAATTGATTTTGCTCCCTTGCCTTTTGCCGATTCACAGACGGTGTACTGGTTTCCCACGCGGGCCATGGTCGAGGTGGAAACGCCGCGGCAGCACTGGCGTAACTTGCACCAGTTCACCGAATACAAGAAATTCTCCGTCAGCACAGAAGCGAAGGTGACCAGCAAATGAGCGCGAATGCCACAGCCACAGCCCGCCTTGCCCCCACTGCATCCGTAGCGGTGCCGGACGCCGAACGGTCGCATCGTGTGCGGCTGTATGCCTTGTACGCGGTGGCCATCGCCATCAATCTGGCGATCTTTATTTATGGGTTTGATTATTACAAGCTCTCCGCCATCGAGCGGCCGTTTTCTCCCAAGCATCATCTGCTGCGGCCGAGCGGCCCGGTTGGGTTGTATCTCGGGTTCTTCGGGGTGGCCCTGTTCCTCGGAATCTTTCTCTATCCCATTCGCAAACACTGGGCCTGGCTGGCCGCCAAGGGCAGCACGCGTCACTGGCTCGACATCCACATTCTGATGGGCTTGACCGCGCCGGCCATCGTAGCCTTCCACTCCACCTTGAAGTTCAAGGGGCTTGCGGGCATGGCTTTCTGGATCATGTTTGCCGTCTCCGCCAGCGGAGTGGTGGGACGCTACCTGTATGGCCAGATTCCTCGCAAGGTGACCACGGCCGAGTTGTCGATGCGCGAGCTGCAGGACTTGCAGGCGCACCTGGCACAGCAACTCGCAGCACAGAATTTATTGCCCAAGGCCGATTTGCAGGCCCTGCTGAGGCTTCCTGATCCAAATCGAGTGGCACGTCTACCCGTCGCGATGGCGATCATTTATATGATCCTGCTCGATGTCGCGCGCAAGTTCCGTGTGGCCCAGCTCCGCCGTCATGCGTTGAAGGGCAACCCATCGCTAACCACGCTGTTCGGATTTCTGCCCACTAGGCATCGTGAAGTTGAGCGGGCGATTCGCGCCGCCGCCGAAGAGGCCAGACTTTCGAAAAAAGTTCTGTTCCTTTCACGATCGCAGAAAGTTTTTCATTTGTGGCACATCGTGCACAAGCCTTTCAGCTATGCCTTCGCCGTTGTGGCGATGATTCACATTGGTTTGCAGTTCGTTCTGGGATATTTCTAACGCGATGCTTTCTAGTGCGAGACTATGGATTCACTCATCACATTCGCGATTGCAGCGCTCATCACGCTCTTCTTCGTTGTCGGCTATCTGAGAAATCTGAAGAAGCGGGAGGCCCGCGCCCGCGAAGCGGCGGAAAAAGGCAAACTTTTTTCCGAAGGCCCAAAAGCCCAGCATCCGCATATCGACAGCAACTACTGTATCGGCTGCGGCACTTGCACCGCAGTCTGTCCGGAGGGCGACGTGCTGGCCTTGATCGCCGGCAAGGCGGTCATCATTAACGGACACAAGTGCATCGGGCACGGCCTCTGCGCCGACGCTTGTCCCGTCGGCGCCATCACCATGGTGATGGCCAGCCCGAGCATGGCGGCCGACATGCCCTACCTCACCGCGGAGCATGAAACCACGGTTCCCGGTCTCTTCATCGTGGGTGAACTAGGCGGCCTGGCTCTAATTAAGAATGCGGTGAATCAGGGCCGCGACTGCGTCGACACTATCACGCGCCGGCTTGCGCACAATCCCGTCGCTCGCGCTCACGGAGTCTACGACGTGCTCATCGTCGGCGCCGGCCCGGCGGGAATCAGCGCCTCGCTGCGCGCCATTGAGAACAAGCTCACCTACATCACTCTCGAGCGCGATGAAGTGGGTGGCACTGTGGCGAAATATCCGCGGCAAAAGCTGGTGATGACCAGCCCCGTGGAATTTCCCATGTACGGCAAGTTCAAGAAGATGCAGCTTTCCAAAGAGCATCTGCTGAGTTTCTGGGATATGGTCCTTAACCGCGCGGATTTCAATGTCTGCACCGGCGAGAAGGTCTCCGATATCAAGACAGGCACAGACGTTATTCTCACCGTTGTCACCGCCAACAACGAATATCGCGCGCGCAACGTGGTTCTGGCGCTCGGGCGCGCCGGCGATCCAAGAAAACTCGGCGTCAAAGGAGAGGAACTGCCGAAGGTGATGTATCGCCTGATCGAAGCCGACCACTACATCAACAAACGGATTCTTGTCGTGGGCGGAGGCGACAGCGCGGTCGAGGCCGCCATGGGCCTCGCGCACCAGGCCGGCAACCTCGTTACCCTCTGCTACCGCGGCGAACGCTTCAGCCGAATCAAAGAGCGAAACGCGAAGCGCATGGAAGACTGTATGCGCACGGGAAAAGTCACCGTTCTCTTTCAGACAAATCCCGTCGAGTTCAAGGCGGACTCGGTCCGCCTCGATGTCAATGGCGTTCTCAAGGACATTCCCAACGACTTCGTCTGGATTTTTGCTGGAGGAAGCCCTCCCAATGACTTCCTGAAGAAGATCGGAGTAGGGTTTGGAGCGCGCGACCTGACCCTGGAGGCAAGCCGAGAAGCCAGAGCGGCTGAGGCCTCGCGAAACCAGCTTGCCCAAGCCGCCGTTCCGGCGCACTAGAGCCTATGTGATTGCGACAGGAGGTATTGCCACAGGGGTATTGAGATAGGACAGTGCGTAGCCTAAGTTGTGTATCGCGTGCTTTGAGACTTGGGGAACCATCGAAGCTTACGAAACCATTCCAAAAGAATGGCGGGGACGACTGGACTCGAACCCGCGGCCTCTGCCGTGACAGCGGATGTTTCAGAGGTAACTGATTGAAAATCTACGGCGCCGATCGCCCATCTTGGCGTTCTGAGTAACCCCCGGGAAGTGTTATTGCACCCTGATTGCACCCAGACTAAATGGGTACCTCTTCCACGTAGAGTGTGACACTATTCAAATCCCGGCTACTTCCGGTTTTACCTGCAATCGGCACCGAATCGATGCCAGTGCGAAGATCACGTCCCTGGAAGCCGACATCTCGGTACTGATACGGCCAACCCCCACGAAGCCAACTCGTTCGGGTCAATGAGTGATATGGCGATGTTACAACAGCCATCGCATTGAGCTGCTCTCAACTCCCCGCCTTTCATTGACATACCGGTTTCGCAGGGTAGGATTCTGCGCTAGTGATCGGGCCAAACCATCTCGCACTATCGCATCGTTGAGAAGCTGGGCGGTGGAGGGATGGGCGCGGTGTACAAGGCTGAGGACACGCGTCTCCACCGTCCGGTCGCGCTGAAGTTTCTACCCGACGATGTGGAATAGATCTGGATCTGGATCTGGTCCTTCCGCCACCCTTCTAGCTAAATGGGGCCATCTCCGATGGTGCGATTGGCGTTTACCATAGTGAAGAGCAGGCCAGAGCCAAGAGTCACCCAGACGGCTACGTCTAGCGCCGGTCCCCAACCTTTGTGGACCGCGATTGAAGCGGTCACGGTCGAGGAAACGACTCCACCAAGACTGCCCATCGTGTTCATGAGCGCGGATAGCGAAGCGGAATACGATGGAGCAAGATCGATGCAGGCAGCCCAGAAATTTGCCGCCGCAAACATATTAAAGCCGGCCGCCAGCGCGATCATCGGCAGTGCGATTAAGGTCAGCTGGAGATGGTTTCCACTGTAGAGCAGCAAAGCGGAGAGGCCCATCCCCAGCCAGACCGCCGCCACGCGGCCCGTGCGCCGGTCGGTTACGCGGGCTACCCGATCGGAGAACCATCCGCCCACCGGCGACAACAAAGCCATGGCCAGAAACGGCGCCGAGGTCCACGCCGCTGCCTGCATAATCCCCAGCCCACGCACTTTCACCGCATAAAAATAGAACCAGTTGTAGTAAACGTAAAATGTGTAGCCCTGCAGGCCGTAAGCGAGAATCAGTCCCCACACCGAGATGTTGGTCAACATCTTGAACCAGGGCACGACGGTTGCCTTCGTTTGTCGCAGACGAACGGTATCTCCTTTTTGCGAACCGGGGTGAACAATTTGCAGCTCCGCCTGATTCACGTCTTTATGTTCTTCGGGCCAGTCGGTGGCGTAGAAGTGCCAGACGGCAACCACCACGAGGGCCAGCGTGGCGCACGCTGCGAAGGAAGCCTGCCAGCCCCAATGCACCATCATCCACGCGATGAAGACCGGGGTCAGCGTTCCGCCCAAGCCCAGCCCGCACACTTGCAGTCCGCTGGCGAATCCGCGCTCGCGAACCGCGGTCCACGATGCGATGACCCGGGTTACATTCGAGGACACGGCAGCTTCTCCCACGCCGGTAAGGAATCGCACCAGGCGGAAAGCGGCCAGAATGCTCATTCCCGTCATTGCCGCGAGGCGGGGAACCAACCCCATGGCTCCAGCGCCGAGAGTGAAACACAGAATGGAAAACGTCAGCGTCTTTCTGGGACCGATGCGGTCACAGATGTATCCCCAGGGAATCTGAAACACGCCATAGCCCCATAGGAACGCACTAAACACCAAACCCATGGAGATGGTGCTGAAGGAAAAGTCTTCTGCAATGTATTTTCCGGCGATGCTGAGATTGAGCCGGTTGAGCGCGGTGACTGCCATGATGGCCATCACCACGGCCATGATGCGCCAGCGCACGCGGGTCGCCCCGCTGTCCGGAACCAGCTCTGATGGAGCTGCGCGTGGCTGACTCATGTCACTCGTGGTATCCAAGCGATTCTCCGGTTTGCAGGGCTAACGCTGGCGGCCGCACGACGCGGACGCTGGCATGATTGAATCACAGAGCGCCAATTCTTCAGCGGGCCTTACCAGACGACCTTCAGGCCGAATTGAATCTGCCGCGAGCTTGTGGTCGTAGAACCGAGCACGCCCGCGTTTGACAGCAAAGCCCCAGAGGAATCGAAGATGGAGTTGTTATTGCCATCAGTCAGGAAATTAGGCGCCTGGAAGTTGGTGTGGTTCAAGAGGTTGAAGAACTCCGCCCGGAACTGCACGTTGAAAGCTTCCGAGATTCGCGTGATCCGGAAGTTCTTGAACACCGAGAAGTCGACAGTGGCCAGATGCGGACCGTACAGGCTGTTGCGTCCGGCAGTGCCGACGAGATTTTGGCAAAACGTGTTTCCCGACGGCGGCGTCAAAGTCGTGTTCCAGAAACCGGTCTGGGCCACAGGATCGTTCACCGGACAGTTCGCGGCGGCAAAAGACGCTGGCGCATTCGGCAGGGTAAAGCAGCTTGTATTGAGGTAGTTGACGCCACCGTGGATTGGGTTGCAGCCCTTCACGATATTGGCGTAATCCATGGAGAAGTCGCCATTAAAGCCGGTGCCCAGCGGATCGCCGCCGGCGCCGATCGTTGGAGTAAAGGGCGAGCCGCTCGTCGCTGTGACGATGGTCCCCAGTTCCCATCCTCCCAAAGCGTAAGACATGGGCCCTTGCTTGGGGCCGGGCAGGTTCCAAATCAGCGTCGCGGTCAACACGTGACGGATGTCGAAGTCGCACGCGCCGTGCCGGTACGATTGCGAAAACAGGATCGGCACCGCAATCGAATTGGCGTAGGTATCTCCCGTGACGGGCGCTGAACTTGTGTCTTTGCAATTCCCCAGTGCGTATGAAAGCTGGCCTTGCACGCCGTGGTTCATGGTCTTCTTGAGTTGCGCCTGGAAGGATTCGTAGGAAGACGCGCCGTCAAACAGCACGGGACGGATTCCAGATCCGCCAGTTCCACCCGCCCAGTTGGGATCGATGGCGGTTCCGCCCATAGGAATCAATGTTCCCGCCGACGTCGCGATGGGCTGCACCAGGTTAATATC
>Ga0210403_10004509_pt1 | contig 11987 bp, 14 predicted proteins | sample IncBWC19MmetaG_FD_150863 | JGI IMG/M metagenome (GOLD analysis project Ga0210403, IMG submission 150863) | Forest soil microbial communities from Barre Woods Harvard Forest LTER site, Petersham, Massachusetts, United States - Inc-BW-C-19-M | ecosystem: Environmental > Terrestrial > Soil >... | reverse complement strand
AGGTTTGCTGGCCGGGCAAACGGTTCGGGAGGAAGTGATGGCCAGGCGCGTCGGCATCGTCGGCATTGGCATCATGGGCACTGCGATGATGCGCAACCTCGTCAAGGACGGGTTCGAGGTCGTCGGTTACGACATCGCCGAAGTCGCGATGGCGCGGCTGATCGAGAGCGGCGGGATCGCCGCCGCTTCGCCGCGCGATGTTGCCGAAAAAACCGAGATCCTGATCACCTCACTGCCCAATGTCGATGCCTTCGAACAGGTAATGACGGGCCAGGGCGGCGTCGCCTCGAGCAACGGTATGGGGCAGATTGTCATCGAATGCAGCACTCTGCCGATCGAGGTGAAGGCTCGCGGGGAGGCGCAGCTCGCCGCGCAAGGCAAGATCCTGCTCGATTGTCCGGTGAGCGGCACCGGCGCCCAGGCGGCGAGCAGGGACCTTGTCGTCTTCGCCAGCGGCAACGAGGCGGCATTCGAGCGATGCCATCAGGTGCTCGCCGGTATATCTCGAGCACAGAAATATGTCGGTGCCTTCGGTAATGGCAGCCGGATGAAGTTCATCGCCAACCATCTCGTTACGATCCACAATCTGGCAGCGGCCGAAGCGATTGTGCTCGGCGAGATGGCGGGGCTCGATCCGGCGCTGGTCTTCGACGTGATTGGCGACAGCGCAGGCTCCTCGCGCATGTTTCAGATCCGCGGGCCGATGATGGTCAGGGGCCAATACGACGAGCCAACGGCGACAATGACGACGCATTTGAAGGACCTCGACATCATCGGCAAATTCGCCGCCGACCTGCATTGCCCGACGCCGCTCTTCGCCACCGCAACACAGTTTTACCACGCGGGTGTTGCGCAAGGCCGGGGCGGCCACGACACCGGGGCGGTGTGCGCGGTCCTGGAGCAGCTTGCCGGGATCACGCCTCGGGGGTGAAGGCAACCGGCCCGTCGAACAGCGTCGCCCGCGAACTGTCGGGGCTTTGTACAAACGAGCATGGGACAAACGAGTCGCCCCGCGGTATCGGTCTGTGTCGACCCTACTCAGCCTTTGGCAACGGCCTCGCCCGCGCGTCAGCCAAGGATTCCCATCCGTTCAGTTCTTGTTGGATACCTGCGGCGTGTCAGAGCGGTGGGCAGCACTAAGCCCGCTGCAGCAATGCGCGCACGTACGGGACAGGGCCCGCTAACCGTCGCCCGTAGCATCAAACGACTGCTGCGGTCGGGTGAGGATGCCCCTGAACGGCCATTGCCGGCGCCGCCTAGCAGTCGGATGTGGACAGTTAGTCATACCTTTAGTGACAGCTACCGTTCACCGGTCCATCTCCTCAATGCCACAGGCGGTTAGTTGAACCTCTGAGGAAACGGCGTAACGTGGGTTAGTTACGCGGGAAGATAACCTGCCCGCCATCGCGATAAGAAGGGGACGATCGACATGAAGGCGAAGAAGAAACACCAACAAACTCGCGGCGAAGTGACCGAGTTAGCGAGCGAGACGGCAAAAATTGAGCAGTATTGGATCGTGGGCGACCGATCCGAACCACACAAACCCCCGAAGAATTACAACTACGTGGAAGAACTTATTCACCTCCAAATCGAACTGATCAAATTGCAGGAGTATGTGAGACACAACCATCTCAAGATGTGCGTCATCTTCGAGGGGCGGGATGCAGCAGGCAAGGGTGGCGTCATCAAGCGCATTACAGATCCGCTGAACCCCCGCGTCTGCCGCGTCGTCGCCCTCTCTACTCCGACCGAGAGGGAGCGCAGGCAGTGGTATTTTCAGCGATATGTAGCGGAGTTGCCCTCGGCCGGTGAGATCGTTCTCTTCGACCGGAGCTGGTACAATCGTGCCGGCGTTGCACGCGTCATGGGCTTCTGCACAGAGGACGAATATCAGGAGTTCCTGCGATCGTGCCCGCTCTTTGAAGAAATGCTGGTTCGCTCAGGCATCATCCTTGTGAAGTACTGGTTTTCAGTGAATGACGAGGAACAGGAGAAACGGTTCCAAGACCGCATGCGCAATCCGATCAAACGCTGGAAGCTTAGCACGATGGACGTAGAATCCCGCCGTCATTGGGTCGATTATTCACAGGCAAAGGACCTTATGTTCGCCCGAACCGACATTAAGATAAGCCCGTGGTATGTGGTGAACTCCGACAACAAGAAACAAGCCCGGCTCAATTGCATCGCACACCTGTTGTCCCGAGTCCCTTACAATGACCTGAACCCCGTCGAGATTGCGCTGCCTCCGCGCCAATCCGATAGCGACTACAAGCGTCCGAAGATAACGAGTCAGCGCTTCGTGCCTGACGTCTATTGACGGCTGCGGACGTGGATCGACCAGTTCGGGCAGGCCGCGGCGCATGGAGCGAACCGACGAAGCTCGATCGATAGTCCCGCGTGGCTACGCCTTCAGCTCGCGCTTCAGCTCCTCGAGAAAGCGCCAGTCCGTGTGCTCGGCGATCAGCTGCTGCGGGTTCGTCTGGATCAAACCCGCGTCGTGCAGCCGCAGCGCATAGAAGCGGAGCGTGTCCTCCGGGTCGTAATCCCGCCAAACATCATAGCGGATCTCGCTCAGCGCCTGCACGGCATAGTCATAATGCGTCGTGTATCCCTGTTCGACAAGCAGTCGCGCCGCGCGCTTGGGCTCGGACGCGCAGAGATCGGCAGCCTTGAGGATGGCGCGCAGCACGCGCTTGGTGGCAACCGGATATTTGCCGGCAAAGTCTCTGTGGGTCGCCAGCATGCAGCACAAATACTGCGACCACGGGCGGTCGTTGATGCTGCTGACGATGACATGCCCGATGTTCCTGGCGCGAACTTCCTGGAGATCGGGCGGACCGGCGAGGAAGGCATCGACCTTACCCTCAGCGAACAGGTCCATTGGTTGCAGCTTCGGATCAGAAACCCAGCGGATGTCCTTGGCGGGATCAAGACCGACCAGGCGGGTCATGATGGCGAGCAGCGCCCTGTTTGGGCTATTCTTGTAAATGTCCATGCCCACGGTCCTGCCCTTCAGGTCGCCGAGGGTGCGGATCTCATTTTTGCCGAAGACCTCGAAGCACCCGAGATGCAGGCCGCTCAAGACCATGACCGGTGCACCGGCATTCATCCCCAGGACGAAACTCGGCGCAAAGCTCCTGCCGAAATCTATTTCGCCATGCGCAATCATATCCGCATAAACTTCCGAGTTGGCGGCATCGGCCCGGCGTACAAGGGCTTCTGTTACGTCCACGTAGTGAATTTCTGTAAAGCCCTCGGCGCGCAGCAATTCCTGGAAAACTTGGGGGGCAATGCAGGTTCCGGGGTCTTTTCCGAAGCGGATCGTGGTGACTTCCGGTGGTGGCTCCGCGGCCGAGTGATTTACCCAGGCGCCAAGCCCACCGAAGCACGCAGCGCCGGCAAACGCAACATTGGTCAGGAGCTGGCGCCGAGTAGTCTGTACGATCCGCATGAAACCTCCCTGAGGCTCTGCACGCCTCGATCCGCCAAAATGATGATAAATGTGGTCGGCCGTGGTCCCGCGTTTCGAGCACCGGTGAGGATAATCATAGGCTACAACTGGCAGCAGCGAAAACGAAAGTTGGCGGTCGGGCGTCGTCGACGTCCAAGGACCGGTTTCACTTGCTTACGGAGGATAGTTGGATCGGGTGTTTATCCGGTGTAATTCCGGTGCGTTTGACCGCTTTGGGTCGAACCTCCCCGTTCCTGAGTGGTAACGGGAAGGTCCACAAATCGGCGCAAAGCCGCCCGGCACCATAAGCGCAAGCTCGATGCGGCGGGGCGTGGGTTTCCGCGGCAATCCCCAGCGAGTAAAGCATATAATCGAACCTTGAAGTATAGACGGATTTGTTCTTGAATAACAGCTTAAATGGACCTGGATATAGGATCTACAAGTAACACCAGTTGTATTTTGGTTGTTACTTACGTCAACCAGTAAACACGAAGACAAGCCCATGTAGTTACCGTGGAAGCTCCGGTTGCAGACTGCCTGCATCGAGCAGCTTGCCGACGCCGACCGACCTTCGATACTCAGCACTGGCTCAGCGCGTCAGCGCCACGACCAAACGGGAAGCGGCGGGATGAAAGCGGGATCGTGGCTTCTCTCGCGCGACGGGGAGAGGAGGTCCGGCTCCTCTATACACACCCTGATCGGATCGGTATGGGTGCGGGCACGCAGCTATACCTTAACAAAGGTCGGGAGCTTCCCGCTGCCGGGGCACCCAGCCTCGATGCGCGGCAACACGCCTTGAGGCGGATCCTCAATCGGTGCGCCAGCGCTCGATGATCGGCCCGGAGCTGCCGCACACCGGATCGGTGGCAGGCAGGGACACCTCGTGGACTCTCCGCTACCGTTAGTTCCCACCTTGAGAAGGAACCAGCCCCTGCGGGTCCACCCTAATCGATCTTCGCACTCTTCTTCGCTGCGAGAACAACCGTCATCATCCCAAGTGGGACCGAGGGTTCGTCCCCTCCAGCGAAGAGTTCACGAACCATCGGTTCCTGCCGAACTTCATTCCGCTCGGCTCGGGTGGCTCGACCGGTGAGCCACCATCGCCTCCGCGTAGCAACCCTCCGCCGCCAGAGTGGGTACTTGCCCCGCTAGCGGTACTCTGGGTCCAGGCATTTCTCCCACAGCGCAGACGGCTCGACGACACGGCTGCCGATGTCGAACACTAGGAAGTCCTTCGTCGTCATGACCGTCCCTGCATGATCAGCCGAGACGGGTTGCCAGCACCGTCGCCGGCCGCCGGCCGACTTCCGCGACTGCCAGCGGCGTCAGCGCGCCCGTCTGTTGGTTGATGCGGTACGAGGCCAGCCGGCCCGACGCCGTGCCCGTGGCAAACAGGAAGTGCCCTGCCGGATCAAGGCAGAACGCACTGGGCACAGCCTCGGTTTGTGTGTGCCCAGCCGCCGTCAGCTGCCCTGTCGCGGGGTCGACAGCGAATGCCGCGATACTACTGCCGTTAGCCGCGCGGTTGCCGACATAGAGGTACCGCCCGGAGGGGGTTAGATGAATCTGCGAGCAGGTGGTGCGCTCACTGTGACCGGCGGGCAGAGTCGAGGTCGTCCGCACGGACGAGAGGGTGCCGTTCGCGGGGTCGAGCCGGTAGGCTGTGACGCTGCAGCCCTGCTCGTTCGAGAAGTAGACGACGTCGAGACTCGGATGATGGATGTAGTGGCGGGGTCCGACGAGGTCTCCCTGTTCAACGCGATGTGGCGTGTTCGGGCTCAGCCGACCGGTCTGGGCGTCGAAGCGGTACTGCAAAATCACGTTGGGGCCGGGATTATTTTTCGGCGGCTCCAACACATTGTCCTGGATGCGGGCGATATGAGGCACAAAGGCGAAGCGGTTGGACGGATCAGCGGCGATCGCATGCGCCCCGACCGCGGTTTTTTGCGTGTCGAGTTGATACCATTAGCGACGCTACTGTTTGTGGCTGCCCCAAGTGCGCCGAGATCTCGCAGTGACCCGTCGCTGTAGATAAACGCGTGGTGTACAGTCTCACCGGGGAATGTCGCGTATCCGGTGACTTGGCCGCTGGCGTTAATGCCAAGCCCTCCACTGTTGGTACCCCCAAACGTCCCTAGGTCGGTGACGGTGTAGAGCGGCGGTCCGGCGTGCGCCGTCGCGAGAAGATGGCAGGGAATCAAGGCCGCGATAGCGGTGAAGACGATATTTTTCGCCATGGTTTTTACTCCTCGAGAAAGTTTCCTTATTAGGACTGCTCCTAGGACGCATTGACCGAGATCAAAGCGGCACGGTGGGACGCTGACGGCTGAGGGCTTGCGGACCGCACCAAACGCTATGTCCGCTCCCCACCCAATTGAGCCGATCGCGGCGGGCATCGCGAACGTTAGGTGTGGGGGCATGAACACCGGTTCCCGCCACTTCGGCTGAACGTCCGCTGTCGGTTCCGAAAGCTGTCCGCCGCTGTCAATGATTGACGACCGGGACTTTGAAACAGGTTCTCAGATACGGTAAGAGAGAGTTAAGCCTTATATAGCATAACTTTTGGGTGTTCTCTGTCGCTCTATCGCTTGCCCTCGGGGTGTCTGTGCCCGTGCTGCCGGCCTCCTCGGTAGCCTCGGGAGCGGCCATCGTCGTTTGCTTTACTCCCGAGGAAGACTGCGCCGCCTTCGCCGTGCGCGCCATCAAAAACGCCGAGCGCGAAATCTTGGTCGGCGCCTATGGGCTGACGACTGGCTCGGGGATCATCGAGGCACTGGTCCGGGCCAAGCAGCGCGGCGTTGATGTCAGGTTGATCGCGGACAGGACCACGCCTTGCGAACGCAAAAGCGCGATCGAGCCATTGTCCGCCGCGGGAGTGCCGATCTGGATTGACGCTCAGGCGCGGATCGCGACGATGGTAATCGACAGCGCTGTTACCCTGACGGGTTCGATGAATTGGACCCGCGGTGCTGCGGTGAACTCAGAAGACTTGAACCTGATTTCATCCCCGGCTGTTGCAGCGGCGTACGCGGGCCACTGGCACGATCGTCTCGCCGTCTCCTCGCCCTTCAATCGGCGCGAAGACTGGTGTCGAGTGGGATCGGTGACATAGTGGCGACTGGTCGGCTGCGGCGCTTATTCTGGCGGGTGGCCGACGTTCTCGACTATCTCTGGACGCTCGCGACGTTGCGCATCCTAGACGCGCTGGCCGGTCCCCTGCCGGAGACGCCGGCCGATGAGCAGCGGGCGCGGGATCGGGAGCAGATAAAGAGAGCGTTCCCTACGATCGAGCCGTGAGGAGCCGTGCACCGGTCATTTCGGGGAATTGCACGGCTTGAGGTTGAGGCCGGGAGGTAGCGTTACCTGGTCGCCACATGCCGCCTCGTCCAACTCCGTCTGAGAGACAGTGGCGCCACTTAGGCTAGCGAAACTTAGGATAGCGCCGCTCAGGTTGGCGCCGCTCAGGTTGGCGCCGCTCAGGTTGGCGACAAGCAAGTCGGCGTGGGTCAGGTCGGCGCGGCTCAGGTTGGCGCCGTTCAAGCTGGCGCCGCGCAGGTGGGCGCCAATCAATTTGGCACTGCTCAGGTCGGCGCCGTCCAGGATGGCGGGGCTCAGGTGGGCGCTGCGCAGGGAGGCGCCGCTTAGGTGGGCGACAAGCAAGTCGGCGTAGGTCAGGTCGGCGCGGCTCAGGTTGGCGCCGTTCAGGCTGGCGCCGCGCAGGTGGGCGGCATGCAAGTCGGCGCCACTTAAGGCGGCTCCTTGAATGTTCGCATGCGCCAGATCGGGGTCCCCATTTCCAATCGCTTTACGCCTTCCGATCACCGTGAGCGCGGCTTGGATGTCGGTGGCTGGGGGTCCGTCGCCTGTCGCGGCCCGAGTACTGTCACGCACGAATGCGCTCAGCACTTCGAGAACTGGCTGATGATACTGCTCGGAGGTGTTCATTACGCCCTCCAGAGCGTAGATGCCGCCGAGCCGCACGACCTCCTTGTCGCTGCCCAGTTGTTCGAACCCCTTTCCAACCTGATTGCTGATGAGGAGTTCGTGAGACGTTTGCTGCTGCTGCGAAAACTGCAGATATGCAAAACCAGCGCCTAACCCGGCGGCGATCAGCACCGTGGCCCCGCCGATCACCTGGCCGACGGTCTTGCGGAAATTGTCTTCGATGTCGGCGCGCGCCTTGGGGTCACGGATCTGGAGGCGCAGGCTATCCACCTGTCGCTTTGGCAGTCGCCACCAGGCCCACCAAGCACCCCAAAAGAGGGCCGCCGCTCCGGCACCCGCACCAAGCGCTATGGCCCCAACGATCAACCAGTGCATGCGCCGTCTCCCGTTCTCCGATAGCGCATGCATAGCCGCTCGCAGCCGGGCGATTACACCCCCATGTATCGGGGTATGCAGCACCTTGATCTAACCGACGCCGCTCTAACCAAAGAGCTAGCCGACATCACCGGAAACGATCGTTACCCGTTCTCGCCGCGCATCCAGACCTTGAGGGCGATCCTGGCGAAGCTGCGACCGGAGCCGATCCGAGAGCCCCTGCCGCTGCCGAAGGTGTATGCGCCGCCGCGAGCAACGGCTGCCAGAAGGCGCCACGCAGGCCGCTGGTGCTCGGCCTAAGTTGGATCAGGACAACCTGGCCTTTCGGAGTTGGCGTGTTTGGTTGGTTTACAGGCATTCTCGGCGCCGTCTTTGGTTGGCTCGCGCGAAATTTCCTTGGTAAGTCAATTCTAGAGTTTGTAAAAGTCCGACAGGAGATCCAGGAAGAGCTGACTTATCTATCGAGTGTCGACCTTCCAGGTTCACAAACATTCCGTGAAGGAACTGCAGCAGAGTACGAAGAAGAGGTTAGGATATTTGCCGAGGCACGGGGAAAAGTGCGACGACTTGGCTCAAAATTAAGCGCACTTAACACATCTTTTTACCGGCCCATGTCATATCTACCCCTTATATTGGGCTACAAGATAGATAACGCCGCGAAAAACCTGCTCAGGCTGTCCACCGAATTTGAAGACGATGATAGAGCGCTCAGTCTATATCAGATCGAAGTTGCGCTTCGGCTTCCCCACTCCGACGAAAAGTTGGCCAAATCAATAATCGAGCACCGGGAACGCAGGCTGGAAGAGGCTGCACAAAGTCGCAAGACCGAGACCGATCAATCATCATGAAATCCGAGCCCGGTCCGCCGATGACGCTCGGCAAAGCTGCCGCTGCTCAAGTCCGGCTTATCGTGTGGTGCAAGGCATGCCAGCATCAGGTCGAGCCGGACCCGGCAGAGATGGCTGCTCGGTACGGCGCCGACACCAGCGTCCTCGATTGGCGCGAGCGGCTTGTTTGTTCCCACTGCGGCGGACGGCAGGCCGATATGGTCGTGACCGGGACCAGGCGACGATAGGCTAGTGCCTCGATAACGGCCCCCTCACGCAGGCGGGGACGTGATCGCCGTTGACGAAGCCTGCGAGCGCCCAGGAACGTAGACCGGAATGCAGCCGCTATATCTGGCGCGGATCGCGGATCTTCAGAGAGCATCGGCATGTCCATTTTTCGAGAGGAACGAGCAACTGACGCTGAGATTCGGGCCGCGGCTGCACGACTGGTACAAAGCGCCAGAGCGGCGAGACCGACGGCCGGTGTTCTTGGATTGCTGAGGATAAAATGTGATCAGATACGATCCTTCTGCTGGGAGCGGGAAACTGATCCCTCGTATTGTGTCTATGACACAGCTACCGAGAGCGCTCCAGCGCATGCAGACACATTCCAGCGGATTGCCAACGTCTCCACCGACGTCAGAGATGCTAGACGGAATGCCCTGTTCGCCCGTATCAAGGCTCAGCTGGTGACCGTCGATGACTTTCGAGACGGGCTTCTGAAGGATCTCGCAGCTGGCAACGTGGCATAGCCCACTTGCGATGATCTAAGTGGAGATTGTCCTGATTTTCCCGAAGTCGACAAGGCGTGCGGTTCTTCGTCCGAAGAGCCCCAACATACATAGAGCCCGGTATGGGGAACGCGCTGCGGGCCGCGCGAAGAGCTACGTCTCAACAGGACAATTTCCGCTGAATCAACGGAGTCGATCTCAATGACCCGCCCTGCCGACTTACCTGAAAAGCACGAAGCCGCGGCTGCTCAGTTCGACTCCTCACACAGTCTGGGGATTGACGCGATGGTCATGTCGCAAGCGCCTTCAGAATGGATCCTGCCTAAAGCAATACCACCTCAGCACGTCGCCATGCGCTTTCTGAGCTATCACTAAGTTGCTATCCGGCTGACAAGTAGCCGGTCCTTCGTTGCTTGCAGCACATCTCCAGTAAATCGATCCGCCCGATATCGGTATAGCTACCCCGTTGTCCGTCACTTCTACATACGTCCCCGCACTATTCCGGACAGTCACGATTTGGGGCCGGTTGCACCTGTCCGAAACCAGCCCCTCAACGGGGTGTACCCCGCCAAGCCTCCCCAGGTAGGTCCATTTTGCTGAGTTCTGTGATGGCGAATGGATTTCTGCATTCACGGTCACATTGTATTTGCCCCCGCCCGTCGCATTCATCTCAAAGTTTGCTGAGTCGATACCGCTGAGGTGGTTGTGCACTACGACTGGGTCAGTCTCATTCATCGTAGTGGTGGATCCGGTTTCACCCTGGCGAATGGTTACATTGGAAATAGGCAGCCATGTACTTTGTAGTTGACCGTCATTATTGGTCAAGGTCACTGAGAACGCTCCGATCACGTCATCCGTCGTATTATCGGGCAATAAATCCGCCAGCTTGCTCGCGACAGAGATCGCGTTTGTATAAATCTCTTTCTTGTCCTTATCCGCACTTACCACGCTATCCAGGCCCGATAAACCGGTCAGCACAGCCTTAACGACGTCTTTGATGGGACCTGCGTCCTTATTGTCCTGCTCCATCAGGGTTACATTGTAAGCTATCGAATCACCGTGGTTTAGAGTCCCGGACCACAGCATAGGCTCCGCGACAGGAGCCTGGTCCCTGTTGGTCCAATCGAGTAGGCTCAGCTTTGCTTCTTTGAAGCGGACGAATTCGTAATAATCGTCATTATCTGATCTCCGTGGCAGCCGTTCCGAAGGGTGCCCAGAGCTAGTCGCCCCATCGCTTAGAATGAAGACTTCATCACGGTCATTGCCCGGCCCAGTATCCGTGATGATCTGACAAGTAATACCTGAAATGTAAAGTGCAATCGATATGGGCTTGCCGACAAAGCGCCACAATTGGTTCGGTCCCCCATGGCAAGAGTATACCTGAAGTGGCTGTCCATCCTGGGCGACAGCACCGCGGATATCTAGACATAAGTTGTCGAGACCCTGTATCTCGCCATTTTGTATAGACCACTTTTGGTTGGGGCCGCCATGACAAGTAAAAATTTGGATCGGCGTGCCGGATTGGGGATGAAGAGCGCCGCCGCGAATATCCAAACACTTGTTATCGAAGACCCTAATCTCGCCCTCTTTCGTAATCTTCCAATTCTGATTTAGCCCAGAATGGCACCTAAATAAGTTGACAGAAGTCCCGTCGGCGTTGTTTGCATTCGCTACGTCCATACACTTATCAGCTAGCCCCTTAATTTCACCCGCATTCGGTGACACTTGGAAGCCAGCTAGGAGAATGAGAACGAGTCCGAATGTCGTTTGACTGCTTGGCATGGATCTTCCCCCCTGAAGCGCGTTGACCCCTTGTCCGACATTTCCTACATGGACGTCGGTTTCGCTCTCACTCGACATCCGCCGCACGATCCCCCGGGTCCTCAGCATGAGCAGCGGGAACCACCAGTGCATCGGCCAGCCGCTCGCCCGTCTCGAGGCTCGCGTCGCGTTCGAGGAGTGGTTCGCGCGCGTCTCGTCCTTCAAGCGCACGGATCAGCCTGAACCGACCAATCAGCTGGCATTTCCCGGATGGTTTCACTACCGGTACGCCGGGACAATACGTGGAACCACGTATGAACAGTAGGTGAACGCGGATTCAACCGAGATTCCACGATTCCGGTGCCAGCGAGCGCAATTGTCTATTGTCGAGCATCCATGACAACAATCTTCCCCTCGACGCGGTGCCATGCGCAGCCCAAGCTATGAGTTGCCTGGCTCGCGGGCGCTGGAGCCGGCCGGTTCGCCATTCATCGAGGCGCACCTCTGCCATCCTTGACCGTCTTCTGGGCCCTTCACGCTGGTGCAGGTGGCACCCGCAACCGGCCAATGAGCGTACGGATTTCGTTGAACATCTGCCCAGATACCGTGACCTCGGCCATCTGGAATATGACATAGCGGCCATGGCTGACGACCTTAGCACCGATCTTGATCAGCTTCTCTCGCAAGCTGGTCAGCGACCACGGCTCAGCCGCCTTTGGCATCGCCAGCGTCCGCATGAAGTTGCCGAGATTGTAGGCCAGCGCATGGAGCTGAAGACGGACGGCATTGGCCGCAAAGGTGTGGCATGACAGCCGTGTCCACTTGATCGCACCCTTGCCTTCCTTGATCCATTGCTCCGCCGTGCCGCGCTGGTTGTAGCAGGCGACGACGCGCTCA
>Ga0210403_10004508_pt1 | contig 11988 bp, 9 predicted proteins | sample IncBWC19MmetaG_FD_150863 | JGI IMG/M metagenome (GOLD analysis project Ga0210403, IMG submission 150863) | Forest soil microbial communities from Barre Woods Harvard Forest LTER site, Petersham, Massachusetts, United States - Inc-BW-C-19-M | ecosystem: Environmental > Terrestrial > Soil >... | reverse complement strand
GCTGAAAGCCGCAGTTGGAGACGGGGGCTTGCCCCGTTTCCGCCGTGGACAGAGACGCGGCAATCCCGGTCTCTACGGGAAGTCCCCACCAATAGAAAAAGGGGAGATCCGCTCTCCCCTTCTGATCAAGAGCTCCGATTAGACTGTTGCAGTCTGTTATTGCTGCTCGTCCAGTTCCACCGAGTCGCCCGCGTAGACATCTTCCAGCGCGAAGACGACCATGGCTGACGATGAGGTCGGGGTTACGTTCAGAACCACCACTTCACCCACGGCGCGCCGCGGCAGATCGCCCACATGAATGTTCGGCCCTTTGGTTTTTGTGAAGCGATCGGCCTCAAAAGTCGGCGGGCGCATCTGCGTGTCTTCGGAAGTCCGGGCTTTGAAGGAGAGCGAGTCGACCGGATCGCGCAAAGTCGCCGTGTAGGATCGCACGACGCGGAAATAGTCCCCCACCTTTACTCCCTGGTTCGATCCCATGTTCATATAAAGTTTCATGCCCGTGCCGAGCACGCTGTCGAAGTCTTTACCGAGCACAATCCGTCCGCTCAGCTTTCCATTCGCCGGCGCGAAGCGGTCGAAATGGCCGGGCACATGGAATGCAAGTGGCGGTTTTTCCACGAAAGGCACGGCGACATCCCCGGGGTTGATGGGATCACAACTGAATTCCACCTGGGCGATGGCGCTGTGACTGCGCGTGTCGACTACCCGCACCCTCCCAATTTCTCCGTAAGGGCGTCCTGCGGCAGCCAGCACTTTTCTCTCGCCCGGATAGATTTCGTACTCGTTCACGTCCCGCATTTCGCGGATGATCGAATACAGTTGTCCCGCCTGGTAGCCGGTACCCGCCAGGTAGACCAGTTCCCCGGTCTCGAATTTGGTTGAGGTCGGTGTCTGCAGGCCCCCATTCACGTAGTTCGCGTCGGGAACCCGGTCCTTGGTAAGAAATCCTGCGCAGTAAATATCTGCGGCGGTGGGCGTCTGGAAACGCACGAATGGCACGTTGACCGACGTATTGACGATGCCAGACGCATCCGGCGTGATCGCCGTCGTCGATTGCTGGGCCACCGCGAGGGTCGCCGTCACCATCAGTAGCAATAACATACCTGTTTTCTTCATGTTACCTCCGACTCCAATCCGCCTTGGTGCAGTTCCAGCTATCTCTCTAGGAAGACAAGGGTTACAGCCGAAAAGTAACAAGCGCTTGGCTGGGGGTCAAGGTTACGAGGGTGTTTAGCCCTATTGCTCCCAAAGTGCTTCCTGAGGCGCCCGGCAACCTTGATGTTGCATCTCTGCTTACGCCCCTGTAATATCGCGCCGTCATTGAAAACAAATGGCCTTGGCTTCTTCTTCCACTCTCGCGCCCCGTTTTCTGCCCATGCGCCTGCCCAAGGTCTGCCTGGCGCTGAGCGGGGACACGATCGACGACATGCTCGCTACCGCAGAGTCCATGGCCCGGGAGAACCCTTTCCTCGAATTTCGTTTGGACTACCTGAAGCAGCCTCTGGCCGCGCTTCCGAAGATCCATCGTTTTCTTGAAACCCATCAGTACGTCAACGCCGTCGGCACCTGCCGCCGTGTCGAGAATGGCGGGAGGTTCAAGGGATCGCTGGCTTCGCAGTTGGAAGTACTCACCAAGGCCCACGCCGCGGGCTGTCAGATTGTCGACCTGGAAATTCAGAGCGCTCTGAAAGCGAAGCGCGAAGCGATTGCGCGCCTGCGCAGCCGCGCTGGACTGATTGTGTCATTCCATGATTTCCGCGCGACGCGCAACCTGGATGAGACGCTGGAGAAAATGCTGAAGGTCCCAGCCGATTTTTACAAAATCGTCTCGACCGCTACCACGCTCTCCGACAACGTCACCATGATGAAGTTTTTGCAGACGCAGAGCGACAAGCATGCGTTGATCGGGTTGTGCATGGGAGAGCAGGGCATCATCAGCCGCGTGCTCAGCGTGCGCGCCGGAAGCGTTTTCACCTTTGGCGCCGTCAGCGCCGATCTTAAAACCGCACCCGGTCAGATCAGTGCGGGGGACCTGCGCAGCATCTACCGCATTGATCAAGTCGACGCTGCCACTCGCGTCTACGGAGTCGCCGGCGATCCCATCGAGCATTCGCTCTCGCCCGTCATCATGAACACTGCGCTGCGCCGTGAGAACGTGAACGGCGTTTATCTTCCTCTTCACGCCAAAACGCTGAAGGATCTGATGCGCTGCGTGCGCGAGATTCCTCTCCACGGCCTCAGCGTTACGATGCCGTACAAGCAGTCGATCCTTGCGCATCTCGATAACACCGATGCGCACACAACCAAGATCGGCGCTTGCAATACCGTCGTCCGCGGACAGGACGGCAAGCTTTACGGCTTCAATACCGATGCCGCCGGCGTGGTTCGTCCCCTCGAGCAACGCCTCTCCATCGAGCACGCGAAAGTTCTCGTGCTCGGCGCCGGGGGCGCGGCCCGTGCCGCCGTCTTCGGCCTCAAAGAGCGCGGCGCTGAAATCTGGATCCTGAATCGCACTTCCGTCAAGGGTCAGAAACTCGCCCGCCAGGCCAAAGCGCGGACGATTAAACGAGCGGATCTCCGCAAGATCGCCTTCGACGTCATCATTAACGCCACTCCGGTTGGAATGGGGAACACGCGCGACTGTCCGCTGAAAGACGAGGAAATTCAGTCCCGCGTCGTCTTCGACATGGTGTACGACCCGGTCGAGACGCACCTGCTGCAGGTAGCGCGCGCCAAGGGGATTGCCGTCATCCCCGGAGTTGAGATGTTTGTGCAACAGGCCGCCCGGCAGTTTGAAATCTGGACGGGCAAGCCGGCGCCAGCCGGCGATATGCTGCGCGCGGTCACGATTGTGCTGCAGGACCGCGCCGCCGCCCAGAAGCAGGAGAAATCCTGAACGAAAAGGTTTCAAGGTTTCAGAATCCCAATGTTTCAAGGCGCCCCGAGAATGTTTGCGCCCGGGAAGGCGCAGCCTCGAGACTCTGAAACTTTGAAGCTTTACCATGATTGGCCAGACCATCTCGCACTACCGCATTGTGGAGAAGCTGGGCGGCGGCGGGATGGGTGTGGTCTATAAGGCTGAGGACATGCGGCTGCATCGCTTCGTCGCGCTCAAGTTCTTGCCGGAGGAAGTGGCCCGCGATGCGCAGGCTCTCGCCCGCTTTCAACGTGAAGCCCAGGCCGCGTCCGCACTGAATCATCCGAACATCTGCACGATTTACGACATTGGCGAGCAGAACGGGCAGGCGTTCATCGCCATGGAGTTCCTAGACGGTGGGACGCTAAAGCATCGCATCGACCGAAAGCCGGTCGAGACCGAAGTGTTACTCGGCCTGGCAATTGAGATTGCCGATGCGCTGGACGCCGCGCATGCCGAAGGCATTATCCACCGCGACATCAAGCCGGCCAACATCTTCATCACCAAGCGGGGCCATGCCAAGATTTTGGATTTCGGGCTAGCGAAGGTCGCGCCCACCCGCAGTTCGTCGAGCCAGATTGCATCGGCGAGCACGACGGCCACGATCGACGAGCCGCATCTCACCAGCCCTGGTTCTGCGCTCGGCACCGTCGCTTATATGTCGCCGGAGCAGGCGCGCGCGAAAGAACTGGATGCGCGGAGCGATCTGTTTTCGTTTGGAGCTGTTCTCTATGAGGTGGCAACCGGGCAGCTGCCGTTCCGCGGAGACAGTGCAGCAACCATCTTCGAGGCGATCCTGAACCGAGCTCCGATCGCTCCGGTACGGCTGAATCCCGAAGTACCGCCGGAACTGGAACGGATCATTAACAAGGCTCTCGAGAAGGACTGCAATCTGCGTTACCAGCACGCCCTGGAAATGCGTGCCGACCTGCAACGACTGAAACGGGACTCGGAGGGCGGGCGAAGTCCGGCAGCGGGTTCGGGCACGGCGGCCGTGCCCGGAGCGGCTGCGGCCCGGGTTGCGAAGCTCGGGAGAGTTGTGGTTCCCGCACTGCTCATCGCGTTGCTGGTAGCGAGCAGCCTTTACTATCGTTCGCGGCAAAGCAAGCGGCTCACGGATAAGGACGCCATCGTTCTCGCCGATTTTGCCAATAGCACAGGCGATGGGGTATTCGACGACACGCTAAAGACGGCGCTCAATGTTTCCCTGCGGCAATCGCCCTTCCTGAATGTGCTCTCCGACACCGAAGTTGCGAAGACCTTGCAGCTGATGACGCGTCCGGCCAGCACGAAACTCACGCCCGAGGTGGCGCGCGAGCTTTGCCTGCGTACGGGCAGCAAGGCCTATATTGCCGGATCGATTGGCAGTCTGGGCAGCGAATTTGTGCTGGGATTGAAGGCAGTAAGTTGCCAAAGCGGAGACACGCTGGCCGAGGAGCAGGTCACGGCTTTGTCCAAGGAGAAGGTGCTGGACGCGCTCGGCGAAGCGGCGTCCCGCCTGCGCGGGCAACTGGGCGAATCGCTGGCTACGGTGCAGAAGTTTGATGTTCCACTGGTGGAGGCCACCACCCCTTCGCTCGAGGCTTTGCAAGCGTACAGCCGTGGCGCAAATACGCGCGGCGCGAAAGGCCCCGCCGCCGCCCTGCCTTACTTTCAACGCGCCATCGAGATTGATCCGAAGTTTGCCGTGGGCTACGCGGCGATCGCCAATCAATACTACAATCTGGGCCAGACAGAGCGAGCCAGCGTGTACCAGACAAAGGCATTCCAGTTGCGAGAACATGCCAGCGAGCACGAAAGGCTGATCATTGCCAACGAGTACTATTTCGTTGTCACCGGGGAGCTCGACAAAGCGGCCGAGACCTATCAGGAAAGGATCGAGAATTATCCACGGGAAGTTGGGGCGTACGTCGATTTAGGCACGTTATACGCCTTAAAGGGGCAATATGAGAAGGCCGCGGAGATCACGCGCCAAGCCGTGCGCCTCGCACCCAATCTATCGTTTTGCTACACCAATCTCGCCAACTACGCCCTTGAACTACAGCGCTTCGACGAGGCGCGACAGATCATCCACGAGGCGCAGGCGCGAAAAATGGATGACGCGGAATTCCACTTTACTCTCTACGCTCTTGCCTTTCTCGGGGCGGACTCAGGGCGATCGCGGAACAGCAACAGTGGTTTGCGGGAAAGCCCGCGTATGAGAATGCCGGACTTGCATTAGCCTCTGACAGCGACGCATACACTGGTCATCTTGGGCATGCGCGGGAATTGACCAGGCGGGCCGTGGACTCCGCCATCCGGGCTGACAGCAAGGAAAAAGGAGCAATATGGCAAGCCATTGCTGCTCAGTGGGAAGCGGTTTATGGCAATGCCGGGAAAGCGCGGCAGATAGCGGCAGCGGCTTTGAAGCTGGCTCCCAGCAGTCAGGGCGTCGAAAGCGAGGCAGCATTGGCGTTTGCCATGGCTGGCGATGCCGTGCGAGCTGCATCCCTGGCACGAGACTTAGGGGAACGCTTTCCCCTGGACACGCAGATGCAGTCGCTCTGGCTGCCGGCGATCAAAGCACAATTAGCGCTGGAGAGGAAGAATCCGGCTCCCGCCTTGCAAGTCCTGCAGTCTGCTTCAGCCATGGAGCTGGGGAATATTCAGTTCGTCAACAATGATTCCTGCCTCTATCCGGTGTATGTGCGCGCAGAGGCATACCTGGCAGCCGGACAGGGTAGCGCTGCTGCCGCTGAGTTTCAGAAGATTCTCGACCACAGCGGGATTGTCTGGAACTGCTGGACGGGGGCGTTGGCGCATCTGGGAGTGGCGCGGGCGAACGCTCTGAAGTCGAGAATCTCGCGGGGAGCGGATGCCGATGCTGCCCGCGTCCGGGCCCTTGCCGCCTATCAAGATTTCCTCACGCTCTGGAGCGACGCCGACCCCGATGTTCCCATCCTGAAAGAAGCCAAGGCAGAGTACGCGAAGCTGCAATGAAGCTGGGACATCTCGGCTGGCCACTCCCGCGAAAATCCCCGCACAAGGCAATGGTAGGAAATATGGTTCTTCCACAAGTGTTGGAATTGGCGGCCCGGCGACCCGCGAGACGGATCATCGCAACCACGCTGCCAGCGCCGCCAAAATCGTGTTTGTAGCAAATTGAGACAATGCGCGATGCAATCATCATAAGAAAGGTTGCAAATAACACCGACTGGAAGTACTATCACTTTGGACGCAGCAATTCGCGTTCACCTTAACCCAAAAAACTAAATCTTCCAGGTAGAAACGCAGCCCTAGCTCTAAAAGCAAATCTAAAGGGGTGCCCAACGCCCCGGTGCAATTCGGAGAGAATGCATGTCGTGGTACGCGTACTGCCTCACGGAACACCAGACCCTCGCCAACGGTGTTCGCGCCCGTCGTCCCTTCCTTCTCGATGGAATTCAAGGTGTAAACGGTTCTCCGGTCATGAGCTACCCGAGTGGAGAATTCGCGGTAATTGTCAGTGAATATGACCGTGCGACATCGAAGCTCGACGAAAAGTCCGTCCTCGAGCACGCCCGCGTGGTCAGCCAGAGCTTCCGAACCGCCACCGTCCTACCTTTCCGCTTCGGAACGATTTTCGATACCGAAGATGCTATCCGCCAGGCCGTTCGATCCAACCGCCGCACTTTCTGTGAGAGCGTCGCCCGGCTTCGTGGCAAGTCCGAAATGCGCATCAAGTTGACGGTTCGCGATGGTTCTCTCCGCGGCTCCATGGAGGAGATTGTCCTGCCGATACTGTCGGCCGCGAGTACCTTATCAAGCTTCGCGAGAAGGCTTGCCGGGAGCGCGAACGCCAGACCAAAGCCCGGGCTCTATCGGTCCAGGTGCACAAGCTCTTCAATCCGCTCGAGGAAGAAGTCAGCTGCAAGAAGGTCGATGCCGACGGAATGTTGCTCGATATTGCTCACCTTATCGACACCAAGTCGATCGAAAAATATCAGAACCGTTACAGCACCGCCGCCAAGCAACTCAAGAATTGCCAGATGGTTGTGACCGGTCCGTGGCCGCCCTATCACTTCCTGCCCGGGAAGGTCCGCACCGTCGCCGGCGACAGCTAGAGTCAGTGTCGATTCGTCTCAAGGGCCCCCTTTCCCAGAGGGGGTTTTTCTGTGTGTCGCGACAGTGCTTTTCCTCCGGAAGCGGGGCACAGGCTCCCCTGGCGCTAACCTAAAGGTGTAGGGGCTTGGGAGATCGCGGAAAGACTCAGCTTCGGCACCGCAGTCGCCCTCAGCGGAAGCCGGTTTTCGGAAACTCGCAACTGCATCCAACTCTTCGCATCCCTTCGAAACTGTCGGCCGAACCGGAAAACAGCAGGCCCCATTTGTTCTATGCATAGAGGTCCCATGCCAAGATCGCTATGAGCGGCGATTCCTTATCATTCCCGCTGCCACTATCGCGCTTTGAGGCGGACTCGTGCGAGGCAACCAATCTGTACCGCGAACTGCGCAAACCCTTGCTGCGATATCTGGTATGTCTCGGGCTCTCGGCTGATGAAGCGCAGGATGTCGTGCAGGACGCTTTTCTCAGCCTTCATAGGCACTTGGCCTCAGATGGGTCGCAGGAGAACATTCGCAGCTGGCTGTTTCGCGTCGCCCATAATGGCGCGCGAAATCGGCAGCATAGTTATGATCGTCGCTTCGGCAAACCACTCGATCTCGACCTCGACTCGATTGCAGTCGAGGCGACACCGGAACAAGTCGTACTGGAAAAAGAGAAGCTCCGTCGGCTGGGAAAGGCAATCCTCTTATTGACTGAGCCGGAACGTGAGTGCCTCCTGTTGCGCGCGGGTGGATTGCGCTATCGGGAAATCGCCGAAGTCCTTCAAATCCCGACTTCCACCGTCGGTGACACGGTGGAGCGGGCGATAAAGAAACTGGCGGAGAAATGCAATGTGTGACTTTTCAGGAAGGTTGGTTGCGTGGATGGATCGCGAGCTTCCCGACAACCAAGCCGCGGAGGTGGAGCGGCATGTTCGAGACTGTTCGGAATGCCGGAGGCGCGTCGATGCCTACGCGGAAGCGAGCCGCGCATTCGTCGCGTACTTCGATGCGGCGATCGGGGAAAGGACACGTCACCGGCTGCCGCGCTGGGTGCCGGTCCTGCTGTCGGGCGCAGCGGCGGCCGTGTTGCTTCTGGTGTTCCAGACTGCAAGCATCGAACTGATTCCGGTTCAGCCGCGAGTCGCAGATGTCGCCCCGGCCGTGGTCGTTGAAACTGAAACTGCGCCAAGGCCGGTCAAGAGAGTCTTTCGACGGCACATGCTTACGCCCATGAAGCCTCCGGCCGCGAATTGGGCCTTGGCTGAACCTTCTATCCAAATCGCCATTCCGGTCGAAGCCATGTTTCCTCCCGGCGCTGTTCCCGAGGGAATTACATTCATTGCGGACCTCAGCGTGGCAGCCGACGGATCGGTGCAAGGACTCCGTCTGCAACCGTAATTTGCTCTTGATTTGAAAAGGAGACCGACCCAACATGAAACTTACATTCATCCTTCTCTTGGCAGCCTCATTCTGTGCATTCGCGCAAGATGGCGGAAACGTGATGTTCCAAAGCGCTGGCCCGGCGGGTACGATGGCTTGGGGCTTTGAGAAAGGGCCCGCCGCTGTGGTTAAGGGCGCACCCTATTCCGCCACTATGAACAATGAATCCATCCAGACGCTCGCCGATGGCAATCGTATCGTTCAGACGAGCACCGGGACGGTCTTAAGAGATTCCCAGGGTCGCACGCGTCAAGATGCTGCTTTGCCGGCAATTGGCAATCTATCCGCCGCCAGCGCCCCACACCTCGTCTTCATTCAAGATCCCGTGGCGGGCACTTCCTATACGCTGAATTTGACCGATAAGACTGCGTGGAAAAACCCGACGCTTCCCGCCGGGAAAGGCGCCCCCGGCGCATCCGTTGGCTCCAGCACATTCTTCATACACACGGAGGGCGGGATGCCCCCACTCCCCCCACCGCCACCCATGCTTGCCGAGACGAAGCGTTTGGCCGGGGATAAGCAGACCGAAGCCGATACCGAATCCCTTGGCTCCCAAACGATGGAAGGTGTCGCTGTCAATGGGGTGCGTACAACACGAACGATTCCTGCCGGCCAGGTCGGTAACGATCGACCCATCAGTATTGTTACGGAGGTCTGGACTTCGACTGACCTTAAGACGATCGTCTCCAGCAAGCGGAACGACCCGCGAATGGGTGAGCAGACCTTCCGGTTGACAAACCTCGTGCGCGCGGAGCCCGACCCGTCTCTATTCGCGGTGCCCTCAGACTTCAAGATTATCGATGGCGGCCCGAAAACCATTATCTATCGGAGAAACCAATAGACAGCCCGCATTGTTTTGAAGCCTGGCGGGGCAACAGCCCCGCCACCACACGGGTCCCGTTGCCACCACTTTCTGCCAATGTGCACCTTTGTGCATCCAGCCGCATATTCTGCGATGATTGGTGTCCTGGGTTGCGGCTAGGGGATTCACCCTAAGAGCTTGCTTTTGAATAGGTTCCAAAAATACGACTCGCTCACGCCGTAGTTATCGTTTTGGTTCGGCAAATGCTCATTTACATGACAACTGAAGAGGCCGCACCCGTTTGAAAAACTTCACTCTCGATGTTCTCGACATCCCACTCTGTCCGTTCCGTCCCCCAGGGCGGCGTCAAACTAGTTTCCTCTGATTCCCGCCATTAGCCTCTTTGAAAAAGGGTGGCCCCCAAAAGGGGCCGCTTTTTTTGTTTCTTCCGGTCCTGTAGACTCGCCGTTTGCGATGAAATCCGAAAAAACCGCTTCTTTCCGCATTTTCCGCATTTTCCTCCTACTGGTTGCCTTCCTTAGTGAGAAACCGCTGCGCGCCGAAACACCTCTGAATGCTCCCGACGATCTCCTCCTCGCCACCATGGAAAAGGAGCTGCATCGCGGCCAGTCCGAGCTTGCCAAGCAGGATCCCGCCCCCTACTTCGCCAGCTATAACGTGACCGACGGCGAATCGCTCGTCATCCTCAGCGCCCAGGGTGGCATTCTCACTTCCACTCGCACCCGCCACCGTGCCGCCGACGTCAGCATGCGGATCGGCGCTCCCGCTCTCGACAACACCCACGACCAGGAACGATTCTCCGGCATTACCTCCGGCAAACTTCCGCAGCGGGACGACCCCGACGCCATCGCCCGCGTCCTCTGGAAGCTGAGCTACGAGGAGTACCGCAAGGCGCGCCAAGCCTATGCCAACGTTAAGACCAAGACCGCCGTCCGCGCCAAGGACGAGGACGACTCGCCTGACTTTTCCGAGGAGAAGCCATCGACTTACACGGATCAGGCTGCGTCGGTTGCGTTTCCCGACCAAAAGGCATGGGAAGAACTGGCCCGCCGCTATTCCGCTTCCTTCCGCCGTTACCCCGAGGTCGAAGAGTCGCTGGTTTTTCTTTACGCCGAGAAGAGTCACAGTTACCTGGTCTCGACCGAGGGCACGAAGATCGTCACCGCCGATGCCATCTTTCGCGTCATGATCGAGGCCGAAACTCGTGCCGACGACGGCATGCAGCTGATGCGCGTCGAAACCTTCCAGTTTTCCGATCCCGCAAAGTTCCCCTCGGTAGCCGAAGTGGCAGCGACCGCGAAAAAAATGGCCAGTGACTTGAGCGCGTTGCACGCGGCTCCGCTCGCCGAACCCTACGATGGTCCCGCGTTACTCTCCGGCCGGGCGGCGGCCGTTTTCTTTCACGAAGTGCTCGGCCATCGGGTCGAAGGACAGCGCCAGAGGGGCCGCGACGAAGGCCAGACTTTTACTAAAAAGGTGAACGAAAAAATCCTGCCCGAGTTCCTCAGCGTTACCGACGATCCCACGCTGCGCACCCTCGGCGGCACAGAGCTGTCGGGCTTTTATCGCTTCGACGACGAAGGCAGTCCCGCTTCGCGCGTCGAGGTGGTAAAGGATGGCATCCTGAGGAATTTTCTGATGGGACGGTTGCCGGTGAAGAATTTCAGCAGCTCGAACGGGCACGGACGGGCCCAGTCCGGACTGATGCCGGTCGGCCGCCAGGGCAATCTGATCGTTGCTTCATCGAAAGCGATTCCCGACGTCCAGCTTCGCTCCCGCTTTGTCGAAGAAATCAAGAAGCAGGGAAAGCCCTACGGCCTCTACTTCGAAGACATCCAGGGCGGATTCACTTTGACCTCGCGCGATCTTCCGCAAGCCTTCCAGGTTTTGCCCGTCATGGTATGGCGCGTTTACCCGGATGGGCGTCCCGATCAACTGGTCCGCGGTGTCGATATCGTCGGCACCCCGCTCACGGTGTTATCGCGGATCGCCGCCACCGGAGACACTACCAGCGTCTTCAACGGCATTTGCGGAGCTGAATCCGGCAGCGTTCCTGTATCCGCAGCCGCGCCTGCGATGCTGTTCACCGACATGGAAGTCCAGAAACGAAAATACGGTGACGCGCGCCCCCCCATTCTTCCGCCGCCACCCGGCGCAACGGAAAATGATAATAAGGAAGGGACAAAGTGAGACGCTCCTTGTCGATGTCGCGCTTGTTTTTGGGTGGCGCGGCGCTTCCGCGCTGCGGTAAATGGTTTGCTTTTAAATCCGGCTTTAGCCGCGGGGGTGAGGCTCCTGCGCGGAAGGCTAAAGAGCCTAGGGAAAAGCTGGCTCTCAATGGGAATGCGCGCCCTGAGCGGCTAAAGCCGCATTCACAGCAAAGCAGGGATCGCTGCGCGGTTGCGCTGCGCCACCCAAGATCAAATTCAATGGGGAGGTTTTCTCGCAGTCTGCTGTTTTCAATGCTCTCTTCCGGGATGCTGGTCTGCGCCATGGCAACTCCAGCCCGCGCCGCCAATTCCGCTCCCGGCGACGCCGTCCTCCGCGCGCTTCGCGAAGAAATGGAGCGTTCCAAGGCAAATCTGAAATTGGAGAACGTGCCAGCGCCGTACTACATTGAATACCGCGTCACCGAGGTCGACCAGTTCGAGGCCAGTGCGGTTTTCGGCGCCCTGCGCAACCAGCAAAATAATCACGGCCGCCTGCTGCGCGTCGTAGTCCGTGTCGGCGACTACAAGCAGGAC
>Ga0210403_10004507_pt1 | contig 11989 bp, 10 predicted proteins | sample IncBWC19MmetaG_FD_150863 | JGI IMG/M metagenome (GOLD analysis project Ga0210403, IMG submission 150863) | Forest soil microbial communities from Barre Woods Harvard Forest LTER site, Petersham, Massachusetts, United States - Inc-BW-C-19-M | ecosystem: Environmental > Terrestrial > Soil >... | reverse complement strand
TCGCATATAGCGAATTGATGATCCTCTTCCGCAGCTCAGACAGATGCTCAAAAAACGTCATCTGGCCGCCGCTCTCTTCCAGTCGTGCCGCGATGGAATTGTCAGGCTGGCTGCTGTTGGTCATGGGAGAGGGGAGGTTCCGTCGCGCTGCTGTCCGTCTTGGTTTCTGTGGATGGGGCCACGCTTTCGCCATTCGAAGCGTCTAATCGGGGGATAGCTTCGGCCACCGGCGTAACCACGGGTCCGTCCCCGGCCGGATAATCCGCAGCCGCTTCCGGGAGGGTTTCCGTGCCAGAGGTCGCGCTTGACGCCGCAGGCAACTCCAGGCCTTTTGCCTTCGCCTCAGCAGCCTCCGCCTCGGCAGTCTTCTTCCGAACCTCCGCAAGCCGCGCCTGGCGCTCCAAATCCCGCATTTCCTCTTCAAAAGCGCTCTTGAAGTCCGTCGACGCTTTGCGGAATTCCGCCATCAATTTCCCCAGGGTCCGCGCCAAATCCGGCAGTTTCTGGGGGCCGAACACCACCAGCACTACCAGAAACACCACGATCATGTGCGGAACGCTGAGCATAAGTAAAAAGCGCCGTAAAGCGCCCTGTCTGCATCATAGAAAGGGCAGCCAATCGTGTCAAACGAGAGTTCGGCTTTGCATGTTATACTGGGCTTTACGCTAACAGTGAGGTATCCATGAATCCTGAACGTCGGGGCCTAATCCTGGTAGTCGTAGTCCTGCTCATCTCTGGAGTCCTTGGGGGCATCTACGGACCTTCGGTCCGCGCCACCACCGCAAACACGGACGATTATCAAACCGCCGTCCGTGACTTCACGAGTGTCCTCTCTGTCGTCCAAGCTAACTATGCTGAGCCCGTCGACGCCGACAAGGCCGTCTACCAGGGCGCCATCCCAGGCATGTTGCGGATGCTCGACCCCCACTCGAATTTCTTTGACGCCCGGCAATTTGCCCTGTTGCGTGAAGATCAGCGCGGCAAGTATTACGGCGTCGGCATGGTCGTCGCTCCCCGCGAGAACCACACGGTCGTCATGTCTCCCTACGTCGGCGCGCCTGCCTATAACGCTGGCCTGCGCCCGGGCGACATCATCGCCAAGGTCGACAACAAGTCCACCGATGGCCTGACCACCAGCGAAGTCGCCGATCTCCTCAAAGGGCCAAAGGGCACGATCGTCAAAATCACTGTCACTCGCGAAGGCTTCACCGAGCCGCTCGTCTTCACCGTCACCCGCGACGAAATTCCCCGCCACTCCGTTGATATCGTCACCATGTTGAAGCCCGGCATCGGCTACATGCGCCTCAACCAGTTCAACGAGACGACCGATCGCGAAATTGCTGACGCGCTGAAGCAGCTTGGCGCCAGTTCGCTCGATGGCCTGGTCCTCGACCTGCGCGGCAATCCCGGCGGCCTGCTCAACGAAGCCGTTGCCGTCGGTGACATGTTCCTCGAAAAAGGCCAGCTCATCGTTTCCTATCACGGCCGCAGCGCCCCAGAGCGCCGCTTCTACGCCGTGCGCGGCAATCAGGGCATGAACGTGCCTCTCGTCGTGCTGGTCAACAACAACTCCGCTTCGGCCGCCGAAATCGTCTCTGGCGCCATTCAGGACCACGACCGCGGCCTCGTCGTCGGCGAAACCACCTTCGGCAAAGGCCTCGTGCAGACGGTTCAGCCGCTTTCCGAAAACACCGGCTTGGCTCTTACCACCGCGCGTTACTACACGCCCAGCGGCCGCCTGATCCAGCGCGACTACAAATCCATCTCCCTTTACGAATATCACTACGAGCGCAAGGTCCCCGAGCACCCGTCCGAGATCCGCCAGACCGACAGCGGCCGCCAGGTGACCGGTGGCGGCGGCATCACGCCGGATATCATTGTTCCTTCGCCCAAATACGATAAGTTCCAGGAAACATTGTTCCGCGCCGATGTGCTTTATCCTGCGGAGCAGGGCGTTGCCGGCTTCACGCGCTATTATCTCGGCACCAAGCCGGTCATCACCCACAGCTTCGAAGTGGACGACAACGTCCTCCGCGAATTCCGCAACTATCTTACGAAGCACAACGTGAAGTACACCGAAGTCGAGTTCGCCGACAATCTTGACTGGATCAAGCGCAAGATCAAGCAGGAAGTCTTCATGTCCGCCTACGGCACCCAGGAAGGCGACAAGGTCCTCCTAGCCGCCGACCCGCAAGTGCAAAAGGCCGTCGAGTCCATCCCTCAGGCCCGCGCGCTCTATGAAAACGCGCGCAAGGTCGTAGCCCAGCGCAACGGTTCAGGCCACGACCAGCCGTAGCGCTGTTTGGAATCGCCGCAAACCTCTGCTAATATTTTGAAGGTCGCTACTCGTGGGCGAGTAGCTCAGCTGGGAGAGCGCATCGTTCGCAACGATGAGGTCGCCGGTTCGATCCCGGTCTCGTCCACCAAGATTCTTTCCTCAATTAAACACAATGCGCGTGAGAGCGTCCCGGTCCCAACCGGGAAGGTCGCCGGTTCGATCCCGGTCTCGTCCACCAAGATTGCCTGAAAATTCCCTTCGATATTTGCCTCTATAGCGCGTCCCATTTCAGTCGATCTATTAATCGGGTCTGCCCACCCAGGAATACTGCCAAGCCACGGAAATAGTCTGGAAGTCTCCCCCAAACCTGACGTACGTGCCATTGCTGTAGCTAAACTTCAAACTCTGGTGTTTGGTCACAGGAACTGACGCGGTCACTCCCAGCCGGGAGTTTTTCTGAAGACTCACTGAGTTTTCCACGCCGCTCACAGTCGTGCGCCCGCCATACCAGAAATTGCCGTCGAGCGAGACCCAAAAACGGGGCCTCACGTCGTAACTGAAGTGTCCTTCAAACGAGCTGACCGGCGCCTGTGATTGCGACCGGCTTCCGGCGAAAAACGCATTGTGCGAAAAAAACTCCGGGTTTGTCGTGAAAAACCACGCGCCGGCATATCCGTCCAGCACCCAATGGCGCCAGCGCCGCGAATAGCCGAATTCGGGCTTAAACGCCCAGCGGTTGGCTCCCAAATTGATCAGTTTCGTCGGACCATACTGCCCCGTTGGAGCCACCACTCTCAAACTCACTCCCAGAATGGTCTTGTGGCGCCACGATTCGTACTCCTTCGGAGTCATGGCCGGGCCGCCCCTCAGGTTCACCGAGAAACGATACGAGGAATCCATCAGACCAGAGCGATACACCCGCGTTTCGTTGTCCTTAAAAGTCCCCTTGAGATTCCCAGACGAATAGGGCAAAGAGGCAGAGATGTTGGCCGACCTGCCAAAAAAGCTCAAAGTGTGAAAATAAGTGAAGACCTCAGTGTTCAGCCGCGCCGTTCCGTCCGTAATCGGCACCGACCCGTTTAAAAGAATGTCTCCGTCGGAAAACGAATACGTCAACGTAACCGCATTCCAATGGATGGGAGTGATCACGTACGCGCGCGGAGAGAGGTCCTGCGAGCGAAGCGCTTGCACGGAGCACGTTGCGAGCAAACCCATCAACGCAAATCTGAAAATCGTCCGCATCCGTTTTCACAACTTCAATCTTCCACCCGCGCCCGTCTGGTCAACGCGGATCCCGGGCCTTCTCAAACAAGCCTCAGCGATCGCGCAACTTTGCCTTCGGGTCCTAATTCAAGTCGTCGTCCTTGTAGTATTTGGTGCTCTTCGCCGCAGCAGGTCGACTCTCTCGCCGGGCAGCGTTCACACCCCTGCATTCTCGAGGATGCTGCCCCTTCTACTCTTCGGATGGAATTGGCAGAAGTACCAGTAACGAGGCTTTTGATTTAGGTCACACTGGCCGCCCGGCAGGCCGGTGACCCTCGCAAGAATCCGCACTTTTGCAGCGACTCATCGTCGATCGGGCAACTCAACTTTCCCGCCGATCGCAAATCAAAATAACGGGGAGGGTTCTACCGTCAAGCTTCTGCCTTGTACGATTCGGGAGCCTTGACGCCGACAGGCCTGCGACCTAGAATTCTGCGCATCTGAGGTTTCCTCTATAAGAAGCGAGCTATGAGCCAACGCATGCGCATTTTCGTCGTGCTGGCCTTCGCAATCCCCCTTCTGGCGCCAGTCACCCTTGCGCAGAAGCCACCTTCTCCGTCACCTCCGCGTTCCCCACTGCCCCCAGCCGGAAGCCATCCTGCAAATTCCACTGTCCCCAATTTGGGGCCAAGTGAACCGTCAGGCGATCTCGTGATGTTTGTCCAGGGACGCGTTGCAACCAACGACAGCACGCCGGTTCCACACGATGTGTTGGTTGAGCGGATTTGCAACAGCAAGGTGCGTCAACAGGTGTACGCATCTCCCAACGGCGATTTCAGCATGCAGCTGGGAACGCGAGCCGACACTTTTCTTGACGCTACCGCCGAACCGAATTCGCAATCCGGCGGAACTCGCGATGCCTCGGTTACGGGAATTCCGCGAAGCGAATTGAGGAACTGCGAATTGCGCGCCTCGAGCTCTGGTTTTTATTCCAGCGCCATCGACTTCGTTGCTCTCGACGTAATCGGCAACAACATTAACGTCGGCGTTATCGTCGTGCAGCGAGCCACGAAGATTAAAGGCACCACCCTGAGCGCCGCCCCCTACCAGGCGCCGAAAGATGCCAGAAGAGCTTACGAGAAAGGTCTGGAGGCCGAACGAAAAGCCAACCTTGCCAGTGCGCACAAGTATTTTGAAACGGCGGTGGGGATTTACCCCAAATATGCGGTCGCCTGGTTTCAGTTGGGCAACGTTTTACAAAAGGAAAACCAGAAGGAGGCGGCTCGCACAGCCTATACCCGCGCCACCCTGATCGATAACAGATTTCTGCCACCTTATCTGTCGCTCGCGTCCATGGCCTTTGGGGAAGCAAATTGGACCGTGCTGCTTGCCCTTACGGATCACATCTTGGATCTCGATCCTTTGAATCACGTCGCGGTCACTGGTTTCATCCTGGATCTCGATCCGGTGAATTGTGCCAACGCCTATTTCTATAACGCGTTCGCGAATTATAAGCTCAACAGAATCGAAGCCGCTGAAAAAAGCGCAGTCAAAGCGGAACGCATCGCCCTGCCCACTCGTATTCCGCTACTGCATCTCTTACTGGCTGAAATCTATGCCCGAAAAAACAACTACGCCAGTGCGATCTCAGAGATACAAACTTACTTGGAGTTAGCTCCGAATGCCCCGGACGCGGATCAGGTACGTGCGCACTTGGCAAAATTGGAGAAGCTGAACAACTCAGTGAAAACCCCTGAAAAACCCGAGCAAATGTGAGCCTTGGCAACGGCATTTTACCGGCCGCCGTTATTGCGTGGTGGTTCGTGGACCAATGGATATTTAACCCTCGGCCGCGGCGGGAACTGCGCATCCGTCGAGGGAGTTCTTAAGACTCAGGATCATCTGGACAACGCACTGATCCCCGATCGAGGTGTTCAGCAGCGTGTGAAAAACGGCATGTTCCGGCCACTCCACGTGGAAATACTTGCGAATAAAATCCGCGCGCTCCTGGTCGACAGAATCCACCAGCACCTGGGCTTCTTCTTCACTCTTCCCGCGCGCCAGCAGCCGCCGCACTTTGTCCTCCCGCGGAGCGTATAGATACACCCGCAGTGTGTCGTCGCGGTCGCGCAGGAACCGTTGCGATCCCCTTCCAACGATTACAGCGTTACCATTTTTCGCCGCGTCCTGAACCACTTTCTCCGTCATGTTTAAAATCGTCTCACTGTCCACCAGATTCAGCTTGTGCGCGTTCAGGCTTCCCTCGTAACTCCCGCGCAAGAATGATTTGAACAGCCGGTAGTAAAGCGGGTCGGTGCGCTCCTCCCGGACCTCGACAACAGACTGGGGACAATTCGCCAGCCTCGCAATCTCCTCTGTCAACAAGTGGTCCCAAAGTTTCCAACCCAGTTGTTTCGCCAACCGCTCGGCAATTTCTCCGCCACCGCAGCCGTACTCCCGCTCAATTGTGATGATTCTGATCATGGCGTCCCCTGAGGCCTATTATCGGCTCCAACCGCTTTCCCTTCCAAATCATGGCGCTTCGCTCATTCCACCACTACGCGCCCGCCACTTCCGGGATCGTTCTTCTTCAAAGCAAAAGCCAGAAAAAACATGATTCCCGCGCCCACCGCAAGCACCATAAACGTATCAACGTACGCCAGGCTGGCGGCCTGCGCCTGCACGGATTGGTAGATCCGTGCGTAGGCTTGCGAAATTGCGTCCGGCTGACTCAATCCGCCCGAGTGGGCGATTTGCCCCGCAAGGCTGTTTACCGAATTCTGAAAATTCGGATTGTCCGGCCGCGCGTACTCCACCAGCCTCGCTTGATGGAATTGCGAGCGCCGCGCAATCAACGTCGTCACCAGCGAAGTGCCCACGCTGCTTCCGATATTGCGCATGAAGTTGACGATGCCCGCCACAGCATTGTTTTTCTCCGGCGCAATCCCGATGTACGCCACCAGCGTGATCGGCACGAACAGGAACCCCAACCCAAGCACCTGGGTGATGCGCAACAACGTCGCCGCTGGAAAACTAATCAACAAATCAATCCGCTTCGTCGAATAGAACATGGCAATGGACAGCAAAAACCAGCCGAGCGCGATCAGGTATCGGGCCTGCACCTTCGTCGTCAGCTTGCCCATGATGGGCATCTCCATCAGCAAGACGAAGCCTCCCGCCGAGAGTGCAAACCCCGCCAACTCCGACGTGTATCCCAAAAGCGTCTGCAGAAATTGCGGCATCAGCACCAGGGCGCTGAACAATAGGATTCCCAGCATGAACATCATCAAGTTGGCGCTCGCGAAATTAAAACTCTTGAACATCCGCACATCAATGATCGGCGACTTCTGATACCACTCCCAAATGACCAGGGCAATCAGGCAGACCGTCGCGGTAACCACCAACGTAGTAATGAACTGAGACCCAAACCAGTCGTCTTCCTGGCCCCTGTCGAGCAACACTTGCAGCGAACCGATTCCCAAAGTCAACAGTGCGATGCCAATGTAATCCAACTTAACCCCAGCGGCTTTTAGCTTGCTCAAGTACGGCGGATCTTCCACAAAGCGCCGCACCAGCGCCCAAGTTGCCAGCCCAACCGGAATATTGATGAAAAAAATCCAGCGCCACGAATAGTTAAACGTAATCCATCCACCCAAAGTCGGCCCGATGGTGGGAGCCATAATCGCTGTGATGCCGTACAGGGCAAACGCCAACCCGCGCTGCTCCGGTGGGAACGTATCCGCCAGAATAGCCTGCGCCATCGGCTGCAGTCCTCCGCCCCCAGCGCCCTGCAGCACGCGAAAAAGAAGCAGCATCCCAAGACTCGGCGCAATCCCGCAAAGCAAAGAACTGATCGTAAACACGGTCAGGCAAGCCATGAAAAATCGCTTCCGCCCCAGCGCGCCGGCAAGCCAGCCGCTGATCGGCAGAATGATGGCATTCGAAACCAGATAAGACGTCAGCACCCACGTGCTTTGATCATTGCTCGCGCCCAGATTCCCGGCCATGTAGGGCAACGCCACGTTCGCAATGCTGGTATCCAGCACTTCCATGAATGCCGCAAGCGCCACAACCACAGCGATCAGCCAGGGATTGTATTTGGGCCGCCAGACGTCCTGGTCGAGCGTGAGCGTTGCGGAACTCATTGGAGCGAAACGTCGGGCACCACGTTCATGCCCGGCCGAAGTTGGCGGTCCCGATTCTCGCCTTGATCGAGAACAATTTTGACTGGCACCCGTTGGACAATTTTCACATAGTTGCCCGTGGCATTTTCCGGTGGCAACAGGCTGAACAGCGGCCCGGTGGCGCCCGCAATGCTGTCCACATGGCCCCTCATGGTTCGCCCGGTGGAATCCACGTGAATGGTCGCTTTCTGGCCCACACGCATGTGCTTGAGCTGCGTTTCTTTGAAGTTGGCCGTGATCCAAACCTGATCGAGCGGCACCACCGTGAGAAGTTGCTGCCCCGGCTGAACGTTCAAGCCCACGACCACCGTCTTATTCACTTCGCCGGACACCGGCGCAACAATTTTGGTGTATTGGAGATTCAGCTCGGCTTGCTCGAGTTGTGCGCGCTTTTGCTCCACATCGGCGACCGCGGCCCGCACCCGCGCTTTCGTGGACGAAACCTGCTGCGGCCCGGTTTCCGCCGATTGATAGTTGGCATCCGCCTGCGTCACGCGGCTATGCGCCTGTTGAACGAATTGTTGCGCCGCGGCTTCATTGGCCCGGGCTGCCGCTATCGCGGCCGTGCTGGACTTGGCCGCGGCCAGCGCCTGATCGTAAACTTGCTCGGACACTTCACGTTTATCCACCAAAAGCTTGTAGCGGTGGAGATCGTCTTGCACCTTTACGTCGTTGGCTTCGGCCTGTTCCAACTGGGCGTGCGCTGCGGCGAGTTGCCGTTCAGCGGCGATCACCCCAGCCGTCGTATTTACGATATCGGACGCGCTGGACTTCAGTTGGCTCGAAGTGCTTACCGAAGTGATCGGCACCGTGATATTCAGCGATTGCGCCGTGGCCTCGGCATTGGCCAGATTTGCCTGTGCCTGTGCAACCGCCACCTCATAATCCTTGGGGTCAATCTCCACCAGCACGGTTCCCTTCTCTACCCACTGGTTGTCGTCCACGTTTACCTTGATTACGTAGCCCGAAATCCGCGCGCTCACCGGATACAGGTGAACATCGGCCTGTGCGTCGTCGGTGGATTCGTAACTGCTCAGGTACCGCCACAAAAAAAAGCCGCCGACCACCACAACCACAACCATCGCCGAAATCACTATGAATTTCCGGCTCTTCCGATTCTGGTAGCCTCGCACTTTGTGCGTGTCTCCAGCAGACGATGGGGGATTACCCCTGGATTCGTCGCTTGCTCCAGGCACCGAACGGGATGCGTTCTCTTCCGCCATGTTCATTGTCCTTTGAAGTATTCCTTGACGCCCTCTTCGGCGACGCCAAGAGCCCGCGCCAGGGAGATCTTTGCAAAATTGTAGCTGTACAGACTTGAGATGTACTGCTCGTGCGCGCTCGCCACCGCTTCCTGTGATTGCACCACTTCCACAGTGTCGGTAACGCCGGCTCTGAATCGGTCGCGCGACTGAGCCAGCGTCTCCTCCGCCAGCTCGATGTTGCTTTGCGCCACTTTCACCTGCTCCGCCGACGATTCCAGGTTCAGCAACGCAGAGCGCACGTCGGAATCGATTTGCCCGCGCAGATTATCCAGGCGTTCGCGGCTTTGCTCGAGCCTCGCGTCGGCCTGCAGAACATCTCCGTGAACGCTGCCTCCTTGAAAGATCGGGATCGATAGAGTTCCGCGCACGTCGAACACTTGCGTTGCCGTCGAAGGGTGCGAACCTCCCGTTCCATAATCTGCATTGAAGGAAAGCGATGGGAAATAACCCGCGATCGCCGCTTTTCGCGCAAATTGCGCCGCGCGCACGTCCGCCATGGCCGCCTGGTAATCCGAACGCGAGTTGTACGCGTGTTTCAGGGCATCATCCACCGTAATCCCCTCGAACGGGCGGTACGGCGACTTGTCCGTAAATTCGAACTCCTGGCCGGGAGCAAGCCCGATGACTCGGGCAACGGTAAGCTTCTGGATCGCGAAATTATTTTTCGCCTGGATCAATTGCTGCTGCCGGGTCTGGAGTTCCACCTTCGCCCGCAGTCCGTCGATGGCCGGGGACGTTCCCGCAGTCACCTGGTCCGACGCCTGATCATAGAGTGCCTGCGCGGTTTTCACCTGCGCCTCGGCCGTCTCGATGCGAGCTGCATCGGCGATCGCCTGCAAATAGGTGTACCCCACAGCAAGCACCACCAGATCCCGCGCATCCTTAAACGTATACTCCGAGGATTTCAGGCTCTGGCTCGCAGCGCGCGTTGCGCTGATCGACTTCCAATCGAACAAGGATTGCGTGACAGCCAGCCGCGCATCAAAATAGGAAAAAGGGCCAATCGACACTGGAATCTGCAGCCCGCCAAAACCCGTCAGACCGAGCTGGGAAAGATTGATCTTCGAATCCTCTACATACGGCCCAGCCGTCACGTGCGGCAGCAGGGCGCTCAGTTGCTCCCAGCGCTGTCCGCGAGCGGCGCGAATGTCGGAATTTGATAGCAGCAACCCGAGATTCTGTTTCAATCCGCGGTTGATGGCGTCCTGCAAGGATAACGGCAGAACTCCCGGAACCAGCTTCGCCGGCACGCTGCCCGCAAACGAGTTCACTCCCTGCGTTCCTGGAATTGCTTGCCCCGGACTGCTCGTGCCGGTGGATGCTTCGCTTTGCCCAAACGACGCAGTACTCCCTGCAAGAAAAATCCAGGCCAACAGGAAACTGCGGCCTAGCCCGTAACTGAGCCTCAAGGAGCCCTCCTTACCTCAAAGTCTTGTTAAGCGGCGGTGCGAAGGGGAAACATCCTAATCCCGCCAGCCAGTCAGGGCAAGCACCGAATACACCGAGTGCAACTTGGATGCGATTCGTTTCCAAGATGGTGACAACTATTTTCGCCAAACCTTCGCAGGATGCGGGAAGAGCGGACCTATTGCGAAATAGCTGGGCACATTCAACTGCCATACGCCGGGCTGCTGAACCGCCTCGAATTGATTGTGGAAGTGGAAAAAAGTGGGCAGCTAATAACTTGAATTCAACTCAGGACGCGGATACCACGCACAACCCAATCGCACCGTGTCCAGCGCAACTTAACTATTGCTGCCAGCCACCGTCTGGTGCCCTATCGAGTTGAACCAGACTCTGCTACTCGGTACCGCATGCTGTTGGGCCTGGATCCGCTCAGCCCGTAAAACAGAATATAGAGATAGCAAATTACAGGGAGAAAGAAGGCGTGGTGAATCCCAACATGATCGGCGATTACGCCCTGTAGCAATGGCAGGATGGCGCCACCCACGATGGCCATGTTCAAAATACCGGATCCGTTTCCTGTCAAAGGACCGAGCTCCGCGACACCCAGGCTGAAGATTGTGGGGAACATGATCGAGTTGAATAAGCCGACTGCCAGGATGCTCCACATCGCTATATGTCCCCCTGTCAGCATCGAAGCGCCGACCAGCGTCGCCCCGGCGCACGCGCATGCCGCCAACAGGTAACCTGGGCTGAACCGTCGCAGAAGTCCAGCACCGAGAAAGCGTCCGATCATCGAGCCGCCCCAGTAGAAAGAAACAAAACCTGCCGCAGTCCTTGCGGAGAACCCCGCAATCTCAGGCAAACTGAAATAATTCACCAGAAAGCTCCCGATGGAGACCTCCGCACCCACATAAGCAAAAATCCCGAGTGCACCGAGGAGGAGATTGGGATGCTCCCAGACCGAATCGGTATTCTTATCTGCCGGACCGGAAACGGCCGTTTCAATTTTTGGCAGTTTGACCGTGCCGATCAAAAGCGCGAGCAACACCAATACCACTCCGGTCACGGTGTACGGCATCTTTACGGAAGCCGCTTCCTGCATGCGATAAAGTTGGAGGGCCTGCGGCGAAAGTCGGCGCAACTGTTCAACCGCTAAAGGCGCCGCACTCAGGATCAGCAGGCCGCCGATTTTCGGGGCGACTGTGGTCCCAAGTGAATTGAAAGCTTGCGTCAAATCCAAGCGGCTGGATGCCGTTTCTGGTTTGCCCAGCAGGTCCACGTACGGATTCGCTGAAACCTGGAGGCCGGTAATCCCTGCAGCCAGAATGAGCAGGGCGGTCAAGAAGAGCGGGTACGAAGCGGCGGACGCGGCCGGCACGAATAGGAATGCTCCACACGCCATGGTGAGCAGGCCGACCACCATCGTCCTTTGATATCCAAACGTGTTGACGATCCTCGACCAGGGAACTGAAAACAGGAAGTATGCGGAAAAAAACGCAAACTGGACGAGCATAACTTGCGCGTAACTTAAGTCAAAGATTGCCTTCAGGTGGGGGACCAGAATGTCATTCAAGCATGTCAGAAATCCCCACATGAAGAAGAGCGTGGTTACAATGGCCAATGGCCGCGAGTAGCCTTGCATCGCAGCAATA
>Ga0210403_10004506_pt1 | contig 11990 bp, 8 predicted proteins | sample IncBWC19MmetaG_FD_150863 | JGI IMG/M metagenome (GOLD analysis project Ga0210403, IMG submission 150863) | Forest soil microbial communities from Barre Woods Harvard Forest LTER site, Petersham, Massachusetts, United States - Inc-BW-C-19-M | ecosystem: Environmental > Terrestrial > Soil >... | reverse complement strand
CCCTTGCCGTATACCGTCTGGCCCCCTCCGTCATCCGAATGGCACGTGGCGCAATGAAAGGAGAAATGCTCCATGCCTCCCCGAATGTTCTCCGTTGAAGGCACGATGGGATTGCGAAGTTGGCGATACGCGGATGGCACGGCCAATTTGCGTGCCGTTGTGGCCGCGAACTCCTCAATCGCTGATGGTGTCGCAAGTGCGCTGAAGCCTCGTCGCACGAGAATCAGCCCGTATCCAGCGGCTGCAACCGCAAGAGCAAACAGAATCAGCGAAACTACTTTCCAGGGTTTCATGTCTACCTCTTCTGTCCGGTAGCATCGTCGTCCGCCCGCCCGAGCGTAAGCAGGTGCCTGCCAAAGTTCAATTCGAAGTCGCTCGGAACGCCGTAACCCATATTGCGAATCTTGGCACGACGCGCCTGCGCACCTGGCAAGGCTAGCAGTGGGAAGAACAGGTCGGTGCTCGACTGAAGCTCGGTAGCTGTTGGCGTCCCGAACCGATTGACTTGGGCCTTCGCCGCGGCCAGCGTTTCACGGTCGAACGAGGCCAGACGCCGGACGAGCGCATCGACAAACGCGTCGAGGTCGCCATCGTCCAGCGTGCGGTTCACCCAGCCATAGCGCTCGGCGATATCAGCGTCAAAGTCGTCACCGCTAAGCACGATCTCAAGTGCCCGGGAGCGGCCTACCAAACGCGGGAGCCATTCCAGCGCTCCGCCGCCCGGGACCAGTCCGACGCCGACCTCGGGGTTGCCGAACAGGGCGCTTTGCCGGCTGGCGAAGCGCATGTCGCAGGCCAGTACGAACTCGTTCCCGATGCCGCGCGTGCGGCCGCGAATCTTGGCGATGCTCACGACTGGCGCGGACGAGAGGCGCAGTACAAATTCGCGCCAAAGGCCCAGCACCTCTGGCTGTTCCGCTGCTTTGGCTACGTCGAGATGTGCGACGAAAAAATCGGGATTCGCCGACTGGAACACTACGACCTTCACGGACGGGTCCGCCTCGAGGTCGGTCATTAGCGCTCCCAATTCGACGATCGTTGAGGGAACAAACATGTTGATCGGCGGGTTGTTGAAGGTGACCGTCCACCGGCCCGGATGGGTGCGGTCTGTGTTGAACTGCGGATCTGCCTGCTCGCCGCCTCGTTGCGTAGCACTGGATTGGGTCATGGGGTCCTCCTTTGCGTAGTCTTGGATTCTTCCGTCGATGGACCTGGCGACTATTATTTTTGCGTCGTCTGGAAGGACGAGCTCCGTCGGTGGGTGGCGAAGAGCCTACCACAAAATAATCGTCCTGAGCATTAAGTCCCGGGAAGTTGGCTTGTCGAACGTGACTTCCGGATTGCTCCCGGATCACGGGCAAGCCGGCAGGAAGGTAGCACTCGGCGAGGTCTTTTGAGCAGGCCCGGTCCGAACGGTCGAACAATGAATAGTCAGCGGCTAGTCGTTAGTCGTCGGAACTGGCTAGGGATTTGATTCGGGGTGCGCCCGCCGTACACCGCCGGACCGGAAAAGCTCCCGCTCGCCCTGCAGGACCACAATCACCCGGTCCGCTACCGCAACATCTGGATCCGCGAACTGAAATAGTACAGGGGCACTTCTGCATGTCCTGCCCACCGCAGCAGCCAGGATCTTTCGAAATATTGGCGGGATTACTTCCGGATTGCCAACCACGCGGAAGTTGGCCAGATCAGTCAGTCCAAGCGCGTTTGTCGGTACATAATCTGGTGAGGCTTGCTACAACCGGACTTATCGGGACTTAGCCGCGTGGTCCGACGATAAGTTCCGAGTAGCCGGGACCATGCGATTGACAGTCATCGTTCACTTCACAAGCCATCCCATGTCCAAGTCGATCTCGGCAAAGCGGGGATCTGCGCGCAACTGTGCGCCGGGGGGCCAAATGCTCAAGAACCAAACTTGAGACATAGGGTCGCGGATTTCAAACGCTTCGCGCGCATGACGAATGGCCTCGTCCTGCATACCGGCGGCGAGAGCCGTCAAAGTGAGAGTCGAGGGTGGTACATAGGACCGACGCGCGCGGCACATCAGTTCTCCGTAGACTGCCTCTGCATCCGCACGTTTGCCCCAGCCGCCAAGTCCCTGGGCAAGTACTGCCATGGCCCACGGGTGCCGACCGGAAATCGCCAACGCTGATTCCGCCGCAGCTACGGATTCTGCGAACCGCTCGGTCATGTACAAAACCCACCCGAGAATCAGACGTGCCAGAAAAGACTCAGAATCGAGTTCTATGGCGCGCCGCGTGGCTTGTATGGCTTCCGCAGGCTTCCCCGCCCACAAGCAGGTAAAGCCATATGCCGTGTGGGCGTAGCTCCAAAGAGGGTCGGATTCCAAAGCCTGCTGAGCTTGGGCCATGCCCTCCTCGAAACGCCCTTCAGCATACTGGAGGTAGAACATCCCATACCATACTCGCGCCTGGGTGAACCTCGGATTCAGCTCCAGCGCGAGAAGAAATTCTCGCTCCGCCTCCGCTTTGTCCCAGGCGCCCATCAAAGAAGCCATGGCCAGCGCGGTATGGGCCTCCGCAAGCGAGGGATCCAGCGCGACCGCACGTCGAGCCGCTTCCATCCCCTTCGGCATTGTTGCTTCGGGATGCGCGAACCCGAAGTAACCCAGGGTGGTATACACATCGGCGACTCCAGCCCACGCCCGCGCGTATTCAGGATCGAGGTTAACCGCTTGCTCGAAGCACTCGAGGGCGCGCGGAATTGCCAAGCCTTTGCGAGGAAAAAGGGCACGGCCTTTGAGGTACAGCTGGTACGCTTCCAGGTTCTTGGTACCGGCCTTCACCAGGGGCTCCTGCCGGGGCCGCTCCAATGTGACCTTCAACCGTTCCGCAATCGAGCGCGCAATCTCATCCTGAATTTCAAAAACATCCTTCATCTCGCGGTCGTACCGCTCCGACCAGAGATGGTACCCGTCCGCAGCATTCACCAGCTGCGCCATGATGCGCAGACGGTTGCCAGCTCTCCGTACGCTTCCCTCAAGAACCCTTCGCACATTCAACTGTTCCCCAACGATGCGCGGGTCGATGTGTTTTCCCTTGAACGAAAATGCGGAACTACGCGCCACAACATGGAGCTCTTCAATCTGCGCCAGCGCATTGATGATCTCTTCGGTAATGCCATCACTAAAGAATTCGTTCTCGGTGTCCATGCTCATGTTAACGAACGGAAGCACCACAATTGAGTCAACGGTAACAGCCGCTGCTGGCACGGTAGGCGTGCGCGCTCCCTTTGCAACCTCTTCCACGGGACTTATAAAGCGATAGCCGCGCTTAGAAAGCGTCTCGATAAAACGGGGTTTCTCGGCATCATCCCCGAGCGCTTCGCGCAACCTCTTGATGGCGTTGTTGAGGCCTTTTTCAAAATCCACGAAGGTGTCGGCGGGCCAAATTTTGCGCTGCAGTTCTTCGCGAGTGACCAGTTCTCCGGGATGCTCCAGTAGGATTTGGAGGACGTGGAAAGGCTGGTCCTGGAGTCTGATCCTGAAGCCGTGCTTGCGAACCTCGCCATTACGAAAATCTACTTCGAACGCGCTGAAGCGGACGCCCCCGCGGTAAGAAGCGACTTCTTTCACGGACTGAGTAACCTGCCGTTGGGCGGAGTATAGCACCGCCGTCATCAACCAACCATAAGGGTAAGTCCAATCAAATGAAGCTCTTCATTGGATATATTTTGGAGGGAAAGAAAGTATACGTGCGAGGTTGACCCACAAGGGGTTTCGGTGCGAAGAACCCGAGCAGGCGAACGGGCTTTTCTTTACGGGACGGACTCGTCGAGATTTTCGCATTTACGTTAATGATAAGGAGGGATTATGAAAGTTTCTCGAAGACTCAGAGCAATTGTGATCTTGGGGGGTGTGATCGTCCTCGGATTCGCTGCCGCTGATTTGCCAGGGCGACGGATCGCCGGGCTTGCAACTCCAGTGGTCCGGGCCGACGGCGGGAGTGTTGTCGGCTCGTGGATAAACGCGGTAACAGTGAATACACCTTCGGGCCCTCAGCCTCTCACCACGGAGCTGATCGCGATTAATCCCGGCGGGACATTCATTGACACGCTCACAATTGCCCACAGTTCCCAAAATCCTTTTTTCACGGGGCCTTTCGCTCCTCTCGCGGTAGACTTCAGTGACGCGATCGGGACTTGGAAGCAGGTAGGCGACGAATCAAATCAGTTTGCTTTCACATTCAAAAGGTTCCTTTTTGCGGGCGCCAACACTCCTGCAGCAGCTTACGGCTCGTTTTTCCCCGGACAAAATGTGGGGATGGCCACCATTGAAGCCGTTGGAACTCTCCGAACTAGTGCAGCCGGACAAACATTGAGTGGCACATTCACCTTTCAGCTTACTAATCTTCAAGGGACAGTGGTGCTCCCAGCCAGCGGAACGTTTTCTGCCAAGCGCCTGGAGATCGAACCCCTTGCGTCACCTTGAGCACGGGGGCGAGCGAGCCGAAACGGACCATTTGCTGTCGTCCAGACCAACGCGCAAAGGCTAGCGTTTGGCTTTGCGCTAAGCGGCACCCAGATTAGCGGTGGAGGCGCCTAAATTAAACTGAATAAGGAGCGACAAAATGCAACGACAACAGAGGCTTTATTCGCTGGCGCTTAGCTTCGTGCTGCTGGCGGTGTTCGCCTTGACGCAAAATTTACGCGTGAAGGCGTCCGATGATGAGCATGCGACCTTCACCACGATTGATCCCCCAGGGGCTATCTATACCGAAGCCACCTATATGAGTCCTAGCGGCGAGATTGTGGGACGATACTATGATGGGAGCGTCTGCACTCTCCCATGCGTGGCTGACGACGGTCACAACCACGGCTTTCTGCTGAGCGGAGGGGAATTCACTACAATTGATTTCCCCGGCGCTGTCTTCGCCGGTGCGGTGGGGATCAACCCTCAGGGCGACATCGTGGGACGCTACGATGCGGCCGGTGGCAGGCAACACGGCTATCTGCTGAGCGGGGGGGAATTCACTACGATTGATTTCCCCGGCGCTTTACTGACAACGGCTTTCGGGATCAATCCTCGCGGCGACATCGTGGGACAATACAGGAGTGCCGATGCTAAGCTCCACGGCTACCTGCTGAGCGGGGGCGAATTCACTACGATTGACTTCCCCGCCGCCACTGGCACAGCGGCGTGGAAGGTCAATCCTGCCGGCGACATCGCAGGACGATACACGAGCACCGACGGTAAGTCCCACGTCTTTTTCCTGAGCAACGGCGAATTCACCTCAATTGATTTCCCCGGCGCTTTCGACACCGCGCCCGCGGCAATCCCCTTTGTTGGGATCAACGCACCGGGTGACATCGTGAGCAGTTACTGCGATGGTGCGCCATGTACCCCTGCTAGCAACGGGAAGGTGCACGGCTTTCTGCTGACCGAGGGCGAATTCACTTCGATTGATTTCCCCGGCGCTTTCCTGACAGCCGCTTCTGGGATCAACAACCGCGGCGACATCGTCGGGGTGTACGTAGACACGAACCGACAGGGCCATGGGTTCCTGCGGACCCGGTGAGGACATTGCGAAGTACGTCTATGGTTTTGAGCTATGAAGCGAGTCGGCCTCCGAGGTTCAACCCTGTAGAAGGCAATAGATAGTGATCTCGAAGAGAGGATGCGCCGAATCACTCTACCTGTACTCGTGCTGTGCGCGCTGAACATGGCGGATGCGTCGGATGTGACGTGAGCGTATTTTTCCTCTTCAACCGGACAAATGCCCGTCACTGGCCACAAACGGGGTTATGGGAAGTTTGGGCGGATGGGTAATGGCAAGTCGGCTTGTCGAACGTGATTTCCGGATTGCTCCTGGATCACGGGCAAAACCGGCAGGAAGGTAGCACTCGGCGAGGTCTTTTGAGCAGGCCGGTTCCGAACAGTCGAACAATGAATAGTCAGCGGCTAGTCGTTAGTCGTCGGAACTGGCTAGGGATTTGATTCGGGGTGCGCCCGGCTTTCACCGCCGGACCGGAAAAGCTCCCGCTAGCATTGCAAGACCACAATCACCCCGTCCGCTACCGCAATGTTTGGATTCGCGAACTGAAATAGTACGGGGACACTTCTGCATGTCCTGCCTACCGCAGCAGCCAGGATCTTTCGAAATATTGGCGGCATTACTTCCGGTTTGCCGACCATCCAGGAGTTGATCGGTTCGGTCGACACTGCCGCTTTTTTCAATCTGCAGTGGATTGGTTGGTTAGAAAGGCTGGCTGTCCCGTGGATTAGGCGCAAGAGCCGACATTTTCCAAAGCGGTGACAAAGCTACTGCAGCCTTGCGTACTCAGCTTTGGCTTCTTGGAAAATGGGGATGTCTGGGTCGGCGTCTTTCCACAAGGCGAGAAAATCCTGGTACGCAGTGCGGCTCTTGGCAGTGTTGCCCTGCATCGCGTAGGCGCGTCCCAGTTGGATATGGGCCAGCGCGCCGATGGGTTCATTCAGAACAATGCCACGATGGTCGAGGATTTTCTGAAACTCTGCTGCGGCTTCATTGCCCCGATGTGCAGCAAGATAGGCTTCTCCTCGGACGTAGACAGGATACAAATTCGGCCAGTTATAAAACCAAGAACCAGGCAGACCAAGTTCATACGAGGCAGCAACCTCAAGAGTATCAAGCGCCTGCTGAGGATTTGCGCGGAGGAGCGCAAGCTTTGCGCGGAGAGTCGGTTGATAGTTTACTTGCACAATCGTGTCTTCGGAGAACTTCTTGCCCAAGTCATCGGCCAAGGCCTCCGCTCGGTTCGCGTCCCCCGCATAGGCCAGAGCTAGCGCCACTGCATACTCCAAATCTCGCCCGGTGGAACGTTCCTTTGCTAGCGCTGTCCGTTGTCCAGCTTGGTTTACATTGCCAAACAGGCCTTCTCGCAAAGCAGCCACGGCCTCGAAAGTCGCGGAAGTTTCATTCTCCCGTGCCCGCTTGGCAGAATTGGAAGCCTGCCGTGATAGCTCACGCGCTCTTCCAAGATGTCCGAAGTAAGCAGCCATGTCGGCCTCTAATGCCAACAGCAAGTCTTGCCCCGGTTTGCCAGCCCAGGCGGCTACTTGCCGCGACATTTCGGCGGTGTCATTCCGATAAAAGGCGAGCGAATAGAGCGTGGTCCCAAGAATAGAGTCCAGGCCCTTTCCATGCGCCTCTCCGGCCAAAGCTGCAGCGTCCTCGTCTCGGTTCAGAGACAAATATGTGTATATAAGATATCGATACGTAGTGGAGGACGGAGCAAGACGAACGGCCTCTTGATGTTCTCTGAGACCCGCTTCATACTGCCCGAGAGCGCTGTAGAGACCACCCAGGTTGAGTCGGAAGTTGACGTCGCGTGGGTAGATTTGTTCGCCAAGGATATAGCTCTGCTGTTCCTTCAAGAGGTCGCCAGTCACAAAATTGTAATAATCTCCCTCGATGATCAACTTCTCCCGCTCACTTACGCGTGTGCGCAGTTCGAAGGCCTTCCGGATGTTTTCCACGGCCAATGCAGTACCTATCACTTCACTTTCGGTGCCTGTCGCGTCGTAAGCCGCGGCGAAATTCGGGTCGAGCTGGACGGCTCGCTGCCAAAACGACAACGCTACCGCGGAATCACCATCCTCATTAAGAGCCTTCCAACCTAAACTGTAGGCCTGTAGTGCTTCGAGAGATGGTGTAGTCGCCTGTTGGAGAGGGATGTTGTATTTCTGGACCGTGCTCAGGGATTCACCGAGTCTCGTGCGCATGTTCGAGGCTGCTTTGCTGAGAGCGTCCAGGACATGGTTCTTATCGTTTGCTTGCGCTTCCGTGCTCGCCAGCAAGTCTCCATTAGCACAGTTCACGGCCTTCAAGATCAAATTGTATCGGGTGCCAATCAAAGCAATCGAACCGTCCAATGCTGCTCTGCTGTTGGTCCTCAGACAAACTTCGCGCGTGATTTCAGGCGTGAGTCGCGTGTTTGCCGGTCGTTCCATCATTCGCAGCGTCTGATGGATTCCTTCCTCAGACAGAAGGCTCAGGAACGGTGACTGCCCCAACTCGACAGAAAGTCCCTCTCGAAGCGTTCCGTCGAACACCGGATCCCCGGTGGAATTGGCGAAGTCCCCGAGAACAATGGTGTCTTTTTCCGTGAGATGCCGCGCTTGCCGCGCGCGCCGGAGCAGTCCTCCGGCAATGCCCGCTGCGAGCACAACAACTGCCACCGCCACAACCAGCTTCCGACTGCGTGGCCGCGCGGGCACGCCCGCTGAGGGCCCTCTCGTTGTTCCATCCCCCTCGCTGACGGGTGCGATAAAGCGATAACCCCGCCGCGGCAGGGTTTCGATAAATCGAGCGTTGTCGGCAGAGTCCCCCAGCGCTTCCCGCAGTTTGTTGATGGAAGTATTCAGCCCGTTGTCGAAATCAACGAACGTGTCGGATTGCCATAGCTGAGCGCGCAGCTCTTCGCGAGTGACTACTTCCCTGGGCCGTTGCAACAGGACTGTGAGGACATGAAAGGGTTGCTCCTGCAGCTTGATTCGTACGCCCTGCTTGCGTAACTCCCCCGCGCGCACGTCCACCTCAAACACTCCAAAGCGCAGGATTGCGGAAGATCGGGCTTCAAGGGTCATCTGCGTCTACCCCAGATCTTAGCGCGAGTCTAACACCCCCCTACTAGATGACAAGGTCTTGATAAGCCCACGCGCTACATAACTGAAACGACTGTCTTTAGTCGCTTAGAAGCAATCAAGCCTCAATCAATCCGCCGTCCATTGAGCTTCCTCAGAACCAGCCCCAAGTTCGCCTCCGGCACATGCCTGGAGGTGGCAAATGAAGCTCAGAATTTGGACAACCCTATTCTTGGTGACAGTGGCGCAGTTCGCCTGGGGACAAACAAGCGGAAGCGCAAAGCTGGTCAACGCAGAAGCAACCGCGCCTGAACCTTCCGCAAACAGCTACGCAGTCCTGGGAGCCACGTCCGAACAAGAGGCTTTGGTGCGAGCTCAGATTCGGATCATGCAACCCGACGTTTATCCTCTGCGGGTTCTCTTTGTGCCGCACTGGAAGTACATTGATGCGGCCAGAGCATTTCGCCTCCATGTGCCCGCCGGATATACCAGCGCCATGTTCACGCACCTGCCCAGCCGAAGCGTGTTCATCGACAGCGACCGCTATGTGAGCGATGCCTCCCTCGGATTCTGGGTGGCGCATGAACTCGGACACTTGGCTGCCAACAACGCCAGCGAAGGCGACGCTGACAAGGCCGCCCGTGAATACCGAAAGCGCCTTAACGATGTACGTAAACCAGACATACATTAGTGTTTACCGGAGACTCGGCAGGGTCCAATCCGTGATTGTGGTCGCCTCGCATTCGAAGCGAGGCGTCAAATGCGCTCAGTTCTACCGTTAGCTCGTGGAAGGACATTTCTCGAAAACTGCACGAGCAATGGGCGCCCTGTGGGTTCGAAGGCCCAATTTCCCGGTCGGTGGTACAGTATCGCCAGGAGGATGGCGGGGATGGTGAGTTTCCCCGGAAATCGGGAAATCGGGGACAGACGGGACGTTTTCTGATGTTCATGTGATATCGATTGTTTGGCTCGTAATGATTGGAGACTTTCAGAGTGGGGGAAACTTCCCGTCTGTCCCCCGGCACCATCTCGTGAACGATTTGGTCTAGCGGTCCGATTTTTTAGGTGAATCTGTTCCGCTCCGGTATCGTGTCCTGTCGGTAGAGATTATTGTGGTCGTATACGGTATAGCCGCATGTAGTGAGCCGCTCGCGGTTAAAGATGTCGCGATATTCCACAACAACGAAAATGCTAAAGATTTGGTCATCTCGTAGGTGACCAGCGCCCGTAAGCCGTATGCTTCGTACACCAGATTTTCCCGGGGCGAGCGGTCCAAAGGGAACCACTTCTTGCGCTTGATGACCGACGGGAGAGGATAGGTCATGTACACTATCGACAATCTCTCCGTAAGCCCGAATCTTGTCTACGAACGCCGGGGAGCGTCCTTCATTATTACAATGCAGCATTACGGTGACCGTTGTCTGCTCCGTTTGCGGCTCTTGACCCTGCTTGGAACTGGTGAGCACAATCTTCAAGTCGCTCTTTGGCCACTCTAACTCGGTCATAACCCAGGCGCGTTCCGCGTTCTGCGCTACTGTTATTTGGTCCTGAGCGAGTTTAATCTGATTGATTGTCTCTTTATGGCTGCTGTGAGCGTCTATCCGGTCCCAAATGAAGATTGCAACAAGAGCTATTCCCTCAAGCCAGACAGCGACCGCTTCATACTTCGTGAGCCAAGCCAATAAGTTCGTCATGCCGACAAATGTATCAGGTTGTACCCGTTCGATTAGACCTTATTGTCCTGAGCCGAAAACAGTCCCTTGAAGATTGTCACCCAGTTTCGCAGTGACTAACCCAATGTACCGCCGCGCAGGGATTTGATGTGGGTGGAAAGCTCGAGGACCTCGATGTGGGCGGGACAGTCCGGCCAGTTGTGGCGCCAGCAGACGATTACGTCGCAGCCGGTTAACGGATGGCCGTGGTCGCGGAAATTGCGGCTCTCAAATTCAAATTCGATGTTTACGCGCTGCCAGCGCTTGGGCCCAATCTGGCGTTTCGCCTCGCAATCGGGGAAACCGGCTTGAACGGATTCGACTACGTAGCCCAAATGTTTCGCGAGCATCCCAAAAAGGAGCACGACGCCCTGTTCGTTGACCGGTTCGTGGCGCAGGGTCGGGAAGTCCAGGGGGTTTCCATACGTAACGCGTTCGCTTAAAAGCCGGTGTTGTGCTCTTTCCGGCTGAACCACGGCACAAGCGTCTCGCTTTGATTCCCGGTCCTCCTTCTTCCTTCGGGCAGGAACGAGCGCCAGCGCCAGCACATCCGCCCACTCCGGCTTTCCTTCCGCGAAATTGCGAAACGCTTGCGGCAGCGCGGCCCAGCAGCCAAACCGCGTTTCCAGCGTACGCGGCGAATGCGTTCCCCTTAGACGATACGCGCGCCGCGAAGGCACCGCCCGCAGTTTTCGCACCGTCTCACCCCATCCTTGGAGCAGTTCAATGTCGTCCGGCCGCGCGAAGAACCGGCTGGGCCGGAATCCCGCGGCCCTGACGGCGTCATTCCATGTCCGGAAGTGTCGGAAGACGAAATACTTTGGAATTCCTCCGCGAGCAACGAATTCCGATACCGACGGCGCGCGGCCGAGCCGCTTTGCCATGACGGCAATGGACTTTAGGATCTGCTGTTGGTTGGGCATGGGCTTAGGGACAGATCGTGTCAGGGCACGACTTCAGTTCACCCTGAGCCTCGAAGGGTCGTGCCGGAGGTAGTGCAGGATCAACACGCCTTTAGGCGCTGACGGGCCTTCTTCGATCACACTCCGTGGAACATTCTTGCGTTAGGAGGGCTTGCGCGGGCGCGGAATCCGTCGAGTGGTGACCGCTTCCCTTGTAGCGGCCACCTTCAGGTGGCCGTGGCTGTCAAACTGACTCAGACGAAATAATGAGTAGGCAGCGCGCACGACGGTGTCGTGCCTCTATCTATCCGCGGAAGCCGATGAGGAGTTGCCTGAAAATAAAAAAAGCGGGAGGAATCTCCCGCTTTTTGGACGCATTTTTCTACCGGAACAGTATAGCAGAAACTTAACGTTATGTCGAGCGGACCGGCCCCACCGCCACCACGTGCGCCCGCCGTACGCCGCCGGACCCGAAAAACTCCCCCTGGCCTTGCAAGATCACAATCATCCAGTCCGCTATCGCAACATCTGGATTCGCGAACTGAAATAGTACCGGGACACTTCTGCCTGTCCTGCCCACCGCAGCAGCCAGGGTCTCGCGAAATATTGGCGGGATTACTTCCGGATTGCCGACCACGCAGAAGTTGGCCAGATCAGTCAATCCAAGCGCGTTTCACAGGACTAATGTTGAGTTCGGTACCGAATTTAGACAATTTGTGCATCCCATTCCGCAGTGAACTGATTCACTGCGTTGCGTAAGCTGCACAAACCATAGCCATTTCAACGGTTGGT
>Ga0210403_10004505_pt1 | contig 11992 bp, 6 predicted proteins | sample IncBWC19MmetaG_FD_150863 | JGI IMG/M metagenome (GOLD analysis project Ga0210403, IMG submission 150863) | Forest soil microbial communities from Barre Woods Harvard Forest LTER site, Petersham, Massachusetts, United States - Inc-BW-C-19-M | ecosystem: Environmental > Terrestrial > Soil >... | reverse complement strand
CGAGGGATGCAAGTCAGGACGGTTGCAGGCAACGACCAGCGTCGCTGAAGCCGTCCGTCAGTCTGAAGTGTCGTTTATATGTGTAGGCACGCCAAGCCTGCCGAATGGCCGCGTGGACCTCTCCGGGGTCAGGCGCTGCTGTGAGGCCATTGGCAAGGCGCTATTCGACACGAAGGACTTTCATTGGATTGTGCTGCGCAGCACCATGCTTCCAGGTACGGCCGAGTCTTTGGCCATTCCCGCCATTGAGTCAGCGAGCGGAAAGCGCGCGGGAACCGATTTTGCCGTGTGCGTAAATCCCGAATTTACGCGTGAAGGAAGCGCGGTTGCGGACTTCCTTGATCCGGCAATTATCGTCTTGGGTGCAAATGACGCTGCGCATCGGGCCCCTTTGCTGGAGCTCTATCAGGGGATCAAGGGACGGATTTGCGAAACGTCGCTGGGCGCGGCGGAAATGGTGAAGTACGTCTGTAATTCTTTCCACGCACTGAAAGTGGCTTTTGCCAACGAGGTGGGGACCCTATGTGCGCGGCTCGACGTGGACACACAGGCCGTAATGAAGATGTTCATGTCTGACGTAAGACTGAACATCTCTACGGCCTATTTGACACCGGGCTTCGCCTTTGGCGGATCGTGCTTACCCAAAGATCTGCGCGCTATCGCTTACCATGCCAGACAGCTCGATCTCAATGTTCCATTGCTTCAATCGATCATGCCCAGCAATCAGGCCCATCTGGACCGCGCTGTGGAAGCAGTGTTGGCCACCAGGAGGCAAAGAATCGCGGTGCTTGGCCTGAGCTTTAAGCCAGGCACTGACGACCTGAGGGAAAGCCCGGCGGTGCAACTGATCAAGCGCCTTCTTGGTGAAGGCCGAAAGGTGCGTGTCTGGGACCCTGAGGTATGTCTGGGACGATTGGCAGGTTCGAACCGGCAATTCATCGAGGAAGAGATTCCCCACATTGGGTCGGTGCTCTCCTCGAATCTTGAAGAAGTGGTTGCAGACGCGGAGGTCGTAGTGGTCTCCACAAAGGCCGCGGAGATTGAAGCGGCTGGAATCGCGCTTTTGTCCAGAAAGATTGTGATCGATCTGCAATCGCAGCGCCCGGCCGCCGCGAGCGATCGATTCATGTCCAGTTGGGGAGCAGAGATGGGAGAAGGGATGCCGGCAGAGGCCAGCTTGGCCGGCGCTGTTGTGGCAGCTTCGTCATGAAGCTGCCACAACACTGGCGGCCGGTTACTGCGCCTTTACAGCGTACACGTCGGTGTAATTCGCCAGTCCGCTGTTGGAGATGTCAAAGTTGCTGTCGAACACCACGTATTTCCCGTCGCGGCTGATCGCGCCGCGAGGAATGGCCCAGTAGTATTCCGTAGAACGTGAGCGAGTGTGGAAGAGGCGTTGTTTGTTCATGCCGTTGTTGTTATCAATGCGGACCAGGATGCCTTCTTCCGAGAAGTGCGCCCAGTTCAGCGCCCAAGATAGGTCGAGACGCGCGGGTGACGTTGTGTCGAAACAAGAATACGAGTTGCAATTTCCGGACTTAAAGAAGGTCACAAAGACCCAGCCGCCGGCTGCGTTGCCATCACGGAAGCTGATTTCCGTATCCAGCCAGTTGACGTTGACCAGACACTGGGGCTTGTGGGATGCCATATTAATGACGTCGATTCCGCCATCCTGGGTGCCCGTCCACGTAGGACAAGCGCCGGCCCCGCTGATTCCGCCGCCGGTATCTGGAATGCGGGCCACCACGCACACTTCGGCGGACGTCAGGTCCTTGCCACAGTCCGTATGAATCGTATTGTCAAACATATGCCAGTTGAGGGTCGTGTCGGTGTTGTAGACTTCCTGGCCAGCCATGGGCGCGGGTCCATTCACGGCCCAGGTCATGAGCATGCGGTTCGAAGGCATGATCTGGATTTTGTGCCAGCCGCCGCCACTATCTTTAGTCCCGACATTCATGGCCGCCCCGATCTCACCGGTGCTGATTGTGTACAGAAATGCGGAAGTGTCACCCACCAGCCAAAAGTGGTCTCCGTCATCGGCGATGTCTTCCTGGTCAGGAATTTGGACACTTGCGTAGACACCAGCGAAATCATGCAGGGCCGTGGAAGCCAGTGTGCAGTTGTGGGACGACGCACAGGCCGGAAGCCCAGTGATATCGCCTCGAAGTATCGCGGCGCCTGCGGAGTAATAGAAGCGCGCGGCAACAGAAATGTCCCAGGGCAACTGCTGGGAATTTGTGGAAGGCATGTTCGCGGAAGGGACGACGATGTTCCCCGACAGATCGACGATCTCTTTCCTGCCGTTTTCCAGGTTGATCATCACGAAGCTGTCATCGGCATTGACCGGGCTGACGGTGCCGTAGTTGTGATGGGCGGCGGCGCCCAGCTTGTCGGCAACGGCATCCGTCAGGCGTGTGACCGCACATCCAAACTGGGGATCGACATAGCTGCTCCCGCGGTTCGGGGGTGGAAACGGATTGGTTGCGCAGGCCGCAAGCAGGCAACTATAGCTGGGCGGAGGATGGACCAATCCATCGTCTGTCTTTCCGCAAATCGGACTCGAAGGGCCAAGTACGCCGTTGCCTACCTGCGGTACCGTGGAGCTGACTGCGGAGGCGTTGGTATTGAAGGTCAAAGTTCCCGAATAGAGTTGAGCGAGCTGCGGTGTGAAGGTGATGTTGTAGACCGCATTGCCGCCCGGAGCAATCGTGGCCGCAGATGGTCCCGACACAGTAAATTGCGAAGGAGCGCTGGTAACGCCGTTGATGAGCAGGTTGCTCCCCCCGGTATTGGTTACGGTCACGGCCTGGGCCACACTGGTTATATTCAGGGCCTGGGCGCCAAAAGCCAGAGATGCAGGGCTCATGTTGACCTGTGGCGGTGTTCCGGGGGCCGAAACCCCGGTTCCCGACAGTGCGACGGGCGTTGAGCCTGCCGCGTTCGTGGTGAATCTGAGGCTGCCCGAATATGGTTGAGTGGCCGTGGGTTTGAAGGTGACATGAAAATCGATCTGCTTTCCAGTCGGCACCGTAACGGGGACCGGATCGGTGACCACGAATTGACCCGGTGATGGCGATACACCCGAAACGACCAAATCTTGGCCGCCAATGTTAGAAATCGTCACCGTGACCGGACTGCTGGTCGTGCCGGTTTGCTGGGCGCCAAAATTCAGTGAGGAAGGTGTAGCCATCGCGTGAGCCGGACTAGCTTGAGGCGGATTGGAAGGTGGCGCCGATGGTTCACTTGTCGTGCCGCCACAACCAGTCATCATGAAGGCGATGATTGAAACACCGCCTGCGAAGGCCAGGGTTTGGACCAAAAGACTTCTCGGCATGTGCCCGTAGAGCGCCGGAGTGCCGGCTTTCAGATTGAACCACGCTCGGTTGTTAAACGTCACGAATTGCTTTAGAAGCATGATTTCTACCAGGAATTATATTTGCTCACATTGCTACTTTAGGCAGCGGGTCAGTATTTTCTTGTAGTCTAATGGCACGTTTAGCCGGAATACATCTGGCGAAAATGACTGATATGGGACAGGTAGCTGCACCTGTCCTTATGCGGAATCTGGAGCCAGTGCGCGTGGCCCAAGGAAGGCAAGATCAGGCTAGGGCCTAAACTCCAAGGACTTCCAACCAGCGGTGATGCGGCAAATGAGATTTGTAACCCGGTAGGCTGCTGTGAACCACCTTGTCTTGGACTGGCCAATTGCGTTATTGTTCTCAAAGTGGAGCGAGCCGCTCGACAATCTGGGTTGAAGGTCTGTTTGCTATCGCAGCATCCATTGGTGCTCGAAGAACTGCGAAGCGCGATCGTCAAGGCAGGCATTCAGGTGGTCTCCCGAAGGGCGTCCGCTCCCAATGCTATCGACTCGAAGCAAGTGCAAGTTCCGCGAGCCAAGGTCTACGTAATCGACGCTCATGCTCCACGTCCGTCAACGGAAGCGTTGGTGTCGGCAATCCAGACGCGCAACCCACAGTCGCACATCCTATTTGTGGCGGAAAAATTTGACAAAACCAGCGCGTTCGGTCTTCTACAAATGGGCGCCAAGGGGTTGATGCGGTATCCGGAGACCCGCAGCCAGTTGCCGCAGGCGCTGCGCGCCGTGGCTACTGGCGGTTTTTGGGTGCCAAGGACGCTCTTATCGAGTTTTGTCGATTCGATTCTCAAGACGGGCATCAAAAAGCGCGGTTCGAATTGGACGACCCGCTTGAGCCAGCGGGAGGCGCAAGTACTTGAACTGCTGCTCGACAATCAATCCAATAAGGAAATCGCGGTCGAGTTGAACATTTCGGAACGCACCGTGAAATTCCATGTTTCGAATGTACTGACCAAATTTGGCGTGCATCGCCGCGCCGACCTGATTTTGCTGTGGTATCAAAAGCAACTGACTTAATCTGCTCGTCGCCGATCGGCGGCCTGAAGGCCGCTTCGGGCTGGACTCCTCTGAAAACACTGTGCTCGCTCAAAAAGAATTGAAAATTCTGCAAATCGGCAATTATCCACCGCCGGTTTGTGGCTGGTCGATCCAGACGAAGTTGCTGGTCGAAGAATTCCGCCGCCGCGGAATCGTCTGCGACGTCCTCAATCTCAGCGAAAACCGCAGAAAGAAAAGCAATGACTATGTGGATGTGCAGAATATCTTTGATTACGTCTACAAGCTCCTGCGCTTTGCGTTGCGGGGCTACCGCTTTCAAGTGCATGTGAACGGCCAGTCCAAGCCAGGATATGTACTGGCATTGCTTGCAGCCGTCGCCGGACAGATGGTGCGCCGGCCCATCGTGCTGAGTTGGCGCGGCGGCCTGCAGCAGCGATATTTTCCCCGGAGGGAAAGGGGCTGGGTGCGGTTTGCTTTCCAGGCGCTCTTTTTCCTGTCAGGCAAGATCTCTTGCAACAACGTTGCGGTCAAACAGGCAATTGAAAGTTACGGAACCGACAGCGACCGGGTCATTGCCATTCCGGCATTCTCGCTGCAGCATCTGGATTTCCGCGCGGCGCCGCTTGCTCCGGAGGCTGAAACTTTTCTCGAACAGCACAACCCGGTTTTCTTTTGCTACGTTTCATTTCGGCCTGAGTACCGGCTTCCGGTGCTGTGGGAAGCGATGCTGAGGATTCGAAGGGAGTATCCTCGCGCGGGGTTCATGTGGCTGGGTTTTCCCGCCAAAGAGCTGCCCGCAGCGGTGGATTGGGTCGAGCATTGGCCTGAAGCAGAGCGTCAGGGTGTGCTGGTACTGGGCAATCTTGGCCACGATGAATTCCTGACGCTCTTGAGCCGCAGTTCTGCGTTTATCCGTACTCCGGCCTGCGATGGAGTTTCGGCATCGGTGCTGGAGTCCTTGTCCCTAGGAATACCGGTTATTGCCAGTGAAAACGGAAACCGCCCTGAGAATGTGACGACCTACGCTGAACGTGAGGCATCCGATTTATATGCAAAGCTGCTCCACGTGATGGAGCGCTACGCTGAAATCAAAGCACGAACGCGTCTGGCGTTTGCCGATGACACCATCGTACGGACCGTAGACTGGGTGCTCGGAGACGCGGGCCTCAAAACCGGGCAATCACGAAGAGACGTAATTCATGCCGGTTGATCGCCCATACACCGAAATATACAAGCGGCTGGCCGGCATGGGCCGGGACGAGGTGCGTGTGCGCACACGGCAGGCGCTGGCCAAACGCTGGGACCGGTTTTTCGGGAAGTATCTGGTGCGGACGGCATGGAGCCAGGGCGCGTCCGGCGAGGTTTCGGGCCGCTTCTTCTTCAGCAATGAGCAGGTGCCGGAAATTCTTCAATGCCTGCGTGAGCGGCTGCCGAAGACAGCCGAGGCAATTATCGAACGGGCAGATCGTATCTGCCGCCACCAGTTTGACCTGCTGGGATATGAGCGCGTGGATTACGGGCCGGAAATTGATTGGCATCTTGATGGCGTGCATGGAAAGCAGGCGCCCCGCGATCCGTGGTTCAAGGTGCCGTACCTGGAATTTGAGCAAGTCGGCGACTCAAAAGTCACCTGGGAGCTGAACCGGCACCAGCATCTGGTTACTCTGGCCAAGGCGTACCGGCTGACCGGCGAAGCCCGTTACGCGCAAGAGCTCTTCCATCAGTGGTATGACTGGCAGAAGAGCAATCCCTATGGTATCGGGATTAACTGGGCCAGCAGCCTGGAAGTGGCCTTCCGCAGCCTGTCGTGGCTATGGGTCAGGCATTTGCTCAACGGCTGCCCGGTTGTTCCCATGCGGTTTCCCGTGGATCTGTGGCGAGCGCTTATGTTGAATGCCCGGCATATCGAGCGCTACTTGTCCACGTATTTCTCTCCCAACACGCATCTGCTCGGCGAGGGCATGGGCTTGTTCTTCATTGGGACGTTATATCCTGGATCGCCGTTTGCCGAGCGTATCAAAGATCGCGGCTGGCGGATTGTGCTGGAACAAGCCGAGCGCCAGGTGAGGCCGGATGGTATGCACTTTGAACAGTCGGCTTACTACCATGTCTACGCGCTGGACTTCCTGCTTCACGCGCGGATACTGGCGGCCGGAAATGGCGTCCCGGCGCCACCCATGCTCGATGAGACGCTTGAAAGAATGCTGGAAGCTCTCTGTGTTCTGCGGACTGCGGGACCCATGGCCCGTTTTGGCGATGACGATGGCGGACGATTATTTGCATCACAGCGCAACCGGACGGAGCATCTTCGAGACCCGCTAGCGACCGGAGCGCTCTTGTTCAATCGTGGCGATTTTAAGGCGGCGGCCGGAACCATTTGCGAAGAGGCCATCTGGCTGCTCGGGCCAGACAGCGCGAGACGGTTTGATGAACTGCTTCCCCGTGAACGGGAGGACAGGTCAACGGCGCTGGAATCCAGCGGAATTTATGTAATGTCGGCCGCTCAACCGGAGGCGCAACAACTGGTGATTGATGGCGGGCCGCACGGGGCAGGGCGCGGTGGGCACGGTCATGCCGATGCTCTTAGCATTCAGTTGGCGATCAACGGAGAGCCGGTACTGATCGACCCGGGAACTTTCGTTTACTCCGGGCCCGGTGCTGAGCGAGACCAGTTCCGCAAAACATCGGCGCACAACACCATGCAGGTCGATGCCTGCGGGCAGTCGGAACCGGCGGGACTTTTTACGTGGCATAACATGGCGACGGCGAGCACACAACGCTGGCTCACGGGGACGAACTTTGACCTTTTCGCCGGATCGCATGATGGCTATGGCCGGCTGCCGTCAGGCGTTCAACATCGGCGCTATGTGTTTTATTGGAAGCCGCGGTTCTGGCTTGTCCGCGATGTGCTCGAAGGCTCTGGGGCGCATGGATTGGACCTATACTGGCACTTCGCAACGGGCTCCGTGGCAGGCAATGCCGGCGAACTCAAGTTCTACCAGGATGGGGAAGCTGCCCTTGCTTTACTCTTCACGGCAGCGCACGACTGGACCCAGAAAATATCACAAGGCTGGAATGCGCCTGTGTACGGAAAAAAGGAGCCGGTGCCAGTCCTGCGGTTCAGTACTCACACCACCCTGCCGGTGGAGTGCGCTACCCTACTGGTTCCACTCTCAGGGTCAACTGCCTCTCCAAGAAGATTCCGCCTGTTTGAATCGATACAGTCTGACATGACCGTCCATGGCTATCGGTTTTCCTGGGGCGAGGATACGAACTATGTGTTCTTTGCCGACAAGGCCGGGACGTGGCAGGCCGGCGACTGGTCGAGCGATGCGCGGTTCCTGTTCTGTGCGATGGATTCCGCTGGCACTCCGGGCGAATTGGTCATTTGTGACGGGAGCTACATGGAGCTAAGAGGCCGGCGGATATTTTCCTCCGGGACCCATCTCTCATGGAGTGAGCGGCGTGGCAACGTTGTTTTCAGGGCGAAATGAGGAGAGCGGGCGATGTGCGGCATTAGCGGAATTCTTGATTTAGCAAACTCCCATCCGTCAGTCCAGGACCTGGAGGCCATGACAACGGTCCTTCGTCATCGCGGGCCGGATGACCGGGGCCGCTTGGTCTCAGGGCCACTGAAGATGGGGTTCCGCCGCTTGAGCATTGTCGATGTTGCCGGTGGGCGCCAGCCCATGAGCAATGAAGACGGGAACCTGTGGATCGTCTTCAATGGCGAAATCTACAACCATCTTGAACTGCGGCCCGCCCTGGAGCAGCGTGGTCATCGCTACGCAACGAACAGCGATACCGAGACCATATTGCATCTGTACGAAGAGTATGGAGAGGATTGTGTCCATCACCTGCGCGGCATGTTCGCGTTTGCAATCTGGGACGATGTCAGCAAGAGACTGTTTTGCGCCCGTGACCGTTTGGGAATCAAGCCGTTTTACTACGCAATTACCGGCGGTCAGTTCGTCTTCGCATCCGAGATCAAGGCGCTTTTCGAAGTGCCGGGCCTGAAGCCGCAATTGAACCGGAGGGCGTTGCCGGAATTTCTTGCCCTGGGATACTTATCGGACGAGGAAACAATGTTCCAGGGAGTGTATAAGCTACTGCCGGGACATCATCTATTGATTGACCGGGAGCGTTGTGGTTCCCGGCCCCGGCCCAAACGCTATTGGGACCTGGATTTTACTCCGCCGCAACGTGTGTTCGAAGAAGCTGATTACGTCGCACAGTTTGAGGAGTTGTTCACCGAGTCGGTCCGTATTCACATGCGGAGCGATGTTCCGCTGGGCGTCTTCCTGAGCGGGGGGCTCGATTCGAGTTCAATTGCCGCAATCACCGCGTCTCTGAGCGGGAACCCGGTACAGACCTTCTCGGTGGGGTATGACGAAGACCAATACAGCGAACTGCCCTACGCCCGGCAGGTGGCCGAACACATTGGTTCCGAACATCACGAAGTGGTACTGGGGCCGGAAGAGTTCTTCGCCAGCCTGGCTCCGTCGATCTGGCACGAAGATGAGCCGCTGGTGTGGCCTTCGAGTGTCGCGCTCTATCACGTGGCCCGCCTGGCCAGTGAGAAAGTAAAGGTGGTGCTCAGCGGTGAGGGGGCAGACGAGATCATGGCCGGGTATCCAAAATATCTCATTACGCTCTGGAACCTTCGTGGCGGACCGGCCTACAGGAAATACGCGCCGCAATTTCTGCAGCAACTGGCCTGTAATATGCTGGCTTCCAACGCCCTGCCAGACTGGCTGCGCCGCAAATTGCGTCATTCATTTCTCTATCACCCGGACAAGTTCGAGAGCATTTACTTTGACAACTTCTATTCAGTGTTTCCCCAGGACCAGCAGCCGCAGATGTTGAGCCAAGAGCTGGCGGAAGAATTACGGGAAGCCAATGCCTACGCAAATTCCATGCGCTTCTTTTCTCCCGATGGAAATGACAACCTGCTGAACCGCTTGCTCTACCTCGACATCAAGACTTATCTGGTTGAACTTCTTATGAAACAGGACCAGATGAGCATGGCGGCATCCGTCGAGAGCCGGGTCCCGTTCCTGGACCACAAACTGGTGGAGTTCCTTGCGCAGACGCCGGAGAAGTACAAGATACGGCATCTTTCCGGCAAGCACCTGATGCGCCGCGCGATGGCACGACGGCTGCCTGACGCAGTTCTGCGGCGCAGCAAGAAGGGTTTCCCCACGCCGATTCGGCCGTGGTTGCGGAACCAGCTCTTCGATAGGGTACACGCGATGCTGACGGATGGACGGCTGGCAGGCCGGGGGCTGATTCGTCCCGGCTACATAGAACGGCTGCTTCGTGCACACCGCGATGGCCACTCCGATGCCACGGAAGGTTGCTGGCGGCTGCTGAATTTTGAGCTCTGGTGCCGCATTTTCATGGATGGTGAAGCGGAGTATCTGGACATACCGGCGAGCGGCGTTCAAAATGCCGCTTTGTGCGCATGACAGGTCTCCTGCTGTGGACCAAGTCTAACTCTATTACTTAAACCTATGAGAATATTGCTCACACTGCCACGGCCGTTTTTCCCCGCGGATACGGGCGGCAAAATACGCTCCCTGAATATCTTTTCGCGCCTGGCGGCAAAAGCCGAAATACATGCGATTTCCTTTGCTGACCCCGTGAGCGATGCCGCGGCCATCAAGGAAATGAAAGCGATGTTCGCGAGCTATCATCCGGTCTTCCGGAGCGAAGCCGTGAGGCCGTCGGCAAGGTTTTATCGGGAGCTCATGGCCAGCCAGTTCGATGCATTGCCATATTTTCTGGCCAAGACCAACGCTTCGGAATTGGTCTCTACGGCCGCGGAGTTGACCCGGCGCAAACGTTTCGATCTGCTCTTCTGTGATTTCCTGCATACGGCAGCACCCCTGATGGATTTTCCCTTCCGGCCCAGAGTGGTGTTTGAGCACAATGTGGAGTTCCTGTTACGCAAGCGCAAATGGCAGGCTGAAAGGCATCCTCTGAAGCGATTTATATTCCAGCGGGAGTGGGCGAAAACGCGGACCATTGAGGAGAAAGTCTGCCAGTCATTCGACCATGTCATCACGGTGTCGAAGGACGACAGCCGGGTGTTGCGGCAGGAGTTTGATGTCAGGAGTTGTTCCTCAATACCCACCGGCGTCGATACAGATTTCTTTCGTCCCCCGGATCATGCGCCGGAACCCGGACGGCTGGTTTTTGTAGGGTCAATGGACTGGCACCCCAATGAAGACGGAATGCTGTGGTTCCTGCATGAGGTGTTTCCGAGAATTCGCCGGGCTGCACCGGGGGTGAGTCTTTCAATCGTCGGACGCTCTCCATCGTCGCGCTTGCGGGCGGTTGCCGCCGGGGACCCTTCGGTAGAAATCACCGGTTGGGTCGCCGATGTCCGTCCGCATCTGGCGCGAGCAGAAGTCGTCGTGGTCCCATTGCTGGTTGGTGGAGGGACGCGCATCAAGATTCCGGAAGCTATGGCGATGGCCAAGCCTGTGGTCTCGACTCCAGTTGGAGCAGAGGGCTTGCCCTTTCAGGATGGCCGTGAGATTCGCATTGCCGAACGTCCCGGAGATTTCGCCCAGGCAGTCCTCGAGCTTCTGAGGAATGCGGCGCTGCGGGAAGAGATCGGCATGGCCGCACACAGAGAGGTTGTCGCGAAGTGCGGTTGGGATGGTGTCACCGAACGGCTGGAGCAGATTCTCGACCGATGGTCTGGTCCTCCACGCGCCCGCCGTAGCCATGGTGAGAATCGACCGAGTGTGGTGATGCAATGAGCCAAGCCAGTGTTCTGGTCATGCGACCCGCATTCCGGGGGTATACGTTGTCCGGCTGGGACAACGATCGTAGGCTCAGGTGGGTCTTTCTCTTCCTGTGGCTGTTCACGGTCGCTGTGTATGCGCGTCCGGAAGACATTTTTCCATTTCTTGGAACGCTTCATCTGACTTTCACTTGCGGACTTCTTGCCGGTGTGACTTATCTCCTTGCCTGGCTCTCAGGTAGGGCGCGGCCATTCTGGACCAAAGAGATGGGAGTCATCCTGCTGCTCACCGCCTGGTATATCGTGGGCCTGCCGTTTGCCCTTTGGCGGGGCGGAAGCTTTCAGGTGCTGGTCAATGTATGGTTGAAGACGGTGCTCATATTTTTCCTGCTGACGCAGACACTGCTGACGATGGAAAGGATTCGCGCGTTGCTTTGGGCAATCATCCTGAGCGAGCTGGTGGTGACGGGTTTCTCGATCATCGAAGCTTCCTCGGTCGCCTGGGTCGGCGGGCGTATGCTGGGCGTGAGCCTCGGCATTCTTGGGTGGAATTTTCTGGGCATCGCCGCCGCGATGACCATTCCATATATTGCGGCCCTGTTTATGCTTCAGCGCTCATTCCTGAAAGCCGGCCTGCTGATCACCGCCTCGGCCTCGATGCTCTGGATGCTGGTCCTGACCGCTTCACGAGGAGGGCTCTTGAGTGTCGTCCTTTCCGTGGGGCTGACGTTACTTTTAGTTCTGCGTGGCAGCGCTCGTGGACGGCTGACGGGTATGGCGATTGTGCTGGCTCTGTTCGCAGCGATTGCTCTGGCTCCCAAGGTCCTTTGGCAGCGGCTGGGTACGGTCTGGAATGCTTCCGA
>Ga0210403_10004504_pt1 | contig 11992 bp, 12 predicted proteins | sample IncBWC19MmetaG_FD_150863 | JGI IMG/M metagenome (GOLD analysis project Ga0210403, IMG submission 150863) | Forest soil microbial communities from Barre Woods Harvard Forest LTER site, Petersham, Massachusetts, United States - Inc-BW-C-19-M | ecosystem: Environmental > Terrestrial > Soil >... | reverse complement strand
AATCCCAGGCAGTGCTCGCGCATGTTGAAAAGAAACTCCTCCATCTGATACGCCAGCGGGTGTGCCTCCACCAGCGCCATGCACTTTATGTAGTCCTTAGGGAGGCCTTTGGATTTGGCGAAAGTCTGAAACAGGTCGCGCCACCACAGAGCTTCCTCGGCAGATTCGCTCTTGGGAATGTACACGGAGAAATTGTGCGGCAACGATGCCGGCTCGATCTGATACCAGATTAGGGCAAGATCAAATAGCGAAGCGGACATGATCTGGTTCTCGATCACCCCGCCCTGGCTGATGTGCAGCCCGCGCGGGCGCACCCAGGTGACGGTTTTCGAGCGCTGCACGGTGATTTTCTTGGCGCGCTTCTTGTCTTCGTAGTTGAGTTCGTACTTGTAAGCGGCAATCGTGTTTTTAACCGCCAGCAGGATGTGCTCCCACGCGTTGGCTGTCGAATCTTCCAGATCAATCATCACTGCCGGAGAACCGGAGTTCAGCAATTTCACCGTCAGCTCTGCATCATCCGCCGGTCCGGTCATTTGGTTGCGCTGGTCCGCGCACCACTCCGGCACCGTGATTCGCCAACCCGAAGTAGTTGCCTCCGAAGCGGGCAAATAATTCGGCGGAGCTCCGCGATGCGACAATTCCAACGCGTCCGTCCGCTGCGCCACCAACCTCTGTTGCCATGGCGTGAATTTCTCGTGCAGTGGCAGCACGAAATCATAGAACCCTGCGGGCAGGTCTGTTCGGGAATTCATATTACTCGGCGCGTAATTCATTTGTGGCAACCCGCTATTTTCGGCATGGCACGCGCTGCCGAATCAAAGTCGGCGTTTTCGCTTCGCCGTCGCGCCATCATGGCAGGGCACGTTTAGGGAGTCAAATATCTCGGGTACAAAAGCTACCGGCGCGGTGCAGACTCAGTGCGTGGTGACAAAGAAATACGCGCTCATCACGACACCAACTCCTATCACGAACGCCCGCACTTTTCGCGGATCGGCTTGCTGCGCGTAGTGCGCGCCGAACCATCCGCCCAACAGCGCGCCCGCGACCATCACGCCGCACTGCAGCCACAATACCGCTCCGGCCACGATGAAAGCAGTCACCGCAGCGGCATTGATCGCGGCAGCGAGCAGTGTCCTGATCGCGCCCATCGCATGAATGTCCCGCATCCCCAAGGCCGCCAGCATTCCCAGCGTGATGAAGCCGATCCCCGCGCCGAAGTATCCTCCGTAAACCGCGACCAGCAACTCCACAAACGAACTCACCGCGATCGCTCGCCACGAAATTTTCCGTAGATCATCGACCGCAGCGCTCGTGCCGGCGAGCCTCCGGATCGTATTGCCAAAGGCAAACAGCAACGTCCCGCTCAAGATCAGCCACGGAACGAAGTGTAGGAAAGTTCGTTGCGGGGTTTTCAGCAGCAACAGCGCGCCAGCCCAACCTCCGGCAACGCTGGTAACGAGCAGCGGAATCAACAAACGCAGCGGCGCGTCCAGCCGCTTTAAATACGCGATGGCGCTCGCCGCCAGCCCCGGCCACAACGCGACGGTATTTGTGGCGTTGGCTTGCACGGGCGGTACACGCAAAAGCAAGAGTGCCGGAAACGAAATGAAGCTGCCGCCGCCCGCCAGTGCGTTCAGCGTTCCAGCGATCCCCGCGGCGAAAAACAGAAAGAGAGCCTGGCTGAATTGCAAACTCATGAAATAGCAGAATACCGGGTGAAGGAGCTGCTGCCAAGAACTGGCGCATCGATACGACGAGATATATCAGCCTGCGCGACACCTGCGAAACGAACGTCAATCGAATCGTGCACAAATTTCACTTTTCCGCCGTCCCGGCACGGCGTTCATCGACCTCTCGGTTTATTCCAGGCCGTGCCGTTTATGCCGTGATCCAGATTGCGCCGCCGGCTATTGCAAGGACTTGGCTTTCTTCCTCACCGCCGTGAGCATCGGCGCAGGCAGCGCGGAGTAACCTTCCTGCGCCGCGGACAGCTGGCCATCGCTGTAAATCCACTCCAGCAGATCGCTCAATGCAGCTGCGCGAACGGAATCAGACTCTGGAGTTCGCAAATAAATCCACGTGAAACTGCTTATGGGATATGAATCCGCCCCCGATACGTTCGTCAAAGAAGCCGAGAAGTTATTCCAACGCGGCTCCTCGGCCGCGACGCACGCCGCGCCAATGGTTTCCATGGAAGCTTTCACATACCGGCCCGCGGGATTCAAAACGGCCGCCTGAGGAATGCCCGCCTTCACCGCATATTGATACTCCACGTACCCGATGGCCCCAGAAGCGTTTTTCACTTTGTCCGCCATATCCGAACTGCGTTCCGCCGGCTCGCCCACCGGCCACTTCGGCGAAGGGCTCACTCCCACTTCCGAGCGAAATTTGGAATTCACCTTCGACAAGAAATCAGTGAAGACGTAGTTCGACCCTTTTCCCGCAGGTCGGTTGATCACCTGAATCGGAAGATTCGGCAGCGTAACGTCGGGGTTGAGCTTCGCGATCTGCGGCGCATTCCACATCTTCACCTCGCCCAGAAAAATCTCAGCCAGTACGTCCCCGGAAAGCCGCAGCTCCTGATGAATCTCGGGAAGATTGTAAATCGGCACGATCCCGATGAGCACCACCGGCAGTTCCGTCAAGCTCCCTTCTTTCCGTTGCTTTTCCGTCAGCTGAGCTTCGCCCGCGCCAAAATCGCTCGCGCCTCGAGAAATTTCCTTGATGCCCTCGCTCGTGCCGATCGGAAGGTAGCGAATCTGAATGTTGGCATTTCGCTTGCCGTATTCTTGCGTCCACCGGCTGTAAAGCGGCGCCGGCACGCTTGAGCCGGATCCCACCAGTACGATAGAACTCTGGGCCTCTGCCGGCGGATTGCACAGCGCAGAAGCTAGAAGGAGCAACAGCCAGATTTGGAAAAGTAAACACGAGCCAGAATGCCGCTGCGCACATTTCGAGGCCGAGAATTTCAGACGTACCATCATCCTGTTCCTCCTGATTGTGGCCGGGTTATTTCATGCGAGCCCGTGCCGTTGGCCATCGGGGACCCAAGTCAACTGATGACGGTAACTTACCACCATTGACGAAACCCGGATCGCCCGGTAATAAGTCGTGTTGTCAGACTAGGAAAGTCCCCAAGCGCCGTCGAGAACGAGGGCTGGTGTTAAGATGCGGACCGCCTGGACGCTGCGTGTCCGCGAACCGTACGACGCATTCGCGGGCCACGAATCTGAGGCAAAGTACGGCCAAGGCGGGACGAGCATATGTCGCACGCTCCTATGTCGCAGCAGGAAATCGAAGCGCTAGCGCGTGAACTGCTGTCCGCGTATGACACGGGCCAGATGATCGCAGTGCCTCCGTCCGCGCGCCCCGGTTTCGACCTTAACGCAGCCTACGCAGTCGAAGCGATTCTCCAGCACCTCCGCGCAGCCGCCGGACACAGAACCGTCGGCCGCAAAGTCGGTTACGCGAATAAAGCGATGTGGCGCGCGCTCAAACTGGAAACTCTCGTTTGGGCCCACATGTACGACAACACGGTGCACTACGGTCCTGGCAATTCCGCCACGCTAACAGTGGCGCATCCCCGTTCGTTGAAGATCGAGCCTGAGATTGTTTTTGGATTGAAGCAGCCCGTCACTGGGGACGCCCCGACTGCCGCAGACGCTGCCGCGACGCTCGCGTCCGTGGACTGGCTGGCAGCCGGATTCGAAATCATTGATTGCCCTTTTCCCGATTGGAAGTTTCAGCCGGGAGATTTCGTGGCTTCTTTCGGACTTCACGCGGCACTGGTGATCGGCGAGAAAGTTCATGTCCAGCCCGATCTCATCGCTAAGCTCGCGGACGAGCTGGCCCAATTTAAAGTGCGCATGTCCAGGAATGGCGAGTTCGTGGAAGAAGGCTCGGGCAGAAATTCTTTGAAGAACCCCGCGCTATGCCTGGCGGAACTGGGCGCCGCCATCGCCAACCGCTTTCCCTCTCACCCCTTGACCGCGGGAGAAATTATAAGCTCCGGCACACTCACCACTGGTCATCCCACCAGCGCGGGCGGCCTGTGGACCGCCAACTTCGAGGGAATCACTTTGCCGTCTCTGACTCTGCGCCTCGCGTGAATACTCGCCAGAACACGTCGCTCGGCCGATCGGCCGTGGCGGTAGGTTCCTTCGCTCACGGCGATGCAGGCGCCAGGGCAATGCCACGCCACGTCCGCCGCCATTCACCTCCGCGGGACGCTATTCGAGCCATGCACGACACCCCGCCGAACGCTCTCTTGGCCCAGCAAACCAGTCAACCTGTCCGCGAACTCGACCGGTATAGCGATATGCTTAACAGACATATTTCATAATTCTCTTGACACGTCTCAAGATGCTGTGCTAAACGCGAGCCTGTTTTTCCCAGATATTTTGTATAAAGGAAAATTATGCGCTCGCCAAAACTGTGGTGTGTGCTCGTGACGTTCTTGTGCCTCGCGGCTGCTCCGCTCGCCTTTGCGCAGAGCGACAAGCCCTCCAACGACCCGGCACAGGCGAAATCAACCGCCAAACCCGCCACCGAGGACGAGGTCCAGCAACTCCGCAGCGATGTCGCGGAGTTAAAGGCTCAAATCCAGCGCCTCGTGCAGGCTAGCGGTCAGAAAGACTCCGGCGACGCTCACCTGGTGCAAGCGAGCGACGTCGTAGCGAGCAACGCGAAGCCTGATGACGTCGACGCGCCTCCCGCAGTTACGCCTGCTGACATCGACGGTCTCCAGAAAGAGATCGAGGTCCTGCAGAAAAAAGCCGCTGACGTTCCCGCGGCTACGTCCGGATGGAACGGCGAGCACTTTTTCCTGAAGAGCAGCGACGGCAAGTTCACGATTATGCCGATCGGATACTTAAATGCTCAGTATAATTTCTACAAAGGTGACGGCGCGCCTTCGGACACATTCTCCATCAGGCGTGCCCGGTTCGGCGTTCAAGGCAATTATGGGAGCCAACTTGACTATTCGTTCCTGTTCGAGACGGCCTCCGCCTCGACTCCCACAATTGCGGTCCGCGATGCTTACATGGATTTTAAGCCCTGGAATGCCTTCAAAATACAGGGCGGCCAATACAAGGTGCCGTTCTCCATGGAAGTCGGAACCGCCGATACCAACGTTGAGTTCGCGGACCGTTCAATTAACTCCGTGCTGTACCCGGATGCCGCAGGGGCTTTCCGCGCTCCCGGTATTGACGCTCACGGTGATTTGGCTGATGGTCGCCTGCAGTACTGGGTCGGCATTTTCAACGGGCAGGGACTGTTGGCGACCGGTACCACCAACGAGCCCGAAGTTGTCGGCAGGGTCCGATTAGCTCCCTGGAGAAATTCCGACATTCAAATCCTGAAGGATCTATCTTTCGGCGGTTCCGTCGAGCACAGTCGATCCCGGGGCCTTTCAAACGAATTGAGCTTCAGCGGCGTCTTGACCGACGGTACCTACACTTTCTTTCCGCAGTTCCGGATCAATGGAGGAGTCGAGCGATATAACGGGTTTTTCGCGTGGTTGCGCGGGCCCCTGGGCATTCGCGGAGAGTACACTCAACTCCTGCAGAAGCGCAGTAACATCGGCTCGTTAGCACCCGGTGGCGTCGCATTCAACACGATTCCCGGCGTGAAGGGCTGGGGCACTTACGCTTCGGCCTCGTATTTGCTGACCGGCGAACGCGAACCGGAGAATGCCATTCCACGCGTCAAGCACCCGGTGATTGGCCCCAATTCTCCCGGCGAATCAGGTCCCCCAGGTTGGGGTGCTTGGGAGGTCCTGGCCCGTTACTCTTGGCTGGAAGGGAAAGCTGCCGGCGCCACTTGCGATGCCAGCACGATTCCGGCCTGCCCGATCACGCCCGGCATCGTCCCATACTACAGCGACCACACACTTCAATGGACGCTTGGCCTGAACTGGTATCTCAATTATTGGGTTCTCGTTAAATCGAACGTTAACTTCAATCAACTCAAAGACCCAAGCGTGCAGGGCATACTGCCCCGCAATTACTACGTGTATATCGAGCAGCTTCAGTTTCGGTTTTGATCGAATCTTCTGCGCTTGGGCGGCGCCAGTGGCTGCCCAGGGCGCCGCGGATTCAGTGCACTCTTGAAATGCGATTCGGTTACCGGGCAAATATCTTGGGAGGAAATTTCGATGAAACCGAAAATGTTTCCGCTGCTCGCCTTCGTCGCGCTGTGCGGGGTGATGCTCGTCTCGAACAGTTGCGGAAGCGGTCCGGCGAATTGTCCCGTCTGCGGCACACAGAAAAACGCGCAGATCGCCTTGATCAATGTGATGCTCGTGCCGGAACACAATCCCAACGGCGAGCCCGGCGGCCCTTTCAATATTTTCGATATCAGCTGGGTGGATCCGACGAATCGGCTATACACCGTGTCGGACCGCATCGGCCTCGATGTTCCGGTGTTCAGCACCACTTCGAACATCGCGCTGTGGGCCATCGGCGGGAATAATTCGGTGTCCGAGGCGGGAAACAACGCCAGCTCCTGCTGGTTCGATCCCAAGCTCGATAAGCCAGGTGCGGTTGCGACAATTCCCCCCATCACCACCGCGCAAGGGAACTACACGCGGTTCGGTTGCAAGACGGATAACTTCCGCATTCCGGGCTTCTTCGGTCCCAACGGCTTCTTCGGCGGATTCGTAGGCGGCCAATGCTGCGCCTCCCGCGCCAATAACCTGAATCCCTTGTCCGGTCCGAACGGACTCGAAGTTTCTGCGGATGGAAATTTCCTATTTGTCGGGAATGGCGCCTCGCAATTGTTGATATTCGACCTGGCCCCCATGCTTGCTAGCGGAACGGTTGCGACCGGCTTCGCCGCGCCGCCCTTGTTAACCGCCGTGGTACCGACGGGCTCGTCGCCGGACTACGACGGCCTGCCTAATGGAATCTCGAACTGCGAGCAGTCTGCAAATGGAAGAGCGTTCTCCGATCCGACCTGCGGCGACCTGCGCGGCGATGAACTTGCCACCACCGGCGGCGTTGTAACTTTTCCGCAGGATGGCCTCCCGCATTATCTTGTTTCGATCATCAATGGAGACCCCGGATTTCCTTTTGTTACCATCGTTGACGTAACCGGTGTTGTGACGAGAACGGGAACCGACGCGCAACAGCACTGTCTCGCTTATTCTCAAGTCACCGACCCGACCGTTCAGGCGCCCTTTAGTCCCGGTATCAGTAGCTACGTCACAACTCCCGGTGGTCCTACAATCACAACGCAGTTTCCGGCGAATTACTCCACTTGTGTCCTCGGCCAGATCTACTACGACGGTGCAGCTCAGAACGACGACACCGTCCTGATCGATGACGGAGGCGCGAACGCCGCTGGCGGGTTCGCCTGCCCTGATCCTTCCCTCCAATTCTCAGGAACGACTGTGGGCTCGGCTGGCCCGGCTGTCCCATCTGGCGCCTCCGGCCATGCGGCTGGCTTCAATCCGGACATCGCTTGCCATCACGGCCCGATGCTCACTATAACCACTGCGACGCAGCCGGGCGGAGTCTTCTGCGCGGCAGGTCCCGGCACGCCGGCGGGCTGTACCGGTGCAATTGGCCCCGCTGGACTGGGCGGCATGGCGTTTTACCCACCCACCTCTACGTTCCTGCTGACGAATTCAAATTCCACCCCCGACATTACCGTCGGAAGCGTGGATGTGATCGATCCTCTCCATCCGATCACCGTCGCCGGCGTCACTAGATTTGTGCCAGCGATAATTAACAGTTTCCCGATTCCCAATTGCATGCCCACCGGTGTGAATGTCGGCCCAGGCACGGATGTGCTGGTGGGATGCGCCGATCACGACGGCCGCGCCTTCGCGCCCTCCAGCGTGATTATCAATGGCACCACCGGTCAGATCCTCAAAGTGATCAACGATGTCGGTTTCGTTGACCAAACCTGGTATAACCCCGGCGACAACAATTACTACACCGCCTCGCGAGACATGCCCACCGGCCCGGTTCTGCGCGTCATCAATGCCGGCACCAGGCAGTGGCTCATCAACGTTCCCACAAACGGCAACGCTCACAGCGTCGCCGTCGATCCGAAAAGCAATCACATTTTCGTGCCGCTGCCTTCGGGCGGGCCTAATTGTGAAACGATCGCCGCCGATGGTTGCGTCGGCGTGTATGCATCGCAGTAATTGACGACCTGAAAGTGCTCTGGAATGCGAGGCCCGAATTCACCGTCGTGGATTCGGGCCTCCTTTTTTTGGGGGCTGCGAGCCTACCGGACCAGCGTCTCTTGATAACGCATCATCTTCCACTCGCCGTCGCGGTTGGTCCAAAGTTCGCCGATGAAAACTCTTCTGAAACGCAGCGCCGCGGTCTTGGGGAATTGCATGCTGCTTTCATACGTCACGAAAGCGTAGTGCTCCCCCAGCGGCTGCACCTGAAACATTTGCAGCAGGTAATCGGTGTACATGCTGTGTTCCACTTCGCGCAGGGTTATCGCCTTGCTGCGTTCGCCGTCACCGTCGGATTCCACGGCCTGGAAATCGTCGGTGAGGAACGCGGCGTAACCATCCTTATCCTTTTTCTTGAACGCGGCCCACGCCGCTCGCACCTTCGCTTCCAGCAAGTCCGCGAGCTTGGGCTGAGCTGCTGCAGTCTTCGGCGGCGCGATCTGCGCAGGCTTTCCTGCCGCGGCGGACCCGCCTGCCGCAGCAGGCTGCTGCGCGATCGCGAAGCACGGCAGCGCGAGCGCCATCCATGAACATAAAATCCAACTTCGCATCAGTTCCCTCCCCCAGCGAGGCGCCGCGAATCTTACAAGCCTCTCGCTCGACAGTCAAAGCAGAGTTTGACAAGCAGAGTTTGCCTCACTCGCGCCGGCAGTCTCCTCGACCTTACGTGCGGGCCGGTTGCGGTTCAGGCGGCGCTTGGCTACTATGGGAATTCTTGACGGATGCATTCATATTCGCGACGCTCGCGCGGCCCGCTGTTCGATTTCCGCGCAAGCGTACCCAGGAGAGAAGATCATGAAACAAGCTCCAGCCCTTTTCTTCGCCCCACTCGTGTTGGCCGCGCTTGGATTCTCAGCCGTGGCGCAGCTGCAGCCCTCCGCCGCGCATCTGTGGCGCGAATCTCAAAAGCCGGACGACAGCTCAATCGCGCGATTTACTCTGGTGGGAAAATTCCTGAAATCGCCTCAGGGTGACGTCCCGAATCGCCCCGCCCTGGTCCTGGATTGCAACCCCACCAAGATGTCCCACAAATCCGAGGGCAAGTTTGTCGCGGGTAATCTCCTCGTCGGCATCCCTCTAAAGATTGACTACATTGAGCCCGAAGAGATTCACGGCACGTCCTACTACCCGAAGGTTGTGGTCCATTACCGCATTAACGACGCCAAAGAAGAGGAAGAAAGATGGACGCCCGGGACCGACAAGTTTTCCGCCACCATTTCCAAAGACTGGGTGAAGAAAATTCTCCGCGCCCGCACCGTCGAAGTGTCCACCCACGATGACCGCGGAAACGATATCGCCATACAATTTGACGTGCCCGATCCCGGGCCCGTCGAAGCTGCCTGCAACGTGGACGAACACAAGTAGTAACCAGTCGCGGCAACGCCGCGGCTCACCGCGAAATCACGGCGAGCCGCTGGCGCAGCCAGCCTTTGATGGACAGCGCTAACGCGACTGAGAGCAATCGATTACTGGCACTGCGCTACTGAATTCTCTTCCGACTCTGAAGTGCACATTGGCAGTCGGAACGTCTCGTAGTGCTTGACGACCCACAATCCTTCACCGTTTGTTATGTAGATCAATTGCCGCCCATCCTCGGAATATACGCTGCTAACGCCGTCAAACTTCTTGACGGTATGCGGGTTCTTCGGATCGCTCAGATCCACCAGTCTTATCGTCTGCGTGGGAACATTGCTCTGTCCCGACTGGTCGGACTGCACGGCGATGGCGAGGCCCGCACCCACATCGGTCAATTTGCCTAGTGTTGCTACGCGTTCAACGACCCGCGGATTATTCGCGTCCGTGACGTCGACCACTGTGAAATTCACATTCTGCTGCAGGTAGAGGTATCGCTTGCCGTTTTCTGTTTGCAAAAAAATCTGTCGCACCGCTGATCCCGGTAGCGGCAAATGCGCCACTACGGTGATCTTCTCCTTTGACCCATCTTTGCGGTTGTCCTGAGTTGTCGCGTGGGTGAGATTTGAAAACAAAAAGACCGAAACCAGCATCAATGCGCCGCCGCTGAAGATTCGAAAACTCATCTTGCGAAGCATATTGATAATTTCCTCCGTTCGAAGCAGTCTCGCCCCAACCGGAATTTCCGTTTCCACTTCCCTGCTGACCGGAAAAATGTACCCAACTGCCCCTAAAACGGACCTTCCGATTTGGAGCCATCGCAGCCGAATCGTACCTCTCTCCCGTCCCGGACACAACGAATTTGCTGCCGGTGTCGCCGCAACGTGAGAATGTCCGGTTTGTGCAAAGTAGAAATGTCCGCTTTCGTGGAGGGCCGCGGGGCCTATGCAATCGGAGCGAATCGCGTTGAGCCAGCGAGAACGGGACCGATGGAAAGTGTTGCACGAGGTAAAGCAGAAACAGTTGACGCAGCTGGCAGCCGCCGAGCGGCTGCAAGGAAGCGACCGCCACGTGCGGCGGATGCTGCTGCGCCCGCGCCAGCGCGGCGATCGCTGCGGGGTCACGCGCTAAGTGGAAGTTATTCCGAGTTGCGGGACCGGGCGTGAGCAGTAGCGACCTCTCAGTCCGCTCGCCACTGCAGTCGCGTAACCGAAAACTTGAAGATCCACATAGACGATAGAGCGTTAATCACGACTTGGGCATCCGACCGCTGTCCCGGAACCCCGATCCGGGATATTCCCCGGGTTGCCGACGATAGATGCTGGATGGACAACATTTCGACTTGATGGCTGCTAGCTTGCGGGCCCGGCAAACAATAGCAGATTCCCGTCCGGATCTTTGACGATGAAATTCTTGGCGCCCCAAGGCTGCTTTTTGAGTGTCTGGTGAAAGGTAACCCCAGCGGACTGAAATTCAAGAAACAATAACTTGATCTCGTCCGCCGTAGCGACGGTCATAGATACCGAAAGCAGTTCCTCACGAGCGCGGACGGTTGACTCGATTACGAGTCCCTCGACACACCTAAGGTTGAGACGCGCTGCGCCGCGACGTACCTGCGCGTAGTAGGGAGGATCGCCGTAAATGAATACGAGCGAAAAGCCTAACTTCTGCTGGAAGAATTCGCATGATATCTTGATGTCGGTGACGAGCAGCTGCGGCTCTGCACAGACAATCGTCGCTTTGGATGGCGACAAGTTCGCTCCGCGCGACGTGGCGGAAACTCCAGCTTTCAGGGCTTGCCAACCATCGAAGCCGTGCTGTCTTGCGACCATTTCTTGCGCATCGCTGAGCTTAAAGTTCGCCGCAAGAATCTCTGCATCGGGCATCTTCGAGAAACGAGGCATGAGTCCGCGGATTTGTGCGGCGACGGGATAGTGCTGTTCACGATGCCAACGCAGTATGAGCTTGGCTTGCTTTTTGAGGTTTTCTAGATTGGGCATGTAGGCCTCCACGATGGGATCGTAGGTGGGCATTGCCCTTCGGCGAAGCGCCGATGCACCCTACATGCGCCGCTGGCAGTATCGGCTGCCCCGTCAGTGCCTGTCAACTAAGAACGACGAAACGATACAAGTCGGTCAGGAGCACTTCAGATTTCTGCGGTATCACGGGCTAGCCGGAAGTGATTGCGGGCCACAAGTCCGCTCGCGGGAATTCTCAGCGCGGAAGTCCCGATAAGTCGGGCGGTCTCAATGGGTCGATGCAACACGAACGCGAAGCCCACGCGGAGGGCTTTCAGCGGCGAAGGATCGTGCGCGAGGGTTGATTCAGCCGAAACACCCCCCTGGCTAGGTTCTGGTCGAGCACAGTTGGACAGATCGCTACGCTAGTTATTCGTGTCTCAGCGCGACCATCGGATCAACGCGCGTTGCCCTCCGCGCCGGCACA
>Ga0210403_10004498_pt1 | contig 12000 bp, 7 predicted proteins | sample IncBWC19MmetaG_FD_150863 | JGI IMG/M metagenome (GOLD analysis project Ga0210403, IMG submission 150863) | Forest soil microbial communities from Barre Woods Harvard Forest LTER site, Petersham, Massachusetts, United States - Inc-BW-C-19-M | ecosystem: Environmental > Terrestrial > Soil >... | reverse complement strand
TGGAGATGGCAAGCGCCATGAGCGACAGGTTGTCCAGCGTGTAGCCACAGAGGTACATCACAGCAAATGTGCCGATCACAGACACCGTTACTGCGACGCCGGGGATTAGAGTGGCCCGCGCATCACGAAGGAAAAGGAAGACGACGAAGACCACCAGGCCGATTGATAGAACCAGCGCTCCTTCCACGTCTTTTACGGACGCACGGATTGTGGTGGTAAGGTCGCCTGTGACCAGGAGCTGCTGGTTCGATGGGATGGAAGACCGAATGGACGGCAGCTGGCGCTTGATTTCATCGACTGTACTGATGACGTTGGCCCCAGGCGAACAGTAAACGAGAAGGCTAACTGACTCCTTGCCGTTTACGTAAGCGACGGAACGAACGTTCTCGACCGAGTCGGTAATCGTCGCAATATCCCTGAGCCTTACGACGGAATTATCTTTCGACCCAACCACGAGAGGTGCATAGTCGCGAGCCTTTGATATTTGATCGTTCGCAGTAATGTCGGCGATGGTGTTCTCATCCGAGATCTGACCCTTTGGACGGTTCGCATTTTGCGCGCTGACTACGCTGGCGACATCTTGCAAACCAAGACCATAGTGACTTAGCTGTTGCGGATTCAGATCAATGCGTACGGCGGGCAATGATCCGCCAAGAATCGTCACTTGCCCAACCCCGCTGATTTGAGCGATTTTTTGCTGGATGATGGACGATGCGGTGTCATAAAGAACACCTGAGGCGGCTGTCTTTGATGCCAGGTTGAGCACGAGCACAGGCGCCCGCGCGGAATCAATCTTGCGGTAAGTTGGATTCGCGGGAAGGTTTGAGGGCAGATAACTACGGGCAGCGTTGATTGCCGCTTCCACATCCCGCGCCGCGCCGTCCACGTCTCTGCTCATATCGAAGGTCAGCCTGATCGAAGTGACGCCAAGAGAATTCTTGGAACTCATTGACGTGATGCCGGCGATGTGACTGAACTGCTTCTCCAGCGGAGTCGCCACGGAGGACGCCATATTCTCGGGACTCGCGCCAGGAAGCGCGGCTGAAACCTGAATCGCTGAAAGGTCGACCAGAGGCAAAGAGGCGACCGGCAGAAACCGGAACGCAATCATGCCTGCCAAGGCAATGCTTATCGCCAGCAATGTTGTAGCGACGGGTCTTTTTATGAATGGAGCTGAGAAGTTCATCGCAGTTCTGCCGCGTCAAGAGTTGCCGCCGGCCTCTTGTGGCGAGCAAATCGATATCCCAGCCTGTCGAAGAATATATAGATGACGGGAGTTGTATAGAGCGTCAGGATCTGGCTGAGAAGCAAACCGCCCACCATCGCAATGCCCAGCGGACGCCGAAGTTCCGAGCCGATACCAGAACCGAAGGCGAGCGGTAAACCCGCAAAGAGCGCCGCCAGAGTTGTCATCAGGATGGGACGGAAACGCAGCAGCGACGCTTCGTAGATCGCCTCCGTAGCGGTGAGGCCGCGAGTCCTTTCAGCCTCTAAAGCAAAGTCGACGATCATGATGCCGTTCTTCTTGACGATACCGATCAGTAGAATGATTCCAATGATGGCAACGATCCCGAGATCTTGTCGACAGAGCATGAGTGCCAGCAACGCGCCGACTCCGGCCGAAGGAAGCGTTGAAAGGATGGTGATTGGATGAATGAAACTCTCGTAAAGAATTCCGAGCACGATATAGACTGCCACCAGAGCCGCTAGAATCAGCAGCGCCTCATTGGAGCCGATTGCTTTGTAGGCTTCGGCGGTGCCCTGAAAGCTGGCCACAACACTGGCGGGCATCCGTAGTCGACGCTGTACTTTTTCGACTGCAGCGACCGCCTGACTTAAGGAAGTATTTGGCGCCAAATTAAAAGAGATCGTCACGACTGGGAACTGGCCCTGGTGCGCAATCGTCAAGGGGCTGGATCTCTTTTCAAAGTGCGCGATCGCCGAGAGCGGTATGGGAGACGACGCCGAAGCCGATGTTGTACTTGAGCCGCCTGTAGCCAAAGGCGTGGCAGAAGACTGATTCGATGAGGCTGACAGCCCAGACGCTCCACCTGCCGAAAGAACCGAACTTGTGGACTTCGAGGAAGTGGCGAGCGCGCCGGAAGTGTTGGACGGGAGGACAGATGCGCCGGCGAAGCCTGATAGACCCGACCGCTGCGCCCCCGATATCCCGCTGGTGGAAGAAACCGCAAGCGTCTTTACCGAAGTAGTCGCGCTGTTGGCAGACGATCTGCCAGAGGTAGAGGTGGAACTGGGGCTAGCGCTGCTTTGTGAAGAGGAATTCTGCAGATAGATGTCCTGCAGTTTTTGCGGGTTCCTCTGAAATTCAGGAGATGCTTCCAGGATGACATGGTACTGGTTGAATTGAGTGTAGAGGGTGCTGATCTGTCGCTGACCGAAAGCATCGTACAGAGTAGAGTCAATCTGATCGGGAGTAATATTCATGCGCGACGCCGTGGCCCGGTCGATGACAAGATTCTCGGTTAGCCCCCGCGGTTGTTGATCGGTAGCAACATCCCTGAGCTCCCGTTGCTTTCTCAGCTCGGCAACCATCCTCTCGGTCCATGTGTCGAGCTCCCCCTGATCGGCATCTTCCAGCGTGTATTGAAACTGGTTACGACTGGCGCGGTCTTCCACTGTGAGGTCCTGCACGGGTTGCAGGTAGAGATGAATGCCCTCGACTCGCTGCAGTTTGGATTGGAGCCGGTCGATTACGGTTGCCGCATCGACGTGACGCTCGGCAAATGGCTTCAGGTTGATTTGGATGCGTCCACTGTTCAGCGTTGCATTTGTCCCATCCACACCAATGAAGGAGGATAGGCTCGCAACTCCTGGATCCTGAAGAATGACTTTCGCCAGTTCCTGTTGCTTGAGCGACATGGCGTGGAAAGATATCGATTCAGGGGCTTGCGAAATGCCTTGAATAATCCCGACGTCCTGCGTCGGAAACAATCCTTTCGGTATGACAACGTAAAGGTAGATGGCAAGCACCAGCGTTGCGGCCGCTACCAGGAGCGTCGAGATTTCATGGCGAAGAATCCACTGCAAGGTTCGGCTGTATTGCGCAATGAGAGTTTCGAACATGCGCTCGGACCAACGGTAGAACCGCCCCTGCTCCGATTCTGGTTTGTGGCGCAGCAGACGAGCACTCATCATGGGAGTCAGGGAGAGCGAGACCGCGGCAGAAATGAGGATCGTAACGGCGAGCGTAATGGCGAACTCACGGAACAGCCTTCCCACGATGTCCCCCATCAGAAGCAGAGGGATCAGAACGGCAATTAGGGAGATCGTGAGCGAGATAATGGTGAACCCGATCTGTTCTGCTCCCTTGAGTGCGGCTTCAAGAGGCGCGAGCCCTTGTTCGAGATAGCGTGAAATGTTCTCGATCATCACGATCGCATCGTCGACGACAAAACCAGTCGAGATCGTCAGCGCCATCAGGGTGAGGTTGTTCAGGCTGTATCCCAATAAATACATCACCGCCAGCGCTCCGACGAGAGAGATGGGAATGGCAACAGCGGGGATGATCGTTGCGTATAGATTGCGCAAAAACACGAAGATGACCATCACGACAAGGCCGATCGTAAGAACCAATTCGAACTCCACATCCTTGACCGACGCCTGAATCGTCGTCGTCCGATCGGTTAAGACGGTCAGCTTTACCGATGCCGGAAGATTTGCCTGCAACTGAGGCAGAAGATCTTCGATGCTCTTAACGACCGCAATTGTGTTTGCCCCTGGCTGGCGTTGGATGTTCAGGATCACAGCGGGGGTCTGATTCATCCAGCCTGCAAGGCGTAAGTTCTCGACACCATCGCCAATCTTGGCGACGTCCGAAAGTGTTACGGGGGCGCCATTCTTATAGGCAACGATTACATCGCGATAGTCGTCGCCGGCGAGTAGTTGGTCGTTCGAATTTATTTGATAGTTCTGTGCCTCTCCGTCGAGGGTTCCCTTTGCGGCGTTTACGCTCGTGCTCGCAAGCGCGGTCCGCAGCTCTTCGAGACTGATGCCATAGGTTGCCAGGGTTGCCGGATTCACCTGAATGCGGACGGCGGGCTTCTGACCGCCACCGATTGTCACCAGTCCAACTCCACTGAGCTGCGAAATCTTCGGGGCGAGCCGCGAGTCGGCCAGATCCTCCACCTTTGAGAGCGGAAGGATTTTTGAAGTCAGGGCGAGCGTCAAGACAGGAGCGTCCGCCGGATTCGATTTGCTGTATACGGGAGGGACTGGAAGGTCCGTGGGTAAAAAGCTCTGCGCGGCGTTGATGGCGGCCTGTACCTCTTGCTCGGCTACATCGATATTCAGACGTAACGAGAACTGCAAAACGATGGATGAACTGCCGTCTGAACTGGTGGAAGTCATCTGCGTCAGACCGGGTATCTGCCCAAACTGCCGCTCAAGTGGCGCTGTAACGGCGGACGACATCACTTCCGGACTGGCCCCCGGATAAAAGGTCCGAACCTGGATCGTCGGGTACTCCACCTCTGGTAATGCCGAGATTGGCAGCTTGATGTAGGCGGCAGCCCCGACGATCAGGATCGCCACCATAAGCAAAGCAGTCGTGACGGGCCGAAGAATGAAGAGGCGGGAGGGACTCACAATGCGGGTCCCCTATCGACGGCTGATTTTTGAGCTGACTGTTCGACCTGGACCTGCGTCCCGTCTTGTAGCTTATCGAAGCTCGAGAGCGCTACCATTTCTCCGGCCCGCAAACCTTCCACAGCAGTCGTATTGCCGTCGGTACTCTGCTCGGTAATATTCCTGACCGATAGTGCATTCTTCTCGACAACGAAGACAAAGGCTTGTGTTCCATTGCGCTGGATCGCAGCGCTTGGAATGAGAACTGAATCTTTGAGTGTTTTCACCAAGAGTCGCGTATTGACAAACTGGTTTGGAAACAGGGCGAGGTCGCGATTGCTGAATTCACCGCGAAATCGAACGGTCCCGGTCGACGTGTCAATTTGGTTGTCGACAGTCAGCAAGGTTCCGACTGCCACCTTCGTTTCACCAGACCGGTCAAAAGCTTCCACAACCAGAGGTTTCTCTTGACGCAGTTGCGCTTGGACCTCTCTAAGATGATCTTCGGCCACGTTGAACACGACCGTAATCGGCTGGAGTTCGGTGATCACCACGAGAGCGTTCGAACTTCCCGCAAAAACGGTATTGCCGGAATCGACGAGCCGAAGACCAACCCTGCCAGAAGTGGGAGCTGTAATGTGACAGTAGCCAAGCTGGACCTCGGCAAACTGCACTTGACCAAGGTCGAATTTGACGGCTCCCTGGTCCTGAATCACAACCTGCTCTTGGTCGTCGAGAATCTGTTTTGCAACGGCATTCGAAGCGAAGGCCTCCCTGTAGCGGGCGAGATCAATCTCCGCCTGCTTCAAAACCCCGTGGTCGTGATCGAGTAGGCCTTCGGCCTGCTGCAATTGGGCACGGTAGGGACTCGGATCGATGTCGATGAGCGGATCGCCCTTGTTTACGATTTGCCCCTCGCGATAATGCACGGCAAGGACTTGACCACTCACTTGGCTGAAGATGTTTATCGTAGAAACTGGCGTTACCGTACCGAGAGCGTTGATATAGACGCCCATATCCCCTCGATGTGCAGTGCCGACGTGAATGATTACAGAATTGTTTGCTTCACCGGCTGCCGCGGGATCACCCATTGGCTTTTGAGTCCGCATGGCAAAGAAGACGCCTAACACCGGGACGGCAACCAAACAAATGGCCCACATCCTCCTTGCTTTGGAATCGCCCTTCGCAACCACGGCCGGCTGCGCAGATCCAACTTCCGAGATCATCTCTTCGGTGTCTTCGAGATAAGTAGTCAATTTGCTGACCCTCATGAGGCCCCCGTAACGCCTATTGTGCGGAGGGCAACTACACTCTGCCGTTTGAATCGTTCAGTTACGTGTGAGGATTTGTATGGAAGGCAAATCTCCTACACGGGGAAAGGACCGGGGTCGAAGTTCAAGGCGCTCTATCAGGGAACCTTAGAGCGGGGTGCTATGTTCGGGCTTTGAGACCTCATTCCCGTGAGAGGCTAGGTCGCATGCGACGGGCAACCGGACAATAATTTGGAAGCCGGTAGGCCGAAGGTTTTCGGCGCGAATCGTACCGCGGTGCAAACGAATCGCTTCAGAGGCAATGGCAAGCCCCAGGCCATTCCCTCCCGTTGCCTGCCCATCTCCGCTTATTCGATAGAACGGCTGAAATATTGCCTGGAGAGAATCTTCCGGAACCCCAGGACCATGATCCCGGACGGAGAGCAATGCCCACGGCTCCGAAGCGGTCCGATCGACCTCCAAAACGATCTCGACATCGCTTCCCGCCCGCGTGAAGCGGACTGCGTTGCGAATGATGTTTTCGCAAGCGCTTCGAAGGGCATGAGGGTCGGCATTCCGGAGAATGACCGAACCCGTCGTCTGAAGACTCACGGATTTGCCCAGGGCTTGCGCTTCGAAATTCGCATCCGCCGCCACTTCCTCGACGAGTTGGGCGAAATTCACATCTTCTCTCTCACCAGATGAAAACCCGGCTTCCAGGCGTGAGAGCGTCAAAAGCTGTCCCATTAATAGATCGATTCTCTCGATATCGCGGTCCAGACGTAGAAACAGGTCATCCGAATCCGCGGAGGCGCCATTCCTTAGAAGGCCCAGAGAGAGATTAATGCGAGCTAGAGGAGAGCGCAGTTCATGAGATACCGAATTCAGAAGCTTCTTTTGCGCTTGAATCAGAGAGTCAAGGCGGCCAACCATCGAATCGAAGTCTTTTGCGAGAGCCGCCAACTCGTCAAAGCGCCGGGAAACGGAAGACGGCACTCGCGCTTTGAGATCTCCCTGCGCGACTTTCCTGGCGGTTGCCTGGATGCTGTGGATTGGGGAGGCAATATGGTACGCAAGCCAGAGGCAAAGCAAGGTGACCAAAAGGAGCATGGAAAGGCTAAATGGAAGGCCTTCACCCCACAGCAATTCTCCGATCTGGCGCAAATTGGACCTTAGGAAGAGCATCAATACATAGGGGTGCCCTGAAGACGAGACAAACTTGTAGGCTGCGATACGGGCACGAAATACGACGAGTTGGCCGTCTTTTGCCGCGTGCGCGACTCGAAGACCGTCACTTGATAGCGGCCGCGACAGCACGTCTTTATAGGATCCGTCGAGCAAGTAGAGTTGCCGCTCGTTCTCGTGCCCGTCGCCCTGCGAAAAGCGAGCAAAGGCCTCAGGGCCCCCCGATTCATAGGCCTTAACGGCCTCTTCCGCCAGGATAGGCGCCACCGTCGCATACATGTTCGGAGCTGAGACCTGCCTCATGCCCGTCAGGCGTGCGCCGAGAAGCAGGATTGCGATGATGGCCCACGCAGTCAGCCAATACCAAAAGAAGATCTTCAGGAAGAGCCGATGCATTGGCACTCTGGCTCTCACCTTGAGGAGTCTTGCTTGAAGATTGAGAGGCAAACGCTTTTCCTTCCGGCTCAACGGTTCTCAGTTCGATGTATACAACACAACCCCGCTTCCGAACAGCCCTCCAGCCAAGGCCTAACAAATCCTCACAGAGGCTCAACGCTTCCTGACCGCGCCGCCCGCCACCTCCCCATATCCTGCATGCAGGAACACTTTTCCTGCTTGGAGCGTTATGATTTACCGGCGTATCAGTCTCGGGCGTTCATCCGCCATCATCTTGTTGTTGGTGTCTGCGACTACTATTCTTTGTCTAAGTCCTCGCTCCACCGCCGCGCAGACTTCGGAAGCCAAGCCGGCGCCTACCGATCAGAAGGACGTTCCCGCTTCCCCCAAACCCCAAGGAGATAAACTCCAAGCTACTCGGCGAGACTTGAATATCGACTCTTTGCCCGATGCACCACTGCCTCAAGGGCAGGCACAAGAGGAAGCGCAGTCCTCCGCGACGCCCTTGGCGCAGCAGCCGAACCAATTGCTGGGTCTGCCGCCAGCACTAACCAGAACCACATTAACGGGGGAAGACAAACTTCAGATCTACATCCACAAAACCTTTGGCCCACCCGCCGTGGTATTGCCCGCGTTGGGGACAGGTTTCCAAATGCTCAATCCGCCAAGCCACTATCCAAGAGAATGGAAGGACGGCAGTGATGCATTTGGCAGAATCTACGGGTACAAAGTTGCAGACCGCACTTCCAGGGAGACTGCACAATTCCTTACGGGATTCCTTTTGCACGAAGATCCCCGCTACCAACGCTCTACCAGCACCAACCCGCTGCGCCGAACCGTCCACGCGCTCGCCTTCACCGTTTTCGACAAGACAGACTCGGGCAGAACTACTTTCGCGGCGAGTAACTTCGCTTCGGCGGCAGCCGGGGGTTTCGTCGGCATGGGCATCCTTCCGGACGGGTATAACGATGTAACGCACGCGGAACAGCGTATGGCAAGTGAGTTCCTGCAAATCGCCATCGGAAACATCGCGACTGAATTTGAGCCCCAGTGGGGACCGTGGGCCAAAAAACTGCGCTTGCCGAAGATCCTTCCTGCCTGGTGGGTTCCGCAGCATCCGCACCAGCCTTAGGGTCGTCTAAATTCGGCGCGGGGCGCTCGGATAATCCTTTTTGCGCGTCCCGAATATCATGTCGACGAACGGATTAAAGGTGGCCGGTCCGGTCTATGTTGCATCGAATTCTTGACAGGAACGCGGCATAATGCGGTCGGGAAAAGCGATTTCTTCTTTAGGTTTTGGTTGGGCAGGCCTCCCCCGGTTGAGAAGGGATTCGTCGGAGTCTTCATGAACGATAAAAGCACAGCCAGTGCAAACGAAAAGGAACTTGCGGGCAGGAAGACGCAGCAGCTCAAGCCGCATCTGCTGGTAGTGGATGACGATCTCGAACTCTGCGAAGTCCTGAAGCGGTACCTGGAGGGGGAGGATTTCCGGGTTTCTTTTGTGCACACCGGTGAAGCCGGCACAAAAGCGGGAATTGAAGGGAGTTTCGAACTAATCGTGCTGGACGTTATGTTGCCGGACAAGAAGGGATTCAACGTTCTCAAAGACATTCGACAGCGTGCGCGGACTCCCGTTCTGATGCTGACTGCCAGGGGCGATGAGTTTGACCGCATCCTCGGGTTGGAGCTCGGTGCGGACGACTACCTGCCAAAGCCCTTCAGTCCGCGCGAACTGATCGCGCGCATCTCCGCAATTCTGCGCAGATCGGGTTGGCAATCCGACAATAAAGACGGGCTTAGGCCCCCCAAAATCAAGTTTGGAGACCTGGAACTCGATTTGGGTGCGCGCGTCGTTACGAAAGCTGGCAAGCCTTTGAATCTGACATCGGCCGAGTTTGAGCTGTTGCACTTGTTTTTCGAATTTCCGGGCCAGGTGCTCACGCGAGACAAGCTCGTGGAACGCGTCCTGGATCGGAAATTCTCGCCCTTCGACCGAAGCATTGATTTTCACATTACCAATCTTCGCCGCAAGCTTGGGCCACAGCCCGACGGTGGCGAGAGAATCCGTAGTGTCCGTGGCATCGGCTATCTGTACGCATGGCCCGGGAAAAAGTAGGCCCCCTTCACCCTCCTCCGATGTACAAGCTCTGAGATCGTGTCGTACCGAAGTAAGCACTCGGCCGACGGGCCTGTTTTCTTTCGCCTCTGGGATTTTGAACTAGCCAAGCAGTAGCAAACTACGCTTCGGCAGGATTTGCGGCGGTAACCAGCCGGAAGGAGGTACCGCGCCTGCACGCCGAGCCCGTTCCGCTGCAGGCTGACTCACCTACAAACACTGACAGAAGAAACGCTTTTCCTAGCCGCACTCCACGTCACAGTTCGCCAGAATCCGAATGAGAGGAGAACTATTCATGAAATTCTGGATTCAAAGGATTTGTGCGACAGTCCTATTCCTGTTCCAAATGTTTGGATATTAGGAATTCAATGTATCTAAATTTGTCCGAAGGCCTTTGAAAACCGCCAGCCTGAAATCGCAGTGGCAACTGAATGAATCTTACCTAACGAGAGCGTGGTTTCCCTATGGGAGGTGGGCCCAACTATCGCTGACAGAACGGCAAAAGAATCACTACTCCCCAGCTAGGAGACTGAAGGTTGCAAGGATATGGCTTGCTCAAGGAACGGGCGGCCCAGTGGGATCAAGTGGAATGTTTTCCACGGGAACAGGCTTCTTCACTTCGTCCCGCGTCGTTCGATCCGGGGTCCTAAGCTCTCCGATAACTTGTGTCGGGCACGATGCATCCGCGCTTTCATTGCTGTTACCGTGATTCCCAAGCGCTTCGCGGCTTCTTCCATCGAGTGCTCTTCTATGGCGCAGAGTACAAATGCAGTGAAAAGTTGAGATGATAGCTGTCCCAAATTTGCTTGAATCATTTCCTTCAACTCGGTCCGTGCGAACAGCTGCTCAGGATTTGGATCGCTATTTTGCAGGTACTCTGACATCGGAACCTCATCTTCTGAAGGCGCGGCGTCAAGCGAGGTTAGCCGTAGTCGGTCTGCACTGCGTCGCCGCATGAGGGCCGCGTTGACCACGATGCGGGTCAGCCACGTCGAAAACTTGCAGCGCCCCTCAAAGCGGGCCACATTGCGGTACGCCGAAAGAAGCCCCTCCTGCAAAGCGTCTTCCGCGTCTTCCGTGTTTCCCAGAATACGTCGGGCAGTTCCGAGTAACTGCCGCTGGTACCGGCGGAATAGTGTTTCGATTGCCTGATGGTTTCCACGCTGGCTCGCCCGAACGAGCGCCTCTTCCCATTCCGTTTCGGCTGTAATGCATCGGCTTCCCACTTCCCACCTCCAAAGGCTTTCGGGACAACACAGGTTGTGTCATGTGAGCAGCGGGTACGGCTTGTCATTCCTGACGCTGCATCACATTCTTGTCACGGCCAGAGCGTGGTGCCGTAGGGAACTGATATTTCTGCGTTAGGAATTGATTGCCAAAAGGTTGGCTCTCGCGAAAATGTTGTCTCGCCGAAGGGTCGACTGTCACGTTAGTCGCGGAAAAACGTTGAAAAACCGCAAACGAAGGTGAATCGGCAATTCCTCGCACCGTTTCTTTGATCTCTTTACCATCGGCTCCTCCGAGCTGCCGGTCGGATGCCCAAGGCGCGAATCAAATACAAACTCCCAATCGAGATCGTCGTCAGAGCTGACGAGCGTCATCACACGTCTGTACGCAAACCCCGGACCCACGCTTCACCGTCGGGCTTCAATAGCAAGCACCAATGTCGGCGCGGGCTGTAGCTGTCATCCGACCGACGCCCAACATCATCGCTCTCCTCACGTTCCTTTTCATCCTGTCTGGCCAGCGCCAGTTGCACGCTTCCCATTACTGATCTCCAAAACGACGGATTCGGACAACTCAAGTTTCGCGCGGTCAACCCTTCATCTAAAGGGAGCACTAAACATTTTCGGATGGTTGAGGGCCCTTGCGCCGATTCTCTTCCGGCCCTTCCGAGCAAAGGAGTTCCTGTCAGACCGATTCGTGGCGAGGTTGTCCTCTGCGGAACTGCGGATTCACAGCTTGCGGACTGCCTTCATGAAGTCATCCACTTTTCGGTTCATGGACGCCTTGCTGACTCTCAGGTGCTGCTCCATGCTGATGCCGGTAAAGAAGGTCAAGATCATCTCTGCAAGTACCTTTGGTTTCATTTCGGGTTTCTCGGCTTCGATATTTCTCGCGATCAGATCTTTGAGAAAGGCGCGGCCCTTGGAAACGATTTCCTGTGCCGCAGGTGGGAGCACCGCGAACTGGTTCATGGAATTGACCGAGAAACAGCCCTTCTGACCCTCCAGGCTGCAGGGCCCGAGTTTCAGAAAGCGCTCGATGTTTTTCCACCCTAGCGGCTCGGCGGTCAGCAATTCTTCCTGCTGCCGTTTTCGCAGGTAGTGCCGCAAACTCTCCAAGTACAGATCTCCCTTGTCCGCGAACTCGGCATAGAGACCCGACTTGTTTACACCCGTAGCCTTTTCCAAATCCTGAAGGCTGGTATCCGCGAAGCCGTGTTTCCAGAAGACAGGCAGCGCCTTC
>Ga0210403_10004497_pt1 | contig 12006 bp, 12 predicted proteins | sample IncBWC19MmetaG_FD_150863 | JGI IMG/M metagenome (GOLD analysis project Ga0210403, IMG submission 150863) | Forest soil microbial communities from Barre Woods Harvard Forest LTER site, Petersham, Massachusetts, United States - Inc-BW-C-19-M | ecosystem: Environmental > Terrestrial > Soil >... | reverse complement strand
TAAGGTTTGAATTTCTTGGGGGCTTCGGTCGGGTTCACTGTACTTTGGGGGCTCATGGTCAGAATCCTCGCAAAAGATCAGGAATGATCAGCATAAAGTAGGACGGCGCACGTTAGCACGCGCACCGCCTGATTTACAAGTCCGTTTGATTAGTTTCTATAAACCGGATGTCCCAAACGCCAATAATTGAGATGCAGGATTTCAGGGCGGGCTGCGATCGCGAACACACGTAACTCCCTGGCACCCGCCCTCGTTGCTTCCGACCTGTCGCACCGCTATACTGAAGGAGATTCGTCCGGTCGGAGCCCCCGCAGCCGCGATCGGGTGAAGGAGGATCGTCTTCAGCAGTAACGGGACCCCAATTCGGGCCGCCGGGACCAGGATTGTTGCGCAAGACAATCGATTGGTCTCATGGGCCAGCGGCATCGCCGCAGGTCTTTTCGCCACGTTGTTCCCCTCCGATTGCCGTCTTTGCGGTGCCCCCCTGATAAATATTTCACGGCTGCCAGTTTGTGAAGATTGTCTCGGAGCAATGTTGCCAATTACAAGCGGGCTTTGTTCCATCTGTGGCGAACGCCTGATAAGCCCATTCGCATTCTCTGCCGAAGATGACTCTTCTGAGCATCAGCCCAGCGAGGGTCGGTGTGGACTGTGCCGCCGTCTCGAACCTCCTTACATCAAGGCTACAGCCTACGGGAGCTACGAAAGCGGATTGCGTGAACTGATTCATTTGCTCAAATACAACCAGGTTCGACCGGCAGCGAATGTTCTGGGACGCATGCTAGCGGAAGCAGTTGAAGATTTGCAGCCTCTTTTTGGTGGAACTGAACTTCTGGTTGTGCCTGTGCCTTTGCATTCCACAAAACTCCGACAGCGAGGATTCAACCAATCCGAACTGATCGCCCGTGCTGCCCTGAAAGTGAAGCCTTCTGCCGGTCGCTTCCAGTTGAGCCCTGGTTTGCTGGAGCGCCGGCGCGAAACGAAATCTCAGATCGGGCTCTCGCGGCATCAACGCCGGGAAAACATTCGCGGCGCCTTCGTGGTGACAAGGCCGGGCGAAATGGCAGGACGCGAGGTGTTCTTAGTAGACGATGTCTTTACCACCGGCACAACGGTTTCAGAATGCGCACGGATTCTACGGCGCGCGGGAGCGTCGAAAGTCTACGTAGCCACGGTAGCACGAACATTGAAGACGGAGGCCCAGCCGGCGATACGGGTGGCAGACACCGAAGCACGGCTAACCATGGCAGCCGCCGGATAGAAACGCGTGGGAACAGCGTCCTCGGCTGTCCGAGCGAAGCTCCGTGGTTCGAGAAGAGCATGTCGGGAAAGTGGAACAATTCGATGAGCGGCATGGGACGGGCTCACATGTCCTCCCCACTGGTAGCAGCCGTGCGTTCCGAGAGCGAAGGCCCGCACGTGCTGCATGCTCCGGTGCTGGTGCTGAATGCTTCGTATGAACCTATCAATGTCTGTGCGGCGCGCCGCGCTATCGTCCTGGTACTGAAGGGCATCGCAATGACCGAGGAAGAGAACGGACACTTCCTCCATGCCGCCCGCCTCGCTATTCGATTGCCGTCGGTGATCCGCTTGCTCGAATATCGCCGTATTCCGCATCAGACGCGCGCACTCTCTCGCAAGAATATTTTGCTGCGAGATCGCAACACTTGTCAGTTCTGTGGGGAAGTGTTGGCCTCGGGCGAGCTGACGCTGGACCACGTAGTACCCCGATCTCGGGGAGGTGCTTCCACGTGGGAGAACCTGGTGGCCTGCTGCCACCCCTGCAATCGTCGCAAGGGGAACCAAATGCCGCACGAGGCCGGGATGAAGCTCATGCGCGAGCCCCGCGCCTTCAATCTGCACACCAGCCGTCACATCATGCGCCTAATGGGCCGTTCCGATGACAAGTGGCGGAAGTATCTTTTTTACTGAGCAATCAACACTCAGTGTTCAGCAATGAGCCCCCAAGAATCACGCAGAGTGACCCTTATCTAGTTTTGCCGCACGTCGTTCGATTACGAAAGGTCATGCCTGAGCTTCACTGCCGTAACCTTGTGTTGCCGGACTTGACCCCGTATCACGGTTGAGACATGTAGATCAGAAGTCGTCTCATGTCGAGACGGAGAACTCTGATGCGCTCGACCTTCTATTTTGCCGCTTGGACAGACAGCGGCTGTCTCCTGGGATGCGACCACGAACACCAAACTGTAACTTCAGCAGAAGCCTGCATTTCGCATGCTGGCGGCTATGTGATCGCCGTTGAAAAAGGGGTACTGCGTGCCCTTACGGATGCTGAGGAAGCAGAATTTCAGAATGTGAGGTACGGCAGCAAGGCTGAAGCCAGGCAATCCTTTACCGCCGACGGCATGCTTACAATCTTGCTTACGATCCAAATCAGGCTGGGAGATGAAGGAGCCTGCTAAAACGTCAAAGCCCTCGAGAGGGATCTCGGAAGACGTGCCATGGCTGAATGCTGACCGCTACTTCTGCGGCTGCTGTGGCGGCGTGTTCTTGCTCGGATCGCCCTTCTCCACGTCTTTCCCGTCATAGGTGATCTTCACGTTCGATCCGAATTTCTTGTAATTCGTATATTTCACAATCTCGCGGATCTTCACATCGCCCGTGGAGAAGTGGAGGGTGTCGTCGGCGCGCGTGTAGACGGGAAACCAGTAGGGACCATCCACGACCTGCTCCCGATAGGTGGTGAACTTGGGAAACAGGTTCTCATTGCCCTTCTTTCTGGTAATGTCGGGGACGCTTTTTCCGTAGGTTTTCACGATCTGGAAATCCTTGTCGTCTACCCAGATGCGGCCTTGAAAGTATCGCTTTTTGCCTTCTATCTTTTTTGGTGCGATGTCGAACACATAGCAGTGCAGGTCGTCCTCCTGCTGCTGCCCGACATAGAGAATGCTGTATTCGCCAATCTCATCGCTGGTCAGCACAAACGGCAGCCGGTTCTCGATGTCGTCGATGTCTTGTTCGGTCATCATGATCCGCTGGAGGGTCGATTGCGGCGCGAAAACGACGTTCTTGACCTTTTTCCCCTGATCATCGAAAGAGACGTCAAAAACCTGCTGATACTCGCCATCCGGCGTGTCTCCATCGACCGTTTGCACTTTCACGGTTTGCCGATATCCGTACTGGTCAAGGGCGGTTTTGAATTCCTTTTCCTTGGCGGCAAAGTGTTGGATGATTTCGTCGGACGTAACGCCCTTGGGCTCAGCGGGATTAAGCGCTCCTTCGTCCCCGAACGCACCGAGCGAGACCGGGCCACACCAGGCCACGGCCATGACCATCACGAACGCAATCCGCATAACTCTCATAAGACTAGTGTAACGAAATTGGACGGGGAAAACCTGCCTAATTAGATTGCTGGCCACGGACGGAAAGTTGCCGCAGTGAGCAAGATTTGAGCTTTTCTTGAATCCTCTTGCGATTCGCACGCATGATCTCGTCGCCTTAGCGGGCCTGGTCCAGATTCACGCTCGAGCTTTACGTTGTAAGATGGCGTGGTCGAGTTATGCCCTCTAGTCCACGCGCGGAAGTGCCATTTGTCCCCCCCACGATCCAGCAAGAGATCACTCGGCTTGCTGGGTCGCCAGAAATCCTTGCGGCTTTCGCCTGGCTTCGCGCCGAGGAATCCCAGTTTGCGGCTTGGCAGCTGGAAATGGCGCGCATACCCGCTCCACCGTTTGGAGAGACAGCTCGCGGAGAATGGCTCCGAGAACGTTTTCGGGCGCTCGAACTCGAAGATGTCTGCACCGACGAAGTGGGCAACGTGTTCGGTATTCATCATGATCATGCCAAACTGACCAAGCCGTCCGCCGCCAAGCAATACACGGCACTCAGCGCTCACATCGATACGGTTTTTCCGGCTGGAACTCCGCTCAACCTGCGCCAGCAGAACAACCGGCTCTACGGGCCCGGAGTTTCCGATAACGGAGCTGGAGCCGCGGCAATGCTGGCCGTGGCCGCCGCGCTTCGCGCAGCCAAAATAGCGCTGGCCACCCCGATACTTTTTATCGGCAACGTAGGCGAAGAGGGCGAAGGCGACCTGCGGGGAATGCGTCACATTTTTTCCCAGGACCGCTGGAAAAACTCGATCCGCTACAGCTTGATCCTGGACGGCGCCGGCTCCGATACGATCGTTGCGGAGGCGCTAGGCAGCCGCCGCTTCGAAATCATCGTTCGCGGCCCTGGCGGACATTCATGGAGCGACTTTGGCATGCCCAATCCGATCTTGGTTCTGGCGCGCGGCATCCATTCGTTCTCCCAGACCTCGCTCCCATCCTCTCCGAAAACCACCTTCAATGTCGGAGTGATCCGCGGCGGCACTTCCGTGAACTCGATTCCGGAGTCGGCCAGCATGCGGGTCGACATTCGCTCGACATCGATGGCCGAAATGGAGCGCCTGGAAGCGTCCCTGCGACGCGCACTTGAGCACGCCGTCGAAGAAGAATCGCGAGTTAGCCAGCGGCGTACTTCGTCCCAGAAGCGTTCGTCCGGCCTCAGCTACGAGGTGGTGCCGATTGGCAATCGCCCTGCGGGCGAACTGGATGGGAATGCTCGAATCCTGAAGGTAATTCGCGCCGTGGATGCTCAGCTCGGCAACGCCGCCCAAATTCAGCGCGCTTCGACGGATGCCAACATACCGTTGTCCCTGGGCCGGGAAGCCATCGCCATCGGTGGCGGCGGAGTAGGCGGCGGCGCTCACACCCTGCAAGAGTGGTTCGACTGCTCCGGACGCGAACTGGGACTCAAGCGGATATTGCTGACGCTCCTGGCGCTGGCGGGCGTGGCCGAATGATGTTTACCGCAGTCGCCAAGGTTTGCATCTTGATTCCGATCTTGTTCCTCTAAGAATTTGCTCTAACCAGCGCGCATGTGCTTTACAGTTGTCCTTGAACCATTAATCCCAAAGATTGTTTGCTTAAGTGAGGGCGACCATGAGACGAGTTTGCTTTGGCTGTCTGTGCACAATTCTCATCAGCACAGTTGCGTTCGCCCGTCCCTATGTCAACCAGCCCTTGGCTCCCGCGAGCGCCAGGCCCGGCAGCAAAGGATTCACTCTGACTGTGAACGGCACGGATTTTGCGTCCACGGCCGTACTCAACTGGAACGGGTCACCACGCGCGACCTCGGTACTCTCGCATAGCAGCCTCCAAGCAACTATTAGCGCTACAGATGTGGCGAAGGCCGGAACCGCATGGGTCACAGTCGTCAATCCAGGCAAGGATGTTTCCAACGTCGTTTTCTTTCCGGTCAGAAAGGCCTCAGAGTCAATCGCGATGGCGGGGAAACAGATATTCGACAATAGCACTGCCGTCGCCGTGGGCGATTTCAATAACGACGGCATCCTCGACGTAGCCTGGACTAATTCCACCCTAAACGTTTCGTTTGGCGATGGGGAAGGCGGTTTCCATGCGCCTATTTCAAGTAGCGTGGAGTATCCACCGGGATTTCAGATCGTCACCGGAGATTTCAACGGAGACGGCAAGCTCGATCTGGCGGGGGTCAACAGCGTAGGGAACGTGGGAGTTTTTCTGGGCAACGCCGACGGTACCTTCAGCCAGAAATGGCAGGATTTCGGAGAGGGTCTCGGGAGCTTCATTGGCGTCGCCGATTTCAACCGGGATGGAATCCTCGATTTGTATGTGAGTGGGCATGATCTGGGAAACCAGTGGTTCAAGATATTCCTGGGAAATGGCGATGGAACCTTCTCTCTTTTTCAAACCTACTCCATCAACGGATTTGCCATATTCGCCGGCCTCCCTGCGATCGGTGATTTCAACCGAGACGGGAAACTTGACCTGGCTGTTCCCGAATCATCAGGTTCCTCAGACCAGCTCTACATCGGCAACGGCGACGGAACGTTCAATCCGTCGACTGTATTTTCAGGAGCTCAGCAGTATCTCGCGGCCGCAGACGTGAATCATGATGGGAAACTAGACTTGATAACTGACTCCGGCTGCATTCTGTTGGGCAACGGCGACGGAACTTTTGTGCAAGGAGGGTGCGGCGGTTACGCCGGAGGAATTGTCGGCATGGCAGATTTCAACGGTGACGGCAACTTAGACGTTGCGATGGCGTCGACTCAGGGAACCAGTCCGGTGTTGTCAATTCTTGTGGGTCAGGGCGATGGCACGTTTCAGAATTCTTTCGTGTTCCCCATTGGAAGTGGCACAACCTTAGGGGCCGTTGGCGACTTCAATAACGACGGCAAGTTAGATGTGATCGCGGGCAACGGTTTTCTCCTCCTGCAGACTACGGCGAGCTTGTCGACCTCCAGCCTTGCCTTCGGGAATCAGGATGTGGGAACCACAAGTCAACCACAGGTCGTAGTTCTCACTAATATCGGTTCTTCCTCGCTTGTCATTAAGCACATCGGCCTCAATGGAATCGACTCCAAGGATTTCGCTGAGACCAACAACTGTGGAACAAGCTTGCCAGCCGACTCCCGTTGCAACATCAGCGTCACGTTCACTCCGAGAGCCGCAGGAGCGAGAGCGGCCTCGCTGAACGTGAGCTACCAAGGCGTCGGCAGTCCACAAAGCGTCTCGCTCACGGGAACCGGCGTAGCATCTTCCACCGTTGCTCTGAAGCCCTCTAACTTGACGTACGCGACGCAACTGGTGGGCACAACCAGTTCGCCGAAGACCGCAACCCTGACGAACACCGGTGGCCAGCCCGTCAACATCTCTGCCATTTCGGCCACAGCACCGTTCAACCAGACCAACAACTGCCCGTCAAGCCTCCCGGTTGGAGGGAATTGCAAGATTCAGGTGACGTTCACACCCACGGTAGGAGGACCCGCGAACGGGAGACTCTCTGTCACGGACGATGCCAGAGGCAGTCCGCAAACCACAAGCCTCAGCGGTACGGGTACGGTGGTCGAACTCCAACCCATTGGCGTGAATTTCGGCAACCAGAAGGTTGGGACCCAGAGTCAGCCAGTGTCGATCACGCTGACAAACGTCGGCAGGACTGCGCTTTCCATCAGCCAGATCGCATTCACCGGGACCAACCCAGGCGACTTCTCTCAAACCAACAATTGCGGAAGCAGCGTTCCGGCCGGAGGCAATTGCACAATCAAGCTCAGATTCAAGCCGAGGGCCAAGGGGCAACGCTCCGCGAATCTATCAGTAACCGATAACGGAGGCGGCAGCCCGCAGACGATTCCGGTGGTTGGCACCGGAACGTAGAGTCCCAGTTGTTAGAAACTGGGCTTGCGCATGGGCCGGAACGGAATCATGACTACCGTTTGGATCGCCACCGGGTCGCCATTCCTGGTGGCAGGACGGAATCGCCAGCGCGACAGTGCGGCGCTGGCATAGACGTCCAGGCGATCGTCGACTCCGCGGAGAATTCGCACCTCGCCGACCGATCCGTCGCTGCGAATCACGGCCGAGAGCATGACTATGCCCTGAACATTCTGCCGCATCAACTCGATCGGATATCCGGGATCCACCTCTTGCGTGGCTACCGGAGCAACCAATTCACCCGGCTTTTCAGCTTGCTTCAACTCGGCAAAATGCATTACCCAACTCCCGCCCGCGGAGTTTAAGTTGGGCACGTTCAGCATCATGGCATACGACTTCCGGTCGCCGAAAACTTTGCGCTCCAGTTCACTGGTTGCATTGGCCGGTAACTCCGAAGGATGCGGCGGAACCGCGGTAACTCGTTGCGGCGTTGCACTGGCGATGAGTGGCGAGTCGGATGACACCACCTTCGTCACGCCCTGAGTACTACCAGCAACCGCCGAACTGCTCCCCGGCTTAGGGCTAGCGCCCACAAAAAGTCCAGGAGGGACGCCATTTGAGCTGTCGCCCGACCCCGACGCGCTTCCACTGCCATGGTCACCGCCAGTACCAGTTGCGGCAGCGGGATGAGGATCACCGGAAATATCCGGCGTTCCTGCGGCGCCCGGTTTGCCCTCAGGAGTCGCTGCAAAAGTTCCACGCCGGTTGCCTGCGGGAACTTCGACAGGTCCACTCGGAACCACGGGATGAAGGTTCAGTGCAACCAGGCGTCCATCGCCAGAGCCCCCGGCACCTTGAGCCGAAGGCGGGGGCGGTACCACTGCACCGCCGGAATTCCCCATCGGCGCCATGCTCGACGCCGCCCGTTGCGCTCCCATCGGCAACTGCGGCGCAGGCGCCACCGGCTGCGCATGTCCTATATTGATATCGGTCAATCGGCGCGAAGCTGCGTCCGCAACCACGGGTGGGGGCTCGACAATTGCCGGTTGCGGACCATGAACGTCTCGGCTCGAATTCGCGGAGTGGACATCCGGCGCTGGCGCTACCACCGAGTCCGACAACGACGGAGTTTGCTTCAGCGCAGTCTTTACGTCAGGAGCCGGCGCAACAACGGATGAAGGCAGCACCGGAAGTTTCAAATCCGAAGGCGAACCCGCCATCGTTGCAGTGGGAATCGTAGGGGTCGGACGACCCAAGGCCACGATGTTTGGCAACGGCACATCGTGATCCAACTTCAGTCTGGGAGGCGCGACAATAGTCTGCGTGCGATTGTCCGCCTCGGGCGGCACCGAGATGATTGGCTGAGCCGCGTGCTCAGGCTCGCCCTTCTGCGGCAACGGTGCGTGCGCCCCGCCAGTGTCGAGCGGCGCCAGGTATTCAGACGCGTCGTAATAGACAACATCGGAGCTGTGAAAGACTGGGAGCTCGACGATCTGCGGCCGTTGCGGCCAAAGCTCCGACCATCCCCACAAAGCCGCAATCACCAGGATGTGACCGAATGTCGACTGCAGGAACTGGAACCAAGGCACCCGCCTCGGCACGAAAACGTCGGGCCAAAAATCCGCTGGGCGCGACACCAATTGCAAAGGAGCTTTTGCTCGAGGCCACAGGAGGTCCCTAAGATTACGAAGAAAGACCCTGGGCCACGGTTCAAGCTCGACCAGCAAGGTCGGCACAGCCACCGGGTTTGGCTTGCGCTTGCGCGAGGTGTCGATCAGCAGCGGGCCCTGTTTCATGCGCTCCTCGCGACCGGCGAGAATCCTCCTATTATAGATGCGCCGGTGGTCCAATCCTCGGTGCAAAGAGTTCCTGGCCACGAATTTCCGTGCTCTAATACCGATATGAAACTGGCAGAGGCACTTCCCCTGATGTTGCTCGTGTGTAGTTTGCTGCTGGGCGGGCAGAATCCTCCGCAAAACTCAGCCCCCGCAAAGCCGGCCGAGGACTACTCGGGAATGTACAGCTTTCAGCGTGAAGGCGAATTCGTCCAGCTCACTGTGGAAGATGCGGGCCGGGTCACCGGCTTCGTTTCGCGCTTCGGCGACTCCGAAAGCGACCGCGGTGCCTTCCTCGATCAATTCTTCAAAACCGGCAAGCTCGATGGAACCAAACTGAGTTTCACCACCGACACGGTGCACGGCGTCTGGTATGAATTTAAGGGCACAGTCGACCGCGGAGAGGGCAAAACTCCAGCCAACGAGGGCTACTACGTCATGAAGGGTACCCTGACGGAAAACCGCACCGATGCCGACAAGAAAGTCACCTCAAAGTCCCGCGAAGTAGTATTCAAGTCCTTCCCCCACGAAGGGTAGAGCGGACAATCCTGTCCGCTGCCTTTGAAGTATGTTGCTTCTTGAATCAAGCTTCGATACCGGAACAGGCTGTGCTAGGTCGCGAGCCACGCGAAACTAAACTAGTATTGCTGTGTGAAACGAGTCAGTTTGCTTCTCTCGGTTACGGCCGCGTTTGTGATGCTCCCAACTCGGCAGAGTGCAGCCCAACAGTCCCATGCGACAGAGAACCCTCCGTCATATCTGGGCTTTGATCGCAATAATTATCCCGGTGATCAGAACTTGAAGGTTCTTCGCGAGACGTTTTCCTACACCGGTTTCTGGCTCAACCATCCGCCCAGCGCAAGGACCAACACATGGAGTGGCAAGCGAAAGACGCTGCAGTCGGCAGGTTTCGGATTCATGGTTCTGTTCAATGGCCGTCTATTCAATGAGCTGAAGTCGGTTTCGTACGCGACCAAACTCGGCAAGTCCGACGCGCAGGCTGCAGCAGCGGCGGCACGGCGGGAAGGGTTTCCAGCGCGAACCGTGATTTTCCTCGATCAAGAGCAAGGCGGCCGGATGCTGCCCGAGCAGAAAGCCTACATCTATGCGTGGGTGGACGGAGTGACCGCAGCCGGCTTTCGGGCGGGCATCTACTGCTCGGGCATTTCCGCCGCAAAAGAAGGCGGCGAGAATATCGTGACCGCCGACGATATCCGCCAGAATGCTGGCGCAAGAAAGATCGTGTTTTGGGTCACAAACGATGCCTGTCCGCCCTCGCCTGGGTGCGCCTTTCCCAAACGCGCGCCGAGTGCCGCCGACAGTGGCATTCGCTTTGCCGACATATGGCAATATGCCCAATCGCCAAAAAGGCCCGCGGTCGCCGCCAGTTGTCCGGCAAATTACAACCCCGATGGCAATTGCTATCCGCCTGGAATCGACGCCGGACAACACTTGCACATCGACGCAAATACGGCGACAACGGCGGACCCCTCGCAGGGCAGGACTCGCTAGACCCGGTTCAGAAAAGCGCCAGCGCGGTGATAAGATTCCGCACCATGCGCCCGCTTGCCAAACAGATACTTACTTATCTAGCGCTGGTCTTTACCTTCAGCAGTCTGCCCGAGTTCGTGATGATTCACGCCGGGCACGTTGGCGCTGGAAATGGTCTGGTCGTGGGGTTGGTGATGTGGTGTCCGGCGCTTGCTGCCCTGACTACGTGCTGGCTCTTTCGCATCGACCTGGTAAACCTGGGCTGGAATTGGCGGCCAGCGAAGTATGAAGCGTGGGCTTACTTCATCCCTATAATTTATGCGCTGCCGGTGTACATCGCGACCTGGGCGCTGATTCCCGGCTCATTCGCATTCTCGGCATACGCCGCTTCGCTAGCCACAGCTTTCGGCATCCCGCAATCGCCCCGCACCGCGACCCTCTTTTTAGCGATACCTTGTTATGCCACCGTAGGTGTAATCAGCAGCATGGCACGCGCGCTCGGCGAAGAAATTGGCTGGCGAGGATTCCTCCTTCCGCGGCTCGTTCAACAAACAGGTTTTACCTGGGGATGTCTCTTGAGCGGCTGCATCTGGGCGGTATGGCATTATCCAGCGCTGTTGTTCGCCGACTATAACTCTGGCACCCGGCCTGCTTTTGCCTTGACTTGCTTCACTCTCATGGTGATCGCGGATAGCTACATCCTGGGATGGCTGAGGCTCAAGTCGGGCAGCCTATGGACTGCGGCGGTTCTCCATGCCAGCCACAATCTTTTCATTCAGGCAATTTTCGACCGGATCACCGCCCCAGTGGGCCGGTCGCTCTACATCACGACAGAATTCGGCGCAGGAATGGTGCTGACGGTCGGCGTCTGTGCCCTTTATTTCTGGACCAGACGCAAAGAAGTGGGCAGCGGCGTTTCCCAATAAACTCGGCGGCTGGAGCGAGATTAGACGGCTTTAAGTTGCGCTCTGCCCTTCCAACAGTGCACAATAGCCTAGATACTCAGTTACTTGCAGTGGTTACTTGCGTCGCCGAAAAAAGCGACGCTTTCTGCTGTCACTGAGCATCTTAACTATTGTGAAGAGTTAGTGGCTTCAACATCCCCGCCGGTTGGGCGCGCCGTAGCTTCAAACGCCGCGTAGTGAATCGGCTGGAGCCGCTGGAAGCTTTCAACATCCCCGTTCCGGAACAAGCGTCAGCCTATTGCGGAATAGCCGCAATCGCATTCGCATCCGGAGCTGAAGGCGAGACATGACAATGGCAACCGCAGCATCAGTTTGCAGTCTGGAAAATTACCTCGTCCTGCCCGATCACACCATGGACGACCGCATTGCCGCCGCCCGCGAAGCTTTGGGCCGCGAATGCGTAATTCTTGGACATCACTATCAACGCGACGAAGTCATTCGCTTCGCCGATTTTCGCGGTGACTCCTACAAACTCTCGCAAGAGGCCGCGCGCGCGGGCGGCAAATACATCGTCTT
>Ga0210403_10004492_pt1 | contig 12015 bp, 8 predicted proteins | sample IncBWC19MmetaG_FD_150863 | JGI IMG/M metagenome (GOLD analysis project Ga0210403, IMG submission 150863) | Forest soil microbial communities from Barre Woods Harvard Forest LTER site, Petersham, Massachusetts, United States - Inc-BW-C-19-M | ecosystem: Environmental > Terrestrial > Soil >... | reverse complement strand
TCATGCAGCTGACCGGTTGTGCACCGAGCGCTCCAGATGCAGCCCTGAGACTTCTCCGTACTAATCTCGTGATGGCGGGACCGGCTCGTTCCGGCTTGCCGACTGTTCAACCGTTATTGCCATCTTGACTCGGACCGAGACGCGCTAGCTGCGCTTTTGGCCTTAAGTTTGTCCCCATCTCGGCTGACGTGGGACAATTCGTAAATTTCCGAATCTGGGCATTATTTCTTTAATCCAACTGTTAAGATGTGAAACCTCATATGCCTTTCTTCCCGCAAGATTCTACAGCTGCAGCACGCGGTAGGAGGTGACCGAGTAGGAGGTGACCCAGTATGACCGAAAAGGCAAGTTCCAAGGCAATCCGAGACCTGCCTCAAGAAGACGTTCCCCATGCCGTCTCCAGGCGCAACTTCATCAAAGGCGTCATCACCAGCGGTGTGGCCGTGTCTTCGGCGAGCTATCTGTTTCGCGGCTCCTCTGTTCTCGATGGCCAGCAGTCGGCGGCGGGTGTCGGGGAGCGGCTGATTACGCTGAACGTCAACGGTCAGCAGCGGCGCGTCGATGTCATGAAGCAAGAGACGTTGGCTTGGACGCTCCGCTACAAACTGGGCTTAACTGGCACCAAACTCGGATGCGACCGCGCGGAATGCGGATCTTGCACGGTCCTGGTGGACGATATTCCCCTCTATTCCTGTTCCGTGCTTACCCACACGGTGCGTGGCCGGAAAGTGATGACCATCGAAGGCCTGGCCAGCGCCGACGGAACCTTGCACCCCGTACAGCAGGGTGTCATCGACGAGCAGGGATTTCAGTGCGCGTTCTGCATGTCCGGCTTCATTATGACCGCTGTGGGATATCTGAAAACCAATCCCCATCCCACGCGCCAGGAACTGGCGCACGGGATCTCGGGAAATCTGTGCCGCTGCCAGGATTACGACAAGATTTTGACCGCGTTGATGCGCGGCGCCGACAATATGCGGAGGTCTACGCGTGGATAACAAAAAGGTGGTTGCTACCACGAACGCTGCCCAGCGCGAGTACGGAGTCGGGTACAAACTGATCGGCAAGAACTACGAAACCGCCGATCTCTATGCAAAAGTCACGGGCAAGGCAAAGTACGCCGAAGATTTTCGCGCGGACGGGATGCTGTTCTGCAGACTGCTACTGAGCCCCATGCCGCATGCGCGGGTAACGCGCATCGATGCCAAGCGAGCGCTCGCCCTGCCAGGCGTCAAAGCCATTCTCACGGCGGACGACCTTCCCGCCCCGGCCGACACCCTGACCGACAATGGAACGGTGATCAAGGCCAGCAAGTGGGGCGAACGCGGTCTCACCATGGAGCCGGTGTATCAGGGCGAACCGATTCTGGCTGTGGCCGCTGTCGACGAACTCACCGCCGCGGAAGCCATTGAGAAAATTCAAATCGATTTTGAACCGCTTCCATTTGTGGTCGATCCGCTCGACACCCTGCGACCGGGCGGTCCGAACCCGCGAACCGATGGCAACGTCTGGACCCGGCCTGCCTCGCCCCAAGGCCCGGCTCCGCCTGTGGTCACGGAACTCAAGTGGACCAAGACGGACTTCGAAGAGGAAAAGCACGGCCGTCTTCCGAGGGGCAAGACTCCCGACGAATGGACCTATGGCGATCTCGATTCCGGTTTCAAGAATGCGGCACTCGTTCTTGACGAGACCTTCGTCACTCCGGACACGAGCCATCAGACTCTTGAGACCCGCAGCGCCATGGCTTACTGGCAGAACGGCAAAGTCTACATCTACACGGGTACTCAAAGCACTGCCCAAACACTACCCGCGATCGCACGTTGGTTGAACATCGATCCCGACAAAGTTGTTTTCGTCAGCGAATACACCGGAGGCGGCTTCGGCAGCAAGATCACCGGAGGGGTGACGATGATCATCCCTGCGCTTCTGGCGAAAAAAACCAATGCTCCGGTGATGATGCGCATCAGCCGCGAGGAGGAGACCTTCATCGGACGCGGGCGTCCGAGTTTTCAAGGAAGAATGAAAGTCGGCTTCTCCCAACAGGGACGGATTACCGCCCTCGACATGTTCGTTATCTGCGACAACGGTCCCTACGACGCGGTGGGTGACTCCCCTTCCTCGGGACGCATCGTCTCTCTGTTGTACCAGCCACCAGCCATGCGCTGGCGCGGGTTAACGGTGTTGACCAACACACCGCCCCGCAGTGCGCAGAGTTCCCCGGGCGGGCTGCAGGGGATTGTCATCCTCGAGCCGATCATCGCGAAAGCTGCGCGTAAGCTCGGAATCGACCAAGTGGCGATTCGCCGCCTCAACTGCCCCGAGGGGAAAGCCCCCTTCGGACCACCGGCACAGGGCAAAAGGCAGTACGCCACCAGTGCATTCCTCAAAGAAGCGCTCGACCGCGGTGCGGAGCAATTCAAATGGAGCGAGCGAGTTGCGCGCACTCCGAAGAGGATAGGCACGAAAGTGCGCGGCGTCGGCGTCTCGCTAAGCTGTTACGTCGGCGGCACCATCGGGTTCGATGGGCTTCTGGTCATCAAGCCCGATGGCCGGATCAACTTCCAGTCTGGAATCGGCAACCTGGGAACGGAGTCGGTGATCGACGTACATCGCGCGGGGGCGGAGGTTCTGGGCGTGCCCTGGGAAAAATGTGACGTAACCTGGGGCCAGACGGCACAGAATCTTCCTTTCACCTGCGTCTCCGGCGGTAGCCAGACAACCCACGCAATGACGCGGGCGGCGTATGCCACCGCAATGGACGCAAAGAAGAAGCTTCAGGAAATCGCGTCGAAGAAACTCGGCGGCAAACCGGAGCAGTACGAAGTCAGGAACGAACGTGTTTTCCGCAAGGGCGGTGGAGCCGGGATGACGTTGGCGCAGGCCGCGCAACACGCCATTGAACTGGGTGGCATTTACGATGGCCACGAAGTGTCCCCCGATCTCCACAAATTGACCAAGGCGTCGGTCGCGGCCTTGGCGGGCCAGGGCTTGGTGGCGGCAGCCAAGGACAATTATCCTCGCGACGGCTCCACGTTTTCCTATGTCGCCAGCTTCGCCGAAGTTGAAGTCGATGTCGAAACCGGCAAGTACTACATCGTGGATTTCCTCGCCTCTGCCGATGTTGGCACCGTGATCCATCCCCGAGCGCTGGGCGGCCAGGTGCTCGGCCGTTCGACGCTCGGCATCGGGCATGCGATTGGCCAGAAATGGGTGTTCGATTCGCGCTACGGCGAGATGCTTTCCAAACGTTTCCACCACAGCAAACCGCCGACGATTCTGGATGTTCCCGTTAATATGCAATGGACCGCGTTGGACATTCCCGACCCGGAGACGCCTGTGGGAGCTCGCGGTGTCGGCGAGCCACCGGTTGGAGGTGGGTGTGCTTCCATCCTGAACGCGCTCTCGGATGCACTCGGGGACGAGATTTTCCAGCGGGCACCGGTGAACGCCGACACCATTCTGACCTCGCTCGAAGCGGGCAGACCGATGCAGCATCCGCTCATGGCCCATATTTGATATGGATTGGAAGGAGAGTTATGGCTGTCATACGAGACGTAATGGCCGCATTCGAACTGTTTCAGCCCAGTTCCGTCGCTGACGCCGAGAAGCTTCTCGCTCAGCACGGAGGAGACGCCTGGGTGCTGGCAGGAGGGCTCGACAGCTTCGACTGGCTGAAGGATCGAATCAGAAAGCCGAAGGTGGTGGTCGATCTGAGCGGAATCGAGGAACTGCGAGGAGTTCGCACCAGCGGCGATGGTATCGAAATCGGCGCGATGACCACGCTCACCGAAGTAGTCAATCATCCCATCATCAAGCAGAAGTATGATCTGCTGGCGCAGGCGGCGGAATTGGTGGCGTCACCACAGATCCGCAACCAGGGAACCATGGGCGGGAATGTTTCCCAGGATACGCGTTGCTGGTATTACCGCGGCGGTTGGCCCTGCTATCGTGCCGGCGGCAACCTGTGCTATGCCGATACGCCGGAGGGCCGCAACCGTGAGCATGCCATTCTGCACGCGGACCGCTGCGTGGCGGTGAATCCCTCCGACACGGCCCCGGCCCTGATTGCGCTGGACGCCAAGTTCGTCCTGCGCACGCCCAAGGGTGAGCGTGTGGTGGATGCCGAGGATTACTTCATCGGCCCTGAGATCGATATTACGCGGCTGCACATCCTGCGGCCCGGCGATCTGCTTACTGCCATTCGCATCCCGTCCACCTGGGCGGGCGCGCAATTCTATTTTGAAAAAGTGCGGGACCGCAACGTTTGGGACTTCCCGCTGCTGAACGTTGCCTCGGCCATGGTCCTATCCGGCGGCATGATCGGGCGCATGCGAATCGCGGTGAACGGCGCCGCCGCCAGACCGTTAAGGCTGAAGGCAGTCGAAGATGCGGTTCGTGGCCAGCCGCGGAACCCGGCGACTGGCGAGATGGCGGGAAAGCTCTCCGTCGAAGGAGCGGTTCCATTGCAGTTCAATACCTACAAGATTCCGCTGATGAGAAATCTGGTGAAACGCGCCATCAGTGGAGTCGAGGAGGCCACATGGACTTGTTAGAGTGGGCCACCAGTCCGTGGGGACAGAGCGTCCCCATCCATATTGCTTGGTTCCTGATCTGGGTTGCGGTGATCGCAGGGTTGCTCTTCCTGATCGTTCACGCCATCTACGTCCTGTGTTTCGCCAAGGCAAGAGAGTTTGCAGGCGATGCTTCTCCCCAAGTCGTTGCGCGGATACCCAAGCGCGTTCCCCGGCACTCGCTGGTCGCTCGGATGTTTCACTGGATCATGGCAGCCTCCATGTTCACCCTGCTGTTTACCGCCTTCCTGCCGAAGGTGGGCGTCCAGTTTCCCTGGGTGACCTATCATTGGATCGCCGGCAGCGTGTTAACCGCTTCCATCGTTTTTCACATCATTCATGCCTCCTTCTGGCTGGATTTCTGGTCGATTTGGCCCGACCGAGTCGATCTGGACGATGCCGGGAAAAGAATTCGCCGGTTTTTTGGAATGCCCGCGCCGCCGCCGCGAAAGTTTGCCAAGTATCCCCTGGAAAACAAGCTCTTCCACGGTGTCATTATCCTGTGCGGTCTGTCGGTAATCCTTACCGGCGTTTTCATGATGTCTCGCGTGCGTACGATCTTTTTCCCTCGGAATCCGTATCTATTCAGCGACATGACCTGGGGCCTGATGTACGTTCTGCACGGATTGGCAGGCGTGGGACTAATTGCGCTAGTCATGATGCACGTCTACTTCGGGCTCCGGCCGGAGAAACGCGCGATCACGAAATCGATGATCTTCGGCTGGATGGACCGCGACTTCTATCTGGAAGAGCACGATCCCGAGCGATGGAGGGTCGAGACTTCTTCTTCGTTACCGACATCCAACCGGGACGAAGGTCGAGGACTAACGGATGCTGGCTGAGATCTGCGATCGTTGTGAGGCAGTGGAAGAATGCTACGAGTTCCTGCTGGCATACGCAGCCCAGGGGCTACCGAGTGACCAGGGCAGCAAGTCGGGTGGACAAGTCCGTGAGTTCCTGCATCGCGCCGTGAAAGCCTTGACGGGGCTGGGGGAAGCTTGTGCGATGGCAGTCAAACAGGACGGCCTTGAGCCCGCCGGCAAATACCTGGCGTTCGTTGCGGTACTCGATCGCGACTCTCGTGACTCTCTGGTTGCCATTGAACTGGTTCTCGCTCAACCCGCGATCAGTTCCCAGTTGATTGACAATCTGAACGCCTCCATCCACCTCCGAGCGCTCCTCACCGACCTATTTCTGCTGGGTGAGATTGTGAGAAAACAAAGCAAACCCGCAGTCGAGGTAGTCACGGGCGACGGCGATTGAAGAAATCCGCCCACCGCCCGGCTGAATACAATTTGCCTGAGCCAGCCGAGGCCTGAACCCAGACCCTGGCCGGTTGGTCGGGCAAACCTTTTCCTTACCGGGTTACGGAAGAGTGGTTCATGACTCACCCACAATCAGACACCGAGCTTCAGACCGTCATTCCGACAGGCGCGCCGCCGGTGTTCGTTTTCGAACATCCCATCCCACAAGCGAACGAGCCTGCTCACTGGCCCATTGCTATTTCTTGCAGAATCAGCCGCTTCGCTGCCTGAGCATTGGAGTATAAATTGCCTGTACCAAGCGTTGGCTTGGCTCATGGATAGGCTACTCCAGGATCTTCGCTACGGCTTACGCATGGTTCGCAGGAACCCGGGCTTCAGCGCCCTGATTGTATTGATCGTAGCCCTCGGTGTTGGCGCGGCTGCCACCATTTTCAGCATCGTTGAGAAATCTCTGCTGTGGAATGAGAACCCAAACGTTGACCGCTGGATCGTCGTGCGCTCCTTCTTTCCGCGCCAGAACCTCGACACTTATCGCTTGTCGGCGGCCGAATACTTCGACTTGCGCGGCCTCACGGACGTGTTCGAGCGAGTTGGCGCTATCGCAGGATGTAACCTCACACTTTACCAGGATAACTACCCCGAACTAATCGCCGGCGCATGTGCCAGCGCCGACATGATCCCGATAACGGCGAGCGCGCCGATGCTTGGCCGCATCTTCACAGCTGAGGACGACAAACCAGGCGCACCGCTGACGGTCGTGCTCACCTACGAATTGTGGCAGCGCCGCTTCCTGGGCGATCGGGGCATTCTCGGGCAAACTGTCAGACTGAATGATGACCACTACACCGTCATCGGAATCATGCCGCCGCACTATGAACTCTGGGACGGGGAATTCTACATTCCATTCCAGTTAAATCCGGCGAACACGAACCGCACGGACCGCCGCGCCTGGGTAACAGCCATTACCAGACGCGGAGTTTCCCTCGAACAGGTGAATGCGCGCGTGAACCAGCTGGCGCGGACATGGGAGCACGACCATCTTGGGACCAATCCTGAATACCAGGGCCTGCAACTCCGCACGCGGAACATCAGGCAGGCAATCATTGCGGGCGTGCGACCGGCGTTGCTGATTCTGATGGGCGTAGTTGGATTGATCGTCTTAATCTCCTGCGCCAACATCGGTAACCTGGTGCTGGCCCGCGCCAGCGCGCGCCGCCGCGAGATGGCCATGCGCGCGGCTCTGGGTGCGCCACGCCTTCGCATCATTCTCCAGCTTCTGACCGAGAGCCTGGTTCTCGCGATCTTCGGTGGCGGCTTGGGGGTCCTTCTGGCCATGTGGGGAGTTCCGAGTGTGGTCGCAATGGTTCCGGCCGGGCTTCCTTACTCCAATCTGATTCGCGTTGATCCCGGCACGATTTTGCTGGCGCTCGCTGTAGCCACCTTCATGGGTATTGTTTTTGGGCTGGTGCCCGCAGTGTATTCATCGCGCGGCGATCTTGGGCGCAGCATCCACGAGGGCGGTTTGCAATTCAGTGCCGGCCGGGAAGGCCGCTGCGCGCGCAGTGCCCTGATCGTATCGCAGATCGCCCTCGCCATGATTGTGCTGGCCGGCGCCGGGTTAATGTTCCGTACCTACCGCGAGCTGCTGCGGATCGACTTCGGCTACGATCCTCACCATGTTCTTACCGCGCAACTCGCGCTGCCCGGGCAGCCGTACTCCACCGTCGAGAAGATTGCCGGATTCCATCGCGAACTGCTCCCCCGCGTGGCGGCGATTCCGGGAGTGAAAGGTGCGGCGGTGGCCACCTCTCGCCCGATGGGGGAGAGCGCTATTGACGTCCCTATGCAGGACTTCTTTCTCGCCGGGCATGAAGGAGAGAAAAACGTGCCCAACGCGAACCTGACCGTAGCCAGTCCGGAGTACTTCAGCGTGTTGGGCATCCCGCTGCTCCATGGCCGGACGCTGAGTGTGGATGATACTGCCGAGAGCGAGCCGGTTGCGGTGATCAACCAGACGATGGCCAAGCTGTACTGGCCGAAGCAGGACCCCGTCGGGCAGAGCATTCGCCTGGGCAACCACTACGGTCTGGAGCCGGATTCGAGCCAGGGGCGCTGGGTCAAGATCGTCGGTGTGGTAGCGGACGCGCATCGGTTGCGCGCGCTTGAGCCGCCCGTGCGTGAGGAAATTTTCTTTCCCGTCGCACAACGGTTGGAGCTATCGCGTGTAGTCACGTTGATCGTGCGCTCGGATGTTCCCCTTGACAGGCTGACGGACGCCGTTCGCCGCGCTGTGGCGGCCATAGATTCCGAGCGGCCGCTCTTCGGCTTAGTCACCCTGGAGCAGGCTATATCCGCTTCATTCGCGCCCAAGCGCATGATGATGGTGCTGCTCGGCTTGTTTGCAGTGGTTGCGATCACGCTGGCGAGCGTCGGACTCTACGCAGTTATGGCTTACTCGGTTGCACAGCGGACGCACGATATTGGCATCCGCATGGCCTTGGGCGCGACCCCATGGCAGGTGATGCACGCAGTCCTGGGCGAAGGATGGCGGCTGGCGATTCTGGGTCTGGTCGCCGGCACCATAGGCGCGCTGGCGGCGACGCGGCTGATGCGTAGCCTGGTTTTCGAGGTAAGCACCAGCGATCCCGTGACTTTCTTCGGAGCGGCAAGTTTACTTGGTGCTGTCGCACTGATAGCGTGCTACATTCCCGCCCGCCGCGCCACTCAAGTGGATCCTATGATTGCGCTGCGATACGAGTAAACGCCCGCGATCATTTTTTCAATAAGAAGGCTCAATGCGGGCATCGACTTCCGCGCCCTGACTGCCATGAGCCCACTTCAGGATCAGAAGCGCTTCGTTGGCATGCTGCTCGTGCCGATCACTCACGCGAGGGGTTATTCGTATCTCAAGGCGACGATGGGGTTGACGCGCATGGCCCGCCGCGCCGGAATGTAACAGGCGAGAATGCCTGCCGCAAACATTAGCGCCGTCGCCAGAGCAAGCGCGGTGGGATCCGCCGGTTTCACGCCGAAAAGCAAACTCGAAATCCATTTCCCTGCTGCGAATATCGAGGGAAGGCCGATGGCGACACCCACCAGCACCAGCAGCAGCGATTCACGCAAAATGAGCCAAAGGACGCTCCCGCGTTGTGCGCCAAGCGCGATGCGAATACCGATCTCGCTGGTGCGGCCCGAGACCGCATAGGACATGACTCCGTAGAGTCCGATGCACACGAGGATCATCGCAAGTGGGCCGAAAACTCCTGAGAGCTTGGTAATCGTGCGGTCCGTCGCAAGCGATTGAGAAACGCGCTGATTCATGGTTTGGACTTCGATCAGCGGCAAATTCGCAGCCGTCTGTTTTACGGCCGCGCGAATGGCCGAGACTGTCGTCGCTGGATCGCCGGAGGTTCGCACCAGAACAGTTGCCGAGCTCGCGTCGCCGATGGGATTGAAGAACGGAATGTAGAAGCGTCGCTGCGGTTTTTCTCGAACGCTACCATGTTTGGAATCGGCCACAACACCGATGACCACAAAATCCGATGGGGCCAGCGTGGTTTTCACCATGATGCGGCTGCCGATAGGATTTGCGTCGCCAAAATAATAATGCGCTGCCGTCTGATTGAGCAGGCCGACGCGCTGGCCATTCCCGCTGTCTTGCGGGCCAATTTCGCGCCCGTAGAGAATCGGGATGCCCGTAGTCGAAAAGAAATTCGGGCCAACCATGTCCCAACGTGATTCGGGCGCCTCGACAGTCTTCGGCTTCGCCCCCTCGACAAAGATGTCCGAGTTCGAGTCCCCTCCGCCGAATAAGCCGTTGTCCATTAGGCTTGCGCTACGAACGCCCGGGACCGCGTCGAGGCGTTCGATCATGTCTTTGAGGAGCTGGGCGGCCCGCGGTCCTTTGAAGCCAGAGGACAGTGGGCTGACGCCGAAAAGCAAGAGATGATCGCTGTCGTAGCCAATCTGCACCGCGGCGAGATTCTGAAAGCTGCGCAGGAACACCCCGGCCACGACCAAAAGCAGGAGTGACAAGGCGACCTGCGCCACGACCAGAATCTTTCCAACCGGCACGCGGCCTGCTTGCGGGCCGCTGCTTGCGATACTGCGAGATGTTCCCTTCAGAACCGAGCTGAGGTCGACATGAGCCGCGCGAAACGCGGGCGCCAAGCCGAACAGAATACCGCTGAGCACGGCAACGCCCAAAGTAAAAGCCAGGAGTCTTGAATCAAGATGCACGTCTAGCGGGACCGGATTGGGGCCGCCGGCGACCAAACGAAGCAGAGCGGCATCCGCCCAGTGCGCGAGGAGAAGGCCAAAGGCTGCGCCGATCGTGGCGAGGAGAATGCTCTCCGTAAGCACTTGACGGAAAAGCCGCGTCGCCCCGGCGCCCATGGCAACGCGGACGGCAAGTTCTTTTTGTCTCGCGGCAGAGCGAGCCAGGAGAATATTTGCCACATTGGCGCAGGCGATTAGCAGAATCAGTCCAACCACGGCCATCAGAACCTGCAGCGCCTTGCTGAAATCCCCACGCAGCGTAGAAGCGCCTCGGCCGCCTTCGACCACCGCGAGATGCTGCTTCATGAACATGCGGCGTTCCTCCTCGGACATCGGGGCGGTTTGGGACTGCAGGATCTGCTGGAAAGTCACATTGATGCTGACTTTTGCCCGAGCGACGCTCACGCCGGGCTTTAGGCGGCCGATTGCCTGGAGCCATTCGATTTTGTGGAACGGCTTTGGTTCCAGCGAAAGATAATCGCGGCCCGGATAGATTTCAGATTGCATGCTCAAGGGGACCCAGATGTCGGGCGAGAGTCCAACGGTCTCTCCCTTAAATTGCGATGGCGTCACGCCGATAACGTCGTAAGAAGTGCCACGAATTCGTATTTTGCGGCTGAGCACGGCGGGATCGCCTCCGAAGCGTCCCTGCCAGAAACTGTAACTGATCACCGCCAGCGGACTTGCGTCGCGCATCGTGTCGACGTCGCTGCTAAATTCCCTGCCGAGAATTGGATCCACACCCAATACGGAGAAGTAGGAGCCGCTTACCAGGCTAATCCGCGCGGGCGTGCCTTCACCGCTTTGCCCCTCGTTCTCAATTCCCACGCTTAGCTTCGGCCCTTCGCTTGCGGAAGCAGCCAGGCCCGATAAAACCTGGCTATTGTGCGAGAGCTCCTGAAATTCGGGGTACGTGAGGAAGTCGCGATCTCCATCGTCGAAGCCCTGTTCCATTCCCTGTGCGTCTGGGTTGGTGAGAAAAACGAGCTGCTGAGGATCTCTGACGGGCAGGTTTCTTATCAGCACTGAATTGACGACCGAGAAGATGGCTGTGTTGGCGCCGATGCCGAGGGCTAGGGTGAGCACTGCGACGGCGGTGAAACCCGGATTCTTTGCCAGCATGCGAACACCAAATCTGAGGTCTTGCCAAAAAGTGAGCACGTGACGCCTCCGGCTACTTGTGAAGAAAAGAGAGCACGAACGGTTCCAAGGACAACGTCTTCTGTCTGGTGAAAGCCAAGCACTTTGGGGGAAGGTTCAGATTTGTCGGGCGTTCACTTGCGGACAACAGTGACCATAATCGGACAGCGCCCGAATGAAGCGGCAACGCGAAGGGACCCATATGCAGGAAACGTTTCCGGGTACTCGTACGCTTCGTTTTCTCCGGTATGAACCGCGCGGGCTCTGCACTGCGTGCCATGCAAAAATCACCCGGCTCACGGGCTGGCGCCTTCACCATTGCGTTCCCCGCGGGATGGGTGGTTCAGGAAGCGCAGAAAACCGCGTGCTACTTCATCCCGAGTGCCATGACAGTGTTCACCGCCGGCGCCCTTCTGTCTCGAAACCTCGTTTCTCCGAAAGCGGCGTTCGAAGGGCTTGATCTGCATGGGAGGAAACTTTCATGCACAGTTCTTAGAGGGCTGGAGGGGAGCAATCCCGTCCGGCTACTCGGTCATCCGCCAAATATGCAAGGAGCAGACCCTACCAGCGTAGGACTACATGGTCCTATAGTAGATCCTCACAAGGCCGGGACCGTATTTCAGACGCGCTCCTTTGTGCCGGTTGTTTGCAGTATCGGCCAGATGAAAACGAACCTCGGGTAGTAACCGACTGGCCTGGGCTGCGTCAAAGCCTTGTATAGGAGAGGACGATGCTGACAGATCTTCGTGACGCGCTGCGGC
>Ga0210403_10004491_pt1 | contig 12016 bp, 11 predicted proteins | sample IncBWC19MmetaG_FD_150863 | JGI IMG/M metagenome (GOLD analysis project Ga0210403, IMG submission 150863) | Forest soil microbial communities from Barre Woods Harvard Forest LTER site, Petersham, Massachusetts, United States - Inc-BW-C-19-M | ecosystem: Environmental > Terrestrial > Soil >... | reverse complement strand
TCATGAAGAACTCGCCCTTGGTCAACAAGGACGGTTGGGTGGAGGTAGACAAGTTCAAGTTGCAGCATGTGCGTTATCCAAACGTATTTGCGCTTGGCGATGCCAGCAACCTTCCCACCTCGAAGACGGGCGCCGCAATCAGGAAACAAGCGCCGGTCGTGGCAGAGAATCTTGTCGCCGAGATGTTGAAGCAGCCTCTTACTTCAACCTACAACGGATACACATCCTGTCCACTGGTGACCGGATACGACAGTCTGGTCATGGCTGAGTTTGATTACAACCAAGAACCTGCAGAGAGCTTCCCGATCGATCAAGGGAAGGAACGCTACAGCATGTACTTGGTGAAGAAGTATCTCTTGCCGCGTCTTTATTGGTACTTCATGTTGAAGGGGCGTTGCTAGCCGCGATTCGGGTGCTGCTCCTCTTGCTCCTGCAAGAGGAGCACAAGGTGGTGGCTTGCAGCTCCGGAGGAGCTCAAGCCACTCCTCTGCAGGCTGCGTCTTTCCTTGCTTAAAACGCTCGAACGCAGCCAAAACGACCGTGACAATAACGTCCTATACGTCACTGCGGCCCCGGTCGTATTCCTAGATATGTGAGCTGATGTATCGGTCGCGACATCGAAGAAGAGCTCATCCAGAAATTGCAACGAGCAAAGCTAGCACAAAGCTATGCCAGAAAGTGAGTACAGATGGTTTTCGAGCGTTTTGATGTGCCTGGACTTTCCCACTATTCCTACATTGTCGGCTGCGGCGGTGCGGTAGCAGTTATCGATCCCAAGCGTGATATTGATACCTATCTCGAGTACGCGGAGCGCACAGGCCTGCGGATCGCATATGTTCTGGAAACTCATATCCACGCGGATTATGCCTCCGGTGCGCGTGCTCTGGCAGAGGCCACGGGAGCAGAGCTTTGCCTGAGCGCATATGACGAGGGCGAGACCTTCAGCTATGCCTTCCCCCACAGAGAGCTCCGTGATGGCGATGAGCTGACGCTAGGTAAGATCAAACTACGCACGCTGCATACGCCCGGACACACACCCGAGCACATCAGTTTTCTGCTGTCCGAACCCGAGCACGGCGAATACCCCACGGCCCTTTTCAGCGGAGACTTCCTCTTCATCGGTTCGGTGGGCCGTCCCGACCTGCTGGGCGAAGCGGAGAAGCACGAGCTTGCCAAGAAGCTCTATCAGAGTGTGCAGAATCTGGCGACTCTCCCCGATGGATTGATGATCTTTCCTGGACATGGAGCCGGCTCTCTGTGCGGTTCGGGCATGGCCCAGCGAGATCAGTCGACGCTCGGCTATGAGCGCGCCAGCAATCCGTTTCTCAAGCCGCAGACGGAGCAGACGTTCATTGATACCGTCCTCAGCACGGTCCCGGAGTTTCCGGACTACTACCGCAAGATGAAGAAGCTGAACTCGGCTGGTGCACCTGCCTTCGCCCAGCTTCCGGGTGGGGAACAGCTCAAGGTGAAGGAGTTTGAAGCCAGGCTGAAGGAGACGAATGCGGTCGTGCTGGACCTGCGTCGGCCGGAGGCGTTCGGCGGTGCACATATCCCGGGCTCCATCAACATCGGAGCGGGAAACAACCTGTCGATGTGGGCCGCGTGGGTGTTGCGCTACGACCAGCCCATCTTGCTGGTAGGCGATGCGAATACGGATTTGGATGCGGCGCGGCGCTCACTCGTCCGCGTTGGGCTGGACTCGGTGGCCGGTTCGCTGCGCGGCGGCATTGCCGCGTGGTTGGAGTCCGGCAGAGAGCAAGCGCATGTGCCGCAGGTGTCGGTCCGAGAGTTGCAATCGGCAATGACTACCCCTGGTGCCATCACCGTGCTCGATGTTCGTAATCCGGGCGAGTGGAAGAGCGGTCATATCGAGGGTGCACTTCACATCTCGGGCGGAGACCTGCCAAAGCAGATTGCGAGTGTTCCTACAGGCAAGCCACTCTATGTGATCTGCGGCAGCGGCTACCGGTCCAGCGTCTCCGCAAGCGTGCTTGCCCAGTCTGGACGCGTCCAGATCGTAAACGTCAATGGCGGAATGAGTGCCTGGAAGAGCCAGGGCCTGCCGGTGGTGGTGGGAGCATGAGGCATAGATCTCCAGCGCGTTCGGGCAGGAGGCCGGAATGACTCAGCTCGAATTTGCAGCGATCGCATGGGGCGGGTCTTTGGCGGCCGGATTTCTCGGTTCGCTGGCAGGCTTGGGGGGCGGGGTGGTCATTGTGCCCATGCTCGTCCTCGGCTTCCATGTCGACGTGCATTACGCGATTGGAGCATCTCTGATCTCCGTCATCGGGACCTCCGCAGGTGCCCAGGCCGCGCATAAGAGAGAATTCTTCTCCAACACGCGGCTTGGGTTATTCCTCGAGATAGCCACTACCTTGGGAGCAATTTGCGGGGCTTTTCTTTCGACGAGTACGCCGACCAAGTGGATCGCCATGATCTTTGGCAGTGTCCTGCTCTACTCGGCGTCGTCCTCCCTGCGGGCGAAAAAGAACCCCTCTCAGGAACGACCTCCGGATAGGCTTGCCACGAAGTTCCGGCTGCTCGGCAAGTACCCCCACGAAGGCAAGCTGCTTCCTTATTCCGCGCGGCGAGTACCCTTGGGCTTCGGGCTGATGTTCGGGGCCGGAACACTCTCGGGGCTGCTCGGGATTGGTTCGGGCGCGGTCAAGGTTCTGGCGATGGATGAAGCGATGCAGATACCGTTCAAAGTATCGACGGCGACCAGCAACTTCATGATCGGGGTGACCGCGGTAGCAAGCGCTGGCGTCTATCTGAGCCGGGGCTACATCAATCCTGCCATTGCCATGCCCGTGACGATCGGCGTTCTGCTTGGATCATTGCTCGGTGCGCGTGTTTTACAGAAAGCAAGGGTGAAGTCCATGCGCATCATCTTTGCGATTGTGATTGCTCTTCTGGGAGCGGAGATGATCTTCAACGGACTGACTGGAAAACTATCATGACGAGCGTCGAACGCATAGAAGCGTATGAATCGCCGATTCAGCGGACGATGACGGCTATTCTCCGGTGGCTCACGGTTGTGGCTGGCGTGGTGATTCTCACCGGCGGTGTACTGTTGTTGCTCCGCCATGGCGGGGCTCCCACGGCCTTTCACACATTCATCGGCGAACCGGCTTCCCTACGGTCGGTTCCGCAGATTGCGATGGGCGCATTCCATGGACATGCATTGGCCATAATACAGCTGGGAATCCTCCTGTTGATTACAACCCCGGTGCTTCGGGTTCTCTTTGTGGGGCTCGGGTATGTGATCGAACGGGATTGGCTGTATGTAACCGTGGCTGGGATTGTCTTGGCCGTTCTCGGCTCGAGCCTGCTCGGTCATAAGCTCTAGCACTTCCATTGGTGAAGTGCGGGACGAAGCCGCCCATACTACTCGGCGATAGGCAAGCGGGCGGCCTCGATGGAAGCGGTCGTTGTGCTGTCTATCTCCCACACTGTGACGCTCATCACAGACTGCGTCCAAGACGGATAACTATGCTGGTTTTGAGACATAGACGCGAAGCACAGGAGTTCGCATCCGACGCGGCGGCGCCTCGGCACCAACCTTCGCAACGTCATAGGAGAACGACTCAATGACGACTCACCGATCGTACGCTGGCAGAGGATCGCAATGGACGCGCTAACACTTCATCGAATTCATTTTGCCTTCACCATCACTTACCACTATCTCTTTCCGCAGCTCACCATGGGACTGGCACTGCTCATCGTAGTGCTGAAGACGCTGGCGCTGCGCACCGGCAACGCGCACTACGATCTGTCGGCGCGCTTCTGGGCGAGGATCTTCGCAGTCAACTTTCTATTGGGCGTGGTGACGGGCATTCCGATGGAGTTCCAGTTCGGCACCAACTGGTCGGAGTTCTCGCGCCGCAGCGGCGGTGTCATCGGCATGCCGCTGGCGATGGAGGGCATCTTCTCGTTCTTCCTCGAATCGGCGTTCCTGGGGCTGTTCCTGTTCGGGCAGAAGCGGCTGTCGCCGAAGGCGCACTGGGCATCGGCGTTCTTGGTCTTTTGCGGCTCGTGGATCTCGGGCTTCTTCATCATCGTCGCGAACGCGTGGATGCAGCACCCGGTGGCCTATCATCAGCTGCCGAACGGGGTGTTTGAAGTGAGCAGCTTCTGGCCGCTGATGCTGAATCCGTGGGCGTGGCTGGAGTATGCGCACAACATGTCGGGCGCAGTGATTACGGGCGCCTTCGTGATGTCCTCGGTCGGCGCGCTCTATGTCTTGCAGAGGCGCGAGGGCGAGTACGGCCGCACCTTCCTGAAGATCGGCGTGATCGCGGGTGTGCTCTCCTGCGTGGCGCAGATATTCCCCACCGGCGACCTGCATGGCAAGTACCTGGCAAAGCATCAGCCGGCGGCGATCGCGGGCATGGAGGGTCTGTTCCACTCCGAGAAGGGCGCGCCGCTGGTGGTCATGGGGCAGCCGGACTTCGAGCATCAGAAGATCGACAATCCGCTGGCCGTGAACAAGGTGCTGAGCTTCCTGATCTACGGCACCACCGTGGCCGAGGTACAAGGTCTGGACAAGACGCCGCGCGACCAGTGGCCGACGACGCTGCCGCTGCTGTTCTACAGCTACCACATCATGGCGGGGCTGGGGACCTACTTCGTCGCTCTGATGGGGTTGGCTGGACTTCTGCTCTGGCGCGGCAAGCTGTATGAGTCGCGCTGGATTCTATGGCTGATCCTGATGAGCTTCCCGCTGCCGTACATTGCGAACACCGCCGGCTGGATGTGCGCGGAGATCGGCCGTCAGCCATGGATCGTCTATGGCTTGATCCGTACCTCTGCAGGCTACTCGACGCACATCGGCGCGGGGACCAGTCTGTTCACGCTGCTGGGCTTCCTGGGCATGTACTCGGTACTGTCGATCCTGTTCGTGGTGCTGGTGTATCACATCATCCACGAGGGACCACAGACACCCCCGCTTGAGCACAGCGGTCAGAGTCTGACGGCGGTATAGGAGAGGGCGGTAAAGGAGAAACAATGGGAACACTGTGGTTCTGGATTGTGGCCGTTATGCTGGCGGCGTACGTCATTCTCGATGGCTTCGATCTGGGCGTCGGCACTGTGTATCTGTTCGTGGCCAAGACAGAGCAGGAGCGGCAGAAAACGCTGCGCGCGATCGGTCCGGTGTGGGATGGCAATGAAGTCTGGCTGCTGGCTGCGGGTGGTACGTTGTTTTTCGCCTTTCCGCTGCTGTACGCCTCGGCCTTCAGCGGCTTCTATCTGCCGTTGATGATCGTATTGTGGCTGTTGATCCTGCGCGGCATCAGTATCGAACTGCGCAGCCATTCCCACGATGCGTTGTGGCGCACGTTCTTCGACGGGGTCTTCACGTTCGCGAGCGCACTGCTTGCCGTCTTCTTCGGAGCGGCTCTGGCCAATGTGGTTCGCGGCGTTCCGCTCGGGCCGGACAACTACTTCTTCCTGCCCCTGTGGACGAATTGGCGCACCGGAGCGCATCCCGGCATTCTCGATTGGTACACCGTCACCGGCGGCGTGCTCGCAGTGCTTGCCCTGGGGATGCATGGATCGCTCTACCTCGCACTGAAGACCGAGGATGAACTCGAACAGAGGGCGTTCAGCTGGGCACGTAAGATGTGGCCAGCGGTTTTGGTAATCACTCTGGTCAGCCTCCCCGCCACCGCTCTTGCGAGGCCGAACTCGCTAGAGAACTACCGCACCCATCCGATCGCCTTCATCTTCCCACTGCTGGTGGTGCTTAGTCTTGCAACCATTCGAGTTGCAATTCGAAGACAAAGAGCCCTGAGCGCGTTCTTCGGTTCGTGCCTGTATCTTGCGTCCATGCTCGCCGGAGCCGCCGCCGGACTGTTTCCAGCGATGCTGCCTTCGGTCGGAAGCGATGGACAGGACCTGACCATCGCGCGCTCGCTTGCCAGCCCGCACACCCTGCGCATCGGCCTGGTGTGGTGGACCATCGGCATCCTGCTGGCAATCATGTACTTCGGCATTGTGTACTGGCTGTTCCGCGGCAAGGTCTCGCAACACGCGGAAGGCTACGGCCACTAACCGGCCCAGCCGCCGTATCTGACTTGCGAAGCAGCCTCATCCCTCTCGGGCGGCTCGCGGAGTTCTTCAGCGGTCGCTTGCGAGCAGCCTCGGCAACGCCTGCGCGGCGGAGCCGAGGACGATCTCATCGAAGGCCTCGGCGTTCAGAGGCTCCTCCGGACCAACGTAGATGGTGCGGATTCCTCGCTGGTTGGCGAGATGGACAAAGCCGGCAGCAGGATAGACGGAACCGGAGGTGCCCACCACGAGGAGGACGGCGGCGCGGCCCAGTTCGCGATAGATGCCGTCCATATCGAGCGGAATCTCCCCGAACCAGACGATATGTGGGCGGACGCGGGCGCTGCACCTTTCACATGTCGGGAGCGCTTCTGCCGTTTCGTAGAGCGCCGTGTCCGGGAAGGGCACGTTGCAGTGGATGCAGCGCGATTGGAAGAGCGTTCCATGCATGTGATGGACTCGCTGAGAGCCGGCACGTTCGTGGAGGTCATCGACGTTCTGCGTGCAAAGATAGAAGCGGTCGCCAAGCTTCTGTTCGATCGCGGCCAGGGCGATGTGGGCGGCATTGGGTTCGGCGGCGAGAGCATCGATGCGGCGCATGGAATAGAAACGCCAGACGAGTTCGGGATCGGCCTCCCAGGCTTCGGGTGTGGCCACCTCCTCGACGCGGTACCCGTTCCAGAGTCCTCCGGAGCCGCGAAAGGTTGCGAGTCCGCTCTCGGCGGAGATTCCGGCACCGGTGAGGACGAAGAGACGATCCTGTGAAGCGAGTCGCATGACGCAGTCAGATGCACCCCAGGTCTCAGACCCAGGGTAGCGAGGGTAGTGTATCGCGCTGAAGGTGAAGTTAGGATAAGACGGTGATACCGAATATGACCTCGCCTTCTGGCGCCTCGCTCAGCCTTCGACAGATCGGATCGGTGCTGGCGGTGGGATTGGCCGCGCGGCTGTTGGTGCTGTGGCACGTCGTCCACAGCCTCTCGGCTGCGTGGTTCTTTCATCGCGGTACGGAGATGGGGTTTCTGGCGCAGTCGCTGCTGGGAGGAAGGGGGCTGAGTTCTCCGTTTGGCGGATTTACGGGGCCGACTGCCTTCATCGCGCCGGGCTATCCGCTATTCGTATCCCTGATCTTCATGCTCTTCGGCAGTTACACATCGGCGTCCGCGATCGTCCTGATGACAATCAACGCAGCGCTCAATCTGCTGAGCATTGTGCTGATCATGCGACTGGCGCTGCGGCTGTCGAATGCGAGGACGGCGATTCTTGCCGGCGGGTTCTGGGCCGTGTCGCTGCCGCTGATCTGGATGCCAACGATCTTCTGGGAGACCAGCTTTTCCTGCTGCATCATGGTAGCCAGCCTGGAGTTCGCTTTGCGGCTAGAGCGTGCTTCGAGCAACCGGGGATTCGTGCTGGCCGGTGCCTGCATCGCGGTCGCAGGTCTGATCAACCCGGCTTTGCTGCCGATGCTGCTGGCGATGCTGTCCTGGGTCGCCTATCAGAGCCGCCGGGTTCGGCGCAACGGCCTCCCGCTCGCGCTGCTTGCGCTGGCGATTGTCTTCAGTCCCTGGCCGGTGCGGAATGCTCGCGTCTTCCATGCATTCATTCCGCTGCGCAGCACGGTGGGTTTCGAGATGTGGATGGGAAATCGTCCACAAGCGACGGGCTATCTGGATGAATCCCTCTTCCCTACCTTCAACGCGGCGGAGCTTCGCGAGTATGTCCGGGTGGGGGAGGTGGCCTATGTGGGACAAAAATCCGCTGCAGCGCGCCAGTACATCGTCTCCCATCCGCTTGCGTTTCTCAGCCTGAGCCTTCGCCGGCTGGTGCGCTTTTGGACGGGCAGCGGCACCAACGGGGGCTCGCCCATCTTCATCCTGCACGCCTGTATCACCAGCCTGCTCGGCATGATCGGGATCGGATTGGCGGCCAGGAGGCAACCATCCATGGTCCTTTTGAGTTCGCTGGCCCTGCTGTTTTTCCCCTTGCCCTATTACATGACGCACGCTGAGTTTCGCTATCGCCTAATCGTCGATCCGCTGCTAACCGTGTTCGCTGCGTATGCGGTGACTCGATGGACCGAACGCATGGCCGAAGCGCGAGGCAAACGCAGCGAAGCCGTCGCGGCGATCCGCTAGAAGTGTCCTGGCCTGGGTCTGAAGTTTTCCAACATCTCGTTCGGCTCCATTCAGGGATCTACTTCTTCCTTCTTTTGAGGATTCGTCGCCCGGTGGGGTGCCCCCTGGCTGCCCGGAGATAAATCATTTGTTTTCTGCAGCTTGAGAGCTGCATGCAGGCGTAAAACATTCATTCCAAATGCTTTATTCGTAAAAAATAGATTCTAAACGGGTTACCGCTGAGTTCCCGGTCGATCTGCGTCCCCCTCCCGCGTTGTTTTTTCCCACTGTTTTAATCGTATGAAACTGGAGATACCCTTTGCGCCAACTATTTTTTGTCGGGGAAAGGTGCGTCTTTGTTGAGGATTTGGAGTTTTTTGGAGAATTGAAGGGCTTGACGGCTGCGAGACGACGCTCCACAGGAGCGGAAGCTCCTTGGAACCGATTCTTACGCTTGTGGTGCGGAAGTTGTGGACGGGAGTAACGTTCACAGGTAACATCGAGACGGTTACCTCACCCAACGATCTTGCCCACAGCTATGAATCTTCGGACGTTGATCATAGGACGACCCCGGGTCGCTGTCGATTGGCTCCCCTCCTGGTGCCGTGGGGCCTCTTGCGGCCAAAGCCTGCTGGAGGTTGCGGTCTTTTTGCCTCTGCTCGTCCTCTGTGCCGCCTACGCTGTGGACTTCGGCTACTTCTTTATCGTCTCTTCCAATCTCACCTCGTCGACCCGCAGTGCGGCGGAGTACTCGATTCAGGGCTATGAGTCTCCCGGTCAGACGACTCTGCCCGCCGCTGGTCCAAGCTCCTCGACCGCCTCCGTAGCGGCGCTGGCGTTGGGCGATCTGGCCGGCCTGGCGAACACAGCGACACAGGCCAGCGTGCAGGTCTGTTCCAAATCGATCGGCGTGACTGGGAACGTGACCAACTGCTCCAGCTATGGACCTACGGTTTCGACCAACACCTCGACGGCGGCGCTGACCGACCCGGAAGCGCCGACCTTTCTGTTGAATCGGGTCGATGTTACCTACACCGTCGAGCCGCCGATCCCGTTGAACTTCTTCAACGTATCGTTGCTTCCCACGCTCGCGCTGCATCGCTACGTCTCGATGAGGGTGATGGACTGATGCTGGCCCTGATCCATTCCGAGCGTAGCTTCCGGAGAGATACCCGGGGTTCCGTGTTGGTCGAGACCTCGCTGGCTCTGCTGCTGGCGCTGCCGGTGATCTTTTCTGTGTTTGAGCTTTGTCTCTTCGTCTACACGCAGGCCATCCTCGGGGATGCGGCGCGGTTGGGCACCCGCTATGCCATCGTCCATGGAAGCGACAGCTCGACGTGCAGCGGCCCTAGCACGGGATGCTCGGATCCGAGCGGGGCACAGATTGTAACGGCGGTGCAGGGGTACGCGGCTGCCTCCTTCAGCCCGCTCGGTGGCATTGCGGTTACGCCGAGCTGGCCCGACGGCTCGTCGGCGCCGTCCTCCCGGATCGTTGTCACGGTGAGGTACAACTACTCGCCGTTCTTCAACAACACGGGCTTCATCTTCCCCATGTACGCCACCTCGGAGGGACGCATTGTCTTCTGACCGGCTTCGCATTCCCCATGCAGTTGAGGCCCCGTTGCGAGCGAGCGAGTCCGGGCAGGCTGTGATCGGGTTCATCGTGATCTTTGCCGTGCTCGTCCTTGCGGGCCTGGCGTTTGCGGTTGACTTCGCGAATCTGCGGTTTCATCGTCAAGCAGCCCAGTCCGCGGCAGATGCGGCCTGCCAGGCCGGGGCCATGGATATGCTGGCGAGCAGCGACGGCCTGCAACTGAACTCCATGGGCTTCACCCCCGGGACGGCAAGCAGCTGCACAGCGTCTTCCTCCGCCACCATGTGCACCTATGCCAAGTTCAACGGCTATAACGGTGCCGGTCCGCAACCCGCGAGCAATACCAACTCCGCCTGGAACACGGTCTCGTGGAGCTTCCCGGCTTCCGTCTCAGGCGCCACCGCACCGCCCAAGACGGTGGCCGCAGTACCCTACGTCCAGGTCAGTATCGTGGACAACGTGAAGACTTTTTTCCTGGGCCTGTTCACCCATTCGAACTACCAGCAGGTGAGCTCTGCGAGCATCTGCGGGCTTGCCCAAGTGCAAGAGGCTGCGCCTATCGTCGTCCTTCATCCAACGATGTCGGGTTCGCTCACCTACAAGGGTGGCGCGATCTTACGAATCGCTGGGGGTCCTCAGCGCAGCATCCAGGTGAACTCAACGAGTCCAACAGCAGTGATCTGCTACCCCTCCGGGTACATCGACACCAGCCAGGGAGGGCCGGCTACTCCGCCCACCGGATCCGATGTCGGTGTGGTTGGAGCTGAACCGTTAGCCCAGAACAACTGTGCCGGGAGCGGGGGGTACAAGGGCTTCTATGGTGGAAGCACCGGCAACTGGCGAAGCTCCGTTCTCCCCGTGCCAGATCCTTATGCCAGCCTGTTGCCGCCGACCGGCGTGACAACCCAGACTCCTATCACTTACAACGCCAGCACTGGAACGTACTATACCTGGGTCAAATACCAGGTCGATGGCTGCCCCGACACGGTCGGGAAGGCGTATGCGGGCAACGGCGTAGACACCAACTGCGCGGAGTTTGGCCCCGGCTACTATCCCAACGGCATACCGCTTCCCAACGACTACTCGACGATCATCTTTCTGCCCGGCGTGTATTACGTAAACGGGTCGCTCTCTCCGAGCGGCAGCAACACCTTGCGGGTCGCCTTGCCGTGCTGGTCCTCGTATACCTCGGGGTACTCCGCAAGCGCTTGCAGCGCCGTTTCCAGCGCCAACGCTCTGAATTACAGTGCGACACAGGGCGTCATGTTCTACTTCAGCAACTCGGGGACATTTACGGTCAGTGGCGGATCGAGCAACGATCCCATCGATAACGTACCGCCAAGTGCCCTCACCTGCGATGGCAGCCAGCCGAGCGCCACCCTGGGTATGCCCCCCACGGGCCTTGCCGGCAACGTCCTATGGGCGCAATGCACTCAGAATGCCACCTACTGGGATAACGGAGGGGATACCACGGATACCGCGGGCAGCCCGGGTACCCCGGGTAACCGGGGCATCCTCTTCTTCCAAGATCATGCCGACACGACGAGTCCATCCTTCTCCGGGTCGGGTGAGCTGGCCTACGCAGGAACGCTCTACTTTCACTCGCTGCCCGACTATCAGGATGTGCTGACGCTTACGGGAGGCACGGGGAGCGGAACCTACATCTTGGGAAATATCGTGGCCGACCAGATCAAGCTGACGGGCAGCGCGATCATCGGCATGCAGCTCAGCTCTGTGCCCTCCACCTACATGCTCAAGGCCGGGACCTTTCAATAGGAGCTGGTTGCGAAGCTTCGGGCTCGAGGCGCCTTTCCGCCCGGCTTTTGCACCCCACCAAATATAATTACTTTCGTTACTAAATTTTGTTACCGCTTTTACGTTTATTTGGTTACTATTGCTGCATCGGAATCACGACCTTCCACAGTTCCCATTTTGGATGGCTTGATCCCCAACAGGAGGAGCACAAATGAAGCACTATCGTGAAGCATTGAAGAATCTGCTGAAGGATGACTCGGGGCAGGACCTGATCGAGTATGCTCTGGTGGCCGCTTTGATCGGGCTCGGAGCTGTTACTGCTATGACTTCGGTCGGCACCAAAGTCACGACCATTTTTAACAACATCGGAACCAGCCTGACCACCGCCACCTAACGCGCCGCTTTCCGGTTCGAGATGGACGCCGACACCTATACGACGCCATCTCGGACTTCGTGACGCCGACTACCCGACACGCTACTTGGGGAACTGAATAGATGA
>Ga0210403_10004490_pt1 | contig 12017 bp, 9 predicted proteins | sample IncBWC19MmetaG_FD_150863 | JGI IMG/M metagenome (GOLD analysis project Ga0210403, IMG submission 150863) | Forest soil microbial communities from Barre Woods Harvard Forest LTER site, Petersham, Massachusetts, United States - Inc-BW-C-19-M | ecosystem: Environmental > Terrestrial > Soil >... | reverse complement strand
CTGATATAAGTACTCTGCCCCCTAATCAGCTACAGGCCCTGATCAGAGAAAATGTCGGCATTGGCTTTCAAACGCCGAACCTCGATAGAGGCCTGACTGTGTACGAAAATATAGTGAGCCTGAACGAGACAACGCGGAGTAGTCGCCACTCCAGCAGACGCTTAGCTGAGCTTGCTTTACAATTTGGGATCGAATCTAAGCTTGATCAGCAAGCTCATACTTTGTCTGGGGGTGAACAACAACGGGTCGCTATGACACGCCTGCTACTACCCGAGCCTAAGCTGATTATTCTTGACGAGCCTACTGCTCCACTTGACACAGATGGACCTTACGGTAAGGAAAATACGTACAGAGTCGTTCGTAAGTTTGCCGAGCAATCAGGCGCTACTGTAGTAGTTGTGAGCCATGATCGGGAGGCTCTAGATTTCGCGACTCGCATAGTACATGTTCGCGACGGTATGGTATACGATCACAACCAAGGGGATCAAGAATCCTCATGAAATGCTCTTAATTGCAGCTTGCAGCACTTAATTGGCAAAAATAATCAGAAATATTGGACACATCGATGAAAGTGTGGTATTATAAAGTAGTCTAGTTAACGTGAGTGAGCTAATGACCAACAACTTGAGCAGCAATATATCGGGAGACCGATTCCAGATGTCCGGATATGTTTATGCCAAAAAGCACGATAATCAAACAGGAGTTTCAGGAATGAAACTCCTGTTTTTTACCCCCAAAGTAACTCTTAAGGAGAATTAGTATGTCTTTGGTAGATATTGTAATCACTGGTGAGTATTTTTATGAAGAACCTCGTAAATTTGAACTTGGCCGTATAGTACCGAATCTAGGGGCTGGACTCACTCCCCAAGAGTTAGGTATATCTGAAACTATTGCCCCTCTCGAGATATTGAAACCACACATTATCGACCCTCATGTCGAGCATCTTAGGAGGCACAATCCAGGACGCTTAGAAGAAATCGCGGCGGCGGAAGCCTTAATGAATGCATACGCTGAGCAGCGGAGAATAGATGGGTCTTGGAACTTGGAGCCCGGCACTCCTTATGTCGATCTCAATGGAGAGACACTAAGAAGCACTAGTTGGGGTGACCCTGTTTCGCGTGAGCGGTTTTTGGGCCCTGAACGCATACTTGACAAAAGCGTCCAGATTTGGGCAACTAACATTCCTGGAGCCGGTGCCTTAGTGCCGCTATCAGATCCTACGTACGCGCAAACTATAACAGGGTTAGACGAAAACAGGCAACCTACCACAGTCGAGATGACAGACACTGCACGCGAGTGGATGACTGGTTGTACCGATGCTTTGGGGATTAGAAACCGCAATACCATCCTAGCAGAAGAAACCAGAGCTTTAATTGATACTTATGCTGTTAGCCATCCCGACGAACAGATCCTTATGGTTAGTGTCGCGGCAGGGACCCTACTACCAACACTTCAGGCTGCAATTAACTCTGGTCATGATCACAGGATCCGTATCGTTATGCTTGAGAACAACCCATCTTCCATCGAAATGGCACACGGCTTTGCCGAGGAGCTAGGTTTTCAAGGTGTTCTAGATATACGCAAAGTCGATGTTTTCGACCCCACTTCAATGGAGGAGCAATTAGGGGAACTAGAAGGTAAGGCTTTGAGCGTTGATGCAGAGGGCATATTCGAATATGTCAATGAGGGATTGCACAAAAAACTCGGCGGTCGATTTGCACCTGGTTACATGCTATTCGATCCGATCACTTTTTTTAGCACTATTAATAGGTTTACACGAGAAGAAGGTCAACTAAACATTGGACAAATGCGAGATGACCGACCCAACAGTGACTTTACGCGTGGTGTCATAGGCTGGCCGTATATTGTTCAACGATCACCAGAAGAATTAATGCAGATCATGATTGCCGGTGGCGCAGACCCTAAAGACGTTAGACTTATCGTGACTCCTGACGGGGTATATACGATGGCGAGTATACGCAAACCAGGCGGCGAGCCAGCCCCATCATCAGATACAGGGACAAGAAGTCGTCGTCACTTACGCATTGTTGAAGAAACGATCAACGTAGCGTTGTTGTAAAACTATTTTGGTATAAAATAAGAGTACCTTGTTATTCATAAGCTTATTACTATCAATTGTCGGGACGCTTAGTGGGGTTGTTGCATTAGCAGTATTAAGTCGCAATATTCATCGACTGTTGAACATTAGTTTTTTCGCATTAGCGGCCGGCATCACGTTATGGGTTTGCGGCATCTTAGCATTTCTACTCATAAACGATAATGATGCTAGCGCTTTAGCTTGGGCGCAACTTTATTACATCGGCCCTCTTATCATCGTTGCATCATCAGCGATATTTATTCAGGTATTCCCTTCTGGCGGCAAAATTAACGCCTTCCTCTCATGGCCAATAGTTTTGGGAGCTTTGATATTAGGCGTACTGATAGCTTTCTGGCCTGGGATCCTATTTAAAACCCTAGTCCACAATGATTGGGGGAAGGAGATAATTCTTCGAGAACCCTTCTATTTAATATATTCGGTCTATATAGTCGGGGTTTTTTACTTAGTCATTCGATCCGCTTACAGACGCTTAGGATCAGAAAGAGGAGTATATCGATCCCAATTAGCTATTTTTCTAAGTGGTTACTCAACTTCTTGCGTGCTTGGACTGATTTTTAATTTATTTCTACCGTTTGTCGGCAATTACCAACTGATATGGGTAGGTCCTATCGCATCCAGCCTTTATATGTTCGTAACAGCCTATTCTATCCTGAAACATCGATTATTCGATATTCGCCTAGTGATAGCCCGATCATTAGCGTATTTTTTACTTCTTATCACCCTAGCCTTTGCCTATGCATCTCTAGTCTTTGCCATAACACTTTCATTCTTGAATACGTCACACTCTACTAGCCTTCATGCCATAGTCTCTACAATATTAGCCGTCTTTCTAGCCTTTACCTTCCAGCCGTTAAAACGTTTTTTTGATAAGATCACCACGCGTTTATTCTATAGAGATGCTTACGACACTCAAGATGTTCTAGACACTTTTAGTACGGTTTTGGTTAGAGAGCCGGCTATTAAGCAACTAGCCCACAAAGCGTTAGATATTTTGCAAACAACGCTTAAGTCTAGATTCATATATGTGCATCTTGTAGATGGTGAACGAAATAAACGCGAGCCTTTCTTTGCAGGGGATGGCAACAAAAAGTTAGATTTCACGCCGGTAGTCGATCTGCTAGCAGGCCATAAGTTACCTTTAGTAGTGCAAGATGAAGTAGAGCTTCAGAATAAGGTTCTTTATAAAGCCATGCAAAAGCTGGATATAGTGGTTTGCGCCCAGCTCAAGACCTCTAAAGAGCTCATAGGCTACATTATATTCGGCTATAAGGTTAACGGTAGCGTATATACAGACCAGGATATTAACCTTATCCATATCACAGCAGACGAGCTTGCTGTTGCCTTACAGAACGCCTTACGGCTCGATGAAATCAGTCGCTTTAACGCAACCTTGCAAGAAGAAATAGAGGTGGCGACTAAGAAGCTACAAGACCGTAATCGCAAGCTCAAAGAGCTTGATGAGGCCAAGAACGAGTTTATTGCTATGGCCTCCCACCAACTAAGAACTCCGCTGACCAGCTTGCGCGGTTATGTCTCTATGACTTTAGAAGGTACAGAGGGAGATCTGAACCCTCAACAAAAGTTAGTACTAAGCGAGGCCAATGATAGTGGCCGTCGCCTGGCGTACATGATCGATGACTTGCTAAATGTTTCTAGACTACAAGCTGGTAGTTTTTCTATTGAACCCCAGCCAACTCGTCTAGACAATCTGGTCAAAGAAGAGCTCAGCTATCTACACGCTGCTATTGAGCTGCGACACATAAAGCTAACTTACAATGCACCTAGCGGCTTCCCCCTTATTAAGGTTGATAGCAACAAGATACGCCAAGTCGTGATGAACTTTGTCGATAATGCCATCTACTACACTAGCAAGGGCGACACTATAGAAGTGAATTTAATTAAAACTGCCAAGGACATACAGCTCACTGTCAAAGACCACGGCATCGGCGTGCCGATAGCTGACCAGCCAAAACTATTCTCTAAATTTTATCGAGCTTCAAACGCCAAACTTAAACGCCCAGACGGCACAGGTATCGGATTATTTGTTGCCAAGAAGGTCATAATCGCCCACGGCGGAAGCCTGATTCTTAAGACAGAAGAAGGCAAAGGTAGTACGTTCGGTTTTTCTTTGCCTCTGTCAGCTGTTAGTATGCCTGACACGTCTAGCGAGTCTTAGTGACCAGACAGAACTCGCACACTCTCGAATATCAGCCAAATTACCACAACCCCACCTCCACCATAGGTAGAAATTAGGCGGACCGCTTTGGCATGATCGTGCCACCACTCCCCCAGCGGGCCACGAACTACGGCCCGATAATGATGTATAGTCGGTTGGCTAGAACCAGAGGTAAGAGTATCGTCTTTGTCTCTGTAGCGCTTATCGCGTTTTTTCTTGGGCTTGCTCATAGAATCTATTATACAGCTTGATCGGCTTCTTCATCTGCCAAAGGCTCTGGCTTCTGCCAATTGCCACGCAGGGTTTGCATTATAACACTAGGCCGTGGCCATGGTTTCTGAGCAAAACTAAAGCTATAAACAGTAGCGTAGGCAACAGCCGCGTAGACAATGCCCAAGATCTCATCAAACGCGTAATGCTCGCCCATGTACACTGTGCCCACATAAGTCAGGATCGGGTACAACGATGCTAATAGCCCCCACCGTTTACCAAACAGTCGCCATACAAAGATCGCGAACAGTGTAGCCCAAATTGCATGTAACGAAGGCACGGCAGCTACTAGATTGGGTGGAATAACGTTGTAGGCTGATGGAGTATTTTGAATATTCATAGCCTGATAAGCAAGGCTAGAAGTCCGCTCTATGTGCGGAATAAGGTTCGCATTAGAAGCTATCCAGGGGGGTGCCGCCGGGTACAACGCGTAGGTAATAAAGGCTGCAAAGGCTACACCTAAAAAGGTGTTGACCACTCGCCAATAATGGTCAGGTCGGAGCTTCCAGACCAAAAGTACCAATAAAGTCGGTAATGTAAAATACAACATGTAAACCTGGTAGAACATAAAATCATACCAATTGAGCCGCCCATGCCACCACCAGCTCTGCAATATACTGGTCGGCAATTGACCACCAAACATTTTTTGATCGAACATTGGCATCAGGGCGTAATGCACATGACCGTTGATATGGGGAATCAGACTGCGGAATAGCTCGTATACTAACAACACAATTACGTATGGTAGCAAACGCCTCAACATTCGTAGGGCCTGGTTAAATATCATGAACAAGAAGGTTAGTACCAATAATAATCTATCGGGAGTAGGCCAACTAGGATGCAAAATAAAGAGCACCACACAGGCCAGCGTACCTAGAATACCTACAATAGCGACTCCACGTCGCCAACCAATCTGCAATCTCTCTTTCACTGTTACAGTATAATACAAAACATGGACGTAAACCTGAGAACCAAACTTAAAACTTTGCCGAATGAACCTGGCGTTTACTTTCATAAATCTAAAACCGGAGAGATTATTTACGTTGGTAAAGCAGCTAACCTACGCAACCGTGTACGGCAATATTTTCAAGATTCGCGGACCAGAGACATAAAGACAGATGTCTTAGTAAATGAGATCGCAGATACTGATTGGATGGTAGTGGAATCCGAGATCGATGCTCTATTTTTAGAAAGCGAAATGATTAAACGCTACAAACCGCGCTACAACATACTGCTGCGCGACGACAAGTCACAGCTCTATGTACGACTGAACATGCGCGACCCGTATCCTTACCTCAGTTTTACTCGCCAACCGATGGATGATAGCGCCGATTATTTTGGCCCATATTACAACGGCTGGGCAGTACGCAAGGCTCTTAGATATCTGCGACGAGCCTTCCCCTATTCTACTCACCAGGTTATGCCAAAACGAGTCTGCCTGCAGTACCACATAGGTTTATGCCCGGGAGTTGAAGAGCAAAAGATATCTAGCAGTGACTATAAAAAGAGACTGCGCAAATTAATCTTGTATTTAAAAGGCCAACGAGAACAGGTGGTTAAACAGTTAGAGACCGAGATGGCTCAGATGGCGGATAGCCAGAGATTTGAGGACGCAGCAAAACTTCGCAATCAAATTCGCAACCTCAAAGAATTACAAAGAAAGATTCTATTTAGCGACAAAGAGTTTTTGGATATTAGCAAGGACCAAGCCCTTAGTGGACTTCAACAGCTTATAAGTTTAAAGGGCGTACCAAAGAGAATCGAGGGTTATGATATCAGCCATATGCAGGGCAGCAACAACGTGGCCAGCATGGTGGTGGCTACTAATGGCGTGGCTGATAAATCTGAATATCGTAAGTTCAAATTGCGTGTCCCTGGTAATGATGATTTTGCTCATATGCACGAGGTCATATCTCGTAGATTTAGCGGCGAACACTCGTCTTGGTCAAAGCCGGATCTGTTGCTGATTGACGGCGGTAAGGGTCAGTTGTCAGCCGCCATGAAGGCTTTACAAGAAAAAGGCGTAGATATACCAGCGATCGGATTAGCCAAGCGGCTAGAAGAGATTGTGGTGCATAAATCAATCCTCCCCGTCATTCCCAACTTGATTGGGAATCCAGTAAAAAAGGAATTCATTCTGACTGGATCCCCGATCGTAGCCGGGGATGACGTAGCGCAAAATGGATATATTCTAGAAACAGATGATTTTTATGTCATCCGCCTGCCTCATGACTCCCACATCGTAAAACTATTACAACGCATCCGCGATGAATCGCACCGTTTTGCAGTCAGCTACCACACTGTACTTAAGCGCCAGGGGCAGACAGCCAGTTTACTAGAAGAAATCCCAGGCATTGGCCCAACCACACGAAAAAAACTTATTCGAACCTTTGGAAGCTTGAGAGCCGTGAAATTAGCTACACCAGAACAGTTGGTCGAGGCAATCGGCGAATCGCGTGCTGCTTTAGTTATCAATTCACTTAATCTAAAGAGCCGCACCCCTTAAATCCCAGTTCGTGTTATAGCTGCTTTTTATTAACGAGAAATTAATCAGACAGATTTGTCTTTGAGCCATTGTCAGAGAGCTCTTGTGCTAGCTTTTGCCGTGCCAGGGCTATGCCAGTCAGTACGATCGCCAGATAGGCTAAACCATCAACACATGCAGACATAAGATGGCTGGGCTTAGTAATTACAAGCGCAGTACCGGTAGCAAGCATGCCCGCGATCAACCCATAGCTAACCAGTAGCTTTGTTTTGGATGGCTTAAAGTAGGTGTAACCAGTGTAGATAACACTCGATAGGGCAACTGCAATATGAAGAACTAATATCATACCAAAAGTATACACTAATTTATCGGTCCAGGCATTTGTAGAGATCATAATACTAAAGCCCATTAAAACCATCAGGGACAATCCAAACATTCCGCGTGCCCACTTTTCGTCATCCTTTGCCTTAAAACCACCAAGGCCTTTTCGTAGCCACAATACCCCCAACAGAATCATAACCACCAGATAAAAACTATTTGTATAGCCTAAAGGTACGAGTAGTAATGAAGAGGCTATAAAAGTAATGACGTAGCCAACAATATATCGCTTAGTTTTAAGTGCGCCATAAACGATAGACATTACGGGTACCGAAGCAGCTGAATATTCTTTAACACGATACAAAGCAATCGAATAAAAATGCGGCATCTGCCAACTAACTAGAATTAGAAAAAGTAGTAATGCACCTAAATCAAACTTATTAGTAACCGCCACATAGCCGACTACCGGTGGCACAGCACCAGATATGCTGCCGACTACCGTGCCGTGCACAGAGCGACGTTTATAGATGCTGTACATAACCACATAGAAGAAATATCCAGTTAGCGCTACGCCCAGGGTTAACCAGTTCGTGAATATTGCTAGGCTTAAAATCCCCATCACACCCAAGACAGCAGCAAATATAATGGCATTCTTTACTGGAATCTGACCAGTGACTAACGCCCGGGCTTTAGTGCGCTTCATTTTAGAGTCAATATTGCGGTCTATAAAATTATTTACCACACAGGCCGAAGCAATGATAAGCGAAATGCCAATCAGCATCGCTACCCCAAGGCCAGGATTAATGTTGGTTTTAGATGCTAGCAAAAAACCGGCAATAGCAGCTACAGAGTTGCCATAAACAATGCCAGGTTTAGTTAGTTTATAGTATTGGTTCATATTTTTCCCGTCGTCACAGAAAGATGATTCCATTTTTGTCCTGGATTCCCAATCAAGTTGGGAATGACGGGGAGGTTAATACAATCTAATAACTCACAGTACAAGCTAAACATTAACGATAAATTCTTTCGTCTTTCATAGTGTCAGTCGCTGGCATGGCCATATTGTAGTTAAGATTCTGCATAATCCACAAAGAGCCACCGACGAGTATTAGTAGCACCATCAGCATAAACAGAAAAACTCCGAGCTTCCAGCGTGGCTTAGTCTCTTGCCCTAGATGCAAAAATAGCATTAGTTGAGTCAAGGCCTGAGCTAGCGCCAGAATCATTATAACCAGAACCAAACCACCACCGTCAAACAGATGTCTGGTGGCCACAATATAGACTGTGCCAGTCAGTAAAAGTGATAGCATAAAGCCCAGCAGATATGACGACAAAGAACTATGCGACTCTTTATTCATAATCATGCCACTCCCATCAAATAAACAATCGAGAATATAAAGATCCAGACAACATCCAAAAAATGCCAAAATAGGCTGAACAGTGTCAATCTACGAAGGGTTGAATCTGTAAAACCCTTAGTGAACATCTGCCACCTTAATACCACCAGCCAAATAAGGCCTACAGTAATGTGTGCCCCGTGCGTGCCTACTAGCGTGAAGAAGGCAGACAAGAAGCCACTGCGCTGCCAACTATTGCCATCTACTATTAGCCTGTGGAACTCACTTATCTCCATCAGAATAAATACCATGCCCAGCAAGAATGTCAGGCTCAGCCACATTTGGGCTTGGTTTTTGCTGCCACGACGGGCTGCCAGTACGCTCAACCCACATACAAAGCTGCTGGTCAGTAAAATGAGTGTTTCAGTTAATACAAACGGCATATTGAATAGGTCTTTGCCAGATGGGCCGCCAAAGGTGTTGTTCCTAAGTACGGCATAGGTTGCAAAGAGGGTGGCAAACAATATAACGTCCGTCATTAGATAGATCCAGAAACCCAAGACAGTTTTGTCGTTCTTTGTCATAACTTGGTCAGAAGCTAGGCTATTCATGCCGATCGTCTCCTTTGAGCTTCCAAATTCTCAACTTCAGCTGCTGTGATTATGTAATCTGTATTATCGTCTGACATCCGAATGGTTATAAGTGCAATGACCCCAATAAGCCCTACTGTTGCTAGCCACCATATATGCCAGATAAGCCCAAAGCCAAATAAAAAAGCCCCGCCAGCTATAAATAAACCAATGGGAGTGTTTTTAGGCAGCTCAATGTCCTCATAAGCTGGCTTAGCAGGCTGCACCTTGGTCTGTTTGGCTACCCAAAACGGATCGCGACCCTCCACCTTTGGTATAACGGCAAAATTGTAAACTGGCAAAGGATAACTGATTGACCATTCTAGAGTTCGGCCATTCCATGGATCACTAGCTGGCTCCACTTTTTGGTTCTCAGTAACGCTTAACCCTAGCGCTTTTTTGATCTTACTTATACGTAGGAGCCTGTCAACCTTCTGCCAGCTTGGTTGTCGCTGCCAGACACTGACCACGATTTGCAAGATCTGGAAACCAACACCGGCTCCAATCACCAATACCCCACTGCCAGCCACAACAAACAGCCAACGCCAACCCATCGATGGGTCGTAATGGTCAAGCCGACGCGTTGCCCCCATCATGCCTAGAATATAAAGTGGGCCAAAGGCTAACAAAAAACCAATCTGCCAACACCAAAAGGCAAATTTACCTAGAGTCTCGTTGAGCCTAAAACCAGTGAACCTTGGGAACCAATAAGAAAACCCAGCGAAGGCTCCAAATAATACTCCACCAACAATCATTGTATGAAAGTGAGCCACTAAGAACAGGCTATTATGAATCTGAAAATCTACAGCTGGCACAGACATCAATACTCCAGCCATGCCACCAACCGTAAAGGTCATTACAAAACCCAAAAACCACATCATTGGTGTTGTAAAATGCACCCGGCCACGATACATCGTAAACAGCCAGTTAAAGACTTTTACCCCTGTCGGCACGGCTATAATCATGGTCATAATGCCAAAGAAGGCGTTGACATCGCCACCGGCGCCCATTGTAAAGAAATGATGCAGCCAAACAAGAAAAGACAGTAAAACAATCGCCCAAATCGCCCAGACCATCGAAGTGTAACCAAAGAGTCTTTTTTGTGAAAATGTTGCTACTACCTCAGAAAAAACACCAAAAGCTGGCAGTATAAGTATGTAGACTTCCGGATGCCCCCAAGCCCAAATCAGATTCACATACATCATAGGGTTGCCTCCCATCTCGGATGTAAAGATATGCATACCAAGTAAACGATCCAGTGACAACAGGGCCAAAGTAGCTGTTAAAATTGGGAAGGCAAAAATGATTAATGCCAGGCTGCCAAGCACACTCCAAATAAATAGAGGCATTCTCATAAGTGTCATACCTGGCGCTCGCATAGTAAGGATGGTTGTCAAAAAATTAATACCAGACAGCAAGCTGCCGACACCAGCAATCTGTAGTGTCCAAATCCAATAATCTATACCTACACCAGGGCTATAGGTTAACTCAGACAGTGGCGGATAAGACAGCCAGCCAGCCGCACCAAACTCACCAACGGCTAATGACAGATTAACCAGAACAGCCCCTGTGGCGAACAGCCAAAAACTAGTCGCATTTAAAAACGGGAAGGCCACATCACGCGAACCAATCATCAAAGGTACAAGTAAGTTCATAAGTGCAAAAATAGCCCCCATGGCTACAAAGAAGATCATGATCGTACCGTGGGCAGAGAATATTTGCTGAAACTGGTCCGTAGACAAAAGCCCCTTAGAATCGCCAACCGAAAGCACCTGCTGCATGCGGATTAACAGCGCATCACCGCCGCCTCTGAGCAACATTACGGCGGCCACAATCAAGTACATAACCCCGATTTTTTTAGGATCAAGCGACGTTAGCCACTCCTCCCAAAGCCATTTCCAACGTTTGAAGTAGGTTAGGCTGGCTATGATACCAACGACAGCAATTCCCATGGTGGCTATACCACCAAGAGTGATTATATTGTGCTGAAAAGCGCTGAGATCTAGTCTGCCAAACATAAAATTATCCTATTCCTATGCCCTGACTCACATGAACTTTTTCAGAACCCCTCTTTAACGAAACATGGGTTTTATGCATTAGACTAGTGGTAGTCAGCTCGTGTTTCTGAAAAAGTTCATGTGAGTCAGGGCCTCCGCGACCTATGTATTTGAATGCAGAATGGCTGTTCTTCCTGAGCAGCTTAACGATATGTACTTGGGGTACATTGAAGTAAGCAGAGGAAGGAAAGCGGGCATTCTGCGCCAAATACATAGGTCGTGTCATCATGGCATCATATACTTCATTACTACGGTATCATAAAGCCCCACATTCGACATCGGCAACGAATAATAGGCAGGAGAATTATCAGTACTCGGCTTTGCAAGCTCATTGTAGGAATCTATGGTTAAACTAGACTTCGAAAGCCGAGTGGTATGCACCCACTGGTTAAATTCAACCTGCGAGCTAGCTTTGGCCACAAACTTCATACCAGCAAAACCACGACCACTCAAGTTAGCAGAAGAGCCTTTATATTCGCCAGCTTCGTTGGCTATAAGATGCAGCTTGGTGCTCATACCAGTCATAGCATAAACTTGGCCGCCGAGTTGTGGGATCCAGAATGAGTTCATGGGTGCATCAGCTGTTATATCAAAATCAATCGGGGTTCTGGCCGGGAATTGCATAA
>Ga0210403_10004489_pt1 | contig 12017 bp, 9 predicted proteins | sample IncBWC19MmetaG_FD_150863 | JGI IMG/M metagenome (GOLD analysis project Ga0210403, IMG submission 150863) | Forest soil microbial communities from Barre Woods Harvard Forest LTER site, Petersham, Massachusetts, United States - Inc-BW-C-19-M | ecosystem: Environmental > Terrestrial > Soil >... | reverse complement strand
CGCGTGCTCGATGCGGCCGCCGCGCATGGCTTTGCTGCCATGCTCACTGGGCTCGATTATCGCGCCAGTCCCGACTGGGGCGCCAAGCTTGGCTATTCGCGCGAAGGCCTGGCCGACGCGCTGATGCAATCGATCGCTTTTTTGCGCGATGTCGCGCGCCCTTATGTGGGTCAGATACCCGAGATCATTTATGGCGGCATGGCCGGTCCGCGCGGCGATGCATATTCGCTGAATAAGACCGTCACGGCTGACGAAGCCGAAGACTATCACGCTTTCCAGATCGAAATAGTGAAGCGCGCCGGCGTCGATTTCATGAGCGCCGTGACGTTCAACAACGTCCCCGAAGCGGTGGGCGTGGCGCGCGCGGCGGCAAGCGTGGGCTTGCCGCTCTATATCTCCTTCACGCTCGACAGCAATCACAGGCTCAAATCCGGTCTGAGCCTGAAAGAGGCCATTGAATCGGTCGACGCCGAAGCCGGCGACGCTAAGCCCGATTTCTACGGTCTCAATTGCTCGCATCCGCTTGAGTTCGAGCCAGCGCTCGAACCCGGCGACTGGATCAAGCGGTTGCGTTGCTTGAGGCCCAACGCCAGCGCCAAGGACAAGATCGCGCTTTGCAAGATCGGGCATCTGGAAGACGGTGATCCCGTCGATTTGGGCGCGCGCATGGGTGAGCTCGCGCGCCGCTATCCGCATATCGACGTGTGGGGCGGCTGTTGCGGCACCTGGGACCGACATCTCAACGAAATTGCGCGAAATGTGAGGCTGGCGCGGTCCTACTGAGGCCGCATCTTGTCATAGTCGGCCAAATTCTCAAAGATGCGAAACCGGCCAACGTCCCGGTCTTCCAGCCGACCAAATTCGAACTGGCGATTAATCTCAAGACAGCGAAAGCGCTCGGTCTCACCGTGCCGGCTGAACTACTCGCGACCGCCGACGAAGTGATCGAATAGAGGGCGATGTCGCTGATTGGCCGTGTGTCACGAGTGCCGTCTGGGTACGACGGTGCATAACTGTACGAGAGATGGAGGAGGGCCCTTCGAGGTCGGCAATCAGGTGTTGATCTCAAGCCACCGCAAGCTGCTGTCGTCAAAAGCGATGGTGGTGAGCGTTGCGGAAACGGCGGGACATGATCCCGTCAGGCAAGGTTGAGAGAGGCGAGCGCAAGCAAACCGCTGATGACGTGTCGAAAAGCGATTAGACGATGTCAAAACCGGAGGGTGGCCATTCCTCCGGGATCAGCTTGGGGGATGCCTGAGACGGCCCAAGCGGCATCCGGCATGGAGGCGGCGCGAAGCTCAACCAGGCTCTCGTATGGAACGTGAGAACCTGTGCTCCGATGTAAAGGGAGAAGTCACAAGCGGCTAAAACCGCGAGGATCAGAGTACCGATGCGGTGCACAGGGACGGAGCAGCTCGTATTAGGGAAGAAGGCTCTGTAATGGAGCTGGACCGAAGGGGCTGCGTTGTTCAGCCGAGACCGCCGGCCAACTGAAGCCGACTGGCAACAGGAGGAGCCGGTGGACAAAGCAAAGCCGTTCGACATCCCCAAACGGGAAGTCTGGGAAGCCTTCAAGAAGGTGAAGGCCAACCAGGGAGCGGCCGGAGTAGACGGACAGACGATTGCGGACTTTGAGGCTGATCTTTCCAACAACCTCTACGAGCTCTGGAACCGGCTGTCGTCAGGGAGCTACTTTCCTCCGCCGGTGCGACGGGTGAATATTCCGAAGGTGGACGGCGGTTCGCGCCCGTTGGGCATTCCAACGGTTGCTGACCGTGTCGCCCAGGAAGTTGTCCGTCGCTACCTGGAGCCGCGTTTGGAGCCGGTGTTTCATGCCGACTCTTATGGCTACAGGCCCGGCAAATCGGCGATCGATGCCGTGCGCCAGGCTCGTCAGCGCTGCTGGCGGTACGACTGGGTGCTCGATCTCGACGTAAAGGCCTATTTCGACAGCATTGATTGGGAGCTGATGCTCAAGGCGGTTCGTCATCATACGAGCTGTCCGTGGGTTATGCTCTATATCGAGCGCTGGCTGAGGGCTCCGGTTCAGTTGGAAGATGGCAGCGTCGTGCTGCGAACATCAGGAACTCCTCAGGGCGGGGTTGTCAGTCCCGTCTTGGCGAATCTGTTCCTGCATTATGCGTTCGATATGTGGATGAAGAGAATCTATCCTCACATCCAGTTCGAGCGCTACGCGGACGATGCTATTTGTCACTGCAAGAGCGCCGAGGAGGCGCAGGCTCTATGGAGCGCGCTTGCCGACCGCTTTGCGGCCTGCAAGTTGGTGCTGCATCCTGAGAAGACAAGAATCGTCTACTGCAAGGATGCGAACCGGCGTGGCGACTTCCCGAACCAATCGTTCGATTTTCTCGGTTTCAGTTTCCGAGCGAGGAAAACGATATGGCAAGGTATTCTTCCCGCGCACGGCTTCATGCCCGCCGCCAGCCCGAAGGCACTCACGGCCATCAGCCGGACAATCCGGCGATGGACGCTTCATCAGCGCAGTGACAAGTCCCTGCAGGACCTGGCCAACATGTACAATCCGTACATTGGGGGCTGGATCAACTACTACGGCCAATTCTATCGAGCGCAGTTGAGATCGACTCTGCAGCGTATCGATGGCTACCTAGTCCGCTGGGCGCGCCGAAAGTACAAGCGCCTGCGCGAACGACCCAAAGGCACACGAGATTGGTTGGCTCGGGTTCGCCGTGCCGATCCAAACCTCTTTGCTCATTGGCGGTTCGTGAATGTCGGAGGCCGAACATCGGAAGCCGTGTGAATCGAGAGGTTCACGCACGGTTTTAGGAGCACGTGGAGGTGAAATCCCTTCGCGTGACTCGCCCAACTCAGACCTCCGACGATGTCCGCTTTCTTGCCGATTTCAGAGACACAGCGGACGTCAGGCGCCCGATGCGGACACGCATCCGCTTTAAGGCGCCGCCACGAACGTTCCTGCCGGGCCGGGGCTGCCTGCGATCACCCGCCGCGGAGGGAATCAACGGGGATTGATCGGGCGGTTCTCGGTCCAATCCCAGGTGCCGTTGTCCCGGTCGCGGACGGCCTGCTTCCACCCGACCGTCTCGGCGCGGCGTTTGAAATTCACGCCTTCGGGTGAGTGCCGGGTGATGCCGTCAAAGACGGTAGCGATGAGTTGCGTCGTCTTGAGGCCCATCGCCTCGATCGCCTGGTTGACGACGAGCTTCTGCATCATCAGCTGGTTGACCGGCACGGTCGCCATGCGCTGGGCGAGCGCTTCGACCTCGGCGTCGAGAGCCTCGGGCGGCACGGCCTTGAGCACGAGCCCGATATTCTCCGCCTCGCTGCCGGTGATCTTGTCGCCGGTGAAGAGCATGCGCTTCGCCCGCTCCGGGCCTAGGCGATAGACCCACATCGCGGTCGTCGGGCATCCCCACACCCGCGTCGGCATATAGCCGATCCGGGCGTCGGTGCTCATGACGATGATGTCGGCGCAGAGCGCGATATCCGATCCGCCGGCGACCGCGTAGCCATGCACCTTGCAGATCACCGGCCGGTAGGAGCGCCACAAGCTCATGAACAGCTCGGTGTTGCGCATCATGAAGGCGTAATCCTTCATCGGATCCCAGGGCATCTCCTGGGTTACGCCCGTGCCGCCGCTGCCTTGCGCGTAATCGGTCAGATCGTAGCCGGCGCAGAACGCCTCGCCGGCTCCCGAGAGCACGATGACGTGGACCCCGGCGTCGGCGTTCGCCCTCGCAACGCATTCGGCGAGTTCGACCGGCACGTCGTCGTCGATGGCGTTCATGACCTCGGGCCGGTTGAGCGTGATGCGCCCGATCCGCCCGTCCTTCTCGTAGATGACCTTGGACATCACGCTCTCCCTCGCGCGGGCCGGCCATCTTGAGAAGCCGGACGCGGGCAAGCCGGAAATGCGCCCTCATGAGCCGCGCGCCCGAACATGTCACGCATGCCATGAAACCGGAATTCGACGGGATCGACCTGAACGAAAATCTTGAGCCGAACGGCAGCGGCTGTTCATCGAGATTTCGACCATTCGTCGCAAGTCCGCTTCTCGCCGACGTCGCGCCCCGACGTGACGATCATGATAAGCGCGGGCCTGCCATTTTGTAGGCAACAACATCACACTTTCTTGCCAGACCGGATCGCGACCGGAGCCAAGCACGCCCTGGCACAATAGGTTACACCCGCCATTGCGCAGTCTGGCGAATTGCGATTAAAGAGTCCTGGTGCAACGGCGCGGTGACTTGACTCAGACACACAAGACCATCCCGCGCCGGGCATGAACGAATAAGGCACGCCGGCCGCGATGAGTTCGCCGATCATCCTCGCGCAAAATCTGGTCAAGTGGTATGGGCCCCGCGTGGCCGTCCGCGATGTTTCGTTCGCGGTCAGCGAGGGCGAGGTCGTCGGACTGCTTGGACCGAACGGCTCGGGCAAGAGCACCATCTTTCGCATCTTGACCGGCTATCTGACGCCTTCTTCGGGAACCGCTTCGGTTGCCGGCCTCGACGTCAGGACCGAATCGCTCGCGTTGCGCCACCATGTCGGCTACGTGCCGGAGGATGCGCCACTCTACCACCACATGCGGGTCATGGAATTTCTCCGCTTCATGGCGCGGCTCAAGGGGCTCAGCGGACGCATGGTGAACCGTGCCGTCGAGGCGGCGGCGGCACGCCTTCAGCTGGAAAAAGTACTGAACCTGACGATATCGAAGCTATCCCGCGGTTATCGGCAGCGCGTCGCGATCGCCCAGGCGCTGCTGAATGAGCCGAAGCTCCTCGTGCTCGACGAGCCGACCAGCGGGCTCGACCCCGCTCAGGTCATTGCCGTTCGCGACCTCATCCGCGAACTTGCCGGCCGGCAGACCGTGCTGATCGCCTCGCACGTGCTCACGGAGATCGAGCAGATTGCCAACCGGGTGATGATCCTGCTCGACGGCAGGCTGTTGACGACCGACGCTCTGACGCTTGGGGTGCAGACACAGCGCCTGCGGCTGCAGGTCGCTGGAACCGAGCAAGCGGTGCGCGAGTGCATCGGCGCGGTGCCGGGCGTGCGCTCGATTGCGATCGATAACGCGGCATCGGCCGGGCCGGCAAGGTACCTGGTTGACGCGGATGCGCGCCCGCAGCTCGCCCAGGAACTCGCTGCCGCACTCGTCGGACACGGCTTGGCGCTTGGCGAGCTGGCCCCGCTTCCACCTGACCTCGAACGGATATTCCTGGACTTGACCCGGCATCCGCAGGAGGTCGCGGCATGAGAGGATTCGTGATCCTGTGGCTCAAGGAGGAGAAGGCGCTGTTCTCCTCGCCGATCGCCTATGTGCTGATCACGGTCTTCCTGCTGATCATGGGGTACAGCTTCACGTTGGCGCTCTTCGTCAGTCATCTGACGACGCTGGTTCATATGTTTTTCCAGATGTTCGTTCTGTTCCTGCTGACCGTCCCGATCATGACCATGCGGCTCATCGCAGAGGAGCGCAAGCTCGGGACCTTGGAGGTCCTGCTGACCTCGCCGGCGACCGAGGCTCAGATCGTGCTCGCCAAATTCGCCGCCAGCATGAGCCTCATCGCCCTCATGCTGGTACTGTCGGCCGCGCATGCGATCGTGCTTGGCATCTACGGCAATCCCGATTGGGGACCGATCTTCAGCGGGTATTTCGGCCTGATGCTGCTCGGTGCAGCGCTGATCGCGTTCGGCCTGCTGACGTCCGCGCTCACCGATAATCAGATCATCGCCGCGCTGCTGTCGTTGAGCGTGTTCCTGCTGCTGTGGATCATTGACGAATACGGCTACCTGCTCCCCAATCCATTCGACACGCTGGTCGTGAACCTGTCGTTGTCCGTGCATTTCAACTCGTTCGCGACCGGCTCGGTGTATTTTTCCGATGTCGCGTTCTATCTGAGCGCGGCCATGCTCGCCTTGTTTCTCAGCGTTCGCGCGCTGGGGTGGCGTTGACGGCGCGCGCTATCGCAATGTCACGTATGCTCTCATGGCTTCCGGTCCTGGCGCTCGCCGCAGCCGCGCTCACCCTGGGCGCGCTCGGCGCGTCGCAGCATTGGGACGAAAGGGATTCCAACATCCTGTTCTTCGCGGCGTGGTGCGCCGCCATCCTGCTGCTGTTCGTGTTCGGGCTGCGGTTGCCGCCGCGGATCCCGGGTTCGCGGTTCCGCGCGATGCTTTTCAACACGGTGCTTGCGGTCGGCGCCATCGTCGTTGCCTGCCTGGCGAATGTTGCGATCTTCCGCCATGACGTGCTTCTCGACGTCAGCCGTGAGGCCGCCAACACCCCTCCGCCGCAGCTCGTATCGGTCCTGGATGGACTGAGGACCGACATCTCGTTGTTCTACTTCTACAATCATTCGGATGCGAATGCCCGCAAGGCCAAGGATTTGCTATCCGTCGCGGCGCGCCAGAACCGACATTTCCAGTTCCAGGCAGTCGACCTCGACAAGGAACCGGCTAAGGCGCGCGAGTTCGGGGTTCGAGCGTACAACACAGCGCTGCTGCAGGCCGAAGGCCGGCGAGTTGTCGTCGAGAACACCGTCGATCTCGCGCAGATGGCCTTCGCAGCCCTGAGGGTCCTGAGAAAGCAGGTCGATGTCGTCTGCTTCGTGAGCGGACATGGCGAGATCATCCCCGAAGGGCCGCCGCACTTTCATTACTCGCATGTCGAAACGCTAAAGGGCCATGAGGTGCCGGGCGCCGGAGACATTCTGGAAGGCGAGCCAGACGGTCTCGACCGGCTGCAACTGGCGATGACGACACTCGGCTACACCGTGCGCCCGATCGTGCCGACGACGCTGTCGGCCATTCCGGGGGACTGCAAAGTGGTGGCCGAAATCGGTCCGCGTCGCGCTTATCCGCCGGGAGAAGCGGCCCGGCTGTCGGACTATCTCGCCCATGGAGGCCGGCTCCTGGTGATGATCGACCCGGCCTTTCCGCTAGGGGAGGAGTTAGGCGGTCTTCTCGGCAAGGTGGGGCTCAGTTCGGAGCAAGCTGTCGTCATCGATCCGCTCAATCATTACGGAGCCGACGACGAGAAGGTCGCGATTCCCTACTATCCGCCGCACCCGATCACCGACCGGGTCGCGTTGACGATCTTTCCAGACGCGCGGCCGATCCGCGTCGAAGCGGCCCCGGCGGGCATCAGGACAAGCATTCTCGCCGCCAGCAGCAAAGACAGCTACTTGCGCCCGGCACCGCAGGCGTCGGGCGGCGCGCTTTCGGCCGAGCCGCGTGCCGCGCCACATGGCGCCGCGGTCCTGGCGGTCGCGGTCGAGGGACGATGGCCGGACGCGCCCGTCGACGAAACCAAACCGTTCCGGCTTGTACTCGTCGGCGACGCCAATTTTGCCACCAACTCCTATTTTCCGTACGTGTCGAACGGCGATCTCGCGGTCCGAATGATTCGCTGGCTCGTCGACGATGAGGCGAGGCCGGCGGCGAAGCCGCAAACCTTCAGTCCCCTGCAGCGGATCACGCTGACGCGAGATCAGATGCGCGACATCTTCGTCATGGTCGAGCTCGTCCTGCCGATGAGCGTCGTCCTGTTCGGGGGCATCGTCTGGTGGAGACGGCGTTGACGCGGGCGGCCCGCAGCTATGCCGCGTTGGCGGCGGGCGCGCTGATGGTCGCCTTGATCGCCGCTCTGGCGTTGACCGGCCGTTCGCCGGGCTTACCGGAGCTTCATTTCGAACCGCACGGCATCGTGCGCGGGCAACCCTCGGCCGTCACCAGGGTCGAGATCAGGACCGGCCGAGACGTGGTCGGCTTCCATCGCACTGCGTCGGGCTCGTGGGTCTTTGATCGGCCAGACGGGCTTGGCGTGCCGAGCGAACTTGCATCACCTCTCGATAACGCGCTGCAATTCATGCACGTGTCGGAGCCGACTCGGACCCTCGAACCGACCGAGTACTCGGGCGCGCGCTTTACCGATTTCGGACTTGATCCGCCCGCTTACCTGGTCGCGCTGGAGAAGGCCGACCGATCCGTGGTCGTCGCGGACTTCGGCACGTTGAACGCCGCAAGCACCTCGCAGTATGTCAGGCTGGTCGGCCAGCCCACGCTCTACCTCATGCCGCGGCATGTGGGGGCGGAGTGGGAACTGACGGCCGACATGGCCAAGCGGCTCTCCCCGCCGGCAGCCGAAAGCGGCAATGACGCGACGGCGGGCGCCAAACGCTTGGCCGGGTTGCTGTTGCCGGCCTCGATCGATCGGATCTGGGCCGTCGAGATCGTCTTCAAGGGCAAGCTTCATCGCTTGGAGCGGGACAGCGCCGGCAACTGGCTCCTGCATGTCGGCCAGCACACGCATTCCGACAATACGCCCGCCCATCTCGCCGACCCTGGCCAGGCCCGCATCATTGCAACGGCACTCGCCGCCCTCGATCAGACTCAGATCGAAGGGCTCGTCGCGCGTCATCCGGATTCGAGCCAGCTCGAACACTATGGGCTCGGTCGGCCCATGCTGATCGCTCTTGTCTACCAGAGAGACAACTCGTCGCCGCTGGCGCGCATCAACATCGGCAACATGGCGGAAGACGGCTTCGGCCGCTATGCGCGCATCGCCGAAAGTGGCGATGTCGTGACCATTGCGGCCTATGAAGCCGAGCGCCTCATCGACCTGCTCAAGACGATTGGCGCCGCCTCGTAAAGCCGGCACGCTTCCGCGCGCGCCATCGTGTCGCGCTGCGCTCGAGGCATAGCCAAAAAAATGCGGGCGGCAGAGGACTCTGCCGCCCGCGCAAGCTCGATGTGACGCGTCGCGTCGACTTTATTCGTAATGGTCAGGCGCCTGCTTGTGCGCCTTGAACCCTTCAGCGTCATGCGCCATGAAGACTTGGGCCTTCTCCATGTCCCGAACCCGCTTGATGTAAGCGTAGCCGTTGAGCATTTCGCTCGGGTTGTAGGTCAGCCCGATACTCGGGAGAATGTCCTTCTCCAGGTTCTCCACCAGGTAGCAGGTGTCGCTGGTCAGCACGATGGTGCCGGACTTCGGCAGCCTGACGACGGCCAGCTGGCTTCCGGGGGTGTGCCCGGCGGCGCGATGGATGTAGATGCTGCCGTCGCCAAACAGGTCGAGATCGCCGTTGAGCTCGATCGTCGGCTGCCGGCCCGCTGACGCCGACCCCGTGTCAGAACGCAGCTTTTCGAAGTCGCCGGAGATGTACGGCCCGGCATAGTCCTTCGGCGGCCAGAACGCGTTGATGATCTCGTCGCGTTGCACGACGATGGTCGCGTTCGGGAACCTGCTGACGTTGCCGGCGTGGTCGAGATGCATGTGTCCGAGGATCACGTACTTGATGTCGCTCGCCTTGACGCCGACCTTGCCGAGTTGGGTCTCGATGGCGAGGTCGGGGTTCACGCCTTTATCCAGCATGGCGGCCAGCGGCCCCCAATAGCTCTTGTCCGTAAGGAGCTTGTCGTTGTCTCCCGTGTCAAACAGGACGTCGCCCTTCGGATGCCTGATCAGGTAGAAACCGACCGGGATCAGGATTTTCTCATCTCCCGATGTTGCACTCGACAACGCCGACTTGGCGATGTCCAAATACTGCGAAGTGAACTGGTACAGCTTCATTCCCTCGGGCGAAGCCGCGTATGCTCCCGACGACGCAAGGCCGGCAAGGGCACATGCGCCCACTGCTGCCTTGACGAATAGACGACGGACGCTGGTCATGGGATGCGCTCTCCTTGGATTCCCTGGTAGCCAACTTGGTTTGGCGATACTGTAAACGTCCGCGGCCGTTGGACTGCGCGAAGGTTCTGGTGCCAGCGGACAACTGGCCGCGTTCATGGCGAACTCAGCCGACAAAAGTCAACCACAAGGCCTCATTGCGGTCAAGGATGTGCAGCGTCGGTGCATTGAGACTCAGCGTTTGGCGCATGGCTCGCGGCGTTATCGGTGCCATTCTGCTTTTGGCCGGCATTTGCGCAGCAACGGCACCGGCCTGCGCGCATCAGGTCAACATCTCCACGGCGCGGGTCGAGGTGCGGCCGCAACGCGTGGTCGCCGTCGAGGTGGCGCTCAAGGGCAGCGACGTCGACCGGGTCGCCGGGACGCATGTTTTCGACGAGCAGACCGGGACCGTCGACGCGGCGAAGGTTGCGGCCGCGGCGGCGCCGATCGCCGGCTATGTCGGCGCGCATGTCTCCGTCACCGGAGCCGATGGCGCGCCCTGCGTTGCCGGCGCTCCGGAGGTGACGGCCGACGGCGACGGCGTCATCATCCGCAATACCTTTTCCTGCGCCAAGGTCGCCGGCGACCTCGTCTACCACTCGACGGTGCTGACCGCGTCCAACAGCTCGGCCCGCCAGGTGGTGCTGCTCGGTTCCGGCCCGGACGCCGCGCAGGCGCTGCTCGACGATACCAACACCACGGTGGCGATCTCGGTGCCGCCGCCGTCGCTCCTGTCGGTGATGCAGCGCTACCTGGTCACCGGCATCGAGCACATCTTTCTCGGCTACGATCACATCGCCTTCCTGATCGCGATCGTGCTGTGGGCGCGCCGGCTGTTGCCGGTGATCAAGATCGTCACCGCGTTCACCCTGGCGCATTCGATCACGCTGTCGCTCGCCGCGCTGCAGATCGTCGTCATCCCGAGCACCATCGTCGAGCCGGCGATCGCCGCGTCGATCGTGTTCGTGGCGGTGGAGAATTTCTTCTCGCGCGACATCGACGGCCGCTGGAAGGTGACCTTCGCCTTCGGGCTCATCCACGGCTTCGGCTTCGCCAGCGCGCTGCAGGAATTCGGCCTGCCGGCGAACGCGGTGGTCCCGGCGCTCGCCGCCTTCAACATCGGCGTGGAGATCGGCCAGGTGGCGATCGTCTCGATCGTCGTGCCGGTGCTGGTCGTGCTCGACCGCATTTTCGCGGTCGACCGGACGAAGCCGGTGCGCGCGGCGGCGCTGGTCTATGCGCTGTCGGCGCTGATCACGGTGCTGGGCAGCTACTGGCTGCTAACGCGCATTTTCTCCGAGGCGTAGCGCGGCAATCGCCGCCGGCGCGACCGCATCGCCCCATTCCTGCACGAAATGGCCGACCTCGGCGAATTCGAGCGGCGGCGGACAGTTGCGGATGTTCCGATGCAGCAGGCGCATGGCCGGCGCGCCGAGCACCGGGTCGGCCATGCCGATCGCCATGACGCTTCGACCCCGCCATTCGTTGCGCCAGAACTCGCGCGCGGAACGGCCGACGGCGGCGCCGGGACTGTCGACGAACTCCGGCACCAGATTGGGGAAGCGGCGCACGCCGCCCTTGTACCGGGTGTCGGGGTAGGGGGCGTCGTAGGCGGCGGCTTCGGCGGGAGAGAGGTGCGGGCAGGCGCGCGCCAGGAGCTTGCCGACCGCCATGTCCGGCTGGCTGTTGGCAAAGGCGCGCCAGTCGAGAAATCCCTTGCCGAGCGGCAGATCGCCGGTCGGCAGCGCGGTGTTCATCACGATCGCCCGGCTGAAGCGTTCGGGCATTTCCATCGGCAGCGTCAGGCCGAGCAGGCCGCCCCAGTCCTGCACCACCAGCGTGATGTCGGTGAGATCGAGCGCGCGGACCAAGGCGAGAAGGCTGTTGCGGTGAAAGTCGAAGGTGTAGGCCGCGTCGTCCGCCGGCTTGTCGGAGCGGCCGAAGCCGAAAAAGTCGGGCGCGACCACGCGGCCTCCAGCGGCCAGAAAGTGCGGGATCATGCGCCGGTAGAGATAGCTCCACGTCGGCTGGCCGTGCAGGCAGAGAAACACCGGCGCGCCCGCCGGCCCCTCGTCGATGTAAGCCATCGCCAAGCCGTAGAAGCCGGGCAAGTCGTCGCGGCTGTGCGCCTTCCAGGTAAAGCCCGGGAGGTCGGCGAAGCGTTCCGGCGGCGTCTTCAGAATCTCATTCATCGCGCTATGCGCTTGTGCGTGCTACCCAGCTGACGGTGGCAGGCGCCAGTCTAGCAAGTTTGCCGCACGGAGAACTGATCGACCACTGCAAGACGCGCGATCATTTTCCCGCGGCGTCCTGCAGGATCGCGATCATCCGCGCTACAACC
>Ga0210403_10004488_pt1 | contig 12018 bp, 10 predicted proteins | sample IncBWC19MmetaG_FD_150863 | JGI IMG/M metagenome (GOLD analysis project Ga0210403, IMG submission 150863) | Forest soil microbial communities from Barre Woods Harvard Forest LTER site, Petersham, Massachusetts, United States - Inc-BW-C-19-M | ecosystem: Environmental > Terrestrial > Soil >... | reverse complement strand
ACCCCGCTTCTCGGGTGGTCTATGTCGAAGTCGGTCATCAACGCGCTTCTTGGCATTCTCGTCCGGCAGGGGCGGTTGTCGCCAGAAGCCCCGGCGAATGTAGGGGAGTGGGCAGATCCTAAAGATCCAAGGCATTCGATTACTGTCGATCAACTCATGCGGATGAAGAGTGGTACCAACTTCGGTGACTCGCTTGAGGCAGGCTTCCTGAGCGGGTTCGATCCCACCAAGCGCATGCTCTTTACAACGTCTGATATGGCTTCCGACGCGGCCCAGGCGAAGCTGGCAGCAGCACCAGGGATGCGCTGGAAGTATTCGGATGGAAGCTACCTGATCCTGAGCCGCATTCTCCGTGACAGGGTTGGCGGAGACACCCAGTCAGTGCTGAACTTTGCGCATCGTGAACTGTTCGACCGCCTTGGCATGGAAAAACCTGTCATTGAATTCGATGCCACCGGCACGCCAGTCGGGTCCAGCTACATCTTTGCGACTGCGCGTGACTGGGCCAGACTGGGACAGCTCTACGCCCAGGACGGGGTGGTCGGCGGACAGCGCATTTTGCCAGAAAGTTGGGTGGACTACTCCTCCCGCCTCACGCCTGGCAGCGAAGACTATGGGTACGGAGCTGGTTTTTGGACCAACCGAGGGAACAGCGACGCCGCGCACCAGCGCGTGGCCGCCGGAATGCCGTCGGACTCCTTCATGGCCCGCGGCAGCTATGGTCAGTATGTGCTGGTTTCACCCTCTCAACGTCTAGTCATCGTTAGGCTAGGCACTTCCTACACGCGGGCCGGCGATCTACGCGCAATGGAACGATTGACCTCAAATGTTGTGCGAGCACTCTCGCCAAGCACACGCAATTGACCATGCCGAGACATCGTTGCAAAAGATAGGGTAGTCCTGGCAATGCTAATTTCGATGATCTCATTCATCAAAGCCGCGAGGCACGCCGCGCATCCGCTGGGCCAAGGTGACGTCCTAGAGGTCCCGGTCCGAGTAGAAACAATTGTGAGCGCATCGCGCCCCTAATCGGACCATCTTCGGGGCGGAGCATTTGTCCGGTCGGACATCCCACAGGTCTTTCGGGATACTCCTGTGGATACACCACAGGAGGACGCATGCCAGCTGAAAACTCACGGAGGGCAAATCGGCTCACGAAGACGATCCTCCCGCTAAGGACTGGAATGCAATTCTTGGCACGAAAGCGGAGGTGCGTAAGTTCAACGCAGGTCGTGCCCAGCCCGAATGATTCGCCGGAGAAGAACTTTGGCGAGCGCGTCGCTCTGGAGCGCTCGGGATTTCTGATCTTGGGGCATTTCTCGGCAATGCGCGCACGATTAGAACCTTGCGCCGCCCCGGAGGCGGAGTCCACAGTAACTGAGAATCGAAATCACTCCCTAGGGAAGCCCCGGGCCGAATCTTGCAGCAATTAAGAGAACCTTTCAGGATCGTGAAGCTGACGGCGATACTTGCGCGGCGTCGTTCCGACGGATCGCAGGAACGCACGCCGCATCGAGTCCGTACTGCCAAATCCACAGGCGGCAGCAATTTGTTTGAGGCCTTGGTCCGTTGTCTCCAGTTGCCGGCGCACAGCCTCGGCTCGCGCTTGCAGAACATAGTGAGATGGCGTCTTCCCCAACTCGCGCGTGAACACGCGCTCGAAATTTCGAACGCTCATTGCGGTACGGTCTGCGAGCTTCTGTACGGACAGATTGTTATGAAGGTTTTCCGCAATCCAAACCTGAAGCTCATGAATTGCCTTCATTTCCGATGCCTGTGCCGACAAGGAGGCGCTCAGTTGAGCTTGTCCGCCGGGACGACGCAAGAACAGAACGAACTCGCGTGCTATCTCGTGAGAAATGCTGCCTCCGCAATCCTCTTCAACCCACCCAAGCGCCAGATCGATTCCCGCTGAGATTCCGGCGGAGGTGTAGATGTTTCCATCTTTAACCCAGATGGGATTGAATTCCACGTACACCTTAGGATACCGGCTTGCCAATTCGCGTCCGAATTTCCAGTGCGTGGTCGCTCTCTTCCCATTCAGCAGACCCGCCTCGGCGAATAGAAATGACCCAACGCACACCGATCCCATCCGGCGGACCATCGGGGCCATCTTTCTCATCCATGCGAAAAGGGCCGGGTCGCGTGCGGAACGTGTTCCTAGCCCGCAGACGAGAAGAAGCGAGTCGAATTGCCCTTTGACATCCTGGAAGCGCCCTTGCGCAGTAAAAGAGAGTAGTCCTCCCTCACCCTGAACTCTCAGATCTCTTGCATTGGTTACAATCTCGACTTCGTAGATGGTCTTGCGAACCAGGCGATTCGCGGCACTAAAAACTTGGATTGGGCCAACGAGATCAAGCTCATCGATAGGAGGCACGACAACAACGATGACTCGCCGCCGCTTGAGGCGCGCGCTTCCCCGCGAGCTTGTGGTTGATGCGGTCTTCGACATCTCGAGGTCAATATGCAATGGGAACGGCTCCTCAGCAAGCAGAACGTGATGTTTTGGCGGAAAACGTCTGACTTCAGTCGAAAACCGTCGGTTCATGGTCGCTAGAATCCAGCGCTAGGAGACGGGCATTCCCATCGTCCATCCCGCTCTCTTGAGGAAAGATCATGAAACATCGTTGGATCAGCATCATTGGCGCAATGGTTCTCGTCGGCACTGTGTTCCCGACACTCTTCATCGCTCCAACCGCTCAGACGGCGCAAACGGAACAGGCTCCCGGTCCCTACGCACGCATGGCGATTATGCGTGCGCTTGAAGGCCATTCGGTCGATTGGGAGGCCGGGTACATCCGCCATCTCGAGTGGCACCGGCAGGCCAAGGACACGTTTGGCTGGTACAGTTATTCGGTCTGGGCATCAACTGAGCGGCAGCGGTGGATCATCTACGCGACGTTCGGACATACGGCCGCCGAACTGAGCAACCCAGTGTCGCCGGCCGAAGACGAGCGGGACAACCTCATCAACGTCCTGCCACACGCCAAATTCCTGGGAAACTGGATCTACGAGTTCCTGCCGGCGCTCTCGCGCGGAAATGGTGTGCCGACTCCGACCCCTCGAGCCGAGTACACAACGGTGGAACTCAATCAGGGGGCGGGCAAGGCTTTCGAGGCAGGACTCGCCGCGGAGCAATCAAAACTACAGGGAGAAACGCTCTGGTATCGAATGGTCGTGGGCGGCAATACGCCGCGCTACGTCCGCTTGCGTCCGCGGGTAAGCCTGGCGGCCATTCTCGATGAGCGCGCTGATCAGGCACTCCCTGACAAAGTGAACGGCTTGATCTCGAAGGTTACCGTCGAGACGCTCAATCTCCGGCCGAACATGTTGGTTAACGTCACACCCGAGCCCGCGCGCTAACTGGAGGACTTCCATGCTCCACGGTGCGGGCGCACGCGTCTCGATGCTGCGTCCCAATGACGGGACACGGTCGCCTTCGAAGCCGGGTATCCGACACGTCGCGTTGCACCGGGGAGACTTGAGTCTGGTAGCGGGGGACGAAGGCAATGAATGAAACAGCGCAGCAGTACATTCAGCGGATCACAGCCCACGTGGAAGGAAAGCAGCCTCTGGCAGTTCAGGCCGCTACGGCTGAGAAACTCGAGCGGCTGATCGAGGGCGCGCCTTTGAGCGAATTGCGGAAGCGCCCGGCCGCTGACAGGTGGTCGGTTAACGAAATCGTGGCGCACCTTGGCGATGCCGAAATCGTGATTGGGTTCCGCGTCAGGATGATTCTGGGCGCGCCGGGTGTTCCCATGGCGGCCTACGATCAGGATTCGTGGGTGACCAGAGGACATTATGAGCAACGCGATCCGCGCAAATCGGTCGAGCAGTTTCGCGTGGTCCGCGAAGCCAACCTTGCCTTGCTCAAGTCGCTGGCACCGGAGCAGTGGAAGCACTACGGAGTGCATTCCGAGCGCGGACGGGAAACGATTGAGCATATTGTCCACATGACTGCGGGGCACGACATAAACCACCTGCAACAAATAGAAAAGATATTCGCGCGCAAGTGACCTGCAGTTCGGCAACGGGTTGGCTGGCGCTGGATGGAGTTGGAACGACATGCCTTTACCTGAACTCGTGACACCTGAGCCCGAAGAACGACAGATTCGCGGCGCGTGCCCGCTTGATTGCCCGGACACCTGCAGTTGGATCGTGACCGTGAAAAACGGCAAAGCTGTCGCACTTCGCGGCGATCCGACGCATCCCTACACGCGCGGATCGCTGTGCAACAAGGTCGTGAATTACCCGGCGTATGCCCGCTCGTCCGATCGTCTGCTATATCCCATGCGTGGTACCGGACCGAAGGGGAGTGGCGAGTTCACCCGGATTTCGTGGGACCAAGCGCTCGAACGGATCGCGGCGGAGCTCGGCGATGTGATCGCCAAGCATGGCGCCGAGGCTATTTGGCCCTATGTGGGCAGCGGCAACATGGGGCTGATCCAGGGCATCTACGGCGCCGGAGAACGGCTGTGGAACGTGCTCGGCACGTCGCGTGGTCTATACACGTTGTGCACGATCGCGGGCGGATTCGGCACTGGTTACACGCTGGGCGACAATCGCGTCGGAATGGACCCGAAGACGTTCCGATTCTCGAAGCTCGTCGTGCTTTGGGGCGCGAACGTACTGTCAACGCATCCCCATTTATGGCGACCCATCCTGGAGGCGCAGAAGAACGGGGCGTCGATCGTTTCCATCGATCCGATTCAGACGCGAACTGCTGCGGCGAGCGACTGGCATCTCGCGCCGATGCCCGGAACGGATGCCGCGCTCGCACTCGGCCTGCTGCATGTTGTACTGCTCGAAGGCAAGGAGGATCGGCAATTCATCGGTGAGCGCACCATCGGCTGGGAGGCGTTTCGAGAGCGAATTCTCGACTTCCCACCGTCCCGTGCAGCCGCGATTACGGGTCTTCCGGTGGAATCGATCGTCGAACTGGGCAAGCGACTCGCCGAGACGCGGCCGACGGGCATTCGCATCGGCATCGGCCTGCAACGCCACGGCGGCGGCGGGATGGCGGTGCGAACGATCACGTGCATTCCCGGCGTTACCGGCGACTGGAGGCACCCGGGCGGCGGCGTCTTCTACGACACGCGGGGCTTCTTTGGCGTGAACTGGGCCGCTCTGTGCCGCGACGATCTCAGGCCTCGGGAAACGCGCGCGCTGGACGCGAAGCGACTCGGCGAAAAACTTCTTGAGACCGACGATCCGCCGGTCAAAGCGCTGTTCGTGTACGCCGCCAATCCGGCGGCGAGCGCCCCTCATCAGACGAAGGTCCTGCGCGGTCTTGCACGGAACGATCTGTTCACCGTAGTAGCCGAGCACTTTATGACCGACACCGCACGCTACGCGGACATCGTACTACCGGCCACAATGGCGATCGAACATCGTGATCTGCTGATCGCCTACGGACATCTATACCTGGCCTGGAACGAACCAGCGGTCTCGCCGCCGGGCGAGTGCCTGGCGGCGACGGAGATGTTCCGGCGACTGGCGCGAGCAATGGGCCTCGATACGCCGGCGTTGTACGACAGTGACGAGACGATCGCCCGGCAGCTACTGGAGAGCGGGCATCCGTCATTAGCTGGTATCACATTCGAGGAACTCAAGGCTCGCGGGTGGATGCGGCTGAACTATCCTGATCCGTTTGTACCGTTCGCTGACGCCTTTCCGACGGAGTCCGGCAAGCTGGAATTCGTCTCCGATCGTATGGCGCAGTCCGGAATGGATCCCGTTGCCGGTTACACTCCTTCGCACGAAACGTCGCAACACGATACCAAGCTGGTCCGCGAATGCCCGCTGACTTTGATCGCACCTGCCAACCATTACTTCCTGAATTCGATCTTCGCGAACGTGCCGAGGCAACAACGGCGATCGGGAGAGGCAACGTTGCTGATCCATCCCGACGATGCCACGCCACGGCAAATTGCCGCGGGAGATCGCGTGCGCGTCGCGAACGCGCGAGGCGCGTTCTTTGCCGTCGCGAACGTGAGTGACTCCGTTCGGCCGGGTGTAGTCGCCAGCACCAAGGGCCGGTGGCCGGGCTTCTCCAAAGCGGGCGCGACGATCAACGCCACCGTGGACGACCGCGATTCCGACATGGGCCGAGGCGCGGTCTTTCACGACAATCGCGTGCGCGTCGAGAAGGCGTGGTGATGGGATGCGCGCTTTCATCCTTTGCGCGGTACACACCAAGCGGATTTGTTTGTAGATTTCCTGTTCAGCGCGATTCTCTGGGATTCGAATAGCTTGCGGTTCGCCCGTTACACTGCCCAGCGCGGAAGACCGCCGGCCTGGACCCTGTGTCTGCGCGGAGGGGTGAATAGTCCCGGTCGACAGATAGCGCGTGATCGACCAACGTCTTGATCGTAGAAACGTCGCTTGCGCCCGGTACATTCGGGACGGCAATTCGGAACCTTCCGGAAAGAGGTGCTGGGGAATGGATGTGGGGTTGATTCGGAGTTCGTGGACTTTTCCAACCCACAACCGAGCTTCTCGGGTCGCTCACATACGATGCTGGCGAACGCACAGGAGCCCCGGCTCGGGTCATTAGGTAAGACAAGATTCCTAAGAATTACCACAGGACCTTGAGACCCTTGTACAGGCTGAATTTCTCGTCGCAAGTCATCACTGGGATCGCTTCGCACAAAGCCTAGCCAAGGCCGCAGAGTCAGCTGGATTCTCAGTTCTCGAACTTGCAAAAGTTGTTCCCTGAACGAAGTATCACGCCTTGTAGCAGTTCCTGCACAGACCTTCCGGCAGATGGCACTCCTATGCTGTGTTCTGGGATGGGCCGATGACAACGTCGAGTTGTATTCTTCATCCGGCGATCCGGTCGGCCTCTCCGATACGTTCGCAGCTCTCGTAGCAGATGATGTAGAGGGCTTCCGCTGCGCGAGAAGCTTCGATGTTGCGCAACCAGCAGAAAAACTCGGAATTGTCTGCGCGTAAAATCCATTGATGACTATTACTCAACGATTCTTAAATTATTTGAACTTGCATCACAAGGTGGCGTGAATTGAAATGATACCGGAGCAGGTCCAGCAGGCCTGCGCCCCCGGACGATGGAGAAACGTGCTTGCGGGAGTTGACCGGAAAACGGCGCGAGGTCATTGGTGAGGTCAAGTTCCCGGAATTGGCTCCCGCCATCGCACGCTTGACGCCGCTTCAATGGCTCATATGCGGTGTCGCCGCTCTCGGCTTCGCCTTCGACCTTTACGAGATCACTGTCTTGCCGCTCGTTGTGCGGCCTGCGCTCGTCGCGCTCGGGCACCTAAAGCCAGGCAGTCCTCAGTTCAATCTATGGGTGGGCATCGTGTTTTACATCCCATTGGCGTGTGGCGGCGTGTTTGGATTCTTTGGCGGCTACCTGACAGATATTCTTGGCCGCCGCCGAGTTCTCGTTTGGAGCATTCTTTTGTACGCCTTTTCGGCGTGCGCCACGGCCTACGCTGCAACGCTGCCCCAGTTTTTGATTTTCCGCTGTATAACCGTAATCGGCGTGTGTGTCGAAAACGTCGCCGGAGTTGCCTGGGTGGCGGAACTCTTCTCCAATCCTAAGCAACGTGAATCCGCCCTGGGCTACACGCAGGCTGCATTTGGTTTCGGAGGACTCATGGCGACGGGGGCTTATTATGTGGCCGTCACCTACGCTGAACACTTTCCGGCGATCCGCATGAGCCACGAGGCTTGGCGTTATGCCTTGCTCTCGGGACTGCTACCGGCCATTCCACTCGTCCTCGTCCGGCCTTTCTTGCCTGAATCACCACTGTGGCAAGAGAAAAAAAACAAAGGGACGCTGAAACAGCCGAGTATCGCGGAGCTCTTCCGGCCATCGTTGCGAAGGACCACGTTGGTTACAACACTCCTGGTCGCGTGCAGTTATGCGTTGGCTTCGGGGGTTATCCTACAGACACCTCGCATGGTGCCGGGACTTCCGGAGTTGCACGGCGTTGCGCCCCGCTTCGTGGAGCAAACGGTGAGCCAGGTGCAACTGTTCCAAGAGCTCGGCACGATTGCCGGACGCGTGCTGTTTGCCTTTCTGGTCGTCCGAATTGCGAGCCAACGTCGTCTGTTACGCATTTTCCTTATTCCGGGCTTGATTGTCTTTTCCTGGGTCTATTTCTTCGCCGCAACGCACAGTCTAGTGCTGCTAATGTGCGGGATTTTTCTCGCCGGTCTCTTGCTTAATGGGCCGTTTAGTCTTTGGGGGAATTATCTGCCGCGGGTGTATCCGACTCACTTACGCGGTACCGGCGAGGGTTTCGCAATCAACATCGGAGCCAGAGTGATCGGCGCATCGAGCGTACTTCTTACCATGCAGCTCGCCAACATCATGCCCGGTCCTAGCGCTGCTACGCACCTTGCCTATTCGGCTGGCAGTGTTGCCGTCCTGGCCTATACGATGTCCTTGATCGGGGGGTTCTGGCTGCGCGAGCCTGAAGGTGGACAATTGCCCGATTGAAGGGTGCGAAGACGATGTCTCCAGGGCTCGTGGCGCGAGGAAGATTTGGCTTGCCAATGAGTCCGTCGGCTTCGTCGGTCTCCTTCAAGGAAGCCTTGCTGATTCCTTCTTATTCTGCTGGGGACTTCTCCGTCGTATAAATGCGACGGCTTCTCAGGACACGCATGAGTCGAGAACCTCTACGTTACGTCCTGAAGGCTTTATCCGAAGCCTCGAGTTTCACAGGACTTACGGCTGCTCAGAGAGCGCTTCGCCTGTGAAGGTCGGGCAAAAGTTAGCGGAGAACGGAAAGGAAGGCAAGCCGATTCCCGCAGATTCCCGCTGCCAGTCCGCTGCCAGCTAGAAGCAGGCAGTCCCCTCGGCCCAAATGCTTATGGCAACTGTCGGCCTCAGCCATCTGGTACCTCCTACTGTTGTTCCTGCGTCTGCTCCTGTCACGCACTTCTCCGCCGAACGCGTCATGAAGCACCTGAAAGTCATCGCTTGTGAGCCTCACCCGACGGGCTCCATTGTAAACGGGCGTGTCCGCGGCTACATCGTCGAGCAGATGCAGTCCTTGGGACGGCATCAGGATTTAGCCGGCTTTGGGGGTATCCTCGAAGAGTCGCATCTTTTGGAAGGCAGGCTCAATTGCAGTGCGTGGGCACGAATTTCTCTAAGCCGTTTCTCAGACAGCGAGCCCTCATTATTGGATTTGGTAATGATCGTTGATCGGAGCCGTGGAATTGCGCAGACCGAATAGACAATTCAAGCTGCTTAGCGCCTGCGTATGGCTCCTGGTCTTCGCGTCCGCGATGAACGCTGCCGCGCAGTACCCTGCCGCCGCCAACACTTCCACGCAATCCCAAAAGATTCCCTCCACCGAGTCACGAAACGAGACAGGACAATATCGCTACACGAACCGGCTCATCCACTCTAAGAGTCCCTATCTGCTCTTGCACGCCCACAATCCCGTTGACTGGTATCCGTGGGGCCACGAGGCCTTCGAAAAAGCGCGCAAGGAGAACAAACCGATCTTTCTCTCCATTGGCTATTTCACTTGCCATTGGTGCCACGTGATGGAGAAAGAATCGTATTCCGATCCAGGTGTTGCTGCCATCTTGAATCAGTATTTCGTCTCCATAAAAGTCGACCGCGAAGAGAGACCCGACATCGACCGCCTGTATATCGCATATGTCGAAGCTACCACCGGCAGCGCGGGATGGCCACTCAATGTGCTGCTCACTTCAGACCGCAAACCATTTGTCGGCGGCACCTATTTCCCCCCGGAGCAACTCAAGTCGCTCCTGCAAAAGGTCGCCAGCGCTTGGAGCAAGCAACCCGATTCCATCACCCAGACCGCGGGTCGCTCAGCTCAACAACTCATTGAGATGGTCAGTAAACAGCCTCCAGCATCGGGGGAATTGCAACCCTCCATTCTGGACCAAACATACAAACAGATTGCTTCGACTTACGACGCCACAAACGGTGGCTTCGGCGGAGGACCAAAATTCCCGAGACCCGTCGCGCTGAGTTTCTTGCTTCGCTACTACGCGCGCACGGGTCAGCGCGAGGCCCTCGAGATGACCCTCAACACCCTTCGCGCCATGGAGCGCGGCGGCATCCACGACCAACTCGGCGGCGGCTTTCACCGCTACTCGACAGGTGCAACCTGGCTCGTTCCCCATTTCGAGAAAATGGCCTACGACCAGGCTCAACTGGCCATCGTTTACACCGACGCCTACCAGATCACGCAAGACCGTTTCTATGCCGACACTACGCGCAACATTCTCGATTTTGCGCTTCGTGAGATGCAGCAGCCTCGCGGCGGCTTCGCGTCCGCCGAGGATGCCGACAGCCGAGTTGCTCCGGGAAAGTCCGAGACCAGTGAAGGAGCCTTCTACGTCTGGACAGAGAAGGAAATTGAGAGCGTCCTGAGCAAGCAAGACGCAGCGATCTTACTCTATGCCTATGGAGTCGAGCCCGGCGGCAATGTTCCCGCGCAACAAGACCCCCGGGGAGAACTGAGGGCTAAGAACGTGCTCTTTGAAGCTCGCTCGACGGAGGAAACGGCAAAGAAATTCGGTCTAACCACTGAACGTGTCGCAGAGAAGCTGACTGCCGCACGCAGAGCCTTGTTCGGAGCGCGCTCCCGACGTCCGCGGCCCCCGCTCGACGATAAAATCGTCACAGCTTGGAATGGCATGATGATCTCGGCTCTGTCGCGGGCCAGCCAGGCTCTCGATGAGCCGCGTTATCTCGAACGCGCGCAAGTCACAGCAAGATTTCTCGAATCGCATCTTTATGATTCGAAGACGGGCGAGCTTTGGCGCAGCTATCGCGCGGGCGGTCCCAATGTGGGCGGCTTTCTCGACGACTACACCGATCTCATCAGTGGACTTCTGGACCTGTACCAAGCCGGATTCGACGTCCATTGGGTGAAATGGGCCGTTGCCTTGCAAGAAAAGCAGAACCAGCTCTTTGCGGACGCCGACGAAGGCGGCTATTTCGACACGAGCTCCTCTGATCCTTCCCTTTTGAGCCGCACCCGCGAAGCCTACGACGGCGCCGAGCCTTCCCCCAATGCGACAGCCGCGATGAATCTTCTTCGTCTCGCACAATTCACAGACCGCGCCGCGTGGCGAGACCAAGCGCAAAAAGGTATATTCGCGTTCGCTGCTCGTCTTCAGTCCGACCCCGAATCCCTCCCCGCCCTTGCTTCCGCACTCGATTTTCGGCTTGCGCAAACGAAACAAATCCTCATCGCCGGTGATCCAAGCTCTCAGGACACGCGTGATTTATTGCGACAGGTCAACACCCGGTTTCTGCCAAACAAAATCCTGCTCCTCGCCGATGGAGGAGCGGGACAAAAGCAACTTGCGGTATGGTTGCCCTTCGTAGCGGGAGCCCATCGTGTCAAGCAACGAGCGACAGCCTATGTCTGTCAAAACTACATCTGCAAGCTTCCGACCAGTGATCCACAAGTGATGGCACTTTTGCTTGAGAACAAAAATTAGTCTCCTCTGGCCAGGAGTTACGCCGTTTGACCCTAAAAATCTTCGTAAAGTGAATAGAAATGAACAGCGCCCAGCCTCGACATCCTCTTGCGTACTGAGCCAGAGGTTGAGATGGAGCAATGCCCTTGCGCGGCGATGAATTATCCCACCATCCCCGAAGTGGTAAAGGCCACGCTCGCGGAGTCAAATGCGGTAGGTAGGCGAGCCTATGAAACCTTTTTACGGTGTCACCTTGCTTGCTTCTTCGTTGGCGCGCTCATCGTCCGGTTCTACGCGCCACGCACAGTGGGATTACCTCCGACGGCATCTAGGAGCAGAGGGTTCCTGGGGTTGAGCGGCTGCTTGTGAGGTTAGCGCGTTTACTAGTTACTGAGATTTTTATAGGATTTCCGACTCCCTGAGGCGAGAAGCGCGGTGACGCGCCCAAACGTCATTATATTGAGACAGAATGGTGCAGCATCGCGCTGAGCGAGAGGTAGAATTGGGAATCGCGAGGCCGCTCGGAAGAAAGTAAATGCGGAAAAATTCATGGATTTGGATCGCGGCAGGGTGGTT
>Ga0210403_10004483_pt1 | contig 12026 bp, 22 predicted proteins | sample IncBWC19MmetaG_FD_150863 | JGI IMG/M metagenome (GOLD analysis project Ga0210403, IMG submission 150863) | Forest soil microbial communities from Barre Woods Harvard Forest LTER site, Petersham, Massachusetts, United States - Inc-BW-C-19-M | ecosystem: Environmental > Terrestrial > Soil >... | reverse complement strand
TCATATCCCATTAATTGCCTATAGCCATCCAATACATGCTTAAAACACTTGTGGTTGCCGAATTAAATATTTGAAATTGATTGGTAGCGATTGAACCACTAGAAATATTTACTGTATTCGTGCTTGAATTTGATGAAATGCCAGTGGTAGTTACTGAAAAAACTGCTCCTGGAAAAGTAATCGGAAAAGAAATCGTTTGAGGACTTGAAGAACCTGTAATTGTAGCGATTCCATATTGCATAATTAGTCCTCCAGGAAGAAAAGTCCATCCGGGGCCAGTTGCAAAAGATGCTAATCCTCCTAATGTATTAGCATTGAAAGTAGTCATCTTGAAATTTCCAGCTCCTACGGAAGTACCAAAAAATATATTTCCATTATCCGAATATATTAATGCATCTGTTCCATCGCCAATACCTGCAACTGTTGGAGCCAATCCATGACGATTATTTAAACAAACTTGTCTATGTCTTCCTTCAAAAGATGTAGTATCAACACCAGTTAAAGAAATTTGATGATCTCCGTTTTTAGAATTGGAAGTACCTAAAGTATTTGCCAAATAAAGAAAATTTGCTTCTATAGTGGGTTGATCCATAGCTAACGTATGAGATGCTATTGGAGTATCCGTATAAGTATTAGACATCTATGGCCTCCTTGCCTTCAATGTAAAGCGGCTTTACTTGAGTTTTCTTCTTGTCGCTATTTGGGACGTCATATCCACGTCAAGTAAGTTGTTTTTATAAATTCGTCCTTGTCGGTCCAACTTTCCGGAATTTCCGGTAGGTTGGTTAAAGGTCTTTCCTTTACTTTTTCGACCGCCTAAGTAGTTGTCTTTTTGTTTCATTTAATCCTAATAGAGTGGGAAAATCGGCCAACTTGCTCCACCAATATTATTATCGGCATATGGTGTAGGAATTCGTTGGCTACCTAATTGTTTTAAAGTCTTTCTTTGAACTAAAAGTTTTGCTTTTTCGTAATAGGGAACATAATTTGCATATTCTTCATGCTCTCCATCTTCGGCAAAAATCTTTAGAGAAGCTCCATAAGCTAATAGCTGCCAAAATTCATTAAATTGGGGAAGATCAGTTGGAAGGCTTCCACTATTTCCTGTAAATCCCTGGATTTGTACTGTGGTTGAAGTAGGTGCAGAAGTTGGAGTTGTTGCTGGATCAACAAAAATAGAAGGTCTTTGAGTTGCATTGGTGGCAGCTGAAATAACGGTTGTAGGAAGCATATAGGCCATGACTTTTACGGAATAAGTATCATTAGGAATAGGTCTAATAAATAATTGCTGTTGCCAAAATAAAATATCCCTAGGCCTACTTGCAACGTAAGGGTGATAATGGCAAGAGCTAGTTGTTCCATTGGCTGGAGGATTTGCATAAGTGATTGTGACGGCACCACTCAAATAATCGATTGTTCCAGTTCCTCCTTGATTTCCTGTTAATTTTCCCGGATTAACAAAATATTGCTGTTGAGGGATATCAAGAGGAATAGGGTGATCTTGATCAGTAAAAGTTTCTAAAACAGGGGAGGGATTACCATCAATATTAGGGTTTAAACCAATAACAACTGTTCCTTGCTGAACTGGTGTCTGAGATAACTTAAATGAAAATGTTGAAAGGATCCCATTAGGAGTAAAAAGATTTCGATCGATGAAATTAAGCTCTGGCCAAATACGGTAGAAATTATCAGGAAATTGATGCCATGCATATTGGTAATTGTCGATATAGATGGGATCATATATTTGAATAATATTTTGAGGGACTCCATAGGTCCCGCAATTAGGAATAGTGCTAAAAGTATAAAAATCCCGTAATCTTAATGTACGCAAATCCTCTGGCATATCATAGAGATAAAAATCATTAATATAATCGTCAATACCGCTAGGATTGGATATGTTGATCTCTCCTACGCTAGTATTGGGTAATTGAGTCGTATCATATTTACCCGTGATCTTACGAACGGTATATCTAAGACGATTAAGGTCCCAAGTTGTCATTCTTTACATCCTTGTAATGATCAAGCTTTACATCCTTGTAAAGCCGCTTTACATTAAAATTCGGCCATGAATTTATAGCGTGGGATCGTCTTACCTGTTTTAATAGGATTTCCCTTTTCATCTTGAATATGGCTATGCTGTTCATAATGACAACGTTCATTTATAAATCTCGCGATAGACAAAGGGATCGTATATTTTTCTCCATCTTCAAAAACTTGAGTAAAATATTCTTGACCTTTATAAAATTTTCCGCAGACTTTTGCAGGTTGTCCAGGACATTCTACATTCACAAATGTTCCTTTGACTTTCTTATCTGTTTCATGCGTCAAAGCTTCGATTGAATCGATATTCACAGGTTGTTTATTGATTTTCTTATGAATCAACATGGTTCTATCATGAGTTTTTATTAATTCTGTTCTTGCCATTCATGGCCTCCTTGTTATTTAAAAAGGTATTGGGGAAGTGCTGTTATTTATTGTTGCGTCTTCTAATGAAGAGGCGCAGAAATTATTGTTAATTTGCCATTGAACTTTTGTAATTGGAGTAGGTCCAGCTCCCATAGGGATTATTTCGGCTGTAAATTGTGGACTAGAAGGAATTCTAAAAGCAGGATAATTAGTAGAATTTACATTACTAGCTACTGGGATCTGAGAATATTGGATGCTAAATGTTGTATTAGACAAAACTGTTATGCTTGCAGCTAATTGGTTAAGCTGAAACATTCCATAATTTTTAGGTACATGTATTCTAACAACTTGCCCAGTTGATAAACCAGATGTAGATGGAACAGAAATCACGCAGGGGTTAGCCTGCGTGATTCCAGTAATGACTATCCTTTCAGGAGTGAAAGTCATTAAATGTCTCCTCTCCATGCTGTCCAAGAAATAACATCAGAAGCAGCCACAATAAATGTGCCTGATGTCTGTAAAATGTTAGATCCTACAGTGAAACCTTGAAATGCAGTATTGATAGTGGAATCTTGCAAGGTATCAGCATTATAAAAGCCTAAACCTTCAGGATAAGGACCAGAACCAATCGGCACAACATAGGCCGGGGTATAAGGAACTCCCGTTGCCGTGGGCCAGCTAAATGTTGTAAAGCTAGATGAATTTAGCCCATTGTTTACGCCAAATCCTCCGCCTGCTGCTGCTGATGCCCCTCCTAAAGTTATTTGGTTTCCACTTGTGGCCGAAATTACTGCAGTAGTGAAATTGGCTTGAGTCATCCCAAAAGCTTTAGGAACATACAAACGCACTTGTTGACCTACTGATAATCCTAAATTCGTCGAAGTAGTTATAACGGCTGAGTTAGCAGCAGAAATAAAAACGATCTGAGAATTTTGAGGAAAATAAAGGGAAGGAACAGTTACCAATTGTACGTTAAATGTTTGCGTTCCCCCTATGAAACTAGCTGTGTTAAGCCAGTTTCCAGAATTTGCAATTGTAAAAGTGGTGGAACTTGCCACTGTACTAACAGTGAAAAGCATTCCGCCCAATTGCTTATCTACGCTAAAACCTGTCATAAGGACAGTTGCGCCAGGAAAAAGAGAGGCAGTAGAAGAAATTGTAAAAGTACCTGTAGACTTAGCGTATGTACTACCCGCAAGTTTAGGTCCTAAAGATAATTGTTGAGGCGAAGCAGCTGCACCATTGTATGTGGAAATACCATTTGTAGTAACTGCCGCATTAAACAAAGTACTAGCACTGGCTGCATAAGTCACATTTGTTTGAGTTGGCGTATTACTATCCCAAAATGCTGTTTGCATAAAGGCAGAGCTTCCAACGCCAAATTGTGTTTCATCAGTTAACATAACTTTAGTAGGCTGAAAACCGCAGTTTACATTCACCGTTTGAGGAAAAGAAGACCCCAAAGTAAATGTCCCACTTGTCATAAAATGTTCTGCAAAAGGCATAAATAAACCTCCTTATGAGTGCGTTGCACGTAGGTTGAAGATCCAAGCGTCATTCAACAAACGAGGCACCTGAGCAAATTTATATGCGCCTAACTGCAACCTACGAAGTGGATCGGTCGGTCCACCAGGAGGGGTATAGATAAAGGAGGCTGTGGCACTTGTCAGTTCGACAATAGCATAGGCTTCTTCACCAGTGACAAAAATATTATAAACATTATTTCCATTTAACGAAGCAGTAGGAGTTATAGAGCCTCTTGAGCTATATAAGAACCTAATATTCGAAATGGAACCCCATTCAGCATTAAGCACGTTCATGTTGGATGGATACTGAGCTTGAGAAATAAAGCCAGTAACTGACTCTAAGTCGTCCAAGATTGCAGTATTCAACATGCCCCAAAATGCTTCTCTAACTGGAGCAGTACCAAATTTCAACGTACCTTCGATGTTGTCAGAGATCATCATTGCGTCGTTTCCTAGCAATGCTAAAATCACAGCATCAATATCGCTTCGAGATAATTCTGTTGGGTTATCACCATTTACGCCGCCCGTACAGTTAATTACGGAGGCTGTCGATGCCAACATATTTCTAATCAATTCATCTTCTGTCTCTCTCATTGACTGAGCCAAGAGGGAAACGGTTTGATTTAGTACCATTCTGTTACTTTTGTGACCCAGTTACCTGGGCGGGCCGACCTCTTCGAATCAGCCTCTCTACCTTCATTTATACGTAGAGGTCAGACTATCGCATACCCTTTCGGGTCCTACTCATTTAGTCGTTCACGCTGGACAATATTCGTGTTTTGGTTTAAAATAATGTAGTCTTAAACAAAAGAAGACATTATGTATAATCGCGATGACCTTTGCTATCTTGCTGGCTTCATTGATGGTGAAGGATGTTTTTTCATCGGCCTGTTCAAAACCAAGTCGGCTTGCACGGGCAATTTCAACTTCAACTATCACACTCTTTTGAAGATTAGCAATAACAACTATGAGGTCCTTGAGTGGATTCAAGAGCGTTTTGGTGGTTCTATTGATAAGAGGACCAAAAAACAAAAGCTTAGACAAAATGAAGTCGTGACATACAGCCTTGAATTTTCCGGTAATTCTCTTACAGATCTCACAAAAGAGCTTTTGCCCCATCTCAAAGTTAAAAAACGACATGCTGAAATCATGATCAAAATGAGAGAGACTTTTCCACGAGTTCGGGGAAAGGTTTTTGTTAGCCAAGAAACTAAAGCTCTTCGCTATTCTCTCATGACTGATCTTAGGACTTTGAACACTCGTTTTCATGGTCACCATTTAAAACATTCTATTGCCCTTGCGCCTTGTCTTCCTCCCTTAAGCGGCGAGGAGTTCCAAGTCAATTAGAGCGGGTTTAAAGACCCCATACATTTTAGGGTCCTGATTGATAAACATGACCTGATCGGTGATCGTCACATAGGTGCCATACCAATCTAATCTTGCATCAATATCAACAGCATTTAGAACCTGTCCAGGAGGCGTTAAGCCAGAATCTGGAAGAGGAACGGTAGCTGTGGCTAAGTTCGTATATCTACGATAGCGAGCGATACGCCCTGAATTAGGCGGAAGCTCTTTTTTTAGCGCCATCTGCTTGTGGATCAACTTAGGCATGGGACGGCTTAAAAGCACGTTATCAAACCATTGCTGAACAGGAGCTGGAAGGGCGTTTGTTGTGGTAATCGTCATCCTTGACTTTTCCTATTTTAAGCCCCTTTAGCCCATTTTTGAGATTGTTGCCAAACTTCGCTTGGCGACATCTTGGAATATTGATCTGCTTGTGATTTAAGAGGGGTTCCCGCAGCCGCACTGCTTACAGGACGAGAAGTATTTTTTAAAATCTTTTCTGCCCGTGGGCTAGTTTGGTTTTTCATATTGGTTTCCTCATACGCGTCAGATAATTTTCCAAGTTTATAAGCCGTTTCAGCTGGGTTTTTAGACATCTGTATCTTATGAGCTAAAGCGGGGTCACTTTTGATAAGAGGAATTGCATAGTTTTCAACCACATAGTCATAATCTTCGTATTTTCCTCTTGCCTTGATTTCATCATTTGCGATTGTTTGTTGCTGTGCATATTCCTGAACAACTTGGCGAGCCATTTGTTCAGCTTTTTTTCCCGCTAATTTTTCAGCGAGTTGCCGAGCTTTTCCAACTGTCAAATAATCTTCAGGATCCATTGTGGAAAATTCGTCTGGTTCTTCTTGAACTTTTTGTTTAGGAAGTTCTTCAAGTCTTTGACGTAATTCTTCAATCTCTCTTTTTTGGAGGCTGAGAATTTCGTTAGCTTTTCTCCAGTTTTCAGCTTGAGAATCAACCTTAGGTTGTTCTTGGGCTTCATTAGATTCAACTTGTGGCTGTTCCTGTTCTAATACAGGCTCTGCATTTTCCGTTTCTTCGTTCATATTGCATCCTTGCGCACTTGACGACAGTGCTATTACATCCATTAATATTTCGTCCATTAGCTGACGACGCTATATAATCCCTTATTCGGGTAAAAATCCTTCATAGTGGTATTTGATTCCACTTTTTTCAATCGAAGCTATAGTTTCCGGCACGGGTTCATTTGTTCCCCCTACTGACCAAGTAGGCCAATCTCCAGGCAATGCCCATTCTAAAGTCAAAATACCTGTTTCATTATCCACACCAAAACAAAGACAAGAAAGCATCATCCTAGGTTTAAAATCCATTGCAAGGGGTTTTATCCTAATAATTTTTTGGTTTCTCATGTCTGGTTTGGCATGAAAAAGAACATAGTATTTGTTCTTTTTTCCTTTAAATTTATCGATGATCTTTTCAAGATCAGACATAAGCGTTTTCGTCATAGCTTGACGAGTTTCGCCTAATTCTTGACCTGAAGTTTCATAAGGTACTAATAAGCTCAAAATGTGCCTCCATGCACTAATAAAGATTCATCCCTGAATCAAAAATCTAAGCAATTTTAGTGAATTTATCTCTACGTAGCTTTTTAGAATCTTTAGAAACAATTTCATTTTGCATATGCATATAGTGATTGCCTCTTTCATGATCTCCAGGATATTCAGTCTTTGGAGCGAAATAATCATTATCTGAAACATAACCCTTATCAAAATGGTGAGCACCTTCCATCATGCGAGGCCCTTTGTCTGGGTTAGATGACTTTAAACTATGGCCATGTGAATGATGACCGTGTGAATGATGTTTATGCGGCATAACATTCCTCCGTGAATGTAATAAAAATATTTTGAATTTAGAATATAGCGGTAATCCTTTTGTGTCAGTAAAAATATTAATTTTTCTTTTTAGGAGATTAAAATTAGATTTCTTAGAAAGCGAAATGCCAGAATCGAACTGGCAAATTCACGTTGGAAGCGTGATAGTTTACCATTAACTTAATTTCGCATTTTGTTAAGGTCCTGGGCCAAAATGGATTTCTCCCCATGTTTTTTGTATTTGTGAATCTTCCATTAAAGCAAGAATCGTTTCTATTTCAAATATAATTTTTTCTTTGCAAATTTCATCTTTATCAATTTGATTACGCAGATTATTTAGATGAGCATAAGCTCTACCCATATCAAATATCCATTCGATCATATTTTACCTCATGGGTTCATAACACAATACATGTGTTCATAACACAATGTTTGATACCAAGGACCATTGTTTAATTTTCCTTCTTTACCGCATATTTCACAGATTTTAGAGCTTTCTTTTTCAGCTTCATCGATAAGATTATATATTTCATCGATTGCTACGGTTATATAGAATCTTAAAGTACCAAATTTTTCTTTCACTTGAGCAACAGAAGGAAAAATTTCATCATTTGGGTATTTTTCTTTTTGTTCCTTCAGGAGTTTTTCTATTTTAGAACTTAGGCGATCGAGTATATCAAACCATCCATCTCCACATTCAAAATAAATAGGATAATCGTAAAGGAGAGGATAAGATTCATGTAGGTGTTTAGTATTTTTTCCATTCATACTTTTTATCCTTTACGTCTGATAATTTGTATTATGTTCTAAAACACCGATCTCTTTTAAAATATTTATAGCATCTTCTGCATTCATCTTAAATTTTCTTTGTAAAAAAGAAACAGACAATTTTCCATGATCCGAATATTGTTCAAGAATGTCTATGAGTATTTTTGAGGATTTTCTTCGATTTTCTGATGAGGGAAGATATTGAAGATTACCAACACAATGTTTTCCTCCCTTAGAAATAGGAATTATATGATCTACATCATAACCCGGAGGACATTTTCTATATAGTTCTCTGATAATTTTCTTTTCATTTTGATCCAATTCAATGGATGCCTTTTTTCTTTTGGCTCGTGATTGGGCTGTATAAGGTCGTGTGTATATAGAATTGTCAATCCTTTTTTTTTCTTTTTGTTCTTGGATTATTTTATTTTTATTAAATGTTCTAACTTCTTTTCTTAAATCATTTTTATGTTCTATTATTTTTAGATATTTTCTCTTGTTTTTTAGATCTTTTTCGTTAGGATTGAATATTCTAATTATTCTTAAACATTCATGACACACGAAAGGAAGCGGATTAAAAATATCCTTTATCCTTTTGTTGTAAGAAGACCCAGTTTCGATCATTTTTTTGAAACATTTTGTACATTTTTCGTAAATCATGGCTTAAGGATACACTAAAAGATGATTTTAGCATATTCAAATTTTCATCATGTCCACAATATATTGTGGATCATTTTAAAAGATTTGACAACGTTCTGCAGTTTTCTTATTTTTTTTCATTTATTTAAAATTATTTTTTATAAGTTTGACAAATTTATCCAATCTCTCCATTTGTTACCAAAAGTAAAACAAATATTTTAACCAGTTTACGGTAGGTATTTGTTTTTTCCATTGTCGTATCATGAAAATAAAAAATACACTATGAAATTTCCTTCCGATCAAAATTTATTGAGAATGTTTTCATCTAGAATTAGGACTAGACGACATGAACTTAAGTTAACACAGGAAGAAGTATCTGAGCTAGTAGAATGCAGCCCAAATGCATATGGAAATATTGAAAGAGCACAGGCTGATCCATGCTTGACAATGGTGTTTAGAATATGTAAGGCTTTGAAAATATCTATAAAGGATGTAATCCCCGTTTAAATTATTCTTGCAGTCTATCTTTTGTTGTTTTCTGCAGTTTTTCTTTTGAAAGATATTCTTTTCCATATTCACGCAATTTATCTAATGCATATTCCCATTCGCTGCTCCCAGGATTGAATATTTTTAAAAGTTCAAGAAAGGCATTTTTCTTGGTTACATCAAAGTTTTCCATTTTTATTCCTTTGGAGGAGATGGTAAAGGCATCCAATGTGAAATATTTTGCAATGAATATGGCCCGCTAATGAAATGGCTCTCGTTTTTAAATGATCTATAAGCAGCTATTTCATAAGAGGCACTAAGATTATCGAGTCCATAATTTCCATCCCACACCAAGACATCTTCACCTTCGGAAGGAAGTTTATCTTTAACGCTGATCCATTCCACATCACTACTCATTTTTTTCTCTTTCCAGATTATTTAAGTGATCAGCCATGTTTACTTTTTTACCATCTTTTATGAAGCATAATGTGCCTCCCCATTCACTCCTTAGTGATGGAGATTTTAATTCTTTCAACCATTTTGGATTTTCGCAAATGCATTCCAAAGCATGTTCATGACATTTTTCGCAATCACCGCTCATTTTGGTTCATTCTCCATAACTTCACATATATCTTTTTCTTCGTCATCTGTGGTAGGAGTTTCCTCTTCTTTAATAGGAGGTAGATTCACGGGGGAAATATATATTTTAGGAATATAAGAGGGAATGAGGCCGGACATATTTTATCTCCTATCCTTGCTGAAATTTTTTCAATTGTTTTTTCAATTGTTTCTTTTGTTTTTCTAGCTCTTCTAATTCCTTTTGAGCTTCTTGATAGTCTTGAAATGCTTTGACAGCTTTATTTCTTTCCTCTGGACTAATCTTGCTAACTTTCTTATCTTCTGGTTGATAATAAGTTGGATTTGAACCTTCAGTGACTCTATTCATAAACACCTCCTATGTGTGCTCAATATGTTATATATGTTAAAAAAATTAATCAAGAAATTTTTGTTTGTAATAATTTTAAACTAAATTATAATAACAATAAGAATTAATTGGAGTTTTTATGCAAGTACCTCCTTTAGATTCAAGTTTAAAAAGAACAGAAATTGAAGCAAATAATTTACCAAATGATTTTAAATTATCATCAAATGGCAAATCAGCCTATAAAAAAATTTCCATTGAAATCGATGGAAAAAAGGAAAAATTTACGGTTGAAATCCATTTTAAAAAAGATGCCAATGTTGAAAAAATTTTAGAAAGATATGATGCTAAATCTCTAGAAAATTTAACGAAGTGTGCTGTGGATTTAGGTTTAGGAAAAAAATTTGAACGTTTATCTGCTTCTTCATCAGGCATTGAAGCAAAAAAAATTAATGGCAATATTAAAAAATTTGATAGCGAATACTTTGAAAGAAAGAAAAGTAATTTGACAGATGAAAAACAAATAGAGAAGCTGCAAAAAAAACAAAATGGATATGAAACATTTTATAAAACAACTGGTCAAATGAGTCCCAAAGATGATCCAAAACAGTCTTCAGAAAAAAATCCGGCGACGAAGAAAGAAAAAATAGAGGATGTAAAGAAAAAAATTGCGGATCTGGAAAAAGAGAAGAAAAAAGTTAAGTCTGAAATTAAAGATACACAATCAGAAATAAAACAGGCTGAATTAAAGAAAAAATATGCTAGCCAATCTATAGAACAAAACCTCAAGGAGTTTGAAAAAATAGATAAAAAAATAAAAAAAGTGTCGGAAAAAAAGGATAGAGAAAGAAAAAAACTAGAACATTATTTTATTGGAGATAGAAATCTTGCTGATTTGATTGATGAATGTATACAAAAAAACCGACACATGACAGAAGAAGAACTTAAAAAGTTAACTAATGAATTTTTACAGGATCCTAGGTTAGAATATAAAGAAAACATTTAAATTCATAAAATCACTCTTATAGGTTTGTTAACAGGCTGGTAATATTCATTTACATGGCTGGCATTAACTACATGAAAATATCTTCCATCAAGAGTGTGATCTTTAAATTCACCATAACCTTCATGGATATGACCGCATATCCATAATTTAGGAGTAATTTTTTCTATTATTTTTCTAAGAGATCTACTTCCATATAAATTTATTGAGTCTAAAATTCCATAGGGAGGACTATGCGTAATTAGTATATCGACATCTTCAGGTATCAATGAAAACTTGATAGCTAGCTCTTCCTCGGTATCGCATGTGAAAGCTTTGCATTTAGGATTCATGCCGCGAAAGGTTTTCGTCCAGGGGGAGCCCCAAATCTTAAATCCTTCTAATTCTGTTCCTGAGTCGGAGAGATATTCTAAATCAGACTTTTCTAATGTTTTGATGAACTTTTCATTGTTCTTTTCGAGATAATTATCATGATTTCCAGAGATAAATATCTTTTTTGTATAGGCTTGATTATTCAGCCATAAGAAAAAATCATCGTGCTGGTATTCAGTATCTCTCTCCGTGAGATCGCCGGCAATAATAAGAAGATCTCCGCCCTCTAGTTTGGGAAAGAAACCATGAAGGTCACTCACTACATCTATAATCATCCTTAATCCATGTAAAAAAACGCCTACGTTTGTAGCTAACAGGCGTAGGCAACCTAACAAAACACGGAAAAATATCAGACCCACGCATATCGTGAGTAATATTTCGCTAACCCTTGGGTTTTGTCAAACGAAGGGGGCCGTTAAGGAAGAGGCCATACACCTTCCGCGCTTGGAAATCTATTTACTTTCTCTTTTCTTCTATGATACAAAGTCGATTGTGAAAATCTTTCATCTCGTTTTGGATGGCTTGCATGGTTATTTGCAATGAAGACATTGTATTTTCAAGATTTCTTGTGATTTGAAGAAGATCCTTTCTGTCTTCTCTTTGGACACTATGGATTTCTCGTCGATCACTATTAGCTTCTGATCTTATCCATAGAAAAAGGCTTATCATTGTAGCTATAATGGCAAAAGTACTGCCGCCAATAGCTATTAATGTAGTAA
>Ga0210403_10004482_pt1 | contig 12027 bp, 9 predicted proteins | sample IncBWC19MmetaG_FD_150863 | JGI IMG/M metagenome (GOLD analysis project Ga0210403, IMG submission 150863) | Forest soil microbial communities from Barre Woods Harvard Forest LTER site, Petersham, Massachusetts, United States - Inc-BW-C-19-M | ecosystem: Environmental > Terrestrial > Soil >... | reverse complement strand
GCGGTTCCGGTGCTTGCTGCTCCGCCCTGCCCCCGCCAATTATTCCAGGCGACGACGAGCGGCGCGGCGATACCAAAACTGGAGTACGTTCCTACCACGATTCCCACCACCAGGGCAAAGGCGAAGGCCCGGAGCACCTGGCCGCCCATCAGGAACAGGACGAGCACGGTGAGAAATGTTAATCCGCTGGTCAGAATCGTTCGCGACAGTGTCTGGTTGATCGACTTGTTGACAATGTCCGCGAAAGGTTCCTTGCGCAGCAGGCGGCTGTTTTCCCGGATGCGGTCAAAGATGACGATAGTATCGTTCATCGAATAACCGACCAAGGTAAGCAAAGCTGCGATGACCGTCAGCGAAATTTCAAATCCAAAAATCTTGAACAGACCCAGAGTTATCAGGACGTCATGGAAAACCGCCAAAACCGCCGCGGCTCCATAGACCCACTCGAACCGGAATGCAATATATACCAGCATGCCTGCCAAAGCATAGAGGGTAACTCGGATGGCCTGATTGCGCAGTTCGCCACCCACCTTGGCGCTGACGATTTCGGCGTTGCGAATGGCGAAAGGAGCCGGGGAAAAGCCGTCTTTGAGCGCGGAAATCACGGGAGGCGTGACACCGCTCAGTTTGGAGAGGTCGTCAAGATTTGTCAGGACACCGTTCATGTCTTTGTCGCGATAGGCAAGAATAGTTCTTGCCAACTGCTGGTATTTGTCCCCTGCACCCAACGAAAGCGCGAGAGGATCTTTCGCGGATAGGAAATTCGCAAGAGAAGTTGGTGTGGCGGCATTGAAGTCCTGTTTGCCCGTGCTGGAAACACCATAGGTGGCATTAAGAGCGCTAAGCACCTTGGCCTTGGCTTCGTCGAGAGCCTGATCACCTTCCCCAACCTGAGCCACGAAGATCAGAACTTCGTTAGAGTTCGGATTGGCGATATCACTGATGCTTTGAATTTCACTATTGCCCAAGCCTTGGGCCCGCAAGCCGTTACGGAGTTGTTCAACATCAGGCGCTTTGGCAAAACGTACGTCCACGTCGGTGCCACCCCGGAAATCGATGCCGTACTTCATGCCACCGCGAAAGAAAATGGAGGCCCAGCCGATAATCAGCAAAGTGCCACTCAAGGCGAAGAAATACTTAGCCTTACCCATCCAGTCGAGATTGGGCTGTTTAAAGAGCTCGATCATGCCTTTTGCGCTTCCCTTCTTTAGACTCCACCATCCAGCTGTTTGTTCCCACTCCCCAAAAGATGGGGTAGTACCGGAACCTTAGGGCTGTACCTAGATACTCAATTCCGCCTGGCGATCCATCTTGGCCAGGTGGTATTGGAAAATCGCCTTGGATATGTAGATCGCGGTGAATACATTGGCGATCAAGCCGATGGTCAGGGTGATGGCAAAGCCCTTGATGGGGCCAGTCCCAAAAATGAACAGGAAAAAGGCCGAGACCACCGTGGTTACGTGGGTGTCGATGATGGTCAGGAAAGCCTTTGAGAACCCCGCGTCAACCGCGGCAGCCGCAGATTTACCATTGCGGAGTTCCTCGCGGATGCGTTCGAAGACCAGAACGTTTGAGTCAACACCCATACCTATAGTCAGAATCACGCCGGCGATGCCCGGCAGGGTCAGCACGGCGCCAAACATGGCCAGCGCCGCTAGCAGGATAACCAGGTTGATGATCAACGCCAGCACGGCATTACCACCCGACAATCGGTAGTAAACCACCATGAACACCATCACCACCAGCAAGCTCAGGATGGAGGCCTGCATGCCGTGGCGGATCGAATCGGCTCCGAGTGATGGACCTACGGTGCGTTCTTCCAGGTACTTGATCGACGCGGGTAGTGCTCCCGCGCGCAATACCAACGCGAGGTCGTGAGCCTGCTCCTGGCTGAAATTGCCGTCAATCCGCCCCTGGTCTTCAATACGGCTCTGAATCGTGGGCGCGGAGTAGACCTGATGTTCAAGGACGATTGCCATCTGACGTCCGCGATTTTGCTCGGTGAAGGGACCGAAGCGCTTCGCTGCTTCGTTCGAAAGCACGAAGTTGATCTGCCATTGCCCCGGCATCTCGGCGTTGCGGTTTTCCGTGGCACTGCGCAGGTCGCGCCCGGTCACCGCAGGGGCACGTTCGACCAGATACCAGTTCTCTGCGGTATCGTTGGGATTCTGGCGAATGTGCGATTCCGGCCGCTCCTTCAACAACTCGGTATTCGGCGGCAAGATGCCGCCGTATTTGGCCAACCCTGCTGATTGAGAAGGGAATGGGGTGGCATCCACAAGCAGCTTCAATTCCAACTGACCACCGGCCTGAATAACCGCCTTGGCGCGCTCGGGATCTCCTTCGCCAGGGAGTTGCACCAGAATTTCGTTATCTTTGCGGCCGTGGAGCTGAATTGTGGGTTCCGTCAGGCCCAGTGCGTTGATACGGCGCTCGATGGTTTCGAGCGACTGGTTCATCGTGGTTTCCGTGGTCGCGGCAACGGCGCCGGGGCGCAACGTGAGCAGATATCCGTTTAGTTGGCCGGGCGCAGAACTCAAATCCCAGGTTGTTTCGTATTGAGGCTGGTGGATTACGTCGCGAAACTGTGAAGCTTGGTCGGAAGGAACATTGCGTACCACGATGTGTGTGTCGTCAGCGCGGCGCACTTCGTCGTAATGGATATTCTTGGAGCGCAATTCCGTCGTCAGGCGATCCACCGTCTGGTCGGTCTCCTGCGCGATGGCTTCCTGCACTTGAACCTGGAGGATCAGGTGCGTGCCGCCCTGCAGGTCCAGGCCGAGCTTGATTTGGTGCTCGAAGTTGGTCTTGAGGGCCGTGAGCGACGTGGGGAAGTCCGGATAGCCGATCACGGAATAGATGCACAACAGAATGACTGCGAGAATAAACAGAGCTTTCCACTTCAGATTAGGGTTCATGGTTAAGAGATCAAGCGCGTATGCAGGCGGCTCATGGAGTTATTTCGCATCGTCGGATGCCTCCACCTGAGCAATCGCTGCCCGCGCGATGCGGATTTTTACATTATCGGCGATTTTCAGAATCACGGTGTCGCCGTCCATGCCGTTGATGGTGCCGTAGATGCCCGCGGTGGTGATGACCTTATCGCCGTTTTTCACCGCCCCCAGCATCTCCTGCACTTTCTTGCGCTGCCGTTGCTGCGGCAGTATCACCAGGAAATACATGATTCCGAACATGAGGCCGAGAGGAATCAGAAAACCGCCGAATCCCCCAGGGACGCCGCCGGTTTGCAAGAAAAAAAGTGCTGCCAGATTCATGTTCCGAATTGTTCCATGCCTTTCCGAGTTTTTCCTGATTGGACCCGTTGACGCAACCTGCGTCAAGCATCCCGAACCGGAAGGAGAGAATACCATTCTCCAGCGGGTGAGTTCCCGCTTGCCTTCCCGCTCGATTCTCCTGCTGAGATTCGACCTGTGCGGGTTGCCTGCGCCCTCGAACGCCTTACGCGCGTCCCGGGCGGCTCGCTTCAGGCCGGGCCCGCCTGATAACGCGCGCGCAGCTCTGTTGCGAAAATTGCAAGTTGTCCAAAACTGATAGCCTCTCGGATTTGCCGCATTATGTCAAGGTAAAAGTGGACATTGTGGTGGGTCGCAAGGATCGCCGCGGTGATTTCTCCGGCGGCGAAGAGATGCCGAAGATAAGCGCGCGTGTAGCGCTTGCAGACCGCGCAGGTGCATAGCGGATCAATCGGGCGCTGGTCTTCAATGTAGCGCGCGTTCTTGATGAGCACGCGGCCTTCGCTGGTGTAGAGGCAGGCGTGGCGCGCCGCGCGTGTTGGCAGCACGCAATCCATCATGTCGATGCCGCGCGCGAGGTAGTCGGCGATTTGTTCCGGCCGGCCGACGCCCATCAGGTAGCGCGGCCGCTCTTTCGGCAGAAGCGCGGTGACTTCCGCGGTCATCTCGCACGTGGTTTCGTGTGGTTCGCCGACGGCGAGACCGCCGACAGCGTAGCCAGGAAAATCGAGTTCCAGCAATTGGCGCGCGCTTTCCCGGCGCAGGTCTGGAAACGTCGCGCCCTGAACGATGCCGAACTGCCACTGCGCGGGTTCTCCGTTTTGTTGCGCTTGCTGCAGAAAATATTGGCGCGCGCGCTTGGCCCAGTACGTTGTGCGCTTCAGCGCAGCTTCGGCGATATTTCGCGGCGCCGGCGTTTCAATGCATTCGTCGAGGACCATGGCGATGTCGGAGCCGAGCGCGAGTTGAATTTCCGAGGCTTTTTCGGGAGTCAGCAGGTGCTCCGAGCCGTCGAGGTGCGAGCGGAAGCGGACGCCTTCATCGGTGATCTTACGCAAGTCCGCGAGACTGAACACCTGATAGCCGCCGGAATCGGTGAGGATGGCGCCGTTCCACGACATGAATTTGTGCAGGCCGCCGAGTTTGCGGATGAGCGCATGCCCTGGCCGCAAATACAAATGATAAGTGTTTGCGAGGATGATCTTTGCGCCGAGCGTTTCCAGTGCTTCCTGCGTCAGGCCCTTCACCGTCGCCGCGGTGCCTACGGGCATGAACACCGGTGTTTCAATCACTCCGTGAGGCGTCTTCAACAGCCCACGGCGCGCACCGGTCGGATCATTTTGTAAAAGTTCGAACGAAAAATTCACCTTTCCAGTGTATCAGGAGAAGGCGAACGCGATTCCCACGCGGAGAACGAGATAAACCAGAAATACTCCGAACACAATGCTATACGCTTTGCCACCTTGGAGTTTTTTCGGAGATATGGCGGCAAAACCGATGGAAAGAAGGACCAGCTTCCAGAGCTCTAGCAGATCAAGATTCTTGCAAAGGGCCACGAGCCATTTCGACGCGTCGTCCGACAGTAGCGCGGCCACGTTGGTGGCGCTGGGATTGTCCAGGTCGAACATTCCTACCGGCTTCAGGAACAGCACCGTGACAAAGAGAATCGTGCCGATCACGGAGGCGGGGACAACGGCGTGTGAAACGATCGCGAGGGCGGTCTTATAGTTTGTTCCAACGCCGGCCATGATGCTGAACGCGCCCCACAAAACCAGCGCGATCACCAGGATGCCGCAGATCGGCAGCACCAGCCCAAATACGTAAGCGAATGCCGGGGAGTATTTCGCGCTGATCTCCACCTGCTTCTCTTTTGCTTCCGCGGAAAGTTGCGCGGCTCTCGGGCTCTTTTCTATTTGCTGAGAAATATAGTCGTGCCAGCTGAAGTGGCTATTCAATGCGATGACGGCGGCAAGGCTCATCAGGAGAATCAGGACCGCGGGCAGCAGCCAGTTGGGTTTGCGGACGATGTCTTCAAAGGTTGGTTTGGGAGAAAAAAATGCGCCGATGATCCGGCCAAACGGGGAGATTGCGGCCTGCGGCTCCGCCACAGGAGAGGGAACAGTCGCCATCAAGGACTCCTCCACCATCAGGGTGTTAAGAATTATTGCTGAGAGTGCTACGCGGGGCCCACACGGAAAATATCACACCTGGCTCGGACGCGGTATCTCTGGAACGGCAGCCAAGAGCTCCTTGCTGTATTCCCTTCCGGGCGTTCAAGAATCAGTTTGGCCGGACAAAATTGCATGAAGGAGTGACGTAGCGGAAATGCCTCTTCTCTCTGCCGCGTAACGCGTCTGCGAGAAATAGTAAACTGAAAGGCTCGATGGCCACCGCGGTTACACACCGGGTTGACTGGTCGCTGCTGTGGCAGCAGCGCGGGTTCCGGTATTTTTTCGCGGCGATGTTCGTTTCGCTGTTCGGCAGCGGGATGAATTTCATCGGCGTCAGCTGGTACATCATGTCGGCGACGCATTCGACGGTGGCGGTGAGCTGGCAGGTTATTGTCGTCACGCTGCCCGGGCTGGTCGTGCCGTTTCTCGGCGGCGTGCTCATCGACCGTCTTGACCGCCGCTATCTTGGCGTGCTGCTGGATCTTTCGCGCGGGCTTGCGGTGCTTGCCATCGCTTACATCGCCTGGCGCGGGCACCTGCACATCTGGCATCTCTACTTCATGACGCTGCTCACTGGGACCGGGTCCGCCGTGTACTGGGCCAACGTGAACGCGCTGGTGCAGGAAGTGGTGCCTCCCAGCCAGTTCACCGGTGCAAATGCGTCTGTCCTGGTCGGGGTGCAGAGCGGCATGCTGCTTGCCGGCACGTTTGTCGGCTTTTTCTACGACAACATGGGCATTGCGGGGATTCTGCTCATCGACGGCCTCACTTATTTTGTGTCCGCCTATTGCCTGTACCGGCTGCGCAGCGGCTACGTTTCTCCGCGCGATCACCGCCAGTATCCGCGGGAATACTCGGAGTCGTCGGGTGCCGCTTCCCTTGCGCTGGAGAGCGGCGAAAATCCCGAAATCGCGGAAGCGGGAACTTCGCTGGCGATTTATGCCGCGGATATGAAAGCGGGAATCGGTTATCTACGCAGCCAGCCGGTGGTGCTGGCACTCGGAGTGACGCACGCGATCCTGATGGCGAGCGTTGTCAGTGGCAATGTGGTGGTCGTCGCGCTGGCGAACGACGTGCTGCATTCCGGCTCGCGCGGTTTCGGCTTCATCGAAGCTGGCTGGGCCATCGGGGCGATCGCCGGGGGCTTGATCACTAGCCAACTGCCGCAAAAAGTGCGACTGCCACTCTACGTCGCGGTGATGGCCGGACTGGCGCTGGGCCACGTTGCGGTGCCGTTCGTCACGTTCCTGCTGGGCGCGGCAATCCTGCAGGGCTGCTTCGGATTTTTCCGCGCGCTTGGCGGGATCGTCGCGCAATCCTCGTTGATGTCCATCGTGCCGCGTCATTTCATGGGCCGCACGCAGTCCGCGTTCGCCATCATCGCAACCATCCTGCAGCTCGCGATGAGCTTTTCGCTTGGCTGGCTCGCGCAGCGCTTCAGCATCGCCATCGGCTTCTTCCTTCTCGCCTTGATGTACGCGGGCGCCACGCTCTCCGCCACGCGCGCCCGCGCACTTCTGCGTTGACCGCCAACCCAGGCGTCGTGTCATCCTGAGCCCATCCGATAAGGATGGGCGAAGGATCTCAACCTTAAAGTCTCGCACAGCGTTAAGTTGAGATCCTTCGCGGCGCAAACACCGCGCGGCTCAGGATGACAACGTTTTCTAATTTGTGAACGCGGAGAGAATTGTTCGTTGCCGGAAAACGGGATTAGAATTTTCCTGCCGAACATTGCAGCAGAAACAGACGCGAGGTTGTTATGGAAATTCAAAACATCAAGCCGTTTCTCCACTATTTCGGAAACGTTCGCGAACGCACCATGCGCGTGGCCCGCTGCATTCCGCCTGACAAGCTGGATTGGTCCTACGCCCCTGGAAAATTCACGCTCGGCGATCTGCTGCGGCACATCGCGGTTACCGAACGTTATATGTGGGGAGAAAACGTGCAGGGGAAGCCCAGCCAGTACAAAAGCCATGGCAAAGAATTAGCCGATGGCTATGAAAATATTCTGGCCTTCATGGAACGGCTGCACAAGGAATCGGTGGAGATTTTCGCAGGCCTTAGCGATGCCGAGCTGCAGACCAAATGCAGAACGCCGGGTGACGCCGAAATCACCAAATGGAAATGGTTGCGGCTGATGGTTGAGCACGAAATCCACCATCGCGGGCAGATTTATCTCTATCTTTCGATGCTCGGCGTGCCGACGCCGCCTCTGTACGGATTGACTAGCGAAGCAGTCCGCCGCGGGGGCGCTTCCGAATAATTCACCGCTTATTCCTGCGCCGGCCAGCTCTCTTCTTTTCCGCCCAAGAGCTGCACGGCCGCCCGGTTTAATTTCGAGCGCAAGATAAACCTCTCGTTGGCCCGCGCGATATAGCGCACCGCAACTTCCACGCCGCCGAGCACGGGTTTCACGCTGATGGCAGGCACCGCGGAAAAGCCGCTCATATCCCGCGAACCCGCCGCGCGCCGCCACTCCTGCTCCGCCTGCTGGCCGCTCTCGCGCGTTTCTTCTTCGATTTTCTTGCGGATTGCCTCGACGATCGGATAGGGATCCTTGCCACTCGGGAGCACCACGGTAAGTTCGTCCCACAACCACTGGCCGGTTGTGGAAAAATTAAAATAGTGGCCTTCGATGGCAAAGCTGTTGGTGAAGGTGACGCGCCGCCCGGTCGGATGGCCGGAGTCGGTCCAGTTCCCGGTTTCGAGCAGCACTGTGTGGAACGGCCCGATCTCCACCACCTCGCCGGTGACTCCGTTGATCTCCACCCAATCGCCCAAGCGAATTCCGTTCTTTCCCATCAGCACAAACCATCCGATAAACCCAACAATGAAATCCTTGAAAGCTACCGTCAGTCCGGCGGTGGCCAGCCCCAAAAACGTTCCCAACTGCCCCGGCAGCCCGAAAATTACCAGCAGACTGAACAGCAGCGCCAGAAACTGCATCGTAACGCGCGTCACCGTGTGCAGCGACTGAATCTGCCGCCGGTCCATCGAAAGCCGGCTGACCAGCGAATTCATCCACGTGCTGAAGAACAGTGCCACCAGCGCGATTCCCAATATCACCAGGACACCTATCATGGCGCCATGGAAAACCGCCCATTGCCTGTCCGTGAGGAGTTGCAGCCATTGCCCGTACAGAGCGGAAAGCTCCTTGTGTGTTTCCACCCGTTTTCCCAGACCGGCTACGGTTTTCTGGTCGCTGGAAATCTGCTCCGTTTTTTGAAGAAGCGCGGAGGCCTCTTCGGGGGTGCGATTTGTGGCGGGCAGGGGATTTCCCTCGGCGGCATCCTTTCGTTTCTTGGTGTGCTGCGCCAATTCCGGGGACTTTTGTTTCTCAGCCTCAAGAGTCGCATCCAGAGCCTTGCGTTGTTCTGCCAGAGTCGCCGCCGCGGCATCCGAAATGTCTTTCGCATTCTGGATCTGTTGCTTTTCTGAACGCAGCGCGAGCCATCGCCCCACCTGGTGTATCAACCCGAATTGCATGGGTTGTGCAGGGCTCGTGGGAACGGCCGTCTCGCTACTATGAGCGCTGTCTTCGTGTTCCTTCCTCAATGCCTGGATGCGGTCGGCTAGATCGCCGCCGGCGCGGGCAAAATCCACCTTCGCGTCATCGAGTTCATCCTGGTCGAGTTCCATGTCCGCCTGGGCCTGTATCAGCCGCACCGCCACAGCTTCTTGCTTGCTTTCGGGCAGCTTCACTAAATCTTCGGAGAGCTGTTTTGCTTTCTCCTGATCCGCTTTCAGCAGTTTTTCGGCACTTTTCAGGCGGTCCTGGATTTCCTTGGCCTCTGGACTCAGAGGGGGAGGGTGCAACAAGGCCTCGCGGAGCACTGCGTCAAAGGTCAAGTCCACTTCATAGTCCGCGAGCCGAAGCGCTTCCTGCGCCAAGGTTCGTTCGCTTCGAGTTGAGGCGAGCTGCGCCACTTGCTGCGCCATTTTAAGCGGAGTCTGGTCCACCAAACTCTTTTTGGAGCCGGCAGATTTTCTTGCCGCCCTCGCCGCCTTTGCGCTTTCGGACTCTCGCGACATCCAGAACGCATATAGGCTGAGGCCCAGCAACGCAAGAATGACAGTGCCGATAATTTTCTGAGATTTGTTCATCGAGTATCCACGCAGCTGTGATTGAATTCGCTTGCGCTGGGATTTCCCAATTTCGCGGATTCCCCCGGGAAACGCAAGGACTTCCTCGACACATCCGCCACCGATTTCGTTGTCGCGGATCCGAACGGGCTCTAGGCTGGAATCAGCACGATTCCCAGAGGTGTCAAGTGGGCGATCCGCGTCTACCGCGAATGTTGTATGCGTTCCTGATACTGGTGTGCCTCCTGATGATGGCCTACTACTATCCGCAAATGCCACAGCGCATGGCTTCGCACTTTGCGGCGGATGGGCGCGCCAATGGCTGGCAATCCCGCGAAGCTTTTTTTGTACTGATGTTGCTGGTGACCTCAACGTCGGCCATCGTTGGTTTTCTGGCGCCGAGGCAGTTCGCCGTCAGATCCAACGCCCGCATCAACCTTCCGCATCGCGACTACTGGCTCGCTCCCGAACGTCGCGAACAGACAATGCGCTTCATCTCCGCCACGATGGCCTGGTTCGCCTGCGGCATTCTATTTGTGCTGATCTCCGGAACCAAGCTCGCCTTGCAGGCCAACCTGACTCCCAATCACCGCTTCAATTCCGAAGCCATGCTGGTCGTCCTGGGTGGATTTCTCCTCGGCTTGCTAGGCTTGCTAGTCAGGTTAGTCCGCCATTTTCGGAAAGTTCCTGCCGGCGTGTAGCACGGCCTTCCCCAAACCTTCCTTCCCTACAGTTTTCTCCTCCAGCTTTGACACGCCTGTAACATTCCCAACTTCCGCCTGTAATGATGCCCAACTACAGTCGCTCGCGGTCCACTGCTTCACTCGGTCCCCGGTTAATCATCGGAGCTTGCCCGGCGCGCAACGCGATTGTCGCCGCCTGGCCGGATCGTGCCATCCCCGGTATTGAATTTCCTCGGAAATAAGGGAAAGGGAGAAATCATGAAAATGAAGTGGAATCTGAAGTCGGCCGCGGCTTTGCTTGCGGCCAGTTCGCTCGTCAGTCCGGCCTTCGCCAACGAAGGCATGGTTCCGAAGGGAGTACCGCATCTCGATCACGTTTTCCTCATCGTGATGGAGAATCACGGTTACAGCCAGATCGTCGGAAATCCGAACTCGCCGTTCACCAACGACTACCTCCGGCACGTAAATGTCGGCGCAAATTATTTTGCCGTGGCGCATCCGAGCTCCACGAACTATCTGGAAATCGCGGGCGGCTCCAACTTTGGCGTTCTGAACGACAACAGCCCCGCCTGGCATGACACCTGCGCGCCGAATCTCGCAACCGGCGTCACCTCGTTCGACAACAGCACTCCGCCGAACAACCTGCCCATCTGCCCGATTCACGGCACGGGAACGGACGCGGCCACGCCGGCGCTCGATTTCTCCAATGAGACATCCGGGCCGCCAGGTGACGTCAATATCGATGGAACGTTGTCCATCCCTGCAGCAACCAACATTTCCGGGAAAAGCATCGGCGACCAGTTGGCTGATTTCGGAAAGAGCTGGAAGAGCTACCAGGAAAGCCTGCCAGCAACGGGCGCGGACGGCGTCAACAACAGCGACGGGTTTTTCACCGACGCTTCCAACATCCCCTCGGTCATTCCCGGCGAAAAACAGACGCTCATTAATCTCTACGCCGTGAAGCACAATCCTTTCGCTTATTTCCAGAGCGTTCAGGAAGGCATGAATTCCCGTAACAGCCTCAAGAATATGGTCGGATTCCAGGGCCCGCACGGGCTATTTGACGACCTCAACTCGGGCCATGCACCGAATCTTTCCTTCATCGTTCCCAACCAGTGCAACGATCAGCATGGCCGCGGAAACGCGGGGCCAATTTGTGATTTCGACCCGAATGACAATGGCACTCAGGTTGGGCTGAATCCGGCGCTGATTTATCAGGGCGACCTCACCCTGCGCACGCTGGTCAATGCCATCCACAGTTCGCCGGTCTGGCAAGAAGGACACAACGCCATTGTCATCGTATGGGATGAAAACGACTATAGCGTTCTGCCCACCACCAACCAGGTGTTGCTGACGGTTGAAACCAACTACGGAAGGCATGGGGTCAAGAGTGGCCGCTTCTACACCCACTTCTCTCTGCTCAAGTCGCTCGAATCGGGCTTCCGCCTGCCCTGCCTGAATCACGCCTGCGATGCCAACGCGGACGTGATGACCGACCTGTTCGTTTCCGACAACGACCGCGACAATTAGTGCCGCGGGATGATTCCTTTAGTGCCGCGGGATGATTCCTTCCCTTCGGTAGACAAAAAAAGCGCCCCGACTAAATTGGGGCGCTTTTTCCTTTTCAAATCCCGCTTCTCTATCTCGCTTATTTCTATAGGTAATCGCGCGACGGGCCTTCGAGGAACGCCCGCAACTTGCGCGAACGCGACGGATGCCGCAGCTTGCGCAGCGCTTTCGCTTCGATCTGGCGGATGCGTTCGCGGGTGACCGCGAAGGACTGGCCGACTTCTTCGAGCGTGTGCTCGCTGCCGTCGTCCAACCCGAAGCGCATCT
>Ga0210403_10004481_pt1 | contig 12027 bp, 9 predicted proteins | sample IncBWC19MmetaG_FD_150863 | JGI IMG/M metagenome (GOLD analysis project Ga0210403, IMG submission 150863) | Forest soil microbial communities from Barre Woods Harvard Forest LTER site, Petersham, Massachusetts, United States - Inc-BW-C-19-M | ecosystem: Environmental > Terrestrial > Soil >... | reverse complement strand
AAGTTCGTTAATGTAGACCGGTTCCGACTCCAGATGCAGTTGGCCGGCGTCAGCCATGGATAGCGTGAACAGCCCCTCAACCATGCGCGTGAGCTTTTTCAGCTCGTCGTCAAAGATGGCGAGGGTTTTCTGGTATTCCTCCGCCGTGCGCGGCTTGGAGAGCAGAAGCTCCGTTTCACCGTGAAGGATCGCAATCGGGGTGCGCAACTCGTGCGAAGCGTCGGTGACGAACTGGCGCAATTGGCGCACCGCGGAGTCCACCCCACGGAACAAATCGTTAAACGTTTCCGCCAACTGGCCCAACTCGTCATGCGGCGTGGCGATGGGCAGCGGCTCCCAGAATCCCTGGCTTTGCGTAACGCGCCGGGCCATGGACGCGGCGTGCTGCGTCAATTCCGTAATCGGCGCAAGGCTGCGGCCCACATAAATCATGGAGATTCCGGCGGTCAGCAACAGACTGATGGGGAACAAAATCAGAACGATTTGCCCAAACGTATCGAGCAACCGGTTTGTTCCAAATGTGGGGATTGCCACAGCCAGGAAGCGCTTCTGGTTGCCGTGCTCGAAGGGAATAATCGCGACTCGTACGGTCTGCTCTCCCTCGATATCGCCGATCTGAAATGTGGGCTGCGTCGCCACAGGGTCGATGCGTTTCAGGCTGATGGGGGCGGGAAGATTGCGCGAACGCTGCAGAACGTGGCCCTCCGGATCAAGTAGCTCGAAAAACTCTCCGGGAATATCCAGGCGTTCGATGTCGCGGGCCTCCGGCTCCGCGGCAACATCGGCGATCAGCAGCCGACCGGTTTCCTGCAACTGGTGATTCAGTTGTGAGGGGATGGCATGAGCGAGCAACCCCCAAAACGCAAGATAGGAGGCCACCAGCATCACGCTGACAATGCTGCAGAACAGCACCATCATCCTGAAGCGCAGAGTCTTGGTCTTCATGGCTCGACGGCCCCGAGGCGATAGCCGATGCCCCGCACCGTGTGGATCAGCTTTACAGACCGGTTCTGGTCGATCTTCTGGCGCAGCCGATTGACGTAGACTTCAACCAGGTTGGTTTCGCTGTCGAAATGGCGGTCCCAGACGTGTTCCACGATTTCACTGCGTGTCACCAAATCCGGAGCGTGCAGCAGGAAAAGTTCCAACAGCGCAAACTCCTTGGACGTCAGGGGCACCGCCACTTTTCCCCGCGTGGCCCTGCGCCGGTGGCGGTCGAGTTCCAGGTCACCGTAATGGAGCTTTGCATTGCCGCTGTGCAATCCCCGCCGAACGAGCGCGCGCACGCGCGCAAGAAGCTCCGCCAGCACAAACGGTTTGGTGAGGTAATCGTCCGCTCCGGCGTCCAGCCCTTCCACCCGCTGTTCGACTAGTCCACGCGCCGTCAACATAAGGACAGGCGCTTCCATGCCCTGCTGGCGCATTTCGCGGCAGACTTGAATGCCGCTCAGGCCCGGCAACCGCACATCCAGCAGAATCGCGTCGTAGGTTACGTCCGTGGTGAGTTCGAGGGCCTTTTCGCCGCTCTCCGCGATGTCAACGGCATAGGAATTTTCGCGCAGCGCTCGCGCAATGAAACTGGCGACCTTCCGTTCGTCTTCGACCAGCAGGATGCGCATAATCCAACGTTCCTAAAATGGGGGACAGGCGAAAATCATAGCACTAGTCAGAGCGAATGCGCCCGGCCGGGCAGCAGGGATTATTTCGAATCGTCCCGGATCACCTGACCGCCCTTCATCACAAATTTTACCCGTTCCAGTTCGGTAATGTCTTTCAACGGATCGCCGGAGACTGCAATGATGTCGGCAAACTTCCCTTTTTCGATGGAGCCGACGCGGTCCTGCCATCCCATCATGTCTGCCGCAACCGTGGTTGCCGTCTGAATGGCCTGGCTCGGCGACATCCCGTATTTCACCAGGTAGGCAAACTCCGCCGCTTGTGTGCCGTGCGGAAACGGGCCGGCGCCGCTGCCAAAGGAAATCTTCAGGCCGCGCGCAATCGCCAGGCGCCCGCTTTTTTCCCGTAGCGCTTGCAGGCTGTATTTTCCGCCCGTGGACTTGGCATCGCGCGCCGTGTAGTCGCTCAGGGAATAGTGGTATGCGGTCAGCTCCAGATAAATCCCTTTCTTCTTCATCTGGTCCGCCGTTGCTTCATCGAGTTCGATAGCGTGCTCAATCGTGTCCGCGCCAGCTTCGACGCAGTTCCGCAATCCCTCGCCGCCGAACGCATGGCAAGCGGCTTTCTTCCCGTGGCGATGCGCCTCATCCACGATGGCGAACACTTCTTCTTTCGTGAACGTAGGATCGCTGTTCAGCGCCCCATCGGGTTCGAATTCATAATCCGCCGTGGAATGAAATTTGATCCAGTCCGCGCCGTAGTGGATCTGCTCGCGCACCGCTTGCCGCGCAGCCCAGGGCCCATCCACCGTTTGATAATTCCTGGGAAGATTTACCTCCGGCGAACCCAGTATGCCTTCGCCGGTTGCGACCAGTCCCATGGTGGAAACCTGCATGCGCGGGCCTTGAAAATAACCACGGTTGATCACCTTCTTGATGTCAACATCCGCGAATCCGCCGCCGTGACTCATCAGATCGCGCAGCGTGGTGAATCCAGCTCGGAGGTCTTTCTGAGCATTTGCTAGAGCGAGAAGTGTACGGTATTCGCGCGAGTCGTTGATTGGGCTGGCGAACGGCGCCCCGCCTGGCTTGATGCCGTCAAGCCCGAAACCGAAGACGTGGGTATGCCCGTCAATCAGTCCGGGAAGCACCGTAGATTTGCTCAGGTCAATCACCTGGGCATCAGCGGGAATCTGCACAGCCTCCGAGGATCCAACGGCGGTGATCTTGTCGTCTTTGATCAAGACCGTCTGGTTCTCGAGCATCTTCCCGGCCTTGCTATCAAACAAGTGCCCCGCGCGAATCGCGATCACTTTTTCGCTTTGGCCCTGTGCTGGGCAGAGCGTTGCGGTCAGTGCCAGTAGACCAGCCGCAATCCACCGTAAACTCTTCATTCGCTCCTCCGATGATCTCTGTTGACAGATAATGCAAGTCCAGCTCGGCCGACATTCGCTTTGTTTTGTGCCAACCATATCAAGAACGAGTGGGCGCGGGCGATTCGCCCACTCGTCCTCGGCCCGTTCGAGGTCCTTAGTGCACCTCGAAGACCACGATTTCAGCGTTCGTGGTTCGGTGCTGCGGCGCGGCCACAAAATAGCGGTTCAACTGTGGCACCCGGAGCGCGGTTCTTGCGAGTGGGCCGGTCGGAACCTTGCCGAGAAGTTTGTAATTATCCGCCGTGTTCTGCAGGTATACCGACACGTCGACATCGCAAGCAGCGTAAGGCGCTCGCTTGCGGCGTCAAAAGCAATGTCTTCCACGCCTTTCATAATCGGCAGAACAGACAACCTCTTCATCTTTTCTACCGAAGGCAGAGTCGCTCGCAATTTCGATAGCAGGTCGTAACTAGGCCCGCGCTACAACCGGCGTCTAGCACGAAAGAGCATAATATCTATTTGTGCCTATTCGAACTTAAGCCAACATTAATTTCTGTTTAGCCGTCCGGGCGCAACGATTGAAAAACCCCTTTCAAATACTGACTATTCCCTATCCCCAGCGCGAATTTACCCCAGCAAGGACCTGGAGGCCCGTTGACGCATCTGGACGTGTGGCGTAGCATCCGCGTGGTTTTGGTGACTTCAAATTCAGTCAAGGCAATTTCACCTTATTTTCCGGAGCGTAAAGCATGAAGCGCACTCTCTCGATCCTGTCCACCCTGTTGATGTCTCTGCCGTTTATCACGGCGGCGCAGGAGAAAACTCCGTTGAAACTTGTGGCGACCATTCCGCTGCCAGGCCTGAAGGACGGAGACTTTGACCACTTTGCCGTCGACCTGGATGGCCACCGCTTATTCCTGACCGCCGAGGAGAATGACAAGCTCGAGATTCTGGACTCGAAAACGAATCAGGTAGTTCACAGAATGCAGGACATAAAGGCGCCACACGCGATTCTCTTTCGCAAAGATTTGAAGAAGCTGTTCGTGGTTGAGGGAGATGCATCGGCGGTGAAAATCTACGACAGCGACAGCTACAAGCCGCTGGGCGAAGTCAAAGTATCCATCGACGCGGATTCAATCGCCTATGATGCTGCAACCTCGTACATGTACGTGGTCAACGGTGGGAGGGAAGCGCATACGCCCTATTCCTTGATCAGTGTAATTGACACAAATAACGCGAAAAAGCTGCGGGACATCAAGATCTCCTCCGATCACGTCGAAGCGATCGTGCTGGAGAAATCCGGGCCCCGCATGTTTCTCAATATCACGGGCCAAAACGCGGTAGGCGTGATGGATCGCAATAAATCCGAACTCAGCGCGAAGTGGCCTCTGCCCGCGGGTGATAAACTCAACGTCGCGATGGCCTTTGATGAGGCCAACCACCGTTTGTTCGTGGTCACGCGAAATCCCGGAAAGTTGATTGTCCTCAACTCGGACGACGGAAAAGTGATCGCGGACATCCCGGCCGTTGGCATGGTGGACGATGCCTCTTATGACGCAAAGCACAAACGTATTTATCTTGCGGGCGATGGGTTCCTCGACGTTTTTGAGCAAAAGGATGCGGATCACTATGTGCTGCTTGCCAAAATCCCGGGCGCGTTCCGAGCTAAGACGGGGATTCTGGTGCCGGAACTCAACCGTTACTATCTCGCAGTGCCTCATCATGCCGGGAAGGAAGCCGAAGTTCGCGTGTATGACATCCAGCCATAGATCTCACGGCATCCCGGTGAATTATGCGGCGGCGTGACTTCGGTAAGACTTCTCTCGCGGCGCTCGGCGCTTCCGTGCTTGCCAACACCGCGACGCTCGCAAACAATGCTGAACCGGGCGATTTTCCCAAGACGCCCGGCCTCACCAAATATGTTGCCGAGTTTGTAGTTCGCACGAAATACGAAGACATTCCCGGGAACGTAATTGAATTGGGCAAGAAATCTATCCTGGACGGGCTTGGCCTGGCGCTGGCGGGTTCACGCGCGGAGAGCGGCCCGATTTCGCGCAAGTTCGTTGAACAGTCCGGGGTGTGCGCCGGAAAATCCACCATCATCGGCACACCGCAAAAGACTTCCCCTCGATTTGCCGCGCTTGTGAACGGTATCTCCATTCACGCCGACGATTTCGACGATACGCAACTTGCCGCCGCGAAGGACCGCGTGTACGGATTGTTGACGCATCCGACCGTTCCTGTGTTGCCGGCGATCTTCGCGATTGCGGAACAGCGCGTGGTCAGCGGAAAAGAATGGATGGCGGCGTATCACCTGGGCGTAGAAGTGGAGTGCAAAATTGCGGAAGCCATCGCCCCTCGACATTATGAGGATGGTTTTCACACCACCGGAACCTGCGGGCCTTTCGGTTCCGCGGCCGCCTGCTCCCGGATCCTCAATTTCGATCTTGCGAAAACGTTGAAGACCCTTGGCCTCGTTGCCAGCAACTCCGGCGGCCTGCGTGAAAATTTCGGCACCATGACCAAGCCCTACCAGGCGGGGCACGCAGCGGAGAGCGGCTTTGTTTCCGCCGAACTTGTGGCGCTCGGATGGACCGCCGCCGAACAAATCCTGGAAGCAGATCGCGGATTCTTCCACGCCGCCGGAGGATCTTACGATCCAGCCGCAATTATGGGACGTTTGGGAAATCCGTGGACCTTCGCTTCTCCCGGGGTTTCGCTGAAGCCATACCCTTCCGGGTCTCTCACTCATCCTGCGATGACGGAGCTTGCGCGCCTGATTCAGGTGAACAATATCGAAGCGCCGCAGGTGGAGAAAGTCGACGTGGGCGCCAATCACAACATGACCTCGACATTGCTCCATCGCGACCCGAAGACCGGCCTTGAGGCCAAGTTCAGCATGGAATTCTGCATGGCGATCCTGCTGCTCGAACGTAAAGCCGGGCTCGGCCAGTTTTCTGATATGGTCGTGCGGCGTGCCGATGTTCAAGCGATGATGCGCAAGGTCAACTTTTATGTGGACCCCGTAGCGGAAAGCGCGGGCTTCGACAAAATGACCTCTCTCCTGAAAATCACCCTCAAAGACGGCAAAGTAATCACAGGGCGCGCCGCATTCGGCAAGGGCAGCCCCGCGAATCCGATGACCTTTGAGGAGGCTGCGGCAAAATTCCGCGGCTGCGCCGAGTATGCGGATTGGCCGCGGGACAAAACGGAACAAATAAAGGCATTCGTCCGGACGCTGGAAACGGCTGCCGATGTGTCGGCGCTGTCGCCATTGCTGTCCGCGACGCCAAGGTGGTAACGACCGATGGCATTGTTCAACATTGCGGTGATTGCCGGCGACGGAATCGGCAAAGAAGTAGTTCCCCAAGGCATTCGCGTGCTCGAAGCCGCCGGAAAACGCTTCGGATTTGGCTTCAACTGGCGGGCATTCGACTGGAGCTGTGAAACCTACGCGCGCACCGGAAAGATGATGCCCGACGATGGCCTGGAACAACTGCGCCCGTTCGACGCCATCTTTCTCGGTGCTGTGGGCTACCCGAACGTCCCGGACCACGTTTCGCTCTGGGGACTCTTGATTCCGATCCGGCGAACATTCCGGCAGTACGTCAACCTTCGTCCCGTACGGCTTTTTGAAGGAATCGAAACGCCGCTGAAAAATTGGAAGCCCGGGGAAATCGATTTCACAATCGTCCGCGAAAATAACGAGGGCGAATATTCGAATATCGGCGGGCGGATTTATCAAGGCACGGAAGACGAAATGGCCGTGCAGCAGGCCGTATTCACCCGCCGCGGCGTCAATCGAGTGCTGCGATTCGCCTTTGAACTCGCGCGTGGCCGCCGCAAGCATTTGACTTCCGCTACCAAATCCAACGGCATCATTCACACCATGCCTTTTTGGGACGAATGCTTCCGCGAAATGGCGGCAAACTACCCGGACATTCGCACCGATCAATATCACATCGACATTCTTTCCGCGCACTTCGTCCGCCATCCGGATTGGTTCGATGTGGTGGTGGGTTCCAATCTTTTCGGCGACATTCTCTCCGATCTCGGCCCGGCGGTCGTGGGCTCCATTGGGATCGCTCCTTCAGCGAATCTCAATCCGGAAAAAGAATTTCCTTCCATGTTCGAGCCGGTTCACGGCTCTGCGCCCGATATTGCGGGCAAAGGCATCGCCAATCCCATCGGGCAGATCTGGTCTGGCGCAATGATGCTGCGCCATTTCGGCGCCAACGAAGCAGCCGACTCCGTTGAACAAGCAATCGCCGCAATTCTGGCCAATGCAAAAGTGCGCACGCCGGATATTGGCGGCAACTCTTCGACGCAAGAGCTTGGCGAAGCGATCGCCCGGCAGGTCAGCGCTGCCTGAATCGATTTTCGTTGAGCTCAAAGAGTAGGCCGAATTTCCGGGAGTGAGTTTGCCAACTTTCATGAAATCAGATCACAGCGCCCGCAGGCCACGAAAGTTATCCCGCCGCAATCTCCTGGGATTGGCGGGATGGACCATCGGCGCCGCGGCACTCCCTTCCCAGCCGGGCTTTGCGCTGAATTCAGCTGTGCAGGACAAAGCAGCCAAACCCACGGGGCCAGTAATGAACCCGCTCAGCGCCTATATGAGCGCGGCGGCCAACAATCCGCTACCCGACGAAATCACCGAAAAGGCAAAACACCACATCCTGGACACCCTCGCGGCGATGATTTCCGGCTCAACCCTGCTTCCCGGAAAGCGCGCCCTGGAATTTGCCCAGGCACACGCCGGCGAAGATACGTGCACAGTAGTCGCGTCCAAACTGTCGCGCGGCGCGATCGAAGCAGCGATGACCAACGGCATGCTCGCCCACTCCGACGAAACGGACGATTCTCACGCGCCTTCGCAGTCCCACCCCGGTTGTGCCGTGGTTCCAGCTGCGCTGGCCGCCGGCGAACAGTTTCACATCACTGGCACGCACTTCCTTCGCGCCGTAACACTGGGCTACGACATTGGCACCCGCGTCACGATGACGCTCGGCAGCCAGCAATTCGAAGCCGAGAGCCACTGGAGCACGCACAGCATCGCCCCTCTCTTCGGAGCGGCCGCCGCGGCCAGTTGCGCCGCGGGACTCAACGCGCAACGAATGCGATGGATGCTCGGATACACGGCGCATCAATCCTCGGGCCTAGGCTCCTGGAATCAAGACACCGAGCACATCCAGAAAGCGTTTCACTTCGGAGGAATGACGGCGCGCAACGGTGTCACCTCAGCTCTTTTAGTTCAATCCGGCTGGACGGGCGTTGACGATGTTTTTTCCGGCAAAGACAATTTTTTCCAGGCCTACAACCCGAAAGCCGATCCAGCTGGATTACCCGATAAATTGGGCATCCGTTTCGAAGTTGCCCGCACGAACATCAAGAAATGGCCGGTCGGTTCGCCAATCCAGGCGGCGCTCGATGCCCTCGAACTCCTGCGCAAACAGCGGCCGTTTGAGGCCGGGGAAGTGAAACTCGTGGAGGTTCACCTCGCCACAGACGAAGCGGCCATCGTCAACAACCGGAAGATTCCCGACATCTGCCTACAACACATGCTGGCGGTGGCATTGCTCGATAAGACTGTCAGCTTTGCAACCGCTCATGACCTCTCCAAAATGACAGACCCGGGGGTACTGCGGGAACGCGCCAAGATCAATCTCGTCCCAGACGCGGACCTGGAGCGCCTGATGCCTTTGCGTGTTGCCATCCTGGAGCTGACGCTCGCGGACGGCACGCACCTTCGCCAGCGTGTGGACAACGTGCGCGGCACTCCCGAAAATCCAATGACCCGCGACGAGCTCCTGGCCAAGGCCCGCGACCTGATCACGCCCGTCCTAGGCGCGGAGAAATGTTCCGCGCTTCTTCTCAAAATCTTTGAGCTCGAGAATGTTTCCGACATTCGCTCGCTGCGGCCGCTGCTGCAACTTTCATGACGCGGCGCCGCTGCAAGCGACAGGTGAACTCATGAAGATTGTCGACATTCGCGAAACGGTCGTGCCGATTAATTCGGCGATTCGCAATGCCTTCATTGATTTTAGCCAAATGACGGTAAGTGTCCTCGCTCTCATGACCGACGTGATTCGCGACGGCAAACCGGTGGTCGGCTTCGGCTTTAATTCCAACGGACGTTACGCTCCCAGCGGCCTCTTGCGCGATCGCTTTATCCCGCGCCTTCGTGCAGCGAATCCTGAGGCCCTGCTCAACGACGCCTCCGACAACCTGGATCCCGCCCGCATCTGGGACGTCCTCATGCGCAACGAGAAGCCCGGCGGCCACGGCGAGCGCTCGGTGGCCGTGGGAGTGCTCGATATGGCCGTGTGGGACGCGACCGCAAAGATCGCCGGCGTCCCGTTGTTCCGGCTTCTCGCAGATCGGTATCGAGACGGAATCACGGAGAGCAAAGTATTCGTATACGCCGCAGGGGGCTATTACTATCCGGGCAAAGATTTGAACGGGCTTCGCGATGAAATGGCGGGTTATCTCGACCTCGGTTACTCCGTCGTGAAAATGAAAATTGGCGGGGCGCCACTATCGGAGGACCTGGCGCGCATCGAAGCCGTCCTCAAAATTCTGAAAGCTCCCGATCAACTGGCCGTTGATGCCAACGGACGGTTCGACGTACAGACAGCAATCGCCTACGCACGCGTGCTCGCACCGCTTGGGCTGCGTTGGTATGAGGAACCGGGCGATCCGCTTGATTACGAGCTTCTGGCAAGGCTTGCACCGTATTATGGCCCGCCCCTGGCAACGGGCGAGAACCTGTTTTCAGTGCAGGATGCGCGCAATCTGATTCGATACGGTGGGCTCAGAGCGGATCGCGACGTATTGCAGTTCGATTGTGCGCTCAGCTATGGCCTGGTGGAATACCTGCGCATTCTGGAGATGTTGCGCGAAAATGGGTGGTCCGCTAAGCGTTGTATTCCTCATGGCGGCCACCAGATGTCTCTGAACATCGCCGTGGGATTGGGACTTGGCGGAAATGAATCCTACCCGGGAATCTTCCAGCCGTTTGGCGGGTTCGCGGATGGCATTCCTGTGGAAGACAGTTATGTGCGGCTTCCGGAAATCCCTGGCATCGGGTTCGAAGCAAAAAACGAATTGTTTCGAGTCATGAAGGCGATGGTCGAATAGCAAGCGTGAGATTTTGATGAGAGGGGACAGGAATGATTCATTCGCCCGAAAATGAGAAATTCAAAAACAGGTCAGGGGAATTTTCCCGCCGCCGCTTAATCAAGTTGGCTGGTCTGGCCGGTGCCGGCACAGCGCTCACCCCAGGTTTTATAAAGGCAGCCGCGTTTCTTGGCCCAGACCAACCGGCGAATGCGATCAGTCCCATCATGCAGCAACTCAGCAGGTACATGAGCACAGCGGGCACTCGCGCTCTGCCTGAAGAAGTAGTCGAGAAGGCTAAGCAGCACATTTTAGATACTTTTGCCGCCATGATTTCCGGTTCCAGTTTGCCTCCTGGCCGAGCCGCGTCTGAATTCGCCCGCGCATACGGAGGAAAGGAAATCGCGACGGTTGTGGCCTCCAAAATCGTTTGCGGTCCGATCGAGGCTGCGTTCGCGAACGGAGTGCTCGCGCACTCCGACGAAACCGACGACTCGCATGGCCCTTCACGTTCACACCCTGGCGTTTCAACAGTTCCAGCTGGCTTTGCATCCGGTGAACAGTACGAAATCAGCGGAGCGCATTTCGTTCGCGCGGTCACTCTTGGCTACGACATTGGCACGCGCGTTTCCATGAGCCTCGGCGGTCCCGGCTATCAGGCGGCCACGCACCGGAGCACTCACGGCACAGCCGCATGCTTCTGCGCGGGCGCCGCGGCGGGATGCGCAGCGGGATTGAACACGGAGCAGATGCGCCTGCTTCTCGACTACACAGCGCAGCAAACCTCCGGAATCGGCGCCTGGTCGCGCGACGCGGAACACATGGAGAAGGCATTTCTCTTCGCGGGAAAACCAGCGGGCGTCGCGGTTCTGACCGCCTCATTAATCCACTCTGGCTGGAGCGGCGTGGAGGACATCTTTTCCGGCTCGGACAATTTTTACGAAGCTCTCGCCCCACGCGAAAACGGAGCAATCAAAGCCGACCCTTCCCTACTCGTGGACAAACTTGGTGAGCGCTACGAAATCGTCCGCACAAACGTCAAGAAGTGGACCGTGGGCTCGCCGATCCAGGCCCCGCTCGACGCCATGGTCATTTTCTTCAAACAGCGATCGTTTACTGCGGACGACGTTCAGAAAGTGGTGGTCCGCGTCGCCACCGACGAAGCCAACACGGTCAGCAACCGAGACATCCCTGACATCTGCATGGAACACATGGTCGCGGTCATGCTTCTCGATAAAACTGTCACATTTCAGTCCGTCCACGACAAGGCGCGTATGAAGGATCCCGCCGTCCTCCGGGTTCGCTCCAAGGTCGAAGTGGTGCCCGATCCACGCATCGACGCTCGCCGGCCTCGCCGTGAAGCCATCGTGGAACTGACTCTTACCGATGGAACGTTGCTCACCGAATGGGTCCGCGATGTTCGTGGTACTGCTGACAATCCCATGACTCGTATCGAAGTCGTAGACAAGGCTCGCGATCTCATCGCGCCGGTTCTCGGAAACACTGCCTGTTCGAATCTGATCAACAAATTGCTCGCTCTCGAGACTCTGAAGGATGTCCGCGAACTCCGGCCCGATTTGCAAAGGAGTTGACCCAACTAATGATTGTTACGACCGCGCCTGAACCTCAATCGCCTTCCCCTTCGCACAAGCGGCCTTTCTATATGGGCCTGTCATTCCAGGTACTGGTTGGTGTCGCCATCGCCATCATTCTCGGATGCGTCAGTCCCGCTACCGCGGTGTCCATGAAACCTCTGGGTGACGCGTTCATCCGCCTGATCACCATGATCATCACCTTGGTCATCTTCTGTACCTTGGTCACAGGCATCGCCGGCATGGAGGATATGAAGAAAGTGGGCCGGGTCGGCGGCAAAGCGCTTCTTTATTTTGAAATGGTCTCCACACTCGCCCTCCTCT
>Ga0210403_10004480_pt1 | contig 12033 bp, 7 predicted proteins | sample IncBWC19MmetaG_FD_150863 | JGI IMG/M metagenome (GOLD analysis project Ga0210403, IMG submission 150863) | Forest soil microbial communities from Barre Woods Harvard Forest LTER site, Petersham, Massachusetts, United States - Inc-BW-C-19-M | ecosystem: Environmental > Terrestrial > Soil >... | reverse complement strand
ACCATCAGAATTGCTCCGAGCACCACACTGACCGCCAGTCCGACCAACTGGTCGCGCATCCACTCGCCGAAATTCTGATTCAGCAATCCGTATTTATGCTCGCGGAAGTAGCCCTCATAGATGCCGAGCGGAAAGGTCAAGATTGAGAACGCGAGGATGAACTGCACCCAGTACAGCACGGTCTGTAGAGGTCGAAAGCGCCTGATTCGCTCCGCGAGATTCCGCATTTTCGCAGACCAGCGGAAGCGCAGCATGAGCCACAAAACGAAAGCGGCGCAAAGAAAATCCCACAGGAGGAGCCAGTACCCTCCTTCGAAGTAGGCATCCGATCGGGCGCGCTGGTCGGGCGGCATTTTCGCCAGGTAGGCATCGACGGCGGCTTTGACATCGAACTGCGAGGCCGCGCTGGGAGCGGCTTGTGGCGCTGTCGGGACATTCGTCTGGGCCGATGCAATCGCAGCCGACAGAAGAACGATAGAAACGAGACATCTGACTGCTCGAATCATCACAGCCTCCATTGTTCGGGGGAAACGCAGTTGCGCAGTACACCACAGACTATTGGACGTGCCAGTCGCGCGAATATTACATACGGTAAACGATTCTTCCCGCGACAATCGTCGCCACGACCGTTCCTGTCAGCTGGCAGCCGTCGAAAGGTGTGTTGCGGGAGAGTGAGCGCGTGTTTGCAGCTTCGAAGGTCCAGCGTTTCTTCGGGTCAAAGATCGTCACGTCGGCAAAGCTGCCGCGAGCAAGCGAACCTCGGCCATTCAGATCGAACACCCGGGCCGGCCCTGCGGTGAAGAGTTCGACAATCCGCGTCAGAGGGATCTTGTGTGCGCGGTGCAGATGCGTAACCGCCAGGCCCAACGCCGTTTCCAGTCCCGTGATGCCAAAGGACGCACGCTCGAATTCCACTTGTTTTTCATGGAGCGCATGCGGAGCGTGGTCGGTGGCGATGGCGTCCACTGTTCCATCCGCCAGCGCCACGAGAATGGCTTCGCGGTCTGACGCAGAACGCAGCGGCGGATTCATTTTGAAGTTCGTGTCATACTCGCCGACGTTCTCATCGAGCAATGTGAAATGGTGCGGCGTGACTTCACACGTTACACGCGCCTTGGCGCGTTTTCCCCTCCGGACCGCTTTCAGAGCATCCGACGTGGAAAGGTGTGCCACGTGCAACCGCGATTCTCGAATCTGCTGTGCGAGCGTGACATCGCGATCTACAACGGTCGCTTCGGCCGACCCTGGCATGGCTCGCAGTCCCAGACGGAAGCTTGTCGGGCCGGCATGCATCGAGCAATTCTCGGTGACGCGCGTGTCTTCCGCATGCTGCACCACCGGAAGGTTCAATTCCGCGCCGAGCCGCAGCGCCATGCGCATGATGTCATCGTCGAGAATGGGCTTGCCGTCATCGGTCACAGCGACCGCGCCCGCGCGCTGCAGAGCGCTGAAATCAGTGAGGGTTCCGCCCTTGCTTCCGCGCGTCGCCGCCGCGATCGGAAACACGTTCACCACGGCTCCCCGCTCCGGCTGCCGCAGCCAGTTCACCCACTCGGCCGTATCGACCACCGGCTGGGTATTGGGCATCGTGCAAACTGACGTGAATCCACCCGCCGCAGCAGCGGCTGTACCCGTGGCGATCGTCTCCTTGTAGCTCTGGCCGGGCTCGCGCAGGTGGACATGCAGATCGATGAATCCCGGCGCCACGATCAAGCCCCTCGCGTCAAACTTCTCGTCCGCAGTGCCACGAGTCTTGTTGGGCGGCGCGACCTCGGCCACACGCCCATCCCGCAGCAGCACATCCATCGGTGCATTGATCTTCGCCGCAGGATCGATCAGATGCCCGCCCTTGACCAGCAAGCTCTTGAGTTCCGGGCGTGTCATCGAACCTCCACCTTGTCATCCTGAGCGCGTTCTTTGCGCGAAGGACCTGTGCAACTCTGCCCCGGACACAGGCGACGTATGGATCCTTCGCTCGGCACGCCAGAGAGGAATCGGCGTTGATCCGCGTACATCCACGGGATTGAAGTCGCGCTCCTCATCTCAACTTCCCCAGCGCACGCGCCAGAATCGCCATCCGCGTCGGCACGCCATTGTGCACTTCATCGACGATGACCGACTGCGGACCATCCGCCACTTCTGCGGTCAATTCCAGCCCCCGGATAATCGGCCCGGGGTGCATGACGATCGCGTCGCGCTTGGCCAGCTTCAGTCGCGCCGCCGTCATCTGATAGCGCGCAATGTAATCCTGCAAGCGAATCTTCTGTCCGGCCAATCGTTCTTTCTGAACGCGCAGCAGCATGACCACGTCGGTTCCGCGCAATGCATCTTCCATGTGACGCGTCACCCGTAGCCCGGGGACGAGTGTCGTCGCGACGTCGGGCACAAACTCGGGCGGACCACACAGAGTGATCTTCACTCCAAACCGCGTCAGCAGGTGGCAGGCGCTGCGCGCGACACGGCTATGGAAAATGTCTCCGATGATGGTCGCCTGCAAGCCCTTGAATGATTTCTTGTGCTTGAGAATCGTCACGGCATCCAGCAATGCCTGCGAAGGATGCTCATGCATCCCGTCGCCGGCATTGATGATCGGGATATCGAGATGGGTCGCCATCAAATGCGGCGCGCCTGCCGAGGGATGACGCATCACGATGCAGTCCGCGCCCACCGCGCGAAGCGTGTATCCGGTATCGATTACCGACTCGCCTTTCTCGATACTCGATCCCGTCGACTGCACGAGTGTGGTCATCGCGCCCAGCGACTTGGCGGCGAATTCGAACGACGACCGCGTCCGGGTGGACGCTTCGTAAAACAGAAGCACGATTCGTTTGCCCCGCAACAGAGGACGCGCCTTTTGCGGGTTCATCCGGCGCGCCAGCTTCAGCAGGCCCACGATTTCTTTCGTGTCGAGATGTTCGATCCCAAGCAGCGAACCGCGTGCGGGCTTATTCATCGAGACAGATTTATCTACAAGAATGCAAACGGTGCATCATACGCGGCGAGCGCGGACGCCGCAAGAGCCAACGAGACATCATTATCCTCCGCTTTTGTGGGGGCATTGCGGGTTTAGTACTCCACTGACTCCCTGCTGCTGGGCAGCCTCCACTCCTCTCGCCGGGTGCTCTTTGTCGACTAACCATTTACAATCCTTGCGGCAACCGGCCATCGAGAAATTCTCCTGCCTTCCCAAAGTCCGATCTCTGTCGCGGTGGTGGGCGTGGGCGTCTTTGGACGAAATCATGCCCGAGTCTACAAGGAACTGGAACAACAAGGGGAACCAGTGCGACTGCTGGGAGTGGTCGATCCGGACACCGCCCGGGCCGACGCCGTCGCGCGCGAATTCGGATGCAAGGCGTTCGGCTCGGTCATGCAGTTGGTCACCACCCACAGCGAAGTGCAAGCGGCCTCGGTCGCGGCTCCGACGGTGCAACATCTTCCGGTGGCGGCGGAGTTGTTGCGAGCAGGCGTCGACGTGCTCATCGAGAAGCCGCTGGCGGCGGATCTGAGTGAGGTAGAGCAACTGGCGAAAGTCGCAGCGGAACATAAAAGAGTTGTGCAGGTCGGACACCTGGAACGGTTCAACCCGGCAGTGCAGGCAACTCTTCCCATCCTGACGCAACCGATGTTTTTCGAGGTACACCGGCTGAGTGTGTTCACTCCGCGATCGCTCGATGTGGACGTCGTCCTGGATCTGATGATTCACGATCTCGACATCGTCCTTGCTTTTGCCAAGTCTCCGGTGCGGGAAGTGCGGGCCGTAGGACTGCCGGTGTTGTCCGGGAAGGTGGACATCGCCAATGTCCGGCTGGAGTTCGAGTCTGGCTGCATCGCCAACTTCACCGCCAGCCGGGTTTCGACCGAGCGCGTGCGCAAGCTGCGATTCTTCCAACCGCGGCAGTATGTCTCGCTCGATTACGGACGCCAGGAGGTTCTGGTGTTCACGGTGGGTTCCGACGGGTCTTCGGCGGGGACACCATCGGTCAATCCGCAGATTGGTGTCAATAAGATCCCATTAGCGTCGGAAGAGCCGCTGCATGCGGAGTTGAAGTCTTTTCTGCGTGCGGTGCGGCAGAGATCGACCCCGATCGTGTCGCTGGAAGACGGCAAACGTGCACTCGGACTTGCGCTGGAGATTGTGGCAGCGATTCGGGCGCACGGGACAAAGGTGGGATTGGGTGACATGGCGACAGTAAGGCAGTGATTCAGTTTCCCCTCGGCCCACTCGGCTTCGCCATCGGGGGGACAGCCGAGGCGGCTGTCGCCACGTGATTCCCCCTCTTTTACATATGTTTACAGACCTAGGGCATGCGTGAAATCTGGGCAGCAGAATCCCGCGAAAGATGCGAAAATAGAGGTACCTTGGTTGTAGAGCAGCGCGCACCGTTGACAGCACTTCCACAACAGCCGGATGCAACGCCGCGACTGCATTACGTCTCTAACCGACAGGCGGATACAGCTAAGTCCCATTAGCTAAACGAACGCATGCCGATCACGCAAATTCCATTCCAGGACCCGGTCGCCCCGCCCGAGAAGACCCAACCCGAGCAGTTGGGACTCTACGACCAAGAGGACTGGGAAACCGCGTACCGCGAGCTGGATGCCCGCGTGCCGCACCTGCTGATCCAGCTGCAGGATGATTTGCAGCGGTCGCGGCGGCGTGAAGCGGCGTGGATTTCGATCATCGGGCACTTGCTGATATTCATCGTGCTGTGGAACCTCCCATTGATCGAGAAGACAGTCGGGTGGCACCGCACGGTGGTGATCCCTGTGAGTCCGCTACAGGACAAGAATGTCACGTACCTTCCTCTGCCGCCGGACGCACAGAAGCTAACCCGCAAGCCGAACACGAACATTGCATCGGACAAAGACCGAATCGCGATGTCGAAGCACCCGCAGCTGGATCCCAAGGAATTACAGAAGATTCTAGCGACGCCCCCTCCGGGTCGACCGGGCCCAAGCGGCCCATCTGCTGCACAGCCATCTCCAGCGCCGCAGGCGATGGCACAGAATTCGCCATCGATTCAACAGCAGCAACAGGCGACGCAGCGTCCGCAATTTGAGAGCAACCAGACGGCACAGTTGCAGACGCCTCCCCAGCCGAAGAATTCATTCAGCAAATTCTCGGGCGGGATGACCGCCGGTTCGGCAATTCAACAGGCGGCACAAGCGGCGGCCGCGAATCGTGGCGGGGGTGGAGGTGGCCAGGAAGGCGACTTCGGACTCAACACCGGTGCGCATGGGCGGCAGTATGGCGCTTTCGACATTCTCAGTGACACCCAGGGAGTTGACTTCGGTCCCTACTTGGAGCGCATCCTGCAAAACGTGCGGGAGAATTGGTATCACCTGATTCCAGAATCTGCCGAGATGAAGAAGGGAAAGCTGGCGATCGAGTTTGCAATCACCAAAGATGGAAACGTTGCCGATATGAAACTCGTCGCTTCTTCCGGTGACGTTGCGCTCGACCGGCCGGCGTGGGGCAGCATCACGGCATCGAATCCGTTTCCGCCACTCCCCAGCCAGTTCAACGGCCCTTATCTTTCGTTGCGGTTTCGCTTCTATTACAACCCTGATAAAGCAGACCTTCAGTAGAGCCCGAGAGCAGACCCTTCCCTTCCCGGCAGCATCTTTTGTTCACCTCATAAATCTAACTAGTGGATGGGAAACGAACGCGTGAAGAAGATGCCTGTATTGTTCGTCGGCCATGGATCGCCGATGAACGCAATCGAGCACAACGCCTTTACCGAGTCGCTGGGCGCTCTGGGGGCGCGCCTGCCGCGGCCGAAGGCCGTGTGTGTGGTATCGGCGCACTGGGTGACGCCGGGCACGCAGGTGCTGAAGTCGGCGCATCCGCGGACTATTCATGATTTCTACGGGTTTCCGAAGCCTCTGTACGACGTGCAGTATCCAGCGCCGGGAGCGCCAGAAGAGGCAGAGAAAGTCGCCAGCGATCCGGAGATCGCGAAAGATGAGACCTGGGGACTCGATCACGGGGCTTGGAGTGTGTTGCGCCACATGTATCCGAAAGCCGATGTGCCCGCGTTTCAATTGAGTCTGGACGAACGGCGCGGATTCAAAGACCACCTGGAACTGGGACGGGAGATCCGCAAACTTCGCGAGCGCGGCGTGCTGATTCTGGGCAGCGGGAACATCGTGCATAACTTGCGCCGGATCGACTGGGACAATCCGCACTCGGCGTACGACTGGGCTCGTGAGTTCGATGCCAAGGTTAAGGCTGCGGTCGACTTGCATGATGCTGGCTCGCTTGCCGAGCCACAGAAGTGGGGCGAGGCACTGCTGGCGACGGCACATCCTACCGTCGAGCACTATCTGCCGTTGCTCTATTGCATGGGTAGCACGGATGAGCAGGACGCAGTGTCGTATCCGTATGAGGGATTTGATTTCGGCAGCATCTCGATGCGGGCCATCCTGTTCGGCTCTCCACGGAACATGCAGAAATGAAGTAGCGGCTCTACCCGCCACTGAGTGTACCTGCTACATTTTGAGCCGGTGCTCCCTTCCGAAGAATACGCTCAGCGGAAAAATGCCCGCGAATTGAGGGTTGCGCGACTTGAGAAGGTCCACATCCAGCTGGGGAATGCCCGGCTGTTCCTGGCCGTGCTGGCAGCGGGCCTGGCGTGGGCTTCTTTTCGATCGCACCTCGTTTCGCCCTGGTGGTTGGCCGGGCCCGTGGTCGCATTCGCGGCCATCGCTTTCTGGCATTCGAGGATTCTTCGCGCGCGCGAGCTGGCTCAGCGCGCGGTTGCGTTCTACGAACGAGGCTTAGCGCGAATTGAGGATCGTTGGGCAGGAAGCGGGGAAACTGGAGAACGGTTCAACGACCCGCATCATGTCTATGCCGCTGATCTGGACTTATTTGGCAATGCCGGTTTGTTCCAGCTTCTGTCCTCCGCTCGCACTCGCATGGGAGAAGGAACCCTCGCACAATGGCTGCTTTCGCCGTCCACTCTAGATTCGTTGCGGGAACGCCAAGCCGCGATCAAGGAGCTGCGCACCGAACTTGATCTCCGCGAAGATCTCGCGGTCGCTGGCCAGGATGCCGGCGTAGGGGTTCAGCCCGACGCCTTGCAGAAGTGGGCGGAGTGGCCCAATCAGATGACGTTTTTGTGGCTCGCTTGGTCGGCGCCCTTGCTTGCCGCAGTTGCCATATTGTCCACAATCGTGTGGGCTGTCTGGAACGTCGTAACGCCTCTGGTGGCGGTGGTTGTCGTGGAAGCGCTGCTGACGTACGTAGTCCGGAAACGGCTGGATGCTGTGTCGCATGGGACCGAGAGTGCGTTTCACGATCTGGACCTTCTTTCGGGTGTGCTGGAGCGGATCGAGGCTCACACCTTCCGCGAGCCCTGCCTAGCGGCGAGGCAGCGCATTCTTCTGTCCAGCGGTGTGACGGCCTCTCAAGCGATTGCACGGCTGAGAACCCTCGTGGACCTGATCAATTCCCGCCACAACATCTTTGTGCGCATCATCGACGCTCCGCTGATGTACTCCGTGCAAGTCGCGTTCGCCGCAGAACGTTGGCGCCGCGCCCATGGCAGTGCCGTCGAAAGATGGGTCGCCATCGTCGGGGAGATGGAGGCGCTGCTCTCTTTAGCCGCCTACAGCTACGAACATCCGGACGATCCCTTTCCGGAATTCGTCGACGGCGCGGCTGTGTTTGAGGGCGAAGAGCTTGGCCACCCACTTGTTCCCGCCGGAGTTTGCGTTCGCAACAGCATACAAATCAGCGGGCGGACGCGAGTTCTGCTGGTGAGTGGGTCGAATATGTCAGGGAAAAGCACGCTGTTGCGCGCTGTGGGTATTAATGCGGTCCTTGCCATGGCGGGGGGTCCCGTGCGCGCAAAAGGATTGCGCCTGACACCATTACGCGTCGGGGCAAGCATTCGCATCAACGATTCCTTGCAGGAGGGCAACTCCCGTTTCTATGCTGAGATCACGCGCCTGCGCCAGCTTTTCGACCTTTCCGGCGGCCGTCCTTCATTACTGTTCCTGCTCGATGAACTGTTGCAAGGGACAAACTCAAATGACCGCCGCATTGGGGGTGAGGGAATCGTTCGCGCTCTGCTGAGCCGCGGATCGATTGGTCTGGTAAGCACGCACGACCTGGCATTGACGAACATCGGCGAAGCGCTGGACGGCCAATTGCAGAATGTCCACTTTCAGGACGAGCTGGCGAACGGCAAAATGACCTTCGACTACACCCTGCGAGAAGGGGTAGTGACCAAAAGCAACGGGCTCGAATTGATGCGATCGATCGGACTCGACGTGTAGTCGCGACAACACAGTGATTCTCATTCACCATTGCCGGCCCGCTCTTTCAGTGGAAGGCTGGCCCCAATTGCCGCATGTTGAAGACGACTCTCCATTGCACAGCATCTGATTCAACTCATCCCTACTGTCCTTTGGTACTGGCTGCAGGAGTTTCCGCGGGAGCCCCCTGGAAATCAGGATCGCCCAACTGCCATAGCAAAAACGAATATTGATCGGTGAGCAAGTTTGTGTGCTGGGTTCGAGTGGCGCCGATTCCACCATGGCCTGCGTCGTAGTCGACTCGCAGAAGGATCGGCCTGCCGCTGGAACTCGCAGCCTGCAAACGCGCGGTCATCTTATTCATCTGCCAGGGATCGACGCGCGGATCATTGATCCCGGTGGTCAGCAATACGGCGGGATAGGCGGTCTGATCTTTAATGCGGTGGTAGCCACTGATGCTGAGCAGATGATGAAAATCCTGCTCATCCTTGACCGTACCGAATTCGGGGATATTCGCCGGCCCATTGACCTGTAATTCGGCGCGAAGATCGTCGGACATGCCGACGTTGTCGAGCGCTGCGGCAAAGAGGCCCGGGCGCTCCGTGATGGCGCCGCCGATGGTGATTCCGCCGGCACTGGTGCCTTCACCAGCCAGGTGCTGCGGAGAGGTGTACTTGTGCTCAATCAGATATTGAGCGCAGGCGATGAAGTCCGTGATGGTGTTGAGCTTCGTGGCCTTGCGGCCGCCGTTATGCCAATCCTCGCCATACTCGCCTCCACCACGGATGTGGGCGACCGCAACCACACCTCCGCGCTCCAGCCACGCAAGAGACGCCGGATCGAATCCCGGGTCGTAAGTAATTCCGTAGGAGCCGTATCCATGCAGAAGCGTTGGGTGAGAGCCGTCGAGCTTAAGTCCGCGTTTGTGAACGATGGAGAGCGGCACCAGGGTTCCATCCGCCGCTTTGGCTTTGACCTCTTCCGATTCGATCCCGGAAAAGTCTACGGGTGAGGGCGGAACAATCTTTGTGTCGGCAACCTGGGTTGTCTTGGGATCGTAATGCAGGTACACGGGTGATTTGGTCCAGGAAGCAGCACGCACGTACACCCCCGGCTCGGCCGCGTTGACGAATAGTTCCTCAATAGCGCCGTCGAAAGGCAACGGAACTGGCTTGGCGGCTCCGCCTTCGAACGGAATGCGGAAGAGGCGGCCGATGCCACCATCGAGCTTCTGCACGTAGACCGCATCGGCGGCAACGCCGACGCCCACTACGACCGCTTCGGATGGGGCCATCACGACCTCAGCCGTTTGAAAGTTTCCATCCGCAAGATTCAGGCGGACAACCTTGAACCGCGGTGCATCGTGGTGGGTCACGAGGTAGAGATGATCGCCGTGAATATCGAAACCAGTGGAGTCATCAGGGACGTCGGCGATCTTGCGCCACGGGGCGGCGGCGTCGTGAATGTCTACAACTTTGGCGGCATAGATTGTGAGCTCGTTCTGCACGCCATGGGCATCGACCGCGAGGGCATACTTCGATCCGACGGGCAGGGCGATAAATGGGAAGTCACTCTCGCCCATCGAAATCGAAGAAGAGAGGCCGTTGCCGAAAACGGGAGCATCCTTGTCGGGGTCATCACCCAGCTGATGGAGATAGGCGCGACTGTTCAGGTAGTAAGAAGGGCGAGGCTCGTCCGGGCCTAGCTTACGCAGGCGATTGTAGAAGAAGGAGCGGTTGTCGGGCAGCCAGGCGATGGCGCCGAACTGGGCGCGATCGATGTGCTCGCCAAGTTCCTTGCCCGTGGCGGCGTCAAGTACGTGCAGGACGGCGTTCTCGGATCCGCCGGGCGCGATTCCGACGGCAACGAGCTTTCCGTCGGGGGATGGCGTGTAGTAATCGATCGAGTAGTGCACGCCGTTGGCGGTGAGCGTTTCTGGATCGAGCAGGAGGCGCTCTGTCGCGTTGGATCCGTCCCGCGTGTAGAGTCTCTGGTTGTCCTGGCCGGGCGCACGCTTCAGGTAGAACCAGCGGCCACTATAGGACTGGAAAGAACTCACTCGAACCCCAGTGTCGTCGAGTTGCGCGATGCGGGCGCGCAGCTTCTCGCGTCCAGGAACGCGGTCGAGGACGGCGCGCGTGTAATCGTTTTGCGCTTTCATCCAGGCGGAGACTTCGGGACTCTTCAGATCCTCCAGCCAGCGATAGGAGTCAACGATCCTCGTTCCGAAGTATTCGTCGGTGACCTCATGCGTGGGTGTGGCTGGAGGCTTGGGCGCCGTTGAGGAGACAAAGTTTTGTCCCGACAGAGTGGCGTTCAAAACAAGTGAGAGTACAAAAAGAGTGATGGAGCGGGCAGGCATACGACAGACCTCCCTTTTGCCGCGAATGGCGGCAGCGATTTTATACCTTGTTTACGCGCCGCTGAACGGCGCGACCCTGGGTCTACGGCCCGAATCGCAGACGGAACGCGATCGCGGTCTTGGTAAGTCCACTTCTGCGGCCGGTGCTCTCAATCGCACCGCTACCACACTCGGCAACGATTCTCGTTCACCATCGGCTGACCCGCCTTGCAATGAAACGCCTCCTGGAATTGCGGCATGTTGGAGACGACTCCGTTGGTGCGGTACTTCTCTGGCGAGTGCGGATCGATGGTCGCACGCATGCGTTTGCTTTCGTCGCGGACGTGGCCGCACCAGCTCTGTCCGTAACCGACGAAGAAGCGCTGGTCCGGTGTCAGACCATCGATCGGATCCAGCTTCTGGCCCTTTGTGTCGTCCTTCCACGCCATGTAAGCCAGCAGCAGTCCGCCGAGATCGGCGACGTCCTCGCCGAGCGTCAGCTTGCCATTGATCTTGATGTCGTCGATGATCACGTACTTCGAATACTGGTCGGAAATGCAACTGGCCCGCTTCTCGAATTCCTTTCCGTCCGCTTCCGTCCACCAGTCGCGCAGGTTGCCCTGGGCATCGAACTGGCGGCCCTCGTCGTCGAATCCGTGAGTGAGTTCGTGACCCACAGTGCCGCCGGTATCGCCGTAGTTGGGCGCGGCGTCGGAGTTGGGATCGAATGCCGGAGGTTGCAGCACGCCGGCCGGGAAGTTGATGTCGTTCATCTGCGGGTTGTAATAGGCGTTGACCGTAGGCGGAGTCATGTCCCATTCGCCCTTGTCGACGGGCTTGCCGATCTTTCCCAGTTGCCGGTCGAATTCAAACTGGCGTGCGCGTTCGACGTTGCCGAGGTTGTCTCCGCGGACGATCTCGAGTTTCGAGTAATCGCGCCATTTATCGGGATAGCCGATCTTGTTGGCCATGGCGTTCAGCTTGGCGAGCGCCTGCTGCTTTGTGGCTGGAGACATCCAACTCAGGCTGTGGATATCCTGCTCCATGGCGCTCCGTATCTCTTTGACGACGGCGAGCGCCTGTTCTTTCGCCTTGGGAGTGAAATACTTTTCCACATAGGCCTGCCCCAGGGCCTCGCCGAGATAATCGTCGATGTCCTCGGTACAGCGCTTCCAGCGCGGCTTTGGCTGCTCATTGCCCTGGAGAGTCTTGCCGAAAAACGCGAAATTCTCGTTGAAGATCACGGACGAAAGATGCCGCGCATTGGCATGCACCAGATGCCAGCGGAGATAGATCTTCCAGTCGTCCAGGTTGTCTTTTGCGATCTCATCGTTCAGGGTCTTGAAGAAATCCGGGACAGCCACATTCAACGACGAGATCGAGGGCAGGCCGACTTTGGTGAAGTAAACCTGCCACTGGAATTCCGG
>Ga0210403_10004479_pt1 | contig 12034 bp, 10 predicted proteins | sample IncBWC19MmetaG_FD_150863 | JGI IMG/M metagenome (GOLD analysis project Ga0210403, IMG submission 150863) | Forest soil microbial communities from Barre Woods Harvard Forest LTER site, Petersham, Massachusetts, United States - Inc-BW-C-19-M | ecosystem: Environmental > Terrestrial > Soil >... | reverse complement strand
ATGCGGATGCAAACTGCGAGTTCCGGCAGAAAGACTGCACCATTGCGGCGATTTCCGCCGACGAAACACCGAATTAGGATTTCCCCGAATCGCCCGGCATGCCGAAAACTTCCACACTTTTCTCCAGCGCAACACACGGCATTCTTTCCGACTGTGATGAAGCTACGGACCTTAAGGGTGTCGAACCAGCCGCTTTAAAGACCTAGCTGGCAGAACATCTATATGACACTCTTTTCACTAGCTTCCCGCGATTGAGGAGTCTGAGAATGAGTCACGAAGTTCATCAACCGTCCACTTCCTCTGGTGCTTGCTGATGCCGCGTCATCTCTCGATTCCGTGTTTAGTTATGTTACGAGACTTCGCCCCTCCGCCACCCGCTTGAGCGCGAAATGACGAGGTCGGCACATAAATACAAGAGCAACATAATATGGTCGCGTTAGACTCGCTGACCTCATACCGACAGTGGCCGAGGCGTTCCTGAAAGACCAAACCACCATCGGCCATGCTTTGCTGATCGCCAAGCTCCTGGCTTCGCGACGGCAAGAGGCTTTCTCGGCTGCGTTTCGGGGCTTGTCCCGAAATCGATCCTCAGGTTTCTTTGTCCGCCTCGTCGGTGATTCCGATCTTTGACAGGCGGTAACGCAACGCATTGCGCGACAGTCCCAGCAGTCGAGCGGCCTGACTCTTGTTGCCATTGGCGCGGCGCAGGGCTTCCTGCACCATCTCGTCTTCCCACTGCTCGAGGGTCATGCCGTCGGGAAGAAATCCGCCGGAGCCATTCACGGCTTTTGCCGGGCGCACATCCAGGTGGATGTCGGATGGGCCGAGCACGCTGCCTTTGGCCAGCGCGCAGGCACGCTCGACAATGTTCTGCAGCTCGCGAACATTTCCCGGCCAGTGATAGCTCACGAGAATTTGCATCGCCTCGGGAGTAATGCCTTCGACGGGCTTGCCGGATTCTCCGGTGAAACGTGAGACGAACAGGTTCACCAGATCGGGGATATCCTGCTTACGTTCGCGCAACGGCGCAATGTCGATCGGGACGACATTGAGGCGATAGTAGAGATCTTCGCGAAATGTGCCTTGCTCGAGCGCCTGGCGCAGATCCTTGTTGGTGGCGGCAAGGAGGCGCACGTCGACCTTCACGGTACGCGTTCCGCCCAGGCGTTCGAACTCGCGCTCCTGCAGTACCCGCAATAATTTGACTTGCGTGAGCGGCGGCACGTCGCCGATCTCGTCGAGGAAGATCGTGCCTTTATCCGCCAGTTCGAACTTGCCGGGCTTACTGGCCACGGCCCCGGTGAAGGCTCCTTTTTCAAAGCCGAACAATTCGCTTTCCAGAAGATTTTCAGGAATGGCAGTGCTGTTGATCTTCAGGAAGGGGCCGGAGGCGCGACGCGATTTTTCGTGAATGGCGCGCGCGATCAAGTCTTTGCCCACACCACTTTCGCCGCCCAGAAGCACAGTGGAATTCGTCCGGGCGACCCGCTCCACCGTGGCCAGCACTTCCTGCATTTTCGGGCTGCGGGCAACTATGTTGGGATGCGAAAAGCGCTTGCCCAAGGCCTCGCGCAGCGAGCGGTTCTCTTCCCGCAGATTGCGCACATCGAGTTCTTTGTGGATAACCATCCGCATCTCGGTCAGCGAAAACGGTTTCAAAACGTAGTCGCTGGCCCCGGCCTTCATGGCCTCGACGGCGGTTTCGACACTGCCGAAAGCGGTCATCACCACGACCGGCAGAATTGCGTTCTGACGCTTAATCGTCTGCAGAGATTCCAGACCGTTCATGCCGGGAAGTTTCAGGTCGGTCAAGATGAGATCGACGGGATGTTCGCGCAGCAGTTTGAGTCCGGTTTCGGCATCTCCGGCCGAAACCGTGGCGAATCCGTCGTCGCCAAGATTGAGCTCGAGCAAGCGGCGCATCTTGGCCTCATCCTCGACAATCAGAATGATCGGCATCGATCGGTCTTCCTCGCTTCGCTGAATCTGCGGGGTCTCATGAGATCACCAGGTGAGCCGTTTCTCCGACGACGGCGTGCGCGCTGGCGGCGGGGAAAAAAATCACGAACTGTGCGCCCTGACTTGGTTCACGCTTCCCTGGCTCACTTGAGCCAGTCGCGACTTCACCGGCGGAATCTTCTGGAGCTTCGATGCGGATCGTACCGTGATGTCCATCAATAATTTTCGAGACGATGGACAGTCCCAGACCGACGCCGCTTTTCTTGGTGGTCACGAAGGGATTAAAGATTTGTTCCCGCAACTCGAGAGGAATCCCCGGCCCGGTGTCTGCAATGCGCACTTCGACCCCGTCGAGCCTGCCGCCGTTACGGCTCTCCGCACTCGATTTGCGGACATGGACGAAAAGCTTGCCTCCGCCCGCACCCATGGCATCGTAGGCATTCTGCACAATATTAACCAATGCCTGCTCGCACAGGCTCTCATCGAGCGGCACCAGCGGCAGCTCCGGCTCATACTCTTTCTCCACCCGAACCTCTGCTCCCTTCCAAAACTGCGCCACATCATGCACGGCACGATCCAGAACCGTGGTGATATCTTGCGCCGTCAGATCAGCGTGCAGCGGACGGGCGAAATCCAGGAAGCGCGTGACCAGGGCGCCAAGCCGGTTGGTTTCGGTCGAAATATATCCCGCCAGTTCGGTGGCCAGCGGATTGGAGTCTCCCAGCTTCTGGGTCAACATTTCCGCCGAGCCTTTGATTACTCCCAGGGGATTGCGGATCTCGTGGGCCAGTCCCGCGGAAAGCTGACCGAGGGCAGCCAACCGTTCCGAGCGCCGCGCCTCGGCCTGCGCCTGCTCCAGGCGGCGGTTGGTCTCGGCCAGAGTCGCGGCCAGTTCCTGATAGCGCTGGGTCTGACGCCGGCTCTCGATGACGAAACGGTTGACCACCATGGCCGCGAGGAAAAAAAAGACGATGCGGATCGCCAGCCGTCCGTAATCCTCGGGGAAGATTTCGTACTCCTGTAACGCGGGATAGAGATAGGAACAGTAGGCGGCCGATGCCAGCGCCGTCCACAGCAAGGTGGCCCAGGGGCCGAAAAATTCCGCCGCCGTGACCGCCGGCAAGTAGTAAATGGGATAGTAATAACTGTTGATCGGGGGTTCTCCCGTGTGATCCAGCAGGAGCGTGGCCAGGGCGATCTGCAACAGGACCAGATAAATCGGGGCGCGGCGAGGCACGCGGGCAATCAACCAAGCCTCGCTCAATTGCAGTACGCCGAAGGCAAGCAAGATGAACTGCTTGTGGATCTCCCGCACCGGCGGCAGGACAGCGAGTAAGGCTAGCAACACCAGCCACAGGACATCCATCCAGTTAATGGTGGGACGCTTGGCTTCGATCATTTTTCTTCTGTCATTTTGCTTCCGTCATTTTTCTTCGACTACCCGGCTGCGTAGCGAAACCGCGCGCCCAAAAACCGATTCGCTAAACGACTGCGCCGGGAGCGGTTCCGATTCTCCCGGCGTCTGCCCTTTATTGGTTATCTGGTCCCAGAAACGCATCTGCTCGGAACCTATCACATCGCACCCAGCCGGTGGACGTCAACGGCCTTTCTTGGACGGGCTCTGCGATTTCGGCTCCGCAGCCCGCGGCGCGGGCGGGGCCGGCCTTGACGGCGGCGGAGCAGCCGGACGCTGTTCATGCCATTGATTGAATTTCTGCTCCCGCTGCTGCTCCTGTTGCGGGCTGCGCTGCTCTACCGGCGGAGCGGGCCGGACCAACGTATGCGACCCTTCTGCAGCCGGCCGGTTGGCAGGCTGCGCATTGGCACTGTCCGGCCGCTGCCCGTTCTCCGGCTCCGGAGTTCCCTGCTGCTCGTAAGTCCGGGGTTGCGTCTGCCGGAGTTGTCTTACCTGATGATTACCACTGCTGGGCTGAGTGAACGGCCGGAAGCCATCTTTGCTTGGCGTTGTCGTCGGCGTCAGAGGTCCGCCTGCATTTGTCGGAGCGGGCTGCGCGGCCCCGACGGGACGAACCAGGGCTCGCTGATTCAAATGTCCACCCGCCTGCGCCTGCCGCTGTTCGATGGACGGCAAAGGCGGGGGAGGCGTCCTGACCGCCACTACCTGACGGCTCATAACCGCTGCCGGCGGCCTGACGGATGAGGGCCGTCCGGCGCCCGTCACGCTAGCCCGGATTGGTTCGGCGGTCACCACCCGAGTGACGGGCGCCGCGGCCAATTCCCGGGAATCAACTTTCATCAGGTTCTGGGCAACCGGGCGCGCATTCACAAACGCGTCGTGCGAGACGACCGTGACGCCGTTCGCGACGTGCTGATTCACATAGGTGATGTGGTTGACGGTGGTTCCCCGGTTCACGAACTCCGTGTCGTAAACGTTCGTGATCCTGGTGACGGTCACCGAGGTATTGGTGACGTTCACATTATTCACGTAGGCGCGGCTCACGCGATATCCGGGGAGATAAACTTCTCCCGGAGCAAGCGGGAACCATCCCAAGCCAAGGCCGGCGGAGAAGCGGAAACCGGGACCGCCGCCGACGAATGCGACCAGGGCTGGAGCCCAGATCGGCCGCACTACGACCGGCCCCGGCATCCAGAACCAGCCATGGTTGACAAACGCCCAGCGCCCGTAGTGGAAGGGGGCGAATCCCCAGGGTTCGTCTTCCACCCAGGTCCAGCCCCAGCGGCCAACATAAATCCAATGACCGAAACGATATGGAGCCCATCCGAGGACAACCGCGCGAGGGCGCCAGCAGGGACCGTAGCCCGCCACGTAGCTCCAGTCGCCGTATTCGTCCAGATCTTCATACCCGGTCATTTCCCGGGAAACATAATTCGCCGAGTCGGCGCGATCTTCGCTGTCGTCGCGTTCGAACGCCCAGCGATCCAAATCATCGCGGTCGGGAAGTTGCGCCACCTGGTAGTCCAGGTGATCGCCGCCGCTGAAGGTTGCAGATTGATTTGCAACCACCGTATAGGTATCTCCGCCGCCCGTGACCCGGCCCCGGCCGTGCCAGACAGTGGTGATCGTCTGACTTCCATCCTCGCTCACGTCGACGCGATATTCGCCGGGTTGCAACAGGCTGAAAGCGATGTTCGGCGTATCGATCTCGTAGTTGTCATCGTCATCGACGTGACGCACTCGCAGAATGAGCGAACCCTGTGCCAGGCGAATTTGCGTGGTGTGGTCGTCGAGCGCCAGGAAAGTGATTCCGGTCTTCGGTCCCAAGCGGATTGCCGCCGAACCGACATGCACTTCGGCGCGGGAATCTTCGTCGGCCCAAAGGTCATCGCCGGTAACCATGGGGCGGTTGGGCACCCCGGCGACCCAGTCGTCTTCGCTGGCCGGACGAAATGAGATCGAGCCTTCCGAAAAGCTCAGGCGGGCTACGCGGCCGGGCGGATCCTGGGATTGGTCCTGATCCGGACTGGGGTTCGGAGTCTGATTAGGGTCTTGATTCAGACTCTGATCTTGGCCGTCGTCCTGCGCTCTGGCTGTCAGCGAAACCTGCTGGAGAAGTGCACAGCTGGCCAGCAATAAAATCCAAGTCCACCACTTGCGTGTCTTCATAGGTTTCGCCCTGAATGTGTTCGCCCCGACAGAGTCAAAGTCGGGATGTCGTTGATCTTACCGACATCCCTGTAAACACAACAGGCTCGGTTAAGTTTCCCTGAGTGCGGAAGTGCTTGCCTCGGGCAGACTTGCCGTAGAGACGCTGCTTCGAACCTCTCTCTCGCCATGGTTCGAAATGCCGTTGGCAGAGACCTAGCAAGCTAGGTCTCTACCCGCTCCGCGGTTAGTTTTTCAGTTTAGGACGCTGGCAGGCATCCACGATCTTTGTAGGATCAATGGCATCTTTGTCCACCTGCTCTTCCATGATCTTTCCATCTTTGCCGATCAGGAAGTCTACGCGCCGGGCTGCGTGATATTCGTCTTTGTAGATGCCATACTCGTGGGTTACTTTTCCGCCCCAATCGCTGAGCAGGGGGAACGTCACACCAATTTGGTCGGCGAAGGCTTTGTTGGCGAAGGCACTATCCATGCTCACACCCAGGACCTGGGTGTCGGTTGCTTCCAGCGTTTTCAAGTTCTGCTGGAAGTTTTTCATTTGCTGGGTTCAACCACCGGTAAAGGCAAAGACGTAGAACGCCAGCACCACATTTTTCTTGCCGCGATAGTCGCTCAACTTCATGTCTTGCAGCTTACCGTCATTGAAGTATTTCAGCGTGAAATCCGGCGCCATTTCACCCACCTTGGGCATGCTGGAATCGTCTTTGGTTTGTGCGATCGCTGGCGCTACAGTCATCGCTAACAGCAGACTTGCCAACAGAAGTGCTAGCCTCGTTCTTTGCATTCTTGAACCCTCCAACGGTAGTAACTGCCCGGCATACCCCGCCGTGGCTGTATGGTACACCGAGAAGTACCTAACAATGTCATGCGACACATTGCCCAAAGCACCGGCAAAACAGTACAGTTCTGTTCGGAGCCGATTGCCCACAACTAAGCAGGGCCTCCGCCCCGATAGACGCGATGAGCATTGCCACTCTGAACGACATTTTCTTCGCCGCGGTCGAACACAACCTCGATCGCATGATGCTGTACCGCGAGTCCGGGAAGTGGTTGCCGGTGACCTCTCGCGAATTTGGCCAGAGCGTCGCCAGAACGTCGCGTGCGCTGCAGGCCTGGGGAATTGGAGCGGGGGATCGGGTTGCCATCCTCAGCGAAAATCGGCCCGAGTGGCCCATCGCCGACATGGCCTGCTTGTTACTCGGCGCAGTCACAGTCCCGCTCTATACCACGCTCACCGCGGAGCAGACTGCATTCGCACTGAATGACTCCGGCTGCCGGGCCATTTTTCTGTCGTCCGCTGAGCAACTGCACAAGATCCTGTCGGTCCTGCCGCAGACGCTGATTACCACAATTGCGGTCATGGACCCCGTGAACTTCCATGGGGATCTGGCTCCGTTCGCGGGCACCTGCGTAGCGATGAATCAAATAACGGCACAAGGGCCGCAGGACTTGGACTCCGAGATCGAAAGCCGGGCGCGCCGGGTGGTCCCCGAGGATCTGGCCACCATCGTCTACACCTCGGGCACGACCGGCACTTCCAAAGGGGCGAGGCTGACCCACGGCAACATCGCGTCCAACATCGACTATTCGCTGCGCGAGTTCGACATGCGCCCCGGCCTGACCAGCATTTCGTTTTTACCACTCTGCCACATCACGGCGCGTCACCTGGATTTCGCCATGCTGTATCACGGAGTGACGCTGGCCTATTGCCCCTTTCTGGATCAGCTGGCCGCGAGCTTGTTAGAGGTAAAGCCCTCCCTGTTTGTTGCTGTGCCCCGCGTCTACGAAAAAATCTATGCAGCGGCGGAGCAGAAAGCCAAGGGCCTGGCGCAACGCGTCATTTTCGATTGGGCTCTGTCGGTGGGCCAGCACAATCGACTTGAGGTTCTTGCCGGAAAAACTCCCAGCTCGCGCAGTTGGAAGCTGGCCAATAAGCTCGTCTTTTCAAAAATTCGCCAAGCCATGGGAGGGAAGGTGGAAACTTTCATCTCCGGCGGTGCTCCGCTCGGTCGCGAGCTTGCCGAGTGGTACGCCAATGCCGGCATCCGCATTCATGAAGGCTATGGGCTTACGGAAACATCACCGGTGATCGCAGTAAATACGCCGAGGAATCACCGCATCGGCACGGTGGGCAAAATTCTGCCGAATCTGGAAGTTCGCATCGCCCCCGATGGCGAAATCCTGGTGCGCGGACCGTCGGTCTTCACCGGCTACTGGAACCGGCCGGAGGAAACGAAGGCGGCGATCGTCGATGGCTGGTTCAAGACTGGCGACATCGGCAACCTCGATGGCGATGGATATCTCTCAGTCACCGATCGCAAGAAAGATCTCATCAAGACTTCCGGCGGAAAATTTATCGCCCCGCAACCCATAGAAAATTCGCTTAAGCTCAATCCTTTGGTCGGGAACGCCGCCATCGTTGGCGACCGGCGCAAGTTTCCTGCGGTTCTGCTCTCCCCCAACTTTATTCCCCTGGAAGAATGGGCGCGGGAAAACAATATTCTGTTTATTTCGCGAGCGGAATTAGTAGCTCATCCCAAGGTGCAAGCGCTCTATGCAGGCATCGTCGAGGGGGTGAACGCAAATCTAGCCCGCTTCGAAAAACTGAAGCGCATACTGCTGGTGGCGGACGAATTCAGCCCCGAGAACGGCGCGCTTACCCCGACCATGAAGCTGAAACGCAAAGTAATTGAAGAGCGCTACCGCCGCCAGATCGATCAGTTGTATGCTCAAGCGGAAACCGGCGTGACCTAGGCATACCGGCATGACCTAGGCATATTGGTTAGCACCGTAGCGCCGGCATCCTGCCGGCTGTCCCCGGCGCCGCTCGCCCCGGGCGCGACGGTTTCGGCACGGCGTGCGCGCAAGCCCGCGGCCGCCGGGGCGGCGGCGCTACAATAGTGGCATGTCGGACTCATTGATTATCGCCGGGCGCTCGTTCCGCTCGCGCCTCATTGTGGGCACGGGAAAATACAAATCCTTCCAGGAAACGGCGCGGGCACTCGAAGCCAGCGGCGCGGAGATGGTCACGGTCGCGGTGCGCCGCGTAAATCTTGATCGCAGCAAGGAATCGCTGCTCGACTACATCGACGCCAAGAAATATTTTCTTCTGCCCAATACGGCCGGCTGTTACACCGCCGACGAGGCCATCCGTGCGGCGCGCCTGGGCCGCGAAGTCGGACTGTCCGATTGGGTCAAGCTGGAAGTGATTGGTGATCAAGCCACGCTTTATCCGGACGTGCAGGCGACCCTCGAAGCCACGCGCGTGCTGGTGAAAGAAGGCTTTACCGTTCTGCCCTATACATCGGATGACATTGTTTTTGCCAAGCGTCTCATCGACGCGGGAGCGGCCACAATCATGCCGCTGGGCGCGCCCATCGGCAGTGGCATGGGAATTCAGAACCAGGCCCACATTCGCATCTTGCGCGAAATGATTACGGGCGTGCCCTTGATCGTCGACGCGGGAGTGGGTACGGCGTCGGATGCAGCCATCGCCATGGAGCTGGGCGCCGACGCGGTGCTCATGAATACAGGAATTGCCGCCGCGCAAGATCCCGTGCTCATGGCCGAAGCCATGCACCACGCCGTGTTGGCGGGACGCCAGGCTTATCTTTCCGGGCGTATGCCAAGAAAGCTGTATGCCACGGCGAGTTCACCCCTGGAAGGCGTCGTCCGCTAGGTTGCTGTGGCGCGGGTGCTCTCGCCCATAAGTTCGTGCCTTGCCTCGGCTTTCTCGCCGCAATCGGAAACACCCCGGTTAAAGACGAAACCAGCCAGGGTTTCACCCATTAAAAAAAGGCGGCTCGTCGCCGCCCTGGACTTGCCTAAATCCCAGTCACAGCATTTTTGCGCTTTCAACGTGAATCGAATCGCCCGTCACCGCGCCCGTCACAGCGATGTGATGGCCTTCATGTCCTTTTAGCGACTCCGGATTGTCGACCATCAGGATCTTCTGATCCTTGTCCGTTACGATTACCATCTTCGCGCCCGCGGCCAGGCATTTTTTCGTGCATGCCTCGGCTCCAGCATTGGCACCCTTGGCGCCGCACTTGTCGTCGCTCACCCAACCTTTGACCGTGGCGCTCTTTCCCATATCGTCAAACGCCATCGCTGTCAGGGCGAACACAAAACCTATCGCAAGACATAGCACTAATACTTTTCTCATGGCCGGTTTTTCTCCTTTTTTAGAATTCAAATCGCGGTCGCAAGCCGCCACAACCACTGTGTATCAAAACTGTTCATCAAAGATGGTGCCGACCCCTTCGGGAGCAGCCGATCCTCGCTAAGTTGTGGGTGAGGCAACGGAAATATACCACAGGCAGATGCCGAGATTGTCAGGAAACGGTCAAATCTAAAGGTCGGGACTTGGAGGGCAGGGAAATGGACACGGCTACTGCTTCGCGGAATGGGTGGCGGGAGGAGCGCTTTTCGCCGGAGGCGGAGGGACGTACACATACTCTCCAGGTTTGGCATAGCCCAACTGCTCGCGCGCCTCTTTTTCAATGGACTTCTGATCGCTCTTCAGGCCCTGAATCTGCTGGGTAAAGCGATCGTTCTCCTGCTGCACCTGAACAATCTGCTTGCGCAACTGATCGTGCTCGGCACGCTTCTGCTTATAGATGACCATTCCATTGGCCCCGAACATTACGTGGACGAACAGCGAAGCGGCCAGCACAGCCACAGCCATCGTCGCGATGCGGCGCCGCAGAGCGTAGATGCGGAGGAGCATGGGCCGAGCCCGCTCGATCCACGACGCGGCCAGGGCTTCCGCCTGCGGCGCGCGATCGACCATGGCACGCAAACCGTCCTCTGGGTGCGGGAATCTGGCCATCCGGTACAAGGGTTTCACGGTCGGAACCTTCCCCAACTTCCGTTACTCAAAAATCCAATGTTTCGCGGCCGCACTGAGCGCCTCCAACCCCTTCGTACTGCGGGCTTCGGTGTAGACGCGCACCACCGGCTCGGTTCCCGATAACCGGTAACAGACCCAGGAACCGTCGCCGAACAGAAGCTTCAATCCGTCCGTGCGGACAACCTGGACAACCCCGCGCCCGGCGAAATCACGCGGATCGGACTGCAACTTCTCAGTGAACTTCGCTTTGACCTCGGGCGTCAAGCGGAAGTTTTCGCGTTGAGGGTAGTAGGAACCAACTTGGTTACACAGCGCCTTCAATTGTTCGCCCAGAGACTTGCCTCGGCGCGCGACCGCTTCACAGCACAGCAGGCCCGCCAGCAAGCCGTCCTTTTCGGGCACGTGATGTCGGATCGATAGGCCTGCGCTTTCTTCGCCGCCAATGGCGATCTTGTCCTGCATGATCAGTTCGCCGATGTACTTGAAGCCCACCGGGGTCTCGTGCAATTCGACGCCGTGAGCCTCGGCCAAAGCATTAATCAGATTGGTGGTCACCACGGACTTGGCCACGCCGTTCTTCCAGCCACGACTCTCGACGAGATAGTCGAAGAGCAAGGCAATGACGTAGTTCGGTTGCAGGAAGGTTCCATCGGAGTCGACGATGCCAAAGCGGTCGGCGTCTCCGTCGGTCGCGATGCCGATCTGGGCTTTGGTCTCGCGCATCTTCTTCCGCAGATCTTCGAGCAGATGATCGTCGGGTTCGGGTGCGTGTCCGCCGAACAGGACATCGCGGTAGTCGTGCACGGTAGCTACCGGCACCCCGACGTCGCGCAACAGTTCGTCAGAATACCCGCGAGCCGCGCCCCACATGGGATCGAAAACCACGCGCAGGTTCGCTTTGCGAATGACATCTAACTCGATGATTTCCCCCAGGCGTTTCAGGTAGGCCGGCTTGGGATCAAGCGTTGCGGGCTGCGCCGAGTCTGCCGCGCCTCGAGCCTTGGCGGACGGCGCACTCTCCCGATCGCCGGCAACAATTTCTGCTTCGATTTTCTGGGTGACCTCGGGTAAAGCAGGGCAGCCATCGGGAGTCGAAAACTTAATTCCGTTATATTCGGGCGGATTATGCGAGGCGGTGAAATTGATGACGCCATCGGCCTTGTTGTGGATTACGGCGTGGGCAAATGCCGGGGTGGGAGCGGGTTCGGAAGCGATCAGGGGCGCGATTCCGTGCCCGGCCAGGATTTCCGCCGCCCGGGCGCAGAAAGTCTCGCCCAGAAAGCGCGGATCGCGCCCCACGATGACTCGCGCTCCTTGCGGCTTCTGCCAAGCCACGTAGCGGGCAATGCCGGTCACCGCGCGCTCGAGGTTGGCGAAAGTGAACTCCTCCGCCATGACCGCCCGCCAACCCGACGTCCCAAACTTGATTTGCGTTAGCATGAAAGGACCCTGGTTCCCCAACCTACATCTGTGGCAGCAACCCTCGTGGCGCATTCGAGACCTGAGGGCCAACGGCTGATTTTATATGACTGATAAACGAATCGTCCTGTCCACCGCCGGGTCTGAAGACGAGGCCCGCAAGATCGCACGCCATCTGGTCGACGAGCGGCTGGCCGCGTGCGGGAACATCATTCCCC
>Ga0210403_10004476_pt1 | contig 12035 bp, 10 predicted proteins | sample IncBWC19MmetaG_FD_150863 | JGI IMG/M metagenome (GOLD analysis project Ga0210403, IMG submission 150863) | Forest soil microbial communities from Barre Woods Harvard Forest LTER site, Petersham, Massachusetts, United States - Inc-BW-C-19-M | ecosystem: Environmental > Terrestrial > Soil >... | reverse complement strand
GCCGTTCTTCGAGTTGGGAAAAAGATTTACGCGGGCCTTACGGAGCGCTCGAACCCTGAAGGTATCCGACAGTTGGCTGTGATTGCGGAGCATCACGGATACGAGCTGACTGCGGTGCCGGCCACAGGTTGTCTGCACTTGAAATCCGCGGTGACGTATCTCGGCCGGAATACGCTACTCGGCAATCGCGCATGGTTTCAATGGAAACGATTTGCAGGGTTTGATTGGGTGGATGTGGATCCAACAGAGCCGCATGCCGGAAATGCGTTGGGCATCGGCGAAACCATCATATTTCCGGCGTCGTTTCCGAAGACGCGCGCCAGGATCGAGGAGAAAGGCTTCCACGTCGAATCCTTGGACATTTCGGAATTGCAAAAAGCGGAATCCGGACTTACGTGCTCCAGTCTGCTGTTCGACTCCACCTGCTAAAAGAGTGCGGCCACTTCGATTCAGCGAAGTGGCCGCGGATTTATCGACGATTTTTTCTTGCTTAGTTGGCGATCTTTTCCACGCTGCGCGCCAGGAAGATCGGCGCGCCGGTGTTGGTCTTCAGGATTAAGCCGACTACGCGCAGATGCAACGCTGAGTTCCCGGTCAGATCGTTGATGCCCGTCAATCCGCCCAGGAATCTGGTGAACGGCGTAACCTGCACGGTAACCGGCCCTTCGAACAACACCCCGGCCAGGCCATTCGAGTCGAACTCAAACGTCCCGGCGCTGGTGTTCGTCTGCCCGGTGACCAGCAGGCCCGTGTGGCCAGAGTGGCGCAGCACCACGCGCTTCACGGTGACCACTCCATTGCTGAATGGTCCGGCAATGCTGACGTGCTGCCCCGGTACCAAGCCAGTGGAAGTGAACAGGAAGCTGCCGAAATTGTCGTGCCACCAGTGTATGAAATACTTCTCCTGCCCGGTGAGCGCGATATTGGAGATCTGGCCGGAGTTGAACCCAGTGCCGGACGGCAGGACGCTGCGCACATAGAGGTCGAAATCCGTGGCCGTGCCAATCGGGGGATCGACATACGTGACCAGTCCGCCGGCCCAGAAGTGATCCTGCGAAACGATGGCCACGCTGTCCGCCAGAATAGCTGCGGAAGTGCGGTCGAGCGTTCCGGAAATTTCCACGATCGAGCTGCTGGTCAGGTTGGTGATCGTTTCATTCCCTTCCCACTCGGTTTGCTGGTTCACATTCACGGTGAATTGGTGGCCGTGCGGGCCTTGAATCACGAATGAATTGCCCGAGGCGTTCACACTGACAACGCCGGCGTCAAACTCGTCGATGTACGCGTCCGCGTCTGAAGGAGTGACCACTTTCAGATCGAGCGTCGGCGTAATCGCGCCCGTGATCTGGTCGCTGCCATCCACCGCGACTGATTGACGAATATCGAATTCGAATCGCAAGCCCTCGATATCGCCCGCGGAAACTACCAACGGTGTGGCGAGGTTAATCGTCACCTGCGAAGTCGTCAGGCTGAGTTGCGGGTTGGAACTGGGGCTGGTGTCGAGTGTGCTAAGCGTCGGATGCGTCGGCGGATTGGTTTGCGGATTTGTCACGTTTAGGTAATCGATCGAGGGATTGGCCAGCGTGACGACCGCCTCGGTGTACGTGCCTGCGGGAATCGTGTTGATGTCGAGCAGCGTGCGAAGCCCGTTCAAGCGGGCAAAATCCACTGTCTGTGTTCCGTTCAGCACGGAGACCGGAGTGTTTGTCCCGTCAGAAAGAGTCAGTCCCGTGATGTCGACGCGGAAGCCTACGACGCTGGGTAGGGGAGCGTCGGTGCCGGTGACAAAGACGGAATTGGATTGTGGATTGGTGTTATTCGAGGAACCGGAATTGTTGCCGCAGCCGTTGAGCAGAGCAACCAACGCGAGCGCGCATAACCCGCGGAGCCACTTCTTGAGGTGCATAGGTAATTCTCCCTTTTCGTTTTGGAAATTCCCCAGAGGCTTCGAGAGCCTCCCCTTCCCTGGGGCCTCTAAACCCTTGCGAAGTGAGGAAGTTGCTTGCTCTAACCACTGTATTTGCAGGAAGTTATGGCCATGGTAGTGGGACCAAACTGGAAACTGCGAATGTCGGCACGGCCACCCGGATTTCATTTTCGCTACATCGCTTTTGCGAATTTCTGTTTTGCTCCCCCAATTCCTTTTGCTCGTGGTATCGTGGGGATTATGTTGGCTGGCGCATTGAAGCGAATCGGAACTGCCGCGAAGCCGTCGATTACGACGACTACCGACACTACGTCCACTAAGAGCGCTTCGGGCGACGGGAGAAACAGCTAGCCAGCGAGGAAAAGTTTCTAACCCACCCCCGAAGCGAACCGGGCGGTGGGTTTTTTCGTTTAACCCCCCCCGAATGACTCCGGCGGAACAATCAGATGAGGAGCCGCGAAGATGAGTCCGGAACCACAACAAGAAATCGTAAAAGCCGATCGTGAATCCGCGCCTGGCGGAGGTACGCGGTGAGCCGCCTCCCAGATGGCCGCAAATGGCGCGCCGGAGTTTTGGGCGCAACCGGAATGGTCGGGCAGCGACTGGTGAAACTGCTCGCTGAACATCCGTGGTTTGATTTGACTGCGGTGGCGGCTTCGGAGCGTTCCTCCGGAAAAGCGTACGGCGAAGCGGTGCGCTGGCACCTGGAAGGCCCGGTTCCCGAAACGGCGCGCAAGCTGGTCGTGAAGGATCTGGATCCGAATCTGGAATGCGATTTTGTTTTTTCAGCGCTTGATTCTTCCGTTGCTGGGAAAGCCGAAGAGGACTTTGCGCGGGCCGGGTATCCGGTGGTCAGCAATTCAAAAAACCATCGCATGATTGCGGATGTCCCGCTGCTGATTCCGGAGGTGAATGCTTCTCACGTGGATTCCATTCGCGTGCAGCAGAAGAACCGCGGGTATGACACCGGTTTCATTGTGACCAATCCGAATTGTTCGACGGCGGGGCTTGTTCTTGTGTTGAAGCCGCTGGCGGACGCTTTTGGCCTGGAGAAGATTTTCGTAGTGACCTTGCAGGCCGTTTCCGGCGCGGGCTATCCGGGTGTCGCTTCGCTGGATATCCTCGGCAATGTCGTCCCCTTCATCAGCGGCGAAGAAGAAAAGATGGAAGCGGAGCCGCAAAAGCTGCTCGGCCGCTGGGACGGTTCGCGATTCGTCGAAGCAGGCCTTGGCATCAGCGCGCATTGCAACCGAGTGCCGGTCAGCGATGGCCATCTCGAGTGCGTTTCGCTTCGGCTGAAGAAAACAGCGACCCTCGATGAAGTTCGCGAAGCTTTGCGCGCATTTGAAGTCTCTCCGGAACTGGCCTCTCTGCCGACCGGGCTGAAGCATCCCATCGTCGTGCAGGAGGAAGAAGACCGCCCCCAGCCGCGCAAGGACGTGAATACCGGCAACGGCATGGCCGCCGTTGTAGGGCGCGTGCGCGAATGCCCACTGCTCGACCTGAAGCTCACCCTGCTCTCGCACAATCTGGTGCGCGGCGCCGCCGGAGCGGCGTTGCTGAATGCGGAATTACTCGCAGCGCGCGGATTTCTAAAATCGCGAGTGTTGGCCGGAGCGCAGAGCGGCGAACCAGTCGCTCGATAATGGTTTAGGGCCACGGCGCAAAGTAATAGCGCACCACGTGGAAGAAAATCGGCGCCGCAAAACACAGCGAATCGATGCGATCCAGGATGCCACCGCGCCGCTCGATCACCCCGCCAAAATCCTTGATGCCGATGTCGCGCTTGATTGCGCTCATCACCACCCCGCCGGCGAAGCCCAGAATGCAAATGAGAAAGGACAGCCCAGCCGACTGTAGCGGCGTGAACGGAGTGGCCCACCACAAAAGAGTTCCCAACGCGGTGGCGCTCACCATCCCGCCAAGGAAACCTTCCCAAGTCTTATCCGGGCTGACGCGCCAGGCAATTTTGTGTTTGCCAATCAGCTTGCCCCAGACGTACTGCAAAAGATCGTTCATCTGAACCACTAGTCCCAGGTACAACAACAACCGCGCGGAGTGCCCACCAAATCCGGGGATTTTCAGCTGCAGCAACGCAGCCGCGTGGCTGAGGCAATAGCCGCAAACCATCAGGCCGAACTGGATCTTTCCGGCACGTTCCACAAAGTGTGCGGTGTCTCCGGCAACAGCGATGCTTGTGGGAATGAAAACGCACGCCAGAATCGGAATCATGATCGCCAGGAGGACGTACCAGTGAAAGCCCAGCACGCAATACTGCAGGGGCATGATGACGAAGAAGCTCCAGAATAACGTGCGATGATCACCGCGGCGCGTGGGAACCAGGGTCAGGTATTCGCGCATGGCCAGAAACGAAAGAATCCCAAACAACACCAGCGAACCGATGCGCCCAAACACCAGGGAAAGCGCCTGCACCACGCACATTTTCCACCAGGCGGCAATCTGCGCATTGAAGTTGTCGATGGTGACGCGGCTGACATTCGAATTGTAGCTTCGCTTGAGGGCGCTGCCGACGATGGTCAGAACGACCAGCAGGCAGAGCACCCCGCCAAAAAGCCACATTAATATCGAGTCGTGAATCGCGGTCATCATCAGGCGGGCCCAATCCGGCGAAGGCTGCTGACAGCCTCGCGTGCCCGCTCCAGGAAGACGTCCTTACTCTCGTGGGATTCCACCTGGATGGGTTTGCCGAAAGTCAGCAAGCTCAACATGGGGACTGGGAGATATTCCCCTTTGGGCAAAATACGATTCATATTTTCCAGAAAAGCGGGAACTAACTCGACGTCAGGCCGTCGCAGGCCCAGGTGATAGAGACCGCCGCGAAATTCGCCGATCTTTTCACCATTGCCACGTGTGCCCTCGGGAAAAAGAATGAGCGAGTTGCGTTCGCCGAGCGCCGCGGTCAGGTCTTCGATCAACGAGCGGCCTACAAATTTGGCTTCGTCGTGCGACTTGGATTTGGCCACGGTGCCGCGCTCCACGAGGACCGCCTTACAAACGCGCTCGGCCAGATAGCGGCGAAGGGATGTCTCTTCCCAATAATCTCTTGCCGCAATGGGGCGCGCGTGGGCGCGAATTTCAGAAGGCAGAGCGGACCACAGCACCACAAAATCCAGATGGCTGGTGTGATTTGCAAAATAGATACGCTGGCGCTCGTCGGGTTCACAGCCCGCCCACAGCACCTGCACTCCCGTAATGCCGCGGGCGAGTGCGGCCAGCAGGCTGGCTATCGGATGAATGCTTTCGGTCATGAACCGTCGTGCCTCTGTGGCTCACCCGCGTGGATTTCTTCCCTCGCGGAAAAGGAATCGCTAGGTAACGATTTCGGTCCGCAATTCGCGGCCTTCGGCGTAGCGCTCCAGCAAGCCGGCGATCCGCTTGCACCAGACGTCAAGCGGCTGGGGGCCTCCGAAGGAAATCAAAATTGCCGCGACGTTCTTCGTCGAGGAGGTCACCATCGTCCGCTCGGAGTCACTGGTCGGGCTGCCGTGCGGCCCCGCTGCATCGCAGAACACGGGCAGGTTCTCGAGGTTCAAATCAAATTTTCCGATGCCCTTGTAGGTTTCACCAGAGCGCCCTGCGCGAAAAACAATGTCGCCCTGTACTTTGGCGAGGTCGTAAAGGCCTATCGGCAACCGGCTCTCCACGGAAACGAGATTAATAATGTCCACCACGCAGTTGATGCCGGGGAAGTGTTTGCCGCTGATGATGCGGCGGAGCAGCGCCTCCGCAGACCCGCGATACCGCGCAGGATCCTTGCCGAGCGCCCGGTAACCGCCGCGCGTGGCGGAGATGGCCGGCGCCTCCAGAATCGCGCGCGGATCGGCATTTTTCAGAAGGCCCGCTTCGCAGAGCTCCATTTCGCCAAGAAGTTCCAGCGATGAATCGCCCGTGATTACGCGAGCGGTGACGCAGCCGAGCGCCACAGAAGGGCACTTCTTCTTCAAAGCGGCGTCAATCGTGAGCTTCATCGCGAGTTGCTCCGAGGCCTAGGCTTCAGGCGCGCGCTGAAATGCCGCAGAAAGGGCGCCTGGTGAACAACATCATATCCGGGAATCGCGTCGCGCCGGCGCCAGACGTCGAGAATCACTTCAACCACATATTCGATATGGCTCTGTGTGTATACGCGCCGCGGAATCGCCAGGCGCACCAGATCCATTCGCGCATGTTCGCCAAACATCAACGTGCCGATTTCGACGGAGCGGATGCCGCCTTCCAGATAAAGTTCATTTGCCAGCGCGACGCCCGGAAATTGCACCGGCGAAATATGGGGCAAAAAGGCGCGCGCGTCGATGTAGATGGCGTGTCCTCCGGGAGGCTGAACGATGGGCACGCCCTCCGCGGCGATGTGATTTCCAAGAAACGCGGTGGAGGCGATGCGGTACTGCAGATAGTCCTCTTCCAACGCTTCGTTCAGCCCCACGGCGATCGCTTCCAGATCCCGTCCGGCGAGGCCGCCGTAAGTGGGGAACCCTTCCGTCAGAATCAGCAGGTCTTTTTGCTGCTGGGCAATCGAATCGTCATTGGTGCACAGGAATCCACCAATGTTCGCGAGACCATCTTTTTTCGCGGACATGGTGCAACCGTCCGAGTAAGAAAACAGTTCGCGCGCGATATCCTTTGGCGATTTGCCGGCATAGCCCGGTTCGCGGAGCTTGATGAAATAGGAATTTTCCGCGAATCGGCAGGCGTCAATATAGAGGGGAATGGTGTGTTTCGCGCAGATCTGTTTTACTTCGCGAATATTTGCCATCGAAACGGGCTGGCCGCCGCCGGAATTGTTGGTCACCGTCAGCATCACCAGTGGAATTTTCTTCGCTCCCTCGCGCTCGATCACCTCCGCAAGGCGCGCCGTGTCCATATTTCCCTTAAACGGATGGACCAAGGAAGGCTCTTTTGCCTCGGGAATGGGAAGATCCAGCGCTTGCGCGCCGACGAACTCGCAGTTGGCGCGCGTGGTGTCAAAGTGCGTATTGTTCGGAACAATGTCGCCCTTCTTGCACATCACGTTGAAAAGGATGCGCTCCGCCGCGCGCCCCTGGTGCGTCGGAATTACGTGGCGAAAGCCGAAAATCGCCTGGATGGAATCGCGGAATCTTGCGAAGCTGGGGGACCCGGCGTATGATTCATCTCCGCGCATCATCGCCGCCCACTGTTCGGTGGACATTGCCGACGTGCCAGAATCGGTTAGCAAATCAATCAGGATGGCTTCCGAGGGAACTAAAAAGAGGTTGTAGCCGGCCCCTTCGATCAGTCGCTGGCGTTCTTCGCGCGTGCTGGTGCGAATCGGTTCAACACTTTTGATTCGAAAGGGTTCAATAATCGGCCGCTTGGACATGCGAAATGTGGAGTCTCCTAGCAGACACTACCACAAGTTGAAGAAACCTTTCGGGCGGAAGGCCGCCCTGAGTTTGCAGGCTGAGGTTGAATGTACAAGAGGCGCCGGAAATCGCGCCCCTGTCCAAGGAAGAAGCTATCAGTCGTCGCCTTGCGCTGGCTCCGGTGCATGCTCCGGCGCAACCGATTCTTCGGGAGTCCCCACGAGTCCCGCCTTCACAAGCTCCCGGTAATACGCGGGCCGGGTGTGTTTGTAATGGTCAGCGGAGATTTTTCCGTCGAGCCAGGCAGTATCCATCGGATAAACCATTGGGTCAAAAATCACCAGATAGAAGTGCCAGATAAGGATGGAAAAGGTAGCGAGCAGCGCTTCATACCAGTGCACCGCGGTAGCGGCGTCCGACACCCACTTCGGGAAATGGCGCAGCGTGAAATTGTTGAACCACAGCAGGAATCCGGAGAGCGCCATGACCAGGGTGCCCCACATGAACGCCCAATATTCCATTTTCTCCGCGTAATTGAATTTTGCGAATTTGGGCTCCGTTTTCGTAAGCCCAAGATTATAGAGAAACACGTCCACCATGTCCGTGGCGTCCTTGATCGTGGGGATCATGGCCCAGATAAAGGAGCGGTCGCGCTTCTTCAGCGCAAGATGCACGAAGTGATATGCCGTTGCGGCGATCATGACCACCGCGGCCACGCGATGCAATCCACCGCGCACGCCGGTACTCGCTTCCCACATCAGCAGCGGCCGCGCCCACCAGCTGTCCGGGTACTTGAGAGCGAAACCTGTTACCACCAGCGTCGGGAAGCTGACCATGATGCCCCAGTGCGCCACGCGGAACCACAGATTCATCCGCAGCACCACTTCGCCCGATTCGTGGCGCGGACGCCGGCGAATCAGTTTGCTCAGCAGATCGAGCAGGTTGTGCAGCAACATGAAGCCGAGCGTGGCGGGTATGAGGACCCAGTACGTCCAGCGAATCCACGTCACAACCGGATGGTTCGGACCGGTTCCGGTCTGAACGTGCACGGGGCCGATGGAATAGCGCGCCTGGTCCGCGCCTTGATGGCACTGGCCGCAGGTTTTCGGCAGATTCGCGGCGTTAACGGAAGAGCGCGCATCGGCGGACTTGAAGATGTTGTGAATTCCGTGGCATGACCCGCAGTTCGCTGCCGTCAACTTGCCGCCTTTCAGGGCCAGCCCGTGATAGCTGTCCGCATACGAAGGAACGCGGTCCGCCGGCAGATCGTAGAGCAGCGCCATCCGGGTGCTCGAATGGCAGCGCGCACAGGTCTCGACCGAAACGTTTGCCGCGTTCACCGGCGACTTGGGATTCTTCGGCGAAAGGATCAAATGCTCGCCGTGGCAGTCAACGCACACCGGCGCATCCTTCACGCCCGTCCGCACCGCCTCACCATGGACGCTGGCATCATAGGTCTTCGCGATTTCCTTGTGGCACGTCCCGCAAGTTTCCGGAACTCTCCAGTGATTCACGCGGGAGCGAGCGTCGCGAGCCGCATAAATGTCGTGATTACCGTGGCAGTCGTTGCACTTCGCAGCCGTCGTGCTTCCCGCGGCAATAGCCCGCCCGTGGACGCTTTGCTCATACGAATCGACGGGATGCGCGACCGGTATTTTGTGCCGCGACAGGAACCCGGCATCGCTGTGGCACTTGGCGCAGGTCTCGGGCAACTTCTTCGCCGTAACCGCAGAATCAGGTTCACCCGCTGCCTTTGCGCTGTGAATCGAACCGTGGCAGGACTCGCATTTGGGAGCGTCGGGATCTCCCTTGCTCGCGGCCTGCCCGTGAATGCTCTCCGCAAATTCCTTCACTTCCTGCGCGTGGCATTCTGTGCATTTTGCCGGCGCAAGCTTTTCCGTGGTGACCAGTTCGTGCACGCTTCCGTGGCACGAAGCGCAAGCCGTTTCGCCCAGCAGCGCGTGCACGCTCGTCGAGAATGCCTTTACTTCGTCGGTATGGCAGGTGGCGCACTGCACTTTCGGGATTTTCGCGGGATGCGGAAAATCCTTGATGGACATGTGGCAATCCGTGCAGCCAAGCACGGCGTGGGCGCTGGCCGAGTGCTTCCCGGGATTGATGGAAATGTCTTTTCCCTTTTCTGACTTCATTTCTGCCGCGCCGTGGCATGCCAGGCACGTTTCATCCTTCTTGTTTGACGGAGCGGTGTTTTTCTGGGCGGCAGCATAGGTGGGAGCGAGCACCCATACCAGCGCAATCAGCAAGCCGGATGCGTATGCGAATCCGCTCCGGCGCTGCCTTTCCGCTCGTGTGGAGCTCATAAGGCGCTACCTCCGGGCTCATCTACTGGCCCATTTTTCAATTACTGCAATCCAAGATTGGAAAGGATCTTGGGATTTTCCTCCTGTACCGCCAAGAGGTTGTGGCAGGCGGTGCAATCGTTGGAAATGGTTTGTCCGTCCGCACTGGTGTGCGAACCGTCGTGGCAGCGGAAACATCCGGGAAAGTCGTTGTGCCCCAAATTGTTCGGGTGAACGCCCCAGTTCACTTTCATCTCGGGGAAAATATTGCGCAGATAAATCTTGGCCACGTTGTCCGCGGACTGTTCCACCAGCGCGCGTTTTCCGTTATAGATTTCCGGATAGGTCGTTTTGTAATAGTTGGTGATGCCTTCTACGATCTGTTTCTGCGCGGTCTCGCGGTCCGGATAATTAACCTTCAGCAATTCCACGGCCTTTTTCCGGATGAACGGAAGTTCCGGGCTGACCAGGCCGCGCGACATCCGCTGATCCACCGCATTCTCCGGCAACTCAAACGCATGCGTCGGCCGGTTATGGCAGTCGATGCAGTCCATGGCACGATGTTCGCCTTTTTCCAGTTCCTGCTTGCTCGCTTTGATATCCGTCGACACGAACTCGATGGTCTTGCCTTTGTCGTCCGTGTAATACACCACGGGAATCACCTGGCGGTGTTCGTCGGTCGAGATGTAGTGAATCCGTGCGCCGTCATCCAGGTGCCTCCCGTGAATGCCCACGGTACCTTTGGTCGAGCGGCCGCCAATCTTCATCAGCAGCGCCGTCGTCATTGGCGTGTTTTTCTCATCATCCTTGTAATTGGTTCTGACGATGAACTTATCGCCTGAAAAGCGCTGCGGCCAATGGCACTGCTCGCAGGTTTCACGCGCCGGGCGAAGGAATTTCACGGGCGAAGGAATTGGCCGGGAGTAGGTTTTGAACGTAACTGCAAAAACCTGCCGCAGGCCGGAAAGCTTGGAACGCACAAACCAGCCGGCTCCCGGACCGATGTGGCATTCCACGCATTCCACGCGGGCATGCGGCGAATTCTGGTAGGCGGAATATTCCGGCGCCATCACCGTGTGGCAGGTCTGTCCGCAGAAGCTGGTCGTGTCCATATAAGAGACGCCGCGGTAGGATGCAAATGAAAAAATAATCACGTTCACCATAGTAGCCAAGGCAACAAACAAAATGCCGTGCTGCACCATCGGTGCCTTCAGGTCGATCTCCGGATAAACGCTCGGCAACTCACCGGCCCGCTGTAGCTTTCTGCGCCGCAGGTAAATTCCAGCAGGAATCAGGAGCAAGCCGAGAATGAAAATGGCGGGAAGGGTCAAAAAGATCAGCAAGCCGATATAGGGGTGTGGCGGGCCGGGCAAAATAAAATCGTAGATCCAGAAGGCAATCAGGGTGATGGCGCTGCTGGTTGTCAGGGCCACACCGATCAAGCTCAGGGTGTTCTGGCTGAAGTAGTAAATCAGGCGTGCCCAGTCTCTGACTGTATTCTGTGGACTCATACGAGGAGTACTCCGCGTTTCCTTCGATTAAATTTAGTTCTCTTTTTATAGGAGCCCCGGTGAAGGATTCACCAGAGCCTCTGGACCAGCCCATACTCTGCGGGCCTGGGGTGACAGACCCGGCGGCGAACTTTTTTGGAGCGCTCAGGTGCAGGCAACGTGCTTGCTCATCCTGCCTCTGTGTTCTTCTTGCCGCAATGCGTTACTTCAAGGTGCCCAGATAAGCAGCGATGTCCTTCACTTCGTCGGCCGTCAGACTCTTCAGTCCGGCGTGCTTCGGCGAGGAGGCGATCACTTTGTTGATGTCTTCGGCGGTCTTGCCCTTGATCGAGGGCGACTTCATCGCCGGCTTTCCGGCGGCGTCCGCGCCGTGGCAACCAGCGCACTTTGCCTTGAAGCCCTTTTCACCGTTGGTCGTATCCTGAGCGCGAGAGACGGAACCCACCAGGCACAACATTGCAACCACTGCGATTCCCGACAGAACTTTCTTCATTACTTCCTCCTTGGTTAGTACTTTGAATTGGCACGGAGCCCGCAGGAGCTTGCTTGCTCCGTGCCAAACTTTCCCCAAATTCCCCCCGCGAAAACTACTTTTTCAGCGAGCGGATGTAGCTGACCAGATCCTTCACCTGATCCGGTGTCAGTGTTTTGTAAGCAGGCATCTTTCCCTTGCCATTGGAGATGACGCCGCTCAAATCCGCGTCGCTCATCTTCTGAACGTCGTCGGCTGCCATGTCGGTGGTCTTCATGGCTTCCTTGCCTTTGCCATCGGCACCGTGGCAACCGGCGCACTTGGCCTTGAACGTCGCTTCCCCAGCTGCCGTATCCGCATTCGCCGGCGCGCTTAACAGGCATGCGCCTGCGAACAGCGTTCCGACCAACGTCAGCGTCCCAAGCTGCTTCATTTTTGTCTGCATGTTCTCGCTTCTCCCTCACGAATTTTTCAACAGCGCAGCTG
>Ga0210403_10004475_pt1 | contig 12036 bp, 8 predicted proteins | sample IncBWC19MmetaG_FD_150863 | JGI IMG/M metagenome (GOLD analysis project Ga0210403, IMG submission 150863) | Forest soil microbial communities from Barre Woods Harvard Forest LTER site, Petersham, Massachusetts, United States - Inc-BW-C-19-M | ecosystem: Environmental > Terrestrial > Soil >... | reverse complement strand
ATAGTAGGATTCCCCGCACGTTCAGGAAGCCCCACATCCTTGACTACCGGAGGGAGCGCCTGTACATTGGCAAAAGGCTGCGACACCGCGATTCGTGTATGTCCGTATCCACAGGGGATACCGCCATCCAAGACTCATGAGCCGGCCATACCGTTCCCACTAGCGTGGCAGACTGCCGTGTGCGGCAAGATCAGATGAATTTCAAGCATTCAGGAAAACTAAGTATTGCCCTGTTGTCGTTCGCTCTGTGGACCCTATGCGCCACGGCCCAGGCATCTCTTCCGCGCCAGCGCCCTCGACTCGCCCCGGTCACCAACATCACCGTCGACGGCAACGAAGCCATGTTCGCCACCATGTGCGTCCTCTACGCTTCCGGCTTCGAGAGTGACGTCAGCACCGATAACTGGTCCGCCTTTCGCGCCCAGATGCGCGCCCGCCTCCGCCAGCAAAAAGGTCCCGCCGTTGATGCCGCGCGCAAGTTCTACCAGCAGCACGAATCGCGCGACACCGCCGAAATGCTATCGCGCTACGTATGGTTCGGCATCGTCTCTGGCCCCGCTCCAAAGTTCCAACCCGTACTTCGCCGCGATGAACTTCCTCCCGACCTGCTGACTCTCGAAGGCTTCAGCGAAATTCTATCCGCCTACTACGTCGAGCAGAACATCGGTCAGCTCTGGAGCCAGGTTCAGCCCATATACAATCAGGAAATCGAGCGGCTCCACGAACCAATTTCGCAAATCGTCCTCGTCGCCAATACTTACCTGCGCGAACTGAATAATCCCAACCAGATGCGCACGTTCTCCATCATGGTCGAGCCGCTGGTCGGCCGCATCACCAACGTCCGCAATTTTGGCGACCATTACGCCATCATCTTAAGCGGCAGCGAAGACATTCCCACCGATGTCGTTCGTCACGCCTTCCTGCATTTCCTTCTCGACCCGCTTCCGCTGATGTACCCGCACATTATCGCCGTGAAACGTCCGATCTATGAAGTCGCCGCCAAGGCGCCCAGGCTTTCCCCCGACCTTCGCGACGACTTCCCTTCCTGGTTCGCGGAGTGCACCGTCCGCGCCGTGGAACTGAAAATCAAGCGTATGTCGCCCAGCGAGCGGGAAGTTGCCCTCAACACCAATGATGCCGACGGCTACGTAATGGTGCGGCCGATTTTCACCGGGCTCTCCGATTACGAAAAAAATGAACCTTCCATGCGCAATTATTTCCCGGAAATGGTGCGCAAGATGGATGTGAAGGCTGAAGTCGCCCGCGCCTCTGCGCTTAACTTCGCTCGAGAATCCAGTCCCGAACAATCCGCGCAACTCAACACCGAAGCTCTCAACCACAAGCGCCGCGCCGCCTCCACTACCTTACCCGATGACCCTGCCATGATCGCGCAACTGACGGATGGCGAACGTTTCATCGCCGACCGCAATCCCCGCGCGGCCGAAGCTGCTTTCAAGAACGTCCTGGCGAAATACCCCGACCAGATTCGTGCGTGGTATGGCCTGGGCCTGGTCGCGCTGCTCGATCATGACGGCCCGCGCGCCAAGCAAGTGTTCGGCCGCCTCACGGCCGGTGATAATGCCGCGGCTCAGGACCCGATGGTGCTGGCGTGGTCCCATGTTTATCTGGCAAGAGTTTTGGATGAAGAAGGCCATTTGGAGCAGTCAAAATCAGAGTACCAGGCAGCGCTCGCGGTTCCGGGGGCCCCAGCCAAGGCCCAACAAGCCGCCCAGAAGGAATTGGGCGACTTGAATCTTAGAAAATCCGCGGAACGCCCGTAAGCCGCCCGGATTCGGAGGAAGAAGGCGTTATGAAAAATTCAGTGCAACTTACGATGCTAATTCTCGCGGGAAGAATTCTCCTGTCCGCGCCCTGCATCTCCGCTCAGGGCACCCAGCAAGCCCCGCCAACTTTGAATCCGGACAAAAAGCAAGACAAGCCCGCCGACGTGACGCCGCTTACTCTCGACAACGCTCCGCCACCGGTGAGCGCCGAAGAAGACGCCTCCATCCAGGCCTTCCGCGCCGCTCCCGTCACCGACATGACCAAGAAGAATCAACTCGGCGAAGAGTTCCTGAAAAAATATCCCGAGAGTCGCTATCGTCCGGAAGTCTACTCCATTCTTGTTCGCGGTTACCTTAGCGTCGGCCAGATTGACAAGATGGAAGCCATCGGTGACAAGGAAATCGCGCTCAACCCCAACGACGCCCAGACGCTAGCCATCGTGGGCTCCACACTTCCCCGGGTCATGAACGCCTCCACGGTCGAGCCACAAAAGCGCCTGGACAAAGCCGAGCAGTATTCAAAAAAGGCGCTTGAAGTTCTCCCAACGCTGGTAAAACCCGCCGAACTTAGCGACGCCGATTTTCTCAAAGCCAAGGATCAGACCTCAGCTCTCGCCTACAGTGGCCTAGGCCTGGTCGCTTTCCGCCGCTCGAAATACGCCGAAGCAATCCCCAATTTCGAACAGGCCGTCAAGCTCGACCCCATACCCGATCCAGTGAACTACTACCTGCTCGGCATCGCAAACGAAAAAACTTCCCATTTCGAGGATGCGGCCAACGCCTTCACCAAATGCGCGGCTGTTCCCGGCGGGTTGCAGGCCACCTGCAAGTCCGGTATTGACGAAGCCAGGAAAATGGCCACGACGCAATTAAGCGCGCCAAAATAATTCCTCCGTGCCGCGCCACGGAGAGCGAACGGAAACCATGGTCCGCGGTGAAGATGACCGGTTGATGGAACGCCTCGGGTACGTGTTTCGCGACCCACTCTTGCTGGACCGCGCCCTTACACACAGTTCCGCCGTTCCAGAGCTACGCTCGGCTCGCGGCGAGGACATCGCTTTCAGCGGCTCCGTGGTCCAGGACAACGAGCGCCTGGAATTTCTCGGCGACGCTGTGCTGGAACTTCTCACCAGTGAATACCTGCTCCTGAACTATCCCGAATGGACCGAAGGCCAACTTTCGAAAAGCCGTGCGCGCATCGTGAACGCTCATTCTCTTGAAATTGCCGCGCGTGGACTGCACGTTGGCGAGCATCTGCGGCTCGGCCGCGGCGAGGAAAAAACGGGCGGCCGTGAAAAGCCCGCTCTTTTGGCGGACGCGTTTGAAGCCATCGTCGCGGCCATGTATCTCGATGGCGGCCTCGGCCCGGCGCGCGATTTGCTCCTGCGCACTGTTTTTGAGCAGGCTCTCGAAGACGGCGACCGCATTTCGGAATCGGATCGCAAGAGCGCTCTGCAGGAATTCCTGCAAGCCAAAGGCGATCAGCCCGCCGAGTATCGGCTGGCGGGTGAGACCGGGCCCGACCACCAGAAAACGTTTCGCGTGGAAGTCTGGGTGAAGGGCGAATTCATGTCCAGCGCCGTTGGCACCACTAAAAAAGAAGCGGAGCAAAAGGCCGCCCGCAGCGCGCTGGATAAACTTTTAGGCACCGAGGCAAAGCAAGGGGAAGAGGTCGGACCGAATGCCGGATGAATCGCTGGTGCACGATCCGCTGACCCCAACGCCGGAAGTGGTGGCGCTGCCGGAAGTTTCCTCGGCCGCCGAACCCGTCCACGAAAATTACACCACGCTTGCCGAATATCTCGAATCACTACTCGTCACCGTCATCCTCGCCCTTTTCGGAACCAGCTTTGTTGTTCAGGCGTTCAAGATTCCTTCCCCATCGATGGAGAAAACGCTCCTCGTCGGCGACCATCTCCTGGTCAATAAATTCATCTTCGGCGGCCGCGGCCACTGGTACGAAAAATTTCTTCCATACCGCGACCTTGAACGAGGCGACATCATCGTCTTCAAATATCCGTATCAGGATCATCCCCACTTTGTGAAACGCGTCATTGCCCTGCCCGGTGATCGCGTGAAAATCGTCGATCAGCAGGTCTACATTAACGGCAAGCTGCTCAACGAGCCCTACGTCGTCCACGATCCCGCATCCGGCTACGATCCGTTGAATTACACTTTTCCGCCTCCCAGCAATCAGCTTTTCATCCCGCCCGTGCAGATCGAATGGGCTCATGAAATCCGCAAGTACATTCAGGGTGACGAACTCGTCGTGCCTCCCGGCAAATATTTCGCCATGGGCGACAATCGCGACCACAGCTCTGACAGCCGCTACTGGGGCTTCGTTGACCGCGAAGCCATCATGGGCCGCCCGTTCCTTATCTACTGGTCGGTCGATGCCACCAGCAGCGATTATTCGGACACTTCCTTCGGCCAGCGCATACTCGCCATCTTCGACACCATCACACATCTTCCGGCCCGCACACGCTGGAGTCGCATGCTCCACACTGTCCACTGACGATTGCGATTCGCTATGCCCCTGTTTTTTCGCTGCTACTTTTGAGAAACTTCAACGGCATGTCTCGTGTTCGCACTTACGGTAAATGGATCGGAGCGCTCGCGATTTTCATGGTTCTCGCGCAGCTCTGTCTTCCCTTTCTCCTGCAAACGCGCCGCATGCGCGCTTATCTTCTGTCTCACCTCGAAAAATCCTTCGGCCGCCCCGTGGAAGCCCGAAGCTTTTCCATGGACATCCTCCCCTTTCCGCGTCTGGATGTGGAAGGCGTCAGCATTGGCGAAAATCTCGCTTTCGGCCACGAATATTTCCTTCGCGCCGATCGGATGACGGCTAACGTCCGCTGGTTCGGCTTGCTGCGCGGCAACTTCGATTTTGGCACCATCTCGCTTTCGAGGCCCAGCCTGATTCTTGTTCGCAACGAACAGGGCCGTTGGAATCTCGAAGGCTGGCTGCCACCCGCCCCGTTTAAATCCTCATCCGCAACCATTGCCTATGGCCCACAAAGTCCGGCAGTCTCCGGCAACCACCTGCAGAAAATCGAATTCGACGACGGCCGCATCAACTTCAAAACTGGCGATGAAAAACGTCCCTTCGCCTTCACCAACGTCTCCGGCAGCGTCGAACAGACTGGCCCCGGGCGCTGGCAGTTGCGCCTCGAAGCCCAACCCTGGCGCAGCGGTGTTCCACTGCAATCTACCGGCACCTTGCAAGTTCGCGGTGAAGTCGCCGGCACATCCGCTCGCCTGCAACCCGCGGAAATTCAGGTGCACTGGGAAAAAGTCTCCATCGCCGATCTCTTCCGCATGATCACCGGCAACGATTTCGGCGTCCGTGGCGCGTTCACTCTGGACGGCAACGCCAGTATCGGCAAACCCGATTCCGGCGAACCCGCGCCGCCCGGGGCCTGGAAATTCTCTCTTCACGCCAGCGCCGCAAGAATTCATCGCTGGGACCTCACCGAACGCGGTGACAATCCCGGCGCCAGCTTGAATCTGAGAGGCCTTTGGGACGTAGCCGCAGGCGAAGCGCGCGCGGAAACGCTCACTCTCGATCTTCCGCACTCCCATTTCGAAGGTGCCGCGCGACTCAAGACCGCAGGCATGTCCGATTGGAATCTGCGCATCGAAGATTCCGGCATCCAGGCGCAGGATCTGCTGGCGTGGTACCGAGCTTTCCAACCGGATGTGTCTGAATCCCTCGACGCCAGGCAACTCTTCAAAGCGAGCTTTGCCCTGCGCGGATTTCCACTCTCCTGGGAAGACGTTCAGATTTCCAGCGCGGCGGGTGAACTCCGCCTGCCTGGCTTTGCCAAGCCACTTCGCGTCGGTCCGGTGCTGGGCGCCGCTCACAACAATTTCTTCGAATTGCTGCCGGTGCAACTGTCTCTCGCATCCCCCGCGAAAGAGACTGCCACGAAGTCGGATAAGGCGGCCGCAAAAACCAGCACTACCGCTGCCTCCACCGATCAGCTTGAAATTCGTTTCCGCGACGATTTCATCGCCGGCAGAGGTTCTCTGCGCGTCACTGGAAAATTGGACGACGCCGGCGACTTCTTCAAAGGCGCGTCCGCCTTTGGCCACACCTTCAATCGCGGTTGGGAAATCACCGGCGGCACCGCCGGTAACGTCTCTCGCGAATGGGAACATGGCGTCGCCAACGGCCGCTGGAGCGGTTCCCTCACTTTCACCAAAGCGCAACTGCAGGCCGCCGGCCTGAATCTTCCGTTAAAGCTCGACGAGGCCCGCCTCGATTGGAAAAACGGCCATCGTTCAGCGACAATCGTGCGCGCCGGCGCATTCGGCGCTGTGTGGTACGGTGCGATCAGCGACGCGCCTGCACTCGATGATTCCGACGGCAACAACTGGAAGTTTCAGCTCCACGCGGATCATCTTGACGCTGCCGATCTCGATCTCTGGTTCGGCCCGCGCGCGCGCCCGAACTGGCTGCAGCGCCTGCTCCCTTCCCTGCTCGGCAAATCCGATGCGAACGGGAAACCCAGCGAACTCTTGCGCCGCGTCACCGCCGAGGGCGAGCTCGAAGCCGATTCCCTCTCCATCGAGAAAATAAAACTCTCGAAGGCCCAGGCCCACGTCGCGTTTCACGATCTGCACCTGGAAGTGCGCGACGCCGAAGCCGAATGGGCCGGCGGCACAGCGCGCGGCAGCGTGAGCGCCGTGTTCTCCGTTCCACCCAAATATGAAATTTCCGCGGACGTAGATCGCGTCGAGCTTTCCGACTTGCCATGGTCCACGCACTGGGCCGAATATTGGGGCGGCGCCGCCTCCGGTAAGCTGCACTTGACAACCTCCGGCGTTGGGCGCGACGCGCTCGTCGCCCAGCTCGCCGGCTCCGGCGAATTGCATCTCAAGTCCATTGAACTTCGTGGCTGGGACGTCGGCGCCAGCATGGACACCGGCACGCTCCACACAGGTGCATCCCACTGGGCGACGGGCGATGGTGAATTCACCATTACTGGCCGAGCGTTGCATTTCGATTCCCTCACGCTTGAAAATCTGCACGTCAAAACGCTTCTGGACGGCACGCTCGATTTTTCGCAGGACCTGAATCTTACGTTCGCGCCGGCGCCCACTGAAAAACGCTCTGTGAAATCCGTCGCGGCACCGAGGCTATTTCAGTTGCGCGGCCCGCTTGAAAAACCCGTCGCCTCGGTTGAACTGACACCGGTGGCTCAGGCAAGAACGCGCCAATGAAACACTGCGAATTAGTGAAGACAAGTACCCGCGACTGCCCTGGGCGTTCCCGCGCCGACAGAGTTTTTTTCGCCCGGCAAATTTCATGGCCCCCCAATTGACTCGTCCAACGGTACGCTCGTGTTTCGTGGCATGTGTGAAATCGATAGCGGCACTCTCCCTGATGCTTTCCTTGTGCGCCGCAACTTTGCGGAGCGATGCGCGTATGCTGCTGGTGCCTCAGCTCAAACCAGGGCAAACTCTCTTCTACGAAATCCACGGCCGACTGAATCGCTCCGTAAAAACAGAAAGCCGCGTCTCCACCTTTTTCGGACCGCAACAGCTTCAGGGCGATCTTTCGAGCCGGATTCGCGTTAGCGTACAAAAAGTGCTTGCGGGCAAGCCTCATCCCGTTGCCACTGTTCAAACGGAACTCCTGCCAATCGCCTCGGCACAAGCCAATTCGGCAGCCTCTCCTGCACAGAAATTGACTTTCGACATTCTCGGCCGTGGCCAACTCAGCAACATAAATGGTCTCGACGATCTCTCCCCCGAGCAGCGCCTGATCTGGCAGTTCTGGATCGCTCGCTTTGCCTTTGGTTGGACGCTTCCGCCTTCCCACTTGAAGCCAGGTGAAAAATGGAAATTCGAAGAGCCGGAAACCAGCGACTCCCTGATCGCCGGCCTCGTCTGGGAACGCGAAATCACTTACGCCCGCGACGACCCGTGCCCTGTTCTACCTGCAGAAACATGCGCCGTCTTCCTCACGCAATCCACGCTCAAGCAAAAATCCTCGCCAAAAGATTCCACGCCGGAATCCTATCGCCTTCATGAACTAAAAACCCTCGGCACCGCCAAGGGCACCAACCAGGCAATCACCTATATCTCACGCAAAACCGCCCTCGTTCTCCGCGCCAACGAGGACCTCCAGCAATCCATGGATGTCACGGTGTTGAAATCCGACGGCACCAACGGCGTCCACTACATAGTCGAGGCCACCAGCCACCTGGAAACCCTGTTCGTCCCGCAACCCCTTGCCGCGCCAACTCCCTGAAATCCTCTCGCCACGAAAAATTGTCACTCGCTGTATAATGTAGGTTTCCGCTGTGCCCGAAAAATCCGCAGGAGACCCCTACGATGAATTTCAAGCTGCGCAGCACCTATCAGCCCCGTGGCGACCAGCCCGCTGCCATCGACCAGCTCTTCCGCGGACTCGAAGCCGGGGACAAGCACCAGGTTCTTCTCGGCGTCACCGGCTCCGGAAAAACTTTTGCCATGGCCAAGGTCATCGAACAGGCCAATCGCCCGGCGCTCGTCCTGGCGCACAATAAAACCCTCGCCGCGCAGCTTTATCACGAGTTCAAGGGCTTCTTCCCCGAAAACGCCGTAGAATATTTCGTCAGCTATTACGATTTTTATCAGCCCGAGGCCTACGTTCCCGCCGCCGACATCTACATTGAAAAAGAAGCCACCATCAACGACGAGCTCGACAAGCTGCGGATGAGCGCCACCCGCTCTCTCTTCGAACGCCAGGACGTCATCGTCGTCGCCAGCGTCTCCTGCATCTATGGCATCGGCTCGCCGGAAGCCTATTTCGGAATGCTGGTCATGCTCGAAAAGGGCTACCAGACTTCGCGCGAAGCCATGCTGCGGCGATTCGTGGATATTCAATACGAACGCAGCGAAGACCTCCGCCGCGGCACCTTTCGCGTTCGCGGGGACATTCTCGAAATTTATCCGACGTACGAAGACAACGGCTATCGCATTGAAATGTGGGGTGATCAGATCGACAAAATTCGTCAGATCGATCCGCTGACCGGCGAAATCCGCGCCGGCCAGGAAGACATCGGGCGCGTTCCCATCTACCCGAAAACGCACTACGTCATGCAGCCCGACCAGCGCGACCGGGCCATCGTCAGCATCCAGGACGAACTCGACTGGTGGAAAAAAGAATTGGAAAAGCAGGGCAAATTCGTTGAAGCCCAGCGCGTTGTGCAGCGCACTATGTTCGATATGGAGATGATGCGCACGATCGGCTATTGCCACGGCATCGAAAATTATTCGCGCCACCTCAGCGGCCGCTTGCCAGGTGAGGCGCCGCCGACGCTGCTGGACTACGTGCCGCAGGATTACCTGCTCTTCGTCGACGAATCCCACGCTACGGTCCCGCAGGTCCGCGGCATGTTCAACGGCGACCGCGCGCGCAAGCAGACCCTCGTCGACTACGGATTCCGCATGCCCTCCGCCCTCGACAACCGCCCGCTCACGTTCGAAGAGTTCGAGCATCGCGTCAACCAAGCCATCTACGTTTCCGCAACGCCCGGGCCCTACGAACTCACCAAATCCGGCGGCGTTTTCGTTGAGCAAGTCATTCGCCCGACGGGCCTTGTCGATCCCGAAGTCGAAATTCGTCCCGTGAAGGGTCAGGTGGACGATTTGCTGGAAGAAATACGAATCCGCGCGGCAAAAAACGAACGCGTGCTGGTTACCACGCTCACCAAACGCATGGCCGAAGACCTCAGCGAGTATTTTTCAGAAATTGGCGTCCGCTGCCGCTATCTTCATTCGGAAGTGGAAACGTTGGATCGCATCAAGATTCTTCGCGATTTGCGTCGCGGCGAGTTCGACGTGCTGATTGGAATCAACCTGCTCCGCGAAGGCCTGGACCTGCCCGAAGTCTCCCTCGTCGCCATTCTCGATGCTGATAAGGAAGGTTTTCTGCGGAGCACGACTTCGCTCATTCAGACTATTGGCCGCTGCGCCCGACACATCGAAGGCCGCGCCATTCTCTACGCCGACCGGCGCACCGACTCCATGAACCAGGCCATCGGCGAAACCAACCGACGGCGCGCCAAGCAGGTCGCCTACAACAAGGAAAACAATATTACGCCGCAGTCCATCATCAAGGGCGTGGACATGGAACTTGCCCACATCGTCGAAGCCGACTACGTCACCGTGCCACTAGACACCGTCGGCCTCGATGCCGCCGTCTCCAACGTAAAATCCGAACAGCAACTGGCGGAATTGTTAGGGCAACTCGAATCCCAGATGCGCGAAGCTGCCAAAAAATTTGAATTCGAAAAAGCCGCCCAACTCCGCGACCGCATCCGCTCCCTGAAACAACAGGACCTCGCCGGCCTATTTGGCAAAGAAACCTCGGAAGGCGCAGCCGCCGCTTCGTAATATCCATCGCGGATGTCTAAACCAATCCTCGGCGTAACTCTTCCAGCTTGTAAAAGGTTTCGCGCCAATAAATGCCGCCCTGGCGCAGCGTAATTACCGTTGATCGCAGCAAAATATAGCTGAATAGGACCGCCCCTAGGGGCAGCGTCAGGCAATACAACGGTGAAACTCGCATCACTACGTCTCCGCCGACGTGAAAACCAAGCGCTGCCAGCACCGCGATCCCCGCGAGGGCTCGAACCCACCCGACGCCGAACACCAATCCCAAAAAAGGAGCCACATTAAACAGCAACATGCTTGCGATCTGCAAAGCCACCATCCCCGCGCGGAATCCCGCCGCCGCAAAAAAATTCTTTTCCAGCCCGCGAATCAGATTCCGTAGTCCCAAATGCCATTCCACGCTGACCGCATCCTGCGCCACCGCCACGCCCGAACGGAATCCCGCCTGCTTCACCAGCTTCCCCAGTTTCATGTCGTCGATCACTTCCATCGCCAGCCGCCGGTGAGTCCCGCACGCCTCGTAAACGCTGCGCTTCAACATCTGAAACGCTCCTACACCGACGTACGCGCGCGAATTCGGATTGCTTACCGCGTGCAAATCCGCCGCCAGCTGAAATCCCATCACAAAAAACGAAATCACAACCGTATCCCAGAACCCACTGCGGACCACGTCGCCCACCAGCGTAAGGTGATCCCATCCTCGCGCCCGAGCCAGCGCGATCACCCTACGCAACAAATCCGCGCGGAACTTCACATCCGCATCCGTAAACACTAGCCACTCGCCACTTGAAGCTTCATATGCCTTCTGTAGCGCGTGTGGTTTTCCCAGCCACCCGGCCGGCAATTCACGCACGTGCACGACGCGAAGCTGTGGATGGTTGATCGCAAATTCATCCAGAATCCGCGAGGTCGCATCGCTCGAGCGATCGTCCACCGCCACGATTTCCAGGTTGGGATAATCCACCGACACCAGCGTCGCAAGAGCCCCGGGCAGCTTTTCCTCTTCATCCCGCGCCGCAAAAAGCACAGAAACCCGTGGGCAATCTACGTTGGCCGCCTGAGCGCAATCCTTCAGCCACGGCAGCCGCAGCGCGCCATACGCCACTTTTAATCCATAGGTAGACCAGAAGAGTGCGATCAGTCCGAAGAGAACGAGCCAGAAGAGATGCATGCGGATTGGAGTCGAATGCCAGCCTCAGGGTATCCTAGCATGGATGCTGAAGACCCTGGCCATTCTCGGAGCCGGACGCGTGGGACGAGCGCTCGGGCGCTTGCTGCACGAACGCGGCTGGCGTGTGCTTGTTGTCGCCGCGCGTTCCGAGGCCACCGCCCGCAAAGCCGCGAAATTTATCCGCGCCGGCCGCCCGTTCGCGGGCATAAGCCATCATGCTCTGGCCGCCAGAACTATTCTGTTGAGCGTCCCCGACGACGCGATCCCCGAAGTAGCCGCCGAGCTCGGTCGCATTGGCGGCCAACAACTTCGCGGCAAAATTGTTCTTCACACCAGCGGCGCCTGTGATGCCGGCGCCTTGCAGGCCGTCCGCGCGTTCGGCGCGTTCGCGGCATCCATGCATCCGTTGCAAACCTTTAACGGTGTCAGCGTTCCCCCGCTCGAAGGCAAAATCTTCGCCATCGAAGGCGATGCTCCCGCCGTCCGCGTCGCCCGCTCCATCGCGCGCTCTCTCGGCGGCGTTCCGGTGAACATCGGCGCAGAAAAAAAACCTCTCTACCACGCGGCCGGAGCCTTCGCCGCGGGCCTCGTTCTCGCTCTTGAAGAAGCAGGCGTGCAGATGCTCCGAACCTCCGGCCTGCCGCAACGCGAAGCGCTTCAGGCCCTGCTCTCGTTGACACGCCAAGTTCTGGA
>Ga0210403_10004474_pt1 | contig 12044 bp, 13 predicted proteins | sample IncBWC19MmetaG_FD_150863 | JGI IMG/M metagenome (GOLD analysis project Ga0210403, IMG submission 150863) | Forest soil microbial communities from Barre Woods Harvard Forest LTER site, Petersham, Massachusetts, United States - Inc-BW-C-19-M | ecosystem: Environmental > Terrestrial > Soil >... | reverse complement strand
CTGGGGGGGGTATCCGATCGCGCGATCAACCAACAACCTGATGAGCATCACATGAGCGTTATCGGACCATCCTGCCAACTGCCATCCAAGGACTCGCCCGGCTGCACCTGCGCTGCGCCAAAGAAGAAGGGCAACAAGGTCGCGGCGACCGCATCGGTCACCGCACTCGCGGCGGTCGCCTGCACGGCCTGCTGCGTGCTGCCGTTCACCCTGCCCGCCGCCCTGCTCGCGCTGGCCGGCGGATCGATTGCCTTGCTCGATCACGCGCATGGCTGGGTGACACGGCTGGCGATTGTTGCCGTCATCGCGGCCTGGGTCTGGATCGTCTGGCAGCGCCGGAAAACCGGGCAGCCGATCGCGCGCAGGACGATCGCGCTGATGATCGCTGCGAGCTTATTGACCGCTATGGCTGCCTCCTGGCCGCTGCTCGAGCCTGCGGTTTTCAGGACGATGGGAATCGTGAAGAAAAAGGCCGGCTCGCAAAGCGGATGAAAGCAATGGATGGGCTGACGATCTTCGGACTGTTTGCGGTGACGGCGATGCTGGTGTGCTACGCGCTCGAGGAGCGGAGCCACCTCTATGTCCTCGGCTTCGCCGTCGCCTGCGGTCTCGGCTCCGCCTACGGCTTCCTGCAGGGCGCCTGGCCGTTCGGCGTCGTCGAGGCGATCTGGGCCGGCGTCGCGTTGCGCCGATGGTATCGCGCGCGAAAGCAGGCGAGCTAGACGCTATTCCAGTATCGCATCCGCCTGCTGCAGCAACCGCGCCGGCACTTCCAGGCCGATCGCCCTGGCGGTCTTCAGGTTGATGGTCAGCTCGAACCGATCCGGCGCGGCGCCTGCTGCGCCTGAACGAGCGGCGGCAACGCAACCGCCGCACCCAGACCAGTCATGAACGTCCGACGCTTCATGCGGGTCTAAACTGTCGGCAACACGGAAAACGCTTCGCCGGCGTTACGCTGGCCGAGCAGTTCCTCGCCGCCGGCTTCATTGAGCACGGCCTCGACCCCGTGACGAGGCGGGCCGTGCCGGCATAGCGCGATCATCTCCGCGACCGCTTTTGGAGGCCCCGCGAACAACGCTTCCACGCTGCCGTCGCGGCGGTTGCGCACCCATCCCTCCAATTTACCCGCCGTGGCCTGATATTCGATCCAGGCGCGGTAGCCGACGCCCTGCACCCGGCCACGGATGGTCACATGGAGAACGGCGCGCGCTCTGCTCATTTCAGCGCCAAAAACGCGGCGAGCCGCGCTTTGGTTTCGGCCTCGCGCGTCACGCGGTTGGTGAGCTCGGCCGAGGCGAGGCCCTTCAACTGCTTGGGCAGGGTTCCCTCACGTAAAGCTTTAAGCGTCTCATAGACCGCCTGGGTAGCAGCCGCGAAGGGCGCGTGACCCTGCAACGCGATCTTGACGCGCCTATCCTTGAGCCAGTCGAGATCGATCATCTCCTCCGGTGCGCCGCCGAGCACGATCGGCAGCCGCGTTGCGGCCGAAATCGCTTGCACCTCATCACGCGACCTGATGCCGGTGAAGAACAGCCCGTCGACACCGGTCTCCTGATAGGCTCGTGCGCGTTCGATGGCGTCGCCCAGCGAGGTGACCGAGATAGCGCCCGTACGCGCCAGGATCACCAGTGTCGGATCGCTGCGGCCATCGACCGCGGCCTTCATCTTGCCGACGCCCTCCTCCAGCGAGATCAGTTGAGTTTTCTTTTCGCCGAAGGCCTGCGGCAGCAGCGTGTCCTCGATGGTGAGACCGCCCGCGCCCGCGGCTTCCAGCTCCTGCACCGTGCGGCGGACGTTGAGCGCATTGCCGTAACCGTGGTCGGCGTCGACCAGCACGGGCAGCGTCGCCGCGCGCGACATCCGGCGCATCTGCTCGGCGAGTTCGGTGAGCGTGATCAGCGCGATGTCGGGATCGCCGAGCACGGCAAGCGAGGCGACCGAGCCGCCGAACATGCCGACCTCGAAGCCGAGGTCTTCCGCGATCCGGATCGAGATCGCATCATAGACCGAGCCGGGACGAATGCATCGCATGCCCGACAGGATCGAACGTAATGCCTCGCGACGCTTGCGGAATGCCATCGCGTACTCCCTTTTTTCTTTCTTACGCAAATTCCAAAATCAGCGCGTCCACCGCCAGCGTCGCGCCGGGCGCCGCGTGGATCTTCTTCACCGTGCCGTCGCGCTCGGCGCGCAACACGTTCTGCATCTTCATGGCTTCGACAATGGCGAGCGTCTCGCCGGCCTTGACCTCCTGCCCTTCGGTCACGGCGATCGAGACCACGAGGCCGGGCATCGGGCACAACAGCTTCTTGCCGGTGTCAGTCGCGGTCACCACCGGCATGATCCGCGCAGACGCCGCTTCCGCTTCGGTGAAGACATAGACGGGTGCTTCGACGCCCTGATGCGCCAATCTGACGCCGTTCGAGATCGGCCGCGCCTGCACCGCAATTTCCGCACCATCAATCGTGCCCTGCCAGACCGGCTCGCCCGGCGCCCATGACGACACCAGCAGATGCGGCTTGCCGGGTGCGCCATCGGTACCGACAAAGCGCACCGCGATGGTGCCGTCCTCGCGCGCGATGTCGAGGATGATCTCATCGTGCCCGAGCCACACCGCGCGGCGGGTTTCGCGCTTCACCGGCCGTCCAACCAACTGTCCGGAGATCTGCCGCTTGCGCTCGCCCAGCACGTGATCGATCGCGGCGCCCACGGCAGCCAGGCGGCGTGCGATCTCACCCTGCGGCACCGGCGCCGAAAACCCCTTGGGAAACTCTTCGGCGATGAAGCCGGTCGAAAGCTTTCCCTCGCGCCAGCGCGGATGGTTCATCAGCGCCGAGAGGAACGGAATGTTGTGCCTGATGCCATCGACATAGAACGCATCGAGCGCGGTCGATTGCGCCTCGATCGCGGCCGCGCGCGACGGTCCGTGGGTCACCAGCTTTGCGATCATCGGATCGTAGAAGATCGAGATCTCCCCGCCCTCCTGCACGCCGGTGTCGTTGCGCACGGTGATGCCGTGAGCGCTGCTCTCCTCCGGCGGGCGATATTTCACCAGCCGTCCGATCGAGGGCAGGAAATTACGGAAGGGATCCTCGGCATAGACCCGCGATTCCACCGCCCATCCGGTCAGCGCCACGTCCTTCTGCGCCAGCGCCAGTTTTTCGCCGGCTGCGACGCGGATCATCTGCTCGACCAGGTCGATGCCGGTGACGAGCTCGGTCACGGGATGCTCGACCTGCAGGCGCGTGTTCATTTCGAGAAAGTAAAAGCTCTTGTCCTGTGCGGCGACGAATTCCACGGTGCCGGCAGAGTCGTATTTGACGGCCTTCGCCAGCGCGACCGCCTGCTCGCCCATCTTGCGGCGCGTGGACTCATCCAAGAGCGGCGACGGCGCCTCCTCGATCACCTTCTGATTGCGGCGCTGGATCGAACATTCGCGCTCGCCGAGATAGATCACGTTGCCGTGCTTGTCCCCTAACACCTGGATCTCGATATGCCGGGGATCGACGATGAATTTTTCGATGAAGACGCGGTCGTCGCCGAATGAGGATTTGGCCTCGGCCTTGGCGAGCTTGAATCCTTCCGCCACTTCCGCCCTGGAATGTGCGATCCGCATGCCCTTGCCGCCGCCGCCGGCAGACGCCTTGATCATCACGGGGTAGCCGATCTCATCGGCGATCTTCACGGCGTGCTTGTCATCGTCGATGACGCCGAGATGGCCCGGCACGGTCGAGACCTTGGCCTTGGCTGCGGCCTTCTTGGATTCGATCTTGTCGCCCATCGCGGCGATCGCATCCGGATTCGGCCCGATGAAGACGATCCCGGCCTTCGCCAGCGCGCGCGGAAACGCCTCGCGCTCGGATAAAAAGCCGTAACCGGGATGTACGGCCTCGGCACCGGTCTTCTTGCAGGCGTCGACGATCCTGTCGATCAATAGATAGCTCTCGGCCGCGGCCGGCGGGCCGATCAACACGGCCTCATCGGCCATCTCGACATGGAGTGCGTCGCGGTCGGCCTCGGAGTACACCGCTACTGTCTTTATTCCCATGCGGCAGGCCGTCTTGATCACCCGGCAGGCGATCTCGCCGCGATTTGCGATCAGAATTTTCTTGAACATCTTCTTGGATTTGATCCTTGGGCGGGTTCCTCCCCTCGCAATCTGGCATGCGAGAGCGGACGTCACAATTGCGTCTATAGCAAAATGGGGCGGTGGCAACCGCCCATCACCTACGACAAACGTCCTGCAGGCGCTTAGCCCGAATAAGTTTGAAACCGCCCGCGGGCGTAGGCGTGCGAAACCGCCTTCATCAGCTCGCCCACCTCGGATTCCAGAAAATTGTTGGCGACAACAAGCGCTCGGATGGTGGCCCGCAGATCGCCGCCGCAGGCCGCAATCGCCTCATCGACAGCGGCTTCCAATTCCGCATCGTCCGCTGGGCCGGCCTTGGGACGAGCGGACATGGTCTCGTTTTCCTTGATTGGAGACGCGCGCTTGCTAATGTTCATATTTTGTTCTCATCGTCAACTCATCGGATTTGGCAAAATCATACGTATCCACAGTGTGTTGCCGGTATTTCTTGCCGGCCGGCTGCGGCACCCTTACCATGTCACCAAAATGTCATGGAGCCGACGATGAAGCACGACACCAGCTTTGCGGTACTGACCGGCAACAACATCGAAACGAAATTGATCAAGGCCGGCGATATCATCTTTCGTGAGGGCGATGAGGCCCGCGAGCTGTTCGTGGTCAAGAGCGGCGAGGTGCGGATTCAGCTTGGCAACCGCACGCTCGCCGAGCTCTCCGCCAACCGACGTTTTCGGCGAGATGGCGTTGATCGACAATGAGCCCCGCAGCGCCACCGCGTTGGCCGTCACCGATGTTGAACTCGTGGCCGTCTCCGAAAAGCAGTTCCTGTTTCTGGTCAGCCAGACGCCTATTTTGCACTGAAGGTGATGCGTGTGCTGGCGCAGCGGCTCAGGGTCACCAACAAGACGTTCGGCTAATCGGCTTCACCTCCCCTTCGCCACGCCCTGCAGGCCGCATCGGCCACAGGCCCTGTTTTCAAAATAGAGGACGTTGCCGCAGACCTGGCAGACAAAAAGCTTCAAAACATTTCCTCAAAGGCCATCATTACCGCGCCTGCGAAGACGCCCTGGCCCTGCCATCGTTCCCGCGAGCGATGGAACAATTTGCACGATCTCGCGTTGACCGTTCGCGTTTCCCCAACGCCGAGCCCTGCGGTACCCTCTCACGAGGTCGCAGGGCTTCTCTTTGTCAACCGATGGAGAGGCAGATAGCCAAGGCGCGCTTCCTGTGTGACACTCGGCCCGGAAGACACCTATGACTGGCTCGAACGACACGCTTCCCGAGACTGTGGCCGCTGAAAGCCTGCGGCGGCACCTGGAACAGATCGCGCGTGAGCGCGACACGGCGCACCGTACGCTGCAGGATCGCGAGGCCGAACTCGCCCGCATCCAGCGTATCGGCCGCGTCGGCGGCGTCGAAGTGGATTTTGGCGACGGTTTCAAGAACCGCCGCTCACCTGAATATCTGGTGATTCACGGGCTGCCGCCGGAAGCTGCCCATGAATCCCACGAAGACTGGGTCAACCGGATCCACCCGGAGGATCGCGAGCGCACCGTCCAGCATTTCCTCTCCGCGCTGGCCGGAAAGGACAAGGACTATTCCGCCGAATACCGCATCGTCCGGCCGTGCGACGGGGAGACGCGATGGATCCGCGTCATCGCCGAGATCGAGCGCGCCGACGATGGCCGCGCGCTACGCCTGATCGGCGCGCATATCGACGTCACCGACCAGATGCTGGCGCAGGAAACGTTGCGCGAAAGCGAGGAACGCTTCCGCCTGATCGCCGACAGCGCCCCCGTTCCGATCTGGGTGACCAAGCTCGACCGCACGCGCTCGTTTGCCAACCAGGCCTATCTCGATTTCCTCGACCTGCCCTTCGAGCAGGCCATCGTTTTCGACTGGCGCAAGGCGCTGCATCCGGACGACCTGCCGCGCATCCTGCAGGAGCAGATGAGCGGGGAGGCCTCGCTCAAACCATTCGTATTGGAGGCGCGCTATCGCGATGCCGCCGGCGAGTGGCGCTGGCTGCGCTCGGAATCGCAGCCGCGCTGGGATCCGACCGGCAAGCATATCGGCTTCATCGGCGTCGCCCACGACATCACGGCCGCAAAAGAGGCCGAGATAGAGCTGCGGCGCCTGAACGAGACCCTGGAGCGGCGCATCCGCGACCGCACCGCGCAACTCGAATCCAACGAAGCGCAGATGCGCTCCATCCTCGAGACCAGCAACCAGTACCAGGGGCTGCTCAACGGCGAAGGCAATCTGCTCTACGCCAACAAGACCGCGCTCGCGGGCATCGACTCCGACGGCAGCGGCGTGATCGGCGCGCTGTTCTGGGAAACCCCCTGGTTTACCGGGACCGCCGGCATGCCCGAGGCCGTACACGACGCCTTCAACCAGGTGCTGAAAGGCCAGGAGGTTCGCCGCGACATGACGCTCTGCTTGCCGATCGGCGACCGCGATTTTGAGTTCGCGATGCGGCCGCTCTACGACCGGCATGGCGCGGTGACCGGTGCGGTGTTGGAAGCGGTCGACATCACCGAGCGCCGCCAGGGCGAGGAAGCGCTGCGCCAGTCGCAGAAGATGGAGGCCGTGGGTCAACTGACCGGCGGCGTGGCACACGACTTCAACAACCTCCTGACCATCATCCGCTCGGCGACCGACTTCCTGCGCCGCCGCGAGCTGCCGGAGGAACGCCGGCGCCGCTATGTCGACGCAATCTCCGAGACGGTCGAGCGGGCCTCCAAGCTGACCGCGCAACTCCTGGCGTTCGCCCGCCGCCAGCCGCTGAAGCCGCAGGTCTTCAATGTCGGCACCCAGGTCGAGAACGTCGCCGAGCTGGTCCGTCCCGTCGTCGGCGGCCGCATCCAGATCGAGGTCGAGATCGGCGACTTCAACGCCTTCACCATCGCCGATATCGCCCAGTTCGAGACGGCGCTGATCAATCTCGCCATCAACGCCCGCGACGCCATGGATGGCGAGGGAAAATTGAAGATCGCGGTCAGCAAGGCCGGCACGATCCCGCCGCTTCGCGCGCAGCCCGCGCGCAGCGGAAACTTCATCGCCGTCTCCATCACCGACACCGGTACCGGCATTGCCGCGAAGAATCTCGAAGCCATTTTCGAGCCGTTCTTCACCACCAAGGAAGTCGGCAAGGGTACGGGGCTCGGGCTGAGCCAGGCTTTTGGTTTCGCCAAGCAATCCGGCGGCGACATTGCGGTCTCAAGTATTCTCGGACACGGCGCGACCTTCACGATCTATCTGCCGCAGGCCCCGGCTCCCGCAAGCGAAGCCGAGATCGCCGCGATCAAGAACGAGCCGGCCACCACTGGCCGCGGTTTTCGCGTGCTGCTCGTCGAAGACGATGACGAAGTCGGACGATTTTCGACCGAACTGCTGGAAGATCTCGGTTACACAGTGCGGCGTGTCGCCGAGGCCCGCGCCGCACTCGCGATCCTGGGGGAAGATGAATTCGCCGTCGACCTCGTATTCTCCGACGTCATCATGCCCGGCATGAACGGCGTTGAGCTTGCCGGCGTCATCCGCGAACGCTTTCCCGGCCTGCCCGTGGTCCTGACCAGCGGCTACAGCAACGTACTGGCCGAGAACGCCCATCACGGTTTTGAGCTGATCCAGAAGCCCTACTCGGTGGAATCGCTGTCGCGCATCCTGAAAAAGGCGATTTCGGAAAAGTCATCGGTGGTCAGATGATCGCACCCAACAGGCGGAGTTTCTTCCTTGTCGGGCCTGCCCCGCCTTCGCTTGTTTCCGACAATTTTCGATGCTTGGCTGACCTGCGGAGGACGCCGGGGACACGATGAGAGACACGGTCGACCGATCGCTGCAGTTCATGGCCGGCGGCGGCAAGGTCGGCGCGCTGATGCGTGGCCATGACTGGATCGCCTCGCCGCTTGGTCACCCCACGACCTGGCCGCAATCGCTGCGGTCGGTCGTTGGCCTTCTCCTTGAATCGCGCTTTCCGATGTTCGTCGCCTGGGGCAAGGAGCTGGGCTTCCTCTACAACGACGCCTACGCGGAGATCCTCGGAACCAAGCATCCGCGCGCGCTCGGCAGCCGCTTCTACGATATCTGGTCGGAGATCTGGGCCGACATCAGCCCGCTGACACCTAGGAAGGCGCCCCAACGAGTTTGCCGACACTGGAAAGAAGCAGCTTCAAGATCGGCGAATTGTTCGCCTTATGGTAGGCGATGATCAGGTCAAGTGAGGGCACATCTCCCCGTGCCGGACGGGCGGTTACGGACTCCGGCAGATAGCGTTTCGTATAAGCCGGCAACAGCATGATCGCACCGGTCGACGCGATCATTGATATTGCATGGACAACATTGTGCACTTCATGTTCCGCCTTCGGATCGACGCCGGCTCTCGCGAAATACTCCAGAACGACACGGCGCACCGCGGGCGCCGTGTTGGAGGGAAGAAGGAAAATCTCGTCCGCGACGTCTTGCGGCGTGATCGTCTCTTGCGAAGCCAGGCGATGATCGCTCGGAAACACGAAAATCAACGGGTCCGTACGCACCCGCCTGCAGGCCAGATCCCCCATGTGCTCCTCCTGCCGCATGAAAGCTGCTTCAAGCCTGCCCCTTATCAATGCCTTGGCGAGCGAAGGGGAGTAATCACTCGTCAGGCGGATGTCGATGCCAGGAAATTCGTCGCGCAGGATGCGGCTCACCTCCGGCAACAAGCCGATTTCGCTCCCCGACAGAAAGCCGAGGGCGAATGTCGGCTTCGCCAGGTGAGCTGAGCGCAGCGCTGCTTCTTTTGCCGCCTCTGCCTGGAGGAGCGCCGTTCGCGCATGGTCGAGAAACGCTTTGCCGGCCGACGTCAGTTCAACGCCGCGAGCGCTACGACTTATCAGTTGAACGCCGACTTCCTGTTCGAGATCGCGGATTTGCCGGCTGAGCGATGGCTGGGATGTATGGAGCTTTTGCTCGGCGGCAACGGTCAAGCTGCCTGCATCAGCAACGGCGATGAAGTAGCGGAGATGCCGGAGTTCCATCGCAATCTCCCATGTCTCGCAAGCATGGGCCCAGCTTACAAAGTCTTTTTCAGGCCGGCCAGCAGTCTCTATAAGCAAAAAAGCACAGTACGCGAGGGTCTGCCTGGCAGGCAGAGCGTATCGCAGCCTTGATCCGTCTGGCTCGGCAGCAAGGCCCGCGCTGACCCCTATTGGAGCGCGCGCATGGGTAAGGGCATCAGAACGTCGCTGCTGTTGCTTCTGGCGATGATAGGATTCGGCGCAGCCGCGGCGCAGTCCCCCAGCAATCAGCCGAAAGCAAGCGCCATGGAAGCAGACGTAGCGAAAGTAAAGGAGGCGATGCTCGGAAACTGGGAGAGCATCGCTCCGGAGATACGGCCGAGAAGAACCCGGATGGCTCGCTCAAGCCGTTCTATCTGAAGCGCGCTTTCAAATATCAGCCGTCCGATCGATTCGAGCTCGAGATCGTCAACTCGGCCGACCCCTACGGTGCCGTGCCGCTCGCGCGGATCAGGATCGGCGGGCACATGCTGTGGCAGGGCCCCCATCCGATCGCTGCGGGCGCGCAGAAGGTCGACTTCGTTGCTGATGAAACCTACGAGGTAACTCCCCTCGCGGGGGGATTTGCCGACGTCCTCAACAAGGTCGCGTCGGCCGGATACGCGCCATGGGCCGTCAACTCACCGCAGAGCATATTCGGAAAGGCCTTCGCCCCCTTCGGTTTGCAGGAAGGGAAGAATTTCATGGAGTACGATCTCGTCTATCTCAGAGGCGACCTGCTGTTCTGGGTTGCCCGCAATATCGACGGCCGCGGCTTCGATACCGAGCAGAATCGCCCCACCAACCTGCAGATCCCGCTGATCCGGAAGTAGCCGCGGGCTTTGGCCCTTGAGCAGGTTCTTCATGTCGCAGGCGCGAGACGCGGCAGCGGCCCCCAGACTTTCGGATGTATCCGGGAAACTAGCGGGTACACCGTTCGAATAATGGTCGGCAGATGCAACTGGCAAAAAACGTCATCGACGTCGGACTTTCAACGAACAATCTGGAGCCAATGCTGCGGTTCTGGCAGCACGAAGTCGCTGTTCGCTTCGATCATGTGTTGCCGGTGCGCCGCGGACAGAAACAGTACAGGCACGATGAGCAAGGCTCCGTCATCAAGCTCAACCATCATGCGGCGCCGTTGCCGGAGGCAGCACCGAGCGGTTACCGCGAACTGATTATCGCGAGAGACGGCCTGCGGGAGCCGCGACGGATGGTCGATCCCGATGGCAATCGCGTTCAGCTGGTGCCTCCGAGATATGATGGCATCACCCAACTAGCTGTCTCGATGGGGGTCCGAAGCCTCAGCGAACACCAGAGATTCTACGGCGATATTCTCGGCTTCGCCGAGCAGCCCTGGTCGGGCGGTCCGGCCTTTCGCCTGGGAGATAGTCTGATTCTTCTCGAGGAAGACGGCGCTGCGACCGTCGATCCGGTTCGCCAAGCGATCGGATGGCGCTACATCACCCTGCAGATCGCCGACATCGACGCCGCGCATGGCGAGCTACGAAACAAGGGCGTGCGCGAAGGTCTTGCACCCATAACGCTTGGAGACGTGGCCCGGATATCGATGATCCTCGACCCGGATGGTAACTGGATCGAACTTTCCCGCCGGACCTCGATCGTCGGCGGTCTGTCTTGAGCAAAGCAGCAGATCTGGTTTGTCAGCAACGATGAACAAATGAGCAAAGTCCACCTATGCCCCAACATATGCATGAAACCGCCCCCACCCAATTCGTTCAGGTAGGAGACGTCCGGGTCGCATACCGGCGCTTTGGAAAGCGCGGAGCGCTTCCTCTCTTGCTCCTCAAATACTCCGCGGCAAACATGGACGATTGGGATCCCAAGATCACAAATGGCTTTGCGGCGGCGCGCGACGTCATCATCTTTGACTATCCCGGTATCGGCCGTTCGACTGGCACGACTCCTTCGATGGTCGCGGCGATGACGAAGGACTTCGTCGGTTTCTGCCGCGCGCTCGACCTGAACAGCTTCGACATTGTTGGATTTTCTCTCGGCGGCATGATCGCGCAGCAGCTTGCCTTTGAATTTCCAAACATGGCGAGGCGGATCGTTCTGCTCGGCACGGGGCCACGCGGGGGTGAAGGTATGACCTTCACCGAGCTTACGGTCGACGAATTGGACGATCCGGCAAGCCTGCTCATGAATGCGTTCTTCACGCCGAGCGACGCAAGCAAGTCGGCAGGACGCGCCTACCTCGAACGGCTGAAGCTCCGCGCAACCGATCGAGACGAGCCGGTGCCCAGGCAGGCGGCTATTGCCCAGCTGGAATCCATCCGCGAATGGGGTGCGATCCCCTTGGAGAACCGCTTTGCCATGTTGGGCCAGATTCGCCAGCCAACACTGGTCGTCCATGGAAACAAGGACGTCGTCGTCATGCCGATCAATGCGTTTCTCCTGGCCCAGCATCTCCCCGATGCTCAACTGATCATGTACCCGGACGCCAGCCATGGTGCGCAGTCGCAACACGCAGACGTCTTTCTTGAGCATGCGAGGCTGTTCCTGAACGGGTGAGCCGCCCCGAGGCACGGCCGACCGGATGAGAAAGCTCGGCCTCCGATGTGCTCCCGAGTGCCAATTGTCTCGAAGAGGAGAAATGCCATGACCGCACCAACCAAGCCGAGCAGTGGAGACCGCAACGTCCAAACTGTCCTCGACGCGTTTGAGACCCTCTTCAACAAGCGCGACTATGCTTCCGCCGAGCGCTTCTGGTCTCCGCGCTACATCCAGCACAGCGCACATATTCCGCCCGGCCGTGACGGGCTCTTTGGCTTGATCAAGACCATGCCCGCAGCACTGCGCTACGAGAACCACCTTGCGGCGGCGACCGGTGATTTCGTCATTCTCCATGGGCGGTTCAGCGGTCACGGCCTGCCGGCGGCGTGGTTGTCGCTGACATC
>Ga0210403_10004472_pt1 | contig 12047 bp, 15 predicted proteins | sample IncBWC19MmetaG_FD_150863 | JGI IMG/M metagenome (GOLD analysis project Ga0210403, IMG submission 150863) | Forest soil microbial communities from Barre Woods Harvard Forest LTER site, Petersham, Massachusetts, United States - Inc-BW-C-19-M | ecosystem: Environmental > Terrestrial > Soil >... | reverse complement strand
CGGGCATTCGTGAAAGCCAAGCACGAATCTCGCGCCGAAGGGTTCGTTTGCAAGAACCGGAACGCAGTCTATGCGGGAGGACGCGCAGGACAGCACTTCAAATGCAAGTTTGTCACGACTTCTTCTTTCATCGTCGGCCCCAAGCCAGCAGCAAAGGCCGCCGATGGACACCGCTCCATCGCTCTCTATCTGTTAGAGGAAAACCGCCAGCGCTTCATGGGCACTGTGGGAGTACCGGAGCGTTACACGCTTCCACGCGAGGGGCAAATCGTTGAGATTCGATACCTCTACTGCCATCCCGGAGCCGAAGGAAAGGTCATCCAAGCGAAGTATTTCGGCAAGATTCGTAACGACGTTGCGCTAGGCGATTGCTCGGTGAATCAGTTGAAACTCAAAGCCGACGAGAGCGACCCGATCGAATCCTGAGCACCTACCGAACGACCGCAGGCGAACACCTGCGGGTCATTTCCTAACCAAACCGAACACACACAAATTCTTTTGTCCGATGAGTTTTAAGAATAATGAAGATTCACAAAAAAAGGAGAAACAAAATGAGCGCGACAGAAGCAGTGAAATCATCGAAAGAGTACTTGAACATTCCGATTGTGGAGTTGACTGAATCAAGTACGAATCCTCGCAAGGTGTTTGACGAGGAGCGGCTTGAGGAACTAGCCGGGAGCATTCGCAGCAAAGGCGTCCTCTCTCCACTCCTTGTGCGGCGAATCAATGGACACTTTGAAATTGTGACCGGGGCACGGCGTTACCGCGCCGCACAGCGTGCAGGGTTGGACGAAATCCCGGTCCGCATTGGAGCATTCACCGATGAGGAAGCCCTTGAAATTCAAATCATCGAGAATATTCAAAGGGCCGATGTGCATCCGTTCGAGGAAGCGCAAGGGTTTCGGGCTTTGCTGGACAGAGAAGGTGCGGATTACTCCATTGAGAAGATAGCAGCGAAAACGGGAAAGGCTGCTTCCTTCATCGCTAAACGCCTCAAGCTCTTGGACCTCGCACAACCCGCAGCCGATGCCTTCACCGCTGGACACATCGGTGTCGAGCACGCCTTACTGATCGCGAAGCTTGCGCCCGAAATGCAGGAGAAAGCCCTGGCTCATTGCTTCGATGGCTATTTTGCCGCGAACGACTCAGAGCGAAGCCTTGTGCCCGCGAGTAGATTGCAGGCGTGGATTGAGCAGAACGTCTATCTCAGCCTCAAGTCAGTGCCGTTTTCGAAAGAGGATGAGAAGCTTTTGCCGGAAGCCGGAAGTTGCGCCAAGTGTCCGAAGCGCACCGGGTTCAACACGCTACTCTTCTCGGAGGTCAAGGACGATTCGTGCTCTGACGCCGGGTGCTTTAATCGGAAACTGGACGCGCACATCGATCAACGTATAGAGAAGATGCCGAATCTCGTCCTGATTTCGGAAAAGTACACCATCGCAGGAGAGACGCCGATCATTCCGCGCCGCAACTACGTCGAAGTCGTTACGCGGAAAACGAAGAAGGGGAAGGAGGCCAGACCCGAACAGCGCCTCTGTGACCATCTCAAGCCTGCCATCTATGCAGACGGCATGGAGAAAGGCCGACTTGTGAAGGTATGCGCAGACCGAACGTGCAAGGTTCACTTCCGCGAGCAACAACAGCAGGATAAGCAGCGCCTTCAATTCAAAGCGGAAAAGACAGCCGCAAACCGGAAGGCAAAGCAGACTATTTCCTTCCGGCACCGCCTTATGGCCGATGTTCTCAAACGTGTGAAGCCACAATTTGGAACCGAAGAATTGCGGATGGTGGCGTGCTTCGCGTTGCGCTCCCTGCCACACGAACTGACGTGCCGGCTTGCAAAGCGGCACGGTTTGCAAAACCCGAAAGACCCCCGCGACTATCAGATGGCCGAAAAGGCCCGGACGCTCTACAAGAAGGCGGATGCTGCTGAATTGGCAGTGCTCATCTTCGAGGCGATGCTTTTGGGCTCCGCCGAAAGGACGACCGAAAACAAAGAGGACGATCCCCTGAGCATCGCTGCCTCTCTCTTCAAAATCGACACGAAAGCTCTCAGGGCCAGTGTCGCCAAAGAAGAGCAGGAAAAAGCTCGGAAAAAGGTTAAGAAAACCGCAGGCAAAGAGAAGCCAAAACCTAGGGCGAAACTCGCTCGCAATTGACGCAACTTAGAAACGGGGCTGTCCTTCTCAGGCCAGCCCCGCTATTCAGTGGTGGGTCAGTTTCCGATTACCCGACGCCGGGGAACTCGCGCGCGGCCTCCACTGATTGCTGGCAAGATGGATTTGTCTTCTTTGGTTTCTGGGACCCGCGATGCAGTTTTCTTCTTTTTGGCTAGCAATTTCTTAATTTTCTTAACTACGCTTAGAGGAACACGTTTGAAGGTTAATTTCGCCGTGCGCATTGAGCAGTCCCCCAGATTCCTGACACTAACAGAAGAGAACTCATATGAGCGGTCTGTTTTGCATACCGAATATTTTTACGATGGGCGAGGTTAGTTTTAGGCCGCGTTAACGATAACTGCGCACCTTGGGGCCGGGTCAGCCAATTCCACAGTCATCCTGTTGCCGCTGCCGATTGAGCGAAAGACTCAACCGCCACGGCCTCGTCATCCATGATGTCGAAGACGGTATACAGTCTGGTAATTTGCATCAGATCGTGAACCTTGTTCGTGAGGTGGAGCAACTTCAGTTCTCCATCTTGCTTCCGCACGGTCGTGAAAGCACTGACCAAATGGCCCAAGCCTGAGCTGTCGATGTAATTGACATCTCCAAGATTCAATACAATCTTCTTGTGTCCTTTGGTTAAGAGGTCGCAAACCAGCGCATGGTAAATGCTGTTATCGGAAACTGACGGCTAGGGGTTATTCCCCGGCCTTGTGCGCGACCGCTCGCTCGCCCTCGCGGATGAATCTTCCATCGACTAGCTTCACAGGGTAGCGCTCGCCGGACGCGGTCACTTCCACGGTGGCCTTCAAGGTGGGATCGTATTCGTAGTGAGTGCCGTCTGGCAGACTCCCTGTAGGCCCACCTTGCAATCCGGTGAGACTCCCAAGAACTTCCGCTAGCCGCCGTCGTTCCGCTTCGCTCATCTCATCGTAGGCCGCCATGCATGCCCCCGTGTTGTCCGGCTTGAAGTCGCGAGCTTGGTATTCCTTCCTTCTTGAGTAAGAGGTGACAATTCGGGGTTCAAGAGGGCATTCATCGGACAACCGCGGATACCTGCGATCGGACCCTCTCGCGTAAATGAGACGCGAGACCCCTCACTTACTAGGGAACATCGCAAGGGGAAAACCGGAGAAAAAATCTTTCGCCCGAATTAAAGGTTTATCCCCGTACCATTGACACGCCTCACAACTGAATGTCACGATCCTTTTGACTCATTTTGAGACGGCTCTTTCACCCGAGGCTCCCAGGGCACCCAATGGAGAAACCGGACCCGTATGGCGAATGGGTGCTATTTGGGACTAAACGAGAGGCAGGCGAAAAGCCTCTTCCGGTAGACGAGGAATTGTTGGCTGCTGCGCGGGAAGCCTGGCCTCACGTTTTGGCTCACGCCCGCCGCGAATTACTCGGCAAGGAAGCAGGGTCGGACAGGACAGCCTTGGCAGCCGATGTTTGGGAGAGGGTGCTCCGGTCGGTTGCAAAGACCCGCCAACGTAGCAGAGATTATCAGCCGCCAATTTCTGACCTGCAATCCTACCTGATTGGCGCTTTCCATCACCGATTCAATCGACTACTAAAGAGCGAACATAAGAGACAAGAAACGATTGAATTGGTCGCTTCGACCGTGGATCTTGAGTTGATTGAAGGCGCTCTTGACACGGAATGGGCCGCAGAGCTAGAACGCGCAATCACTCTCAAGCAAATAACGAACCGCATGGATGGATGGACGAAAAAGGTTTGGCAGGCGCGTCAATACGGTTATTCCTGGAAGGACATTTCGAGGTGGTTAGGGGTTTCCGAGGAGCAAGCACGGAAGAAATTCGAATATAATTTGGAAAAGCTAAGGGAAAGTATTGTCCGGTTGTTGAAACGAAAAAAGCTGCGACCTGCGGTTTGACAAGATGCGCTGGCATCTTTTTGAGTTTATATTGTGACGCTGCAAGAGGAGAGACGTTTGAACGCAAGAGGATATTCTGCGAGAGACGAACAGCGACTCTTGGACGCACTTGGCCGTGGTTTGGTCAAGGAGTTTCCAAATCCCGAACGCAGCGGGTGTCCCGGCCCGGACGTTCTGAAGAGAATCGCGTCTCGAACGATGCCACTCGACCAAGCTGAAAAGTGGCTCGATCATCTCGGTTCTTGCAGTCCCTGCTATGGCGACTTTTCTGAATTCCGAAAATCCCATGAAGTCCGCAAAAAGCGCACGCTGCTTGCAATCGCAGCGAGCATATTGCTTGTCGCCGGTCTTGCGGGTTGGGCTTTCTTTCCAAAACAAAAGAAACCGCTGGCGACTGAAACTGCCATGCTCGACCTAAGGAATCGCTCCATCCCGCGCGGGACAGAATCAAACCCCGCAGAGCCGCCGTTGGTGGTCAGTCGCGCCGCCGCGCATTGGAACATCTTTCTCCCCTTTGGTAGCAACGACGGTCCGTACGACATTCGTTTATTGGCGGCCTCAGGAGAATTACTCGTGTCGACAAAAGCAGACGCGAAATTGACAGACGGCGTTGCGGTGATTCAGATATCGGTGGATTTGTCCTCCCGTTCCCCTGGGCAGTGTGTTTTGCGACTGACAAGAAATGGGGCTCAAGAGAGTTCCTATGTAGTTGAGTTGCGATGAGGAGACTGAACGGCCGCATTAGCAAGCAAAGATCCGGAACGACACTGGGATGCGCCGGGTTTTCTGCTTGCTTTCGAGGCGAGGCTAGCGTACTTAGGAAAGATCCCAGCCACCGAGGTGAGCGATGGAAGTACGTGCACCCAAGGGACAATACCGGGTAATCGGACTGGATCCAGTAGACACCCTCACATGGCCAAGCGGCCCTCTCCGGAAAGACTGCGAAACTTTCGACGAGGCACTAGATTTGGCTGCCAGCAATGACGAGTTGTATCTTTGGATTTATGTTTACAACGACAACGGCGAGATTCTGCATGAGGCTGGCTGCTATCGAGAGCAGCTCAAAAGGATTGATGAGCTAGAGGAACAACGTCCCGGCAGAGCCCAGGACGAGCGTCCCAAAACATAAGGTCATCGCTCTCAAAGGACCGATCTTTGGTTACGCTCCCAAGCCTTGATTGGGGGCGAAACCCAACTCCCCATAAAAGCGGGCAACCCTGACACAAACCGGTAAAGTAAGGTTTGCGGACCATACACCCGGAATCTGCCGAGCACGAACCTTCTATGATCCCGCGCTTGCTTGACTCGGAGACCGTGGGCGTCTAAGTTAGTCCATGATGCGTTTGGCAAAGCCAATTTTTCTGGCGGTACTGGCAGTCTCTCTCGCGGCCTATGCATTCGACTGCGGTGCCGCAACGACGCCCGAACAGGCGATGCAGTGTTGCAATTCGATGTCGTGCTCGTCACACGGTCATCATGCTCAGGACTGCTGCAAAACCATGCCATCGATGCATGCTCCTTTTGTGCAGCCCTCCTCCCTTCATGGCGTTTCCTCCTCTCCTCTTGTGTTCGCAGTGCTGCCAGCGACTGGCAAGTCTCACGCAGTAGATTCGTCCAATCCTGTGATAGCGGCCCATTGCCACGCTCCGCCGATCCGGTACGCTCCGGCCCCATTGCCCCTTCGCGTCTAGTCAGTCCTCCAGTCGGCTCCCGACTTGAAGCATTCGTGTGCTTCGACATACCCGTTTCTACTGGAGGAACAATTTGTGAGAACACGAAATCCATATTTCATTGGCCGAGTTTCGTGTGTTGCCCTGTCGCTCCTCTCGCTGCTCTGTGCTTCGCAAGTCAAAGCACAAGGCCCTGCCCCCGAAACGGCCCCGCCCCTGTTCCCCGGTGGCGGACTTATCTCTTATAATTCCATATTCACCACACGAAGCCTCATGCCGGGAATTTCGGGCGGTATTCCTGTAACAGCGTTCCCAACTTTTTCCCACGAGGGTGATTTCAACTTTACCTGGGGTTTCTATCGCAATTTTGATTTGACCGTTCTCGTTCCGGTAGTGACGAATCACTTTGACACTGGGAACGCAGTAGCCGTTGGGGGAACAGGCCTGGGCGATGCGATGGTGCTCGTGAAATATCGCTTTTATCGACGAGATTCGGAGCGTGGTACTACGCAGGCTTCCGTCACGTTTGGCCCCAAGATCCAGACGGGGCGAACAGATCTGACCGACACAAACGGGAAACGACTGCCTCCGGGTCTGCAACCCGGCTCGGGCTCAAACGATCTGTTCCTGGCGGCAAACTGGACTTACACCGGGCTTTTCAAACTGAAGCGTCTTGTTGCTGATGAGGATTTCCATTCCTTGATCCGCTCTCAGGGAACACAGGCAACACGACTCGGCAGCAACATCGAATCACGTTTCTGGCTGTCGTACAGACCTTATGAATCCAAGAACGTCGCTCGTGAATGGTTCATTGGCCCGGTGCTGACCTGGTTGCATTCTCAGGATGATCGCATCGGAGCGGTCACGCAGAGCGGGAGCGGCGGCGATGTGCTGCTTGTCGGAATCACCACCTACGTGGGGGTGCGTCCCGGAATGCATCTCTGGCTCGGGATGGATTGGGACGTGGCGCATTCCACGGGCGCGATGTTCATGCCCGTTCGCCGTAATGTCAGTTTTGGAATAACACAGCAATTTCGAATGCACCGTTAAGGAAAGGAGGAACGATGAACACGAGAAGATTGGCCCTGCTTGCTCTGCTCGTTTCCATAGCCAGTACAGCGGCTCAAGCGCAAATCAAGCATATAGAAATGCGCGTCGAAGGCATGACTTGAAACTTTTGAGCATACGGGGTGAAGCAACACCTCGGACGCCAGTCTGGCGTTCAAACAGTTGAAGTCAGCTTGATTGATGGAAAGGTTGATGTCACCCCCAAGGAGGATGGGCAGATTGACCCCGCTCAGCTTCTTAAGGCGACCTACGACAGTGGTGTGACCGCTGCGGAGATGGATATGACCGCGCGCGGAAAGATCGTGAAGGACTCTTCGGGTGGCCTTGCCTTACAGGTTGCACCGAAACAGTCTTTCGTGCTCACAGCGAATGAATTGTCGAAAGAGCTTGAAGCACTCGCAGGTACTCAAACGATGGTCACAGTTCGTGGCCAGTTGTACAAAAAGCCCACAGGCAAAAAGAAAGCAGACCCTTCGGCTCCCCTAAAGCTGCTGATTTTGGAAGTACAGAAGAAGGAATAAATGCTGAGAATGTGCCTGTTAGTTCTGAGCCTTGCCGCGGTCGGACTCGTCGGATGCAATCAGCGTTCGGCGAGTCCTCCTCAGCCGAAAATTGAGGTAATCGCGGCAGGTGAGATCGGTTCGCGCTTGCCTGACTTCTCCGTGAAGGATTTGCAAGGGCGCGAGATTTCCTCGCCTGACCTTCGCGGCAAGGTGGTGCTCATTGATTTTTGGGCTACCTGGTGTCAAGCGTGCAAACAAGAAATGCCGGGCTATCAGAAACTCGTGGACCGGTACGGCGCTCGCGGATTCTCGGTTGTCGGGTTTAAATTCGACACCATGATGGATATGGAAGATCCCGTCCTGTTTGCGAAGAAAATCGGCGTGCGTTATCCGCTGGCGGTCGCGACTGATGACGTGAAGCAGAGGTTTGGCGGCATTGAGGGCCTACCAACCACGCTGCTTTACGACCGCCAAGGAATGCTCCAGAAAAAGATCATCGGGTTTGAATACACCAGTGTCATTGAATCGGAGCTAAGACAGCTTCTCTAAAATATGTCTACAGAAATGAAGGTCACCTCGCCAGAAGTGTTGCAGCGCGTAAAGTGGATTCAGACCTTGACCCTCGTCTGGATGAGTGTGGAGGTAGTGGTGTCGATGGGAGCGGCCTGGATCGCACGCAGTCCAGCGCTATTTGCCTTTGGGGGCGATAGCGCGGTGGAAATACTCTCAGCAGCTGTTGTGCTTTGGCGATTCTACTCGCCATCTCACGGGGAACACGCGGAGAAGCGAGCGGGCAGAATTGCAGGCGGCTTGCTGTTCGTCCTCGCAGCGTTTGTTGTTACTACCTCAGTTTTGGCTCTCCTGGGGCACGTCGACGCCCGGCCAAGTCTTATTGGGATAGCCCTGCTCGTGCTTGCCGCAATGATCATGCCTTGGCTTGCAGCACAAAAGCGGCACCTCTCAATTACGACTGCCAGCGCCGCGTTGAGAGCTGATGCTGCCGAGTCTGCGGTCTGTGGCTATCTGGCTTTGATTGTTTTGGCGGGTCTCGTCGTCAACGCGGTTTGGAAAGTGAGTTGGGCAGACCCACTTGCTGCGTTAGCATTGATGCCACTGATTTTGCGCGAGGGATGGGAAGCAAGTAAGGGCAAACCCTGCTGCCGTTGACCCGACCAGCATGTCAGTGAACGTATAGAGGGGTTAGGCACGGTCTGATTCGGTTTCCGTGATCTGCTGTTTGACCACCGAGGGATAATTGAGATTCATTTTAATTGCTCTGTTCTTATTCCTGAGCGCTACTCTTCAGCCCACTGCAGCACAGTCAGCAGCTGATGAGGAACCAGAAGCAAACCCCGGACGCCCCACCGTTTCTACACCAGCAACGATCACCCCTGTGGGATATCTGCAATTTGAAACGGGTTTTGTACCCGCCTATGATTCGCCCGAGTTCTCCTCACGCTACAGCTTCAATGAGGTGCTGAAGCTGTCCGTCACGAGCCGACTAGAATTCCTGGCTTCCGCAGAACCCGTCGCGCACTTCACCGCAGATGACGCCACAGCGAATCGCGTGGCGGATGTCTTCCTCGGTGCGCAGGGAGTTCTCTATCACGGTGAAGGTCCTAAGCCCACGCTAGCCGTTAGTTATTTCCATCGGGTTTATGATGGCGGCGCACCAGAGTTCGATTTTGGCAGCCCCACCAATTCGCTACTTCTTCTGGCCAGCGCGGACGTGAAAGGATTTCACTATGACGCAAACGCCTTCTTCTCCGAACTGGTACAAGCCCCCGTTCGGCGAGGCCAATTCGCACAATCGCTTACGATTTCTCATCCGTTCTTCAAGAACTTTACGCTCTCCGGTGAAATGTGGCACTTCACGCAGCCGTTTCTCCGGAGCAACGCCGTCGGCAATCTTTGGGCCGTCAGCTACACGGCACGCAAAACGCTCGTCATTGATGTCGGATTCAATCACGGACTAACGGGGACATCCACAAATTGGGAGGCGTTCGTAGGGTTCACCTATTTGTTGCCACATCGTCTTTGGAAGGCTCAATAGCTCTCGCCTCGAAGAATCTGCCAGGCAAAAGTAAGGCCCTCAGCCGCTTTGTGACCAAGGGCCTGTCCTGGCACGCGGCTCACCTTGGTCCATTGACGTTTTCCAAGGTCTTTTCCAGTTGGTCCAACTGATCCTGGAGTCCAGCCAGCTTTGCCTGTTCCATCCTCAATTGTTGTTCGGCGTCGATTAACGTCGCTTGGGTTTCTTGTTCCACATTTCCGTCGGCATCGAACCTGGCTTTTATTTGCGCAAGGGTATCTTCAAGGTCCTTACGTTCCGATGCTGTAGTCTCAGTGCGGCTTTGCTTTTCCTCGATCTGCTTAATGGAGACGGCACGGCTTTTTTGCTCAGACCGAATCTGGGCAAGTTTTGACCGCGCATCATCGACACGCTCTTGCATGCGTCTAACGACGGATTCTTGAGCCTGGACACGGTAGATCAAGAGTTGTGCCTTTTGCGCGGGTACTGTGATGGCCTGCAAATCATGGCGCAGTTGGCGGACCTCCGCGAGAAGAGCTTGCATCGTATCGGCGTCGGTAGGGGTTTTCTGCGCGAACGCTGTCGGCGAGACCAACAGTAGAGTTAAAAGCAAGAACGATAGGCGTTTCATTTAGAACCACCTCCGACAGAATTCTATATGAGGCTCGGGGCGAACGGTGGCTTTGCTTATTCGACCTTGCAGTAGCAAAACAGAAATTGCTGGGTAGTGCCAAATGGTGTGCGATGCAGTTCTTTGGAGCTCTCTACCAAACGGAAGCGCACGCCAAATTCGTCGTGCAGTGATTCGGCATCATAGCGAACAACGTCCAGCCCACTGCATTTAGTGGGACCCTCTGGCCCGAACGTACTGACAATTACGTGGCCGGCCGGCCTGACAGCATGGGCGACGTTGCGGACATAAGCAACGCGTTGCTCGATCGCAGTAAGAAAGTGGAACACTGCGCGGTCGTGCCACAGATCGTAAGCTGCGGGTTCAAGTTGTGCTTGCGTGATATCGGCGACAAGCCAATGGATCTTTTCTGCGGCCAAACCCAACCGCTTCTTGGTCACCTCGATAGCGGTTTGAGAAACATCGAGGACGGTAATGTTCTCATAGCTTTTTGCAAGGAGGTCATCAACGAGGGTAGATTCGCCTCCGCCAACGTCAATGATGGAGGCCGAATACCCGGCAGCCGCCCGCTCTATCAGAGCAAGCGAGGTTTCAAGATGCGGACGGTACCAACTGACTGCTTCTGGTGCCTTGGTCGCGTAGACCTTTTCCCAATGCGTCTTTGCATCCATAGGAGTACTTCCACCGTCCGATATCTACCCTTTGTCGCTCTTCAATATTGTGCCCGGATCAGGAGCAACCCGGAAGTTACGAACGTTGAGCAGCGCATCTGACACTCTTGCCCTAAATCCGACGCGAAGGCACGCAAGGTCTTGCCTCTGCTATTACAGCCTGGATGGCAACTTGCGTCAAACCTTCCGCAAAATTTCCAATGCTTTCTGCATTTGAGGGTCTTCGCCCGCCAGGAGCTGTTCAGGGGACAATGCAACCGGGATATTCGGCGACACTCCCTTGCCTTCGATCAGCCTTCCTTCCCATGTCAGATAGGCAGCAACTGGAAGTCCCACTATGTAGCCAAAGCCCGCCTTAAACGCACTGCCGCTCAAAAGCCGGCCTGGCGTTTTCGTGCCAACAATAGTTGCAAGCTGATTCTCCTCCGCGAACGCAGCAACCATTTCACCCGCGCTCGCCGTGTGCTCGTTCACGAGGACTACGACGCGACCATGGAATTTTTGTGGACCGAAGCCTTCCGTGACCACGAGAATCGATTTGTCAATGAATCCGTACCGCAGAGCCAACCAAAGAAGTGTCGCTTTGTTGGAAGGTATCCGGCTGAACCGTGGCAACTCTTCCCTTGAATATCCCTTTTCCTTGCGAGCGCGCGTCAAACTGTATCCCACCTCTTTCTTATTGGGGGTTAAATAACTCATAAGCCGCAATCCACCGATGCCTCCGCCAGTGTTGCCACGGAGATCCACAATCAAGCGTGTGGAATCCCGCAAATGGGAAAAGGCCGTATCGAACATTTTTGCGAGATCAATCCCGACCGCTCCGGGAAACATGGTCACCTTCAGCCATCCGATCCCTTCGGGCAGCTGTGAACAAACAACAGCTTTGGGCACGATGACGGGATGATTCTTCGATTTAGGAGACGGTACATTCAACGTCCCCGTGACGCGCTTGCCGTCTGGTTTTTGGACCAGATATTGAGAGTCGTCGCCCACTGGGAAAATGGGTGGTTCGGGCGGTGTTATTTCATGGTTTCGGACTTGCAGGAGAATATCCCCCGGACGAAGTCCCGCCACATGAGCTGGCCCACCTTCGTGAACATCCTGAAACATCCACCGCTGCGTGCCATCGAAGTTGCAACGCATGAACGTTGCGCTGATTGCGTGGCGCCCGGGGATTTTCGAACTCTTCGAGTGTCGAAATCCCGTGTGACTAGTTTTCAGTTCGTTTAGCAAGTCCTGTATCTGTTTTTCGAACTCATCATCGGTGTTGCTTTGCAGAATCTGATCTTTCCTATCTTTCGATAGTTCGCCCCAATTTGCTCCGTTCATCCCGGGATCGAAATGCTTTCGCGCGACCAGCTCGCACACGCGGGAATAAATCTTCTCTCGCATTTGTATGTCAAGGCTCATTGGACC
>Ga0210403_10004470_pt1 | contig 12052 bp, 9 predicted proteins | sample IncBWC19MmetaG_FD_150863 | JGI IMG/M metagenome (GOLD analysis project Ga0210403, IMG submission 150863) | Forest soil microbial communities from Barre Woods Harvard Forest LTER site, Petersham, Massachusetts, United States - Inc-BW-C-19-M | ecosystem: Environmental > Terrestrial > Soil >... | reverse complement strand
CCACCGGCCCCAGCAGATAGAGAATCTGCTTGCGCTCTTCCAGGCCTTGCGCGGCGTGCCGGAAGAAGCCGACGATGCGCTCGATCGTTTCTTCCATGCCGTAGAATCCGGTGAAGGCCGGATAGGCCCGCATGGTTCGGTTCAAAAAGATACGGCCAAGGCGGGGGTCCTTGGCCGTGTCGATCATTTGAGGTTCGCCGATCGCCGCCAGGAGCCGCTCAGCGGCATTGGCATATCGCATGGGATCGTCTCGACACGATTCCAGATATTCCGCCATCGACATGTCGGTTTCGCTTCGAGCTTCGAAGGAGCGAACGAAAGCGTTGAACAGAGAATCGTTGTACATGATCCCTCTCCTTTTACGGTCGGCCGGTCCGCTTGACCGCGACGCTTGCACTTACTGTCGGAGCAACCCGCATATTCGACCAACCAAACGACTATGAAGTCTGAGCCCAGCGCCTCTTCCGCGCTCTGGCCTCCTATATCGCGGTCCAAGCTTGCGCCGAGCGCCGGGCCGAATCCATTACGCATTGGTGAGATTTGCTTTTACATACGTAGGGCCTCAGCGAACGTCCGACGGGCCCAGATAAACCCGCGGGCTGAGGCGAGTACTACTTTGGTTGGGATCACCTACAACTGGTCGAGACGCCAAGCGTGTGTGCCATTCGGACCCAATCAATCAAAGACCTTGCTTGCGTCTTTCGCGCTCGATCTTGCTGCGATGGATGGATCGCTGGCACGCGATGCTGCACAGGCCGTTCGTGTAGCCCTTGTTCACGCATGACGTTCTGATGTCATTTGATATCCCGAACAGGATTTTAAGAATCCAGCAAAACGCGCAACGTCAGGGCTACGTGCGGATGCCTGGATCTGCGGCAATACGCCGGACCCCTGAGTTTCGACACCGCGTGGTCTTCACGGGAAAAGCTGGTACCCCAAGCTTTCGTTCGATAACGTTGATCTGCTGGAGCCAAAAACCGAAGGACAGCTGCCGACAAACAGTTTGCGGCACGCGACTATGCTGCAATTAGGCCAGCATGCGCCAGTCAGAAATCCAGGGTGACGCGGTCGGCACTTGAAAAGCGCCCGACGGCTTGTTCCTTATCGGCATGCGAGAATCGTAGGTGCCGCGGGATGGTGAGGCCAGTAAAGTTCGTCAAACCCCGACAAACCTTTCCTAAGAGGTCTTTGGCCGCGGACCAACTAGTTGAAAGCTCATACCTTCGAGTCCGTGCGATGAGAAAGCGGACATCGAAGGGGCACCATGTCGTCGCGAAGCAACCCATGGCTTGCGGCGCGCGACATTGGATTAACATATCGTGCTACGCGGGGCTAGGCAGCAACGTGCGTCATGCATGTGCCGCTTGTCGCCCCGAGCCGCGCGCATCCATTCCCCTAAGTGCGACTCGCCCCAGATCCATAAGCATCCGCAATTAGCGCCCGAACTCGTGGTGAGAGGGATGAAGAGCGCCAGTACTTGAGCATAGGTTCATGAACGGAAACGATCAATGGCGCCAGACTAATATGTGTCGGCTTCAGTCTTGGTCGATCGAGGCCAATGCCGGTCAATCGCCTTTTCAAACGGCCCGCCACAAAGCAGTATCACCAAAACAAAGGGCAGGCTAAGCAGAATACTTCGCCATTCGCTGGCCCCGCAGGCCGCACCGATACATGCAGTCAACCAAACGCAAGCTGCAGTGGTAAGTCCGTGCACATGGTCACCGTCATTGCTGCGTACAATAACGCCAGCACCCAAAAAGCCGATTCCGGTCACAATACCTTGAAGAGCGCGGCTCGCGTCAGCGCTGCTGGCCTGACCGAAAGCAAGAACGGCTAATGCCGAGCCAAGGCCCACAAGGCCAAGTGTGCGCACCCCTGTCGATTTTCCGTGAAGATCGCGATTTAGGTCCATCGCGGCGCCGACGAGCGCCGCCGCGCCAAGTCGCATGGCAAGCTCTAACGTGCCCACAGCAATTTTCTCTTGGCAAGATCGCCACTCGGAATAATGTCGTACAAAAGCACTCCTCTCCCGGATATCTGCTGAAGGGCAATAAATATTTGGTTCGATCCGACTTGCCTGGCGCATGACGCTCTCGCAGCCGACGTCACCGACGCAGTTTATTGCCCCCGAACATGTCGCGCGCATGCAAACTCTTTTTATCGAATGTCGAGTGCGGGCCGAATTAAGCCTGGCAAATTTCAGCAAATCTCTATGAAGGCTCGACCTCGACCAGACAATCCCCCGCCAACGCGCGTGCTTCCGCCCAGAAGGCCGGCGAAGTCGTTGCAACTCACGGTTATCGGCAACGCTGCGGCCAATCTTTGTAAGAATTTCGCTTTCTTGGTTGCTATTAACAGGCTTCACCAAAGCACATGAGATAATTTCTCACGGAAGTTTCCTGAAAGAGTGGAGGCGTCCGTGCAAAAGTTCATCGACATTTTGTGTCGGGGTTTAATCTTTCTGATTTCTGGTGCGCTTTTTGTCGCGCTCACGCTTCCGAGCAGGGCGCAACAAATTACCTTCGGAACGGGGGTGGTCTGCAACCAACTCAAAGACGTCGAGCGATACATGACGCTCTACAACGAGGGAGACGGCGTTGATGGCCTATTGGACGAGGTTGGTCACGAACCGGAACGATTAGCCTGTGATGTGATTACGGTCGCCTACGTTCGCGGCGAAGACATCAGACTTATCCACATAGCCGGTGGCTTTGGCTCAATCGCCAAAGTCGCAGTCGTCGGCGTGCATACCGGTATTGAATGGCAGAGTGTTCCTCCAATGGAGAAGTTCATGATCGTACCGCTGGAGGACCGGGAGGCGTGATGAACTCTTTTCTCTCCGTTTTGCTTCGCGGACCACTGGTCTCTTCGCCGGGCTCTGCCCGCAAAGGGCGAGCGGCATGAACGTCAATCTGCGTAATTTCGGGGTCGTCATTGTCGTACTGCTGTTGGCAGCGTTCGCATTTTTCTTGACACAGCACACGATGTTGAGGAACGGAAGCGACCAAAGCCGCGAGCACGACGTCATCGATCAGAGACCGGAGATTCAGAATAGATCGCCGTCAGGTCAGCCAACGACGCCGCATGAGACCTCGCTCTCGCAGCCACTCGCCGAAGTTGGTCAGAATAACGTGGACGACGTTGTGGTCCAGAAGCCCGAGATTCATGACACTTACTCGGAGGGCCATACTGCTACGTCCTCGCAGGACATCTCCTTCTCGCAGCTTTTGACGGAGGTCGATCAGGGCCACGTCCGCGACGTCGTCATCCAGGGGCCGGAGATTCACGGCACCTTTACCAACGGCTCGAGCTTCCAGACCTACTCGCCGAACGACCCGACGCTGGTCTCTCGCCTGTATAACGGCAAGGTCCAGATCACGGCAAAGCCGCCCGGCGACAACGTGCCGTGGTTCGTGTCGCTGCTGGTCTCCTGGCTGCCCTTCATCGCGCTGATCGGCGTCTGGATCTTCCTGTCGCGGCAGATGCAGGGCGGTGCCGGCAAGGCGATGGGGTTCGGCAAGTCGCGCGCCAAGATGCTCACGGAGGCCCATGGCCGCGTGACATTCGAGGACGTCGCCGGCGTCGACGAGGCCAAGCAGGACCTGCAGGAGATCGTCGAATTCCTGCGCGACCCCGGCAAATATCAACGGCTCGGCGGACGGATTCCGCGCGGCGTGCTGCTGGTCGGCCCTCCCGGCACCGGCAAGACGCTGATCGCGCGCGCGGTGGCCGGCGAAGCCAATGTGCCCTTCTTCACGATTTCGGGCTCGGACTTCGTCGAGATGTTCGTCGGCGTCGGTGCCTCGCGCGTGCGCGACATGTTCGAGCAGGCCAAGAAGAACGCGCCCTGCATCATCTTCATCGACGAAATCGACGCGGTCGGCCGCCATCGCGGCGCCGGTCTCGGCGGCGGCAATGACGAGCGCGAGCAGACGCTCAACCAGTTGCTGGTCGAGATGGACGGCTTCGAGGCCAATGAGGGCGTGATCCTGATCGCCGCCACCAACCGGCCCGACGTGCTCGATCCGGCGCTGCTGCGCCCGGGCCGTTTCGACCGCCAGGTGGTGGTGCCGAATCCGGATGTCGTCGGCCGCGAACAGATCCTCAAGGTTCACGTCCGCAAGGTGCCGCTGGCGCCGGATATCAACCTGAAAACCATTGCCCGCGGCACGCCCGGCTTCTCCGGCGCCGACCTGATGAACCTCGTCAACGAGGCGGCACTTACCGCCGCGCGCCGCAACAAGCGCATGGTGACCCAGGCCGAGTTCGAGGAAGCCAAGGACAAGGTCATGATGGGCGCCGAGCGCAAGTCGCTGGTGATGACCGAAGAAGAGAAGATGCTGACCGCCTATCACGAGGGCGGCCACGCCATCGTCGGCCTCAACGTGATCGCGACCGATCCGATCCACAAGGCGACCATCATTCCGCGCGGTCGTGCGCTCGGCATGGTGATGCAGCTGCCCGAGCGCGACAAGCTGTCGATGTCGCTCGAGCAGATGACCTCGCGGCTTGCCATCATGATGGGCGGCCGCGTCGCCGAAGAGCTGGTGTTCGGCCGCGAGAAGGTCACCTCGGGTGCTGCGTCGGACATCGAGCAGGCCACGCGTCTCGCCCGGATGATGGTGACGCGCTGGGGCCTGTCGGAAGAGCTCGGCACCGTGTCCTATGGCGAGAACCAGGACGAGGTTTTCCTGGGCATGTCGGTGTCGCGCACGCAGAACGCGTCTGAGGCCACCGTGCAGAAGATCGACAGCGAGATCAGGCGGCTGGTCGAGGAAGGTTACAACCAGGCGACCAGGATCCTGACCGAGAGGCGCGCCGATCTTGAAGCTCTGGCCAAAGGCCTGCTCGAATACGAAACCCTGAGCGGCGACGAGATTCAGGATCTGCTCAAGGGCAAGAAGCCGAACCGCGAGTCGGTGCTGGAGCCGACCACGCCGCGTGCCTCGGCGGTGCCGCCGGCCGGCAAGCCGCGCCCGCGCCCCGAAACCCACGTTGTGGAGCCGATCTCGGTGTTGAAGCGAATCGCCAGAAGGCCTTGGCTTCGGCTGTAAGTGGCGGGCCAAGACGCCAAGATATTAAGCAATAATACCGCCAGCGACATACAGCTCATCAAGACGATCTCAAGAAAACTCTCTCAGCTGTACATGAGCTCGGAACGCTCGCCGACGCGCACAGGCGTGGTCCAAATTGTTGCTCATCCCAAATGGAACCTGCTTTTTTCCAATATTGAGGATGGGCCAGAGATCACGCCTCGCATTCTGGCGTGTACTCACAATGATTAGTTTTGATTTGCCACGCTTCATTCGATTCCAGTTTTGATGCGGTTTAAACAACCAGCAGCCAGGGACTACGACAAATCGCTCGGCCACTTCGCTCGCTGGCCATGCGAATTAGCCGGGATCCCCAAAACGGAGGCTGAGTAATGGACCTTGTGTGCAGACTTCTCATCTGGAGCTGGCTCATTACGTGCTTGCGGAATGAGTACAGAAGAAAGAACGGGATCAAGCCAAGCAGTGGGGCTTGACAGCAGCCGCCACCTCTGGCCCGGTCCACGACCTCCGCCGCCTGACACTGTGTTGCGTCGCATAAGGAGGTCTCACATTCAATTCGTCCTGGTGAATGGCAGATCCCCTCTCCCGCAGTCTTTTCTGCACATTGTGCTGCGAGCCGATCCAAGGAGGGCCACGTTCGATAAATCGCGACGCGGCTCTCCTACTGCGGCCACAAGTGCTACTTCGATCACCGCCTAAGCGCCGCACTCGTCTTCGAAACTCACGCGAGGACATCATGAGCCGCCCGGCGTTTTTAGCGTACCGCAGCTGCAAAATCATGAGCTACACCCTAGCCTGCTTTCAACGTTGACCTGTATCAGTAGGGCACATGCGTCACGTATTTTTCATCGTTGGACTTTGCACTGGACTGCTCGGCTGCGCGTCGATCGAGAACGTACCGGTTAACCAACCCCGCAGCGGTGCAGGTCTGGTCGGCAAGAATCCCCTGTATTTCGAAGAACGGTCGGCGGAAGATGAAGACGTGATTGGCCTGTCATTCTCAGGCGGCGGAACGCGGGCCGCTGCATTTTCATTCGGAGTTTTGACCGAAATGGCGCGCACTCCGGTGCGGGGTGCGAGTGCCTCAATGCTGGATCGCATCGGCTTCATCTCGGGCGTAATCGGGCGGGGCGGTAACAGCCGCCTATTACGGTTTGCGCAAACGCGCCGCCTTGGACGACTTCCGCGAGCGATTCCTGCTGCGCAATGCAGAGGAAGGGCTCGAGACCGATCTTACCATTGATACCATCGGGAAAGCCTTTGCGGGCGGCATCAACGACTCTCGAGGCTTTCCACGTTGGCTCGATGCCAATCTCTTTAACGGTGCTACGTTCGGCGAGTTTCGCGAGAGCCCCCGTGTCTGGATCAATGCGTCCGACATCTACAGCCGTACGCCGTTTGTGTTCGGCGCAACCGCTTTCAGCGCGATGTGCAGCGATCTTTCGACCTATCCGCTCGCGAACGCCGTCGCCGCATCTGCCGCAGTGCCGGTCGCCTTCGCGCCGGTGGTGATCAAGACCTTCCCGAAGGAATGCAGCGATCCGTTGCCAGCGTGGATCATCAAAGCGCGCGACGACCGCAATACGCCACCGATGTTGAACTCCTTTGCAAAGGCGATCAGCCGATATCACGACGGAGAGATTCCTTACATCAAGCTGCTTGACGGGGGCCTGGTCGACAATTTCGGCCTGTCCGGCTTCACCATTGCGCGGCTCTCGGCAGATACGCCCTATGGACCGCTGTCGCCTCAACAGGCAGTCAGGCTGCGGCGCGGCCTGTTTCTTGTCGTCGATGCCAAGACCGGCGTTTCGGGGAGCTGGATTAATTCCGTTGAGCGTCCAAGCGGAGTCGAACTGGTCAAGGCAGCGGCGGATACCGCAATAGATGCCAGCGTCAGCGCGAGTTTTACCGCATTCGACCGCACGATGGGCGATTGGCAGAGCTCTCTTATCAAATGGCGTTGCGGTTTGTCGGCGGCAGATCGCGCCAAATTCGGCACGCGTCCCGGCTGGAACTGTCGCGACCTGAGGTTCTTTGTCGGGCGTCTCGGCTTTGATCAACTCGACACCAGACGCGCCGCCGAACTTGAGGCTATTCCCACCCGATTTCGATTGTCGCCGGATCAAGTCGATAATGTTATCGCAGCCGGGCGCGACGTATTGCGGAGCAGTCCGGCGTTCCGCGCCTTCGCCGGCGGCATGTAGCCGACCTCCGTCAATTCTCTGGACGCTCCATCCACCTTCGACCGACTACGATTAGTTACCCGGATTTTGCATCCATTTGGCAAACTTAACTACGCCGGCCTGGGAAGCCATGTAAAATGCTCTTCTGACATCGCTCTCGACGTACCGCTATCCTGAAAATGGTGCGGACGCGGGCAGGTGGACAACGCAACGCGACTTGCGTACCCGGTCTCCTCCCCACCGGGTTCGCGCGCGGTCGATCCGGTGCACTCGGATCGACCGCGCCCCCTTTTTCGGACATTGCCCAGAAGAGGCGCCATATGACCCTCTCCAGGTTACAACGGCTGGCACGGTAAACATGGCCGCCAGCTAGAGCCCGGTATCATCGTCTGTCGAGGTATCTGCCTTAGCCCGCTTTGACAACGATGGCCGTCATTCCAGGACGCGTCGTCGTCAACGGAGGTCACGGCAAGCGACTAAGTCGTAAAGACGCTATGCTTTGCGCCACCAATGATGTGCCAGACTATGGCCAAGTCGGTCGCAACCATAACGAGCCCTGCGAGCAGGCAGATCGACAGTATCAATCCGTCCTCTTCGGCATAGGCCAATGAAATCAGCGCGATCACAACGGCCGGCAGAATATTGCTCAGTGGGATGGGAGTCAGGATTAGCCGGACACTCAGTAGCACAACCGCGATGCCTACAACGCGTTTGCCCGCCTCAACCGGGATGCGGCCTCGCGGGTGGATCACCTCCTCGAGATATTTTAATACCGAGATCGCACGCTGGACGATGGTCCCAAGATGCCGGGTCGGCAAGGGGCGAGCGCTGATCCAGCGCGGAAAGGTTGGCGCGGGTCTGCCCATGATCATCTGAAAGGCCGGGATCAAGAGCAAGAATCCGCCTAGCAAGCAAATACCGGGCGCGGCAGCCACGAGAGCCAGTACAAGCATAAGCAATCCAAACGACTGCTTCTGTAGCTTGCTCATGAGCCAATCCAGGGTGAAATGATCAGACGGCGCTTCGTTGTGCAATTTCTGCAAGACGATAGAAGCGGGGACGAAGTCTCTCGCGTCGGGTTTGCTTTCTGTCAAATTCGAAATTCCTGATTGCGCGAATTGGCCGAGCTGGTCACAAGATTTCTTTGTTGCCCGGGGTCTCCGTAACCGGTCCCGCAACATCTGCCGGCGCAGGGCCCTCCGCAGTGGCTGCCGCTCGCTGCTTCTGGAAGGTCGACAACTCTTCCTTCACGGCTCTTACCTATGCTGTTTCGCGTTCCAGGGGTACTTAAAAGCTACAAATTCCTGCTAACGATATCCTTCGCTTGATCATCAGCACCGTCGGAAGGCACTATCCTTTCGCAGGAACCATCGTGCGAACGAGCGCAAGCGTCTGCGTCCGACTCTGGCTGCGCGAACAGGTTTGGAAAATCTCCCCATCGCCAAATCGATCCAAGCCCAGCGCTGCCGATATTGTCTCCGCAGTTTCGGAACTCCGCGCCGATGTCAATTCGACGAAGCAAACGTCTTTGTTCAGATCGGAGAAGGCTTCATGAGCCGATGCGAGCGCTAGAGAGGTTTTACCGACACTACCCGGCCCAACCACGCTTATTATTCGCGCACCCGGCAACGGACGCCAACCTCGAGACGTATTGCCTCGCGCCATGGGCCGCCAAGTATAATACGGCGCGCCTAGCCGTGTTCTATTTCGACCGAGACTGGTATTGGACTCGAAAGCGCTCGCGCGGCAGAGCAATTGGCGTCCGCTTTCGCGGTCACTCCTCCGGACCACACCAGCCGGGCAAATAATTTGCCGGCGGCCTCTTTGCGAGTTCGAGCGCTTCTTCCATAGCCCGTGAGAAGTCGTTTTCAACCAGCTTGCGCGCGATTTGGCTTCGGAGAAAGTCCGCCCAGAGGAACTCACTGAAGGGTATCGTCTGTTTGGCGAATCCGCCGAGCCGGTGCAGCTCACTTGCCAACGAACGGAACGGGTCATCAGTAAGGTCGCGTACCGATCGCGGAATGGCGTCATAAGTCTGCCGGCGGCCCTTTTCATCGTATGGATGCGTCCAGCTCCGATTGTCGAGCACGCTCCAGAATGCTTCGGGACTCAGTCCGCTTAGATTCTCCAACACCGTTACAAACACGCGTTTTACGCCCTCGTCATAAAGAGCCCGAGCAAGATGGTGATGACCGACGATGTAGTGCCGATTATTTGGCCCAAGGATCACCGGGACAAGATGTTGGTCCAGATTCTTTGCTGTCTTTTTTCTTCTTTCACCGCCCCACCGCTCTCGCATTTGTCTGACCTCGCGCATACCAACCGTGATTTGGGTCGGATGCAGCTTCTTGATCGCAGCGTGTTGCAGCAGGGGTTCGTGAATGATGCTCATATCGACCCTTTATTGCTATCTGTTAGTGGTGATCGACCACCACGAGACGGCTGATCTACGCGAACGTAGAATTTGCAATAATTCACTTTCGGCCAGCACGGCTGAGTTCAGGAACGTCGCCGCTTTGTGACGCCTTTGCCTTCTCCAACTCGTCTATGCATGCACTCGCCATGACCCGTAGCGCGTATAGCGGGAGGAAGAGCCAGCCGTCCCCAGATTCTCGTGGCAGCTAATGCAGCCACCAAACACCCAGGATGATGATCGCCGGCACCCAAATGACGTGCGACATGCCGAACAGAAGGCGTTCGTACGGACTTGACGGGTCTTCATCGGTCATTTCTTGCACATATGACAGGCGACCTGGGGTGGGCGGGCTCGGGATCCGGTCTCGACCCCGCCCCAGTGCCGTCCTTTACGCAGTGAACTGTTTCAGCGATTTTCCGGCTTTGCTGACTTCGATCGCAGTCATAAGGATTGCTAGCCCAGTTGTGATCAAACTGACGCCCACGATAAGGCCGAGCGTCCAGCTCGCACTCTGCGGCCAAAAGTAAATGATGAGCCCGGCAAGAACGATATCCGCAATTCCGCTCGCGAGCTGCCAGCCCCAGGAATCGGGCAAGACGTCGCGATAGGAGATCGATGCTCCGACCTGGAACACACCTTCAGCGATGAAGAAGGCCGTTAGCACGAGCGTAAGCGAAACGGTCCCCTCGTCGGGCTTCCAGATCAACAGGATTCCTGCGGCTAGCGAGAGAGCCGAGGTGAGGAGCATCCAGAGGAATGCTGATGTGTCGCGCGCCGAGAACATGGCTACCAGACCCAGCACGCCACTGAACATGAAGAGCCATCCGATATAGATGTCGACAGCGACGGACGCGATGACCGGCTCCGCCACAGCAAGACATCCCAAAATGAGCATGACGATGCCCTGAAACACAAACCACTTCCAGTTTTCACGCAGCGCGGTCCTCACTGCATTCTGAAAATCACTCAGCTCCGAGTTGGCATTCATTGAAGTTCTCCTCTCAATTCGAGATGTCCTGCCGTGATGGCCGGTTTAGCGGGATCACCAAGGCGCTTCTTCGTTTGCAACTATTGCTTGGGGGCGTAATCGAACTCAGGCATGGCCTTGATTGCCTCCTTCGAAGCGCCCGCAAGAATGAACCTTCCACCATCCTCCTTCAGCTGGCTCACCGGGATTGCCACATCGTGGCGGCCAACGCCCAGGAAACCGCCGGCCCCGATAATGGCGTATGACACGGCCTTGTCGGGCGAGACGATGATGTCATCGATCTTTCCGACGGTCTCACTGTTATCATTGAAGACTTTCTTTCCGAGGACTTGGCGCTTGGTGCTCCACCCCGACGTGACGTCGCGCAGCTCAACGACACCGAGTGTGGTGGACCCAACCACCTGCTGGGCAAAGCAAGCAGGCGTAGCGATCAACAGGACGGTAACTGCGATTGTAGACAGCGACTTCATGGGAATCTCCATTTGCATGAGGTTAGTCCGCCAGGAGTCATAAAATGCAACAGCGCTCGCTCCCAGTTAAACTCTGCGAATCCGAGTAAATCCGCATGTCGGGTAGTTGGGAGATGTTGTCGTAGGTCACATTTTGCCGTGCTGACGCGAGGGGTCATGCACAGATCAACCGAGCGCCGCTCTGTCCCACCGCTCGCCGGCCAGGATTGAGAGGGGACAGACAGCCCGAATTGCAACTCACGATGTGCGCGGGTTACTCGCGCTTTCATCATGCTCTGGTCTTACGCGCAATTTGCCTGGATTCGGACAGTTTCATTCGGCAGTGATCCCGCACAGCGATAGGGTTGTTGCACTAATCAATCCAACCCTGGAGAGACAGATATGGCGCAGCCAGCTACCACTTCCCCCAAACCTGGGGCGGGAACAGAGGTCAAAGACGCGATCGATCATCTGCGATCGTCAGCACAGGAACTGCACAAGGCAATCAGTGACGCCGCCGCCAAGAGGAGCGGAGCCACAAAGGCCGACATTGCCGCCCTCACCGAAAAAGCCAAGACCGTCGCTCAATCGGCAAAGGCTTCCGTCAAAGCAGAACAAGGGAAGGTGGCCAAGAAATTGACGGATGCAGTGAGCCATCTCGAGGCCACGCAAGCGAACCTTTCCCAAAGCGCGAAAGCGACCGGCACCGCGTTTGATACCGGGGTCAAGAAGGTTCTCGCCGAGGCGCGTGCTTCGGTGCAGAAGGTCAGCGAGGCTGTTGCCGAAAAGCGCTCGGCCGCGGCAGGCAACACGAAATAATGGAGACTACCATGAGAAATTTCGTTGCAATCGTCTTTGACGACTCTCGCAAGGCCTATGAAGGCCTGCATGCATTATGGCAGCTGGACGATAGTGCAGACATCACGGTTCACGGAACAGGGGTGGTTCATCGTGACGGACTT
>Ga0210403_10004469_pt1 | contig 12054 bp, 13 predicted proteins | sample IncBWC19MmetaG_FD_150863 | JGI IMG/M metagenome (GOLD analysis project Ga0210403, IMG submission 150863) | Forest soil microbial communities from Barre Woods Harvard Forest LTER site, Petersham, Massachusetts, United States - Inc-BW-C-19-M | ecosystem: Environmental > Terrestrial > Soil >... | reverse complement strand
TCACACCAAGAAATTTGGCGGTTTCCTTGACAGTAAGTGGGCAGTCATCGGTACGGGCTTTCTGTCCTCCTGTGGCTGCGTTGTCCGACGCGGCGTACAGTGACTTTTCCGCATCTGTTACCTGAAGCTCCTGGTGGATAGGAAATACGTGCATCTGTGAGGACTGCGGCTGCGGCCGATTCGCGTTCGGGGCGATGACTCCTGTAAGGCGCGAGGCATGCTGTCTTGAGGACGCTGTATTCTCGCGCACACCGAATTGGGTTGGATGGGTCTTCATGTTTGCTAAGCGGTCTTCGTAAACAGCCCTCCTTCGATCTCGTGACGGTCGTCATTGTTGGGACGGTCACCCAGCCAGCGTCTGAACTCTTCATCTTTCCTGAACAGGAGCTTGAGCGCTTCGCTCATCACGTACGACGGAGTTGCGTCGATGAACTCAGCGTAGTTCTCCAGTTTCAGTTTGACTTCTTCCTCGAGGCGAACCTGAAGGGTTGTAGTTTTCGTTTTTTTTGGATGGTGCTTTCAGCAGTGCCATACCTGTTTCCTCCTTTTCTTGCTCTCGGGATGTACTACGAACTGCATTACAAAATGTTTGTTCCGACTCTGAGCAGCGGAAAAAACGGCACGCGACCAGCGTGCAGGGCGGGAGGCGACCCCACGACACTTTTTGGGCGGCTGAAAGCCGAAAAAGTGGGGTCGCTCCCGCCCGCTTTTGAGTTTTTTCCGCGGCGACTCTTGAGTTCTCTTGCTTTTGTATTTCTCCGGCATCCAAGAACCTTCGACTTCTGCCCGGTGAAGACGCTGGCAATTCCGAAGGTGCAGGGCGAATTTGTGACCACTTCACTTGACCTCCATTCGTTCCTCGCAAGGAACCGGCAGAGGGCACAGCGTGTAGGTCACGAAGGCGATGGAGTGTTTGCGATCATTCGTGCCAAACCGGTGCCGCATCTTCTCGGGGCTAACCAAGCCCATCTTCCAGCCACGATATAGGCCCTCGAATATTTCGCCTTTGAACCGGGCGTGCGCCTCGTTGCGGAAGATCAATTCCGCGTCGGTGATCGTTAAATACTGCTTGTCCTCCCACGCTTTTCGTATGTGGAAATAGCGCAGGACATCATCGGCAATGTCCGATTCAAGCGGAATAGCGACAAGCGACTTGAAGATCTCGGTAGCCTTTTCGAAGTGAGCATCGGTGGCTGACACATCCAAGAGGCGGAACTCGGAGAGCTGCCGGAACAGGGGTAAGTAGGTCTCCAAGTGGTGCACGAAATCGGAGAAACCATCGGTCGCCTCATTCAGATAGGTAAAAGTCACCACAGGCGAGGGACCGGCGAGAAACATCGGAAACTTGTCGACGAAATATCTAACACTCGACCTCGGAGTGTGCCGGCCGAGGTAGAGCCGGGCGGGAAGGTAGCGCTTATCGACTGCCAACTTCTCACAGAAATGCGAAACCTTTTGGGACTCGGTTTCCAGGTACTCGTGCCCCTGGTTTGCCAGAACGAAGTCGAGGATGGCGATACGGCGTTTGATGAAGTCCAGTTCGTGGGCGCGGCGATTGCGAAGATTCTCTTTGTCGATCAGGCGGTACAGCCGGCGCGAGAAGAGATGGTAGATCGTTCCGGTCTTCGGAAAGCGCTCGGTGCGGGCATGTTTCTGCCTTTCAAGCTTGCTCCAGAAAACTGTGGTGCGCTTACCCCAATGGGTACGCTCAAACCCGAGGAATTGTCGCGCCCGAAAATAGCGGGAATGGGTCGCTACGATGTACAGGAAGCGCGCTTCGGACTCGGTATAGCCGAGAGCCTGAAGAGCGCTTAGATGTCCAGGCTCAATGTTCATACTCAGAATCCTCCGTCGTCCTTGGTTAAGGATTTGGGAACGCACCTTTTAGGGGGAGTTCGCGCTGTGATTGGCGGCAGGAGAAGAGCGAAGAACGACTGCGAGGATAGGCTATGCGCCGGTGGCTAGTCCCCTTAAAACACCAGGGACCGCGTTCGCTCACAATCGCGTCCGTCCCCTTACTGCGGGCCAAACGCGGAACAGAGTCAACGCCCAAGGAACCGGATGGACGCGCTCCGCTCGCGGGAATTTCCGGCGAAAACTCCCCCTACCGTACTAATCAGCCAACGAAAATGAAAACAGACCGGGTACTATCGAAATATTCTTTAACTTAGGACCCACACGTGTCGAATAAGAGGGACGGCTGCGAAGCAAGAAGGAATCGCTTGGACGGAATTGTTTGGGTCTTACAGAGAGCTACGAAACGCAGCACCGGCCACACGCACCATGCCCCAGAACGTAGAAGCTAACCTCGCGCGCAAGATTGCTTCCAAAGGGCCCACCGAGACGACTGGGTGCAATGTCGGCCCTGACCGAGGGCAACACTAGTGAACCTCAGCGGCAGTCGGGTCCCGCCGGGTCTCGCAGCAGTTCAGGCCTTCTAACGAGAGACGTTTCCAATTCACTCAGGCCAACCGATTTCGTTCTCCGCGTACACCGCCAATTGTTTGCAGTCTCCCGTTTTCCAGTCACTCAGGTCGGCTTCCCTGATTACGTGAGCCGTCTGCATCACCCAGCAAAGTTCGGTCTTGTCCGTGAAGCGCACCCGCACGTACATCATCCCTTCCTCAAACACGTGCTCGGCCCAGTCTACGATTTTGCCGTGGACTCCGGGATACTGCTTCCCAGGTTTGGGCAAGTCTTTCTGCGTCTCCGCTGCTTTCTTCTTTTTCATTGCTTGCCCTCACCTTCGGACGCGGCAGCAACGACAGCCTGCGGCCGTTTTTTGCCCTTTGCAGGGCTGACCCTGGGCCTATTGATCGCACTCGCTTTCCTCCTCGCGACCTGTTTTTTTCGCTCCACCTGCTCTTCGTCGTAGCGCTCCTCGTCGTTAAACTCCCAATTGGGAAGGATCACTATGCGCGGCGGCAATCCCTTCTTCTTGCGCCTCTCCTCGGAATCCTTTATGTCGAAATAGACGTCATCCGGGTCTTTGGTTTTCTGCTTGTACTCGCGCTGAAAGCGGTAAGCCCACGACGCATCGTCCTCGACCAGGGCTTCAAAGTTGTCGAAGAACTCCCGGTTGGTGTCTACACGGGCGGTTTCTACGTCGGCCCGGGCATAACGGATCAGGTCACGTTGGAAGTGGCCTACTTTCTCCATTCGCACAAGTCCACGGATTACCTCTTCAAATGCCCGGTTCAAGTCCGCGAGTTCTCGGAAGAGGTCGAGCTTCATGGCTGGTCTCCTCCGCCACGCTGCGGTTCGCTTTGCGGATCACGAGGCGTGGGGTACTGTCGTTCCCATTCCCGCTGCTCTTCTCGTGTAAAGAACCGCACCATGGGTGGTTTTCCCTCGATGCGCCGGCGATCTTCGACGATCCGCACGTCACGATAGACCTGCACTTCGTCCAGGGTGCGCTTCTCGAATTCGCGATGCCGGGTTTCAAATGGAACGGAGTCCCGCTGCTCCGAGCGCTGGAGGGTGCTACAGAAATAGGCATTGAGCCGCGCCCGATGATCCTCGAAAACCACGAGCTCTTCGTCGAAGCACGAAGAATCGAGCTGCGAGTCCTTGGCCCGCTTGAGGCGTTCCAGGCCACGTACGGCTTCGTCAACGCCTCGATTCACCAACAGAATTGGTTCGTAGAGATGCGCCTTTTGCATTTGAATCTCCTTAGCTGCTTGCGGCGGGACCGTCGCAGTCCGATGGTTAATAGACGTGGTGGGATATACGGAGAGCGAGACGGTCGAAAGCCCGACCAGGACCGATAAAGACAGTTGTGGGTCACTTAGGGAGGGGATTCAATGAACGGTGCGGAAGGGATTCGAGCTGGAAAAAATGAACGCTTCGCGAGTTGCGCCCGCATAGGGAAATAGATAACGTCTCTTGCAGCCATCGTTGCCTCCCCGTGAGGTGATGGTGGTCAGGGACGCGTTCGTGTTAGAGCACGGGCGCGTTCCGCTAGCTCACTTTGTTCGCTTTCCGGACTTGGATCTTTTGCCTTGGCCCTCTCGGAAATGCTCTTCTTTGTACCGTCTGACTTGAGCGAATCCTGCGGCTGTCCAATACCGCAGTCGCGAACCGGCAACATCCTCAGAAATCGGTCGCGGAACGACCCGCCGATTAATCCATCTGCGTAGAGTCCCGCGATGAATTCCCAACAGCCTTGCCGCATCAGAGATTGAATGCTTCTCTTCTTCCATTAGACTTATGCACCATGATGATTCTTATGTCAAGTTCGAAATGGATGTAGTCGCTACCCTCTAACTGTCCCAAACAGCCCCGAGAAGAGTAGCCCAAGTTCCCAGGGAACGGAAAGTACCGAAGAGAAATTTAGATCCCGTTGAGTATGGGTGCGCCCTAGTACGTTCACAGCCAATCGGTCGCCGGGCCGACAGGCGTTGGAGCGGCGGCGAAAAGCACATACGGCGTTCGCCGTGAGCGACAGAAATCGACCCTATCGCTCGTGTAATCGCAGACGGCATTCGCGAAAATCGACCTGACTCTACAATCGGGTCGTCTGTTCTGGTACCACAGCGAACTGAGCCTGTCATACGAGTCAGATCGATGGCTAGGCTAAACGGGATTTATCACGCGCCGACGACACCGGCAAGAGATGGCGGGGATGTGCGTTGGGGATTTCGTGAGGGTGATGCGCGCACACAAGTCGTGGCCATTGCGCAAGGCGTAGGGTATATTTCTCTTTTTCTGTAGTTACTACGAATGCGCCTCTACGTCGCCGTTACAGACAAAGACTGGTTTGCTCTCCATGCCTCGAAGGCCGAAGTCGAGGAAGTGAACTTTTGGCGTCCATCGCCAGACGCCCCGTTCAAGGCGCTGCAACCCGGCGAACTATTGCTTTTCAAGCTCCATTCGCCGGACAACTTCATCGCTGGTGGCGGTTTCTTCACGCGGTTTCTTCAACTTCCGTTGAATCTGGTTTGGGACACATTCGGTGAAGCGAACGGCGTGCGATCACAATCCGAAATGCGAGAGCGAATCGCATACTACCGACGCGGCCCCATTGCACCGAACGAAAACCCGACCATTGGTTGCATAATGCTGGGCGAACCCTTCTTTTGGAATCGAACGGATTGGATTCCTTGTCCAACAGATTTCAAGCTAAACACCGTTACTGGCAAAGGCTACGATTCAGAAACCGGAACGGGCAAGGGGCTTTGGGACGCAGCGTCAGAACGACTGACGCAGAGTCGTGCGGCAGTTCTGGAGCCGGGAACAGCTACGCTTGCAGCGATTGAGTCTCACGGGTTCGGCAAACCCCAAATCGTCTTCCCGCGGCTCGGCCAGGGTTTGTTTCGCATTCTCGTTACCGACGCATACTCGCGAAGGTGTGCGATGACCGGAGAGCGCACGCTGCCAGTCCTGGAAGCCGCGCACATTAAGCCGTACTCGCTGGTAAAACGCCATGAACTCCCGAACGGCATCCTAGTGAGGAGCGACCTCCACCGGCTCTTCGATGAAGGCTATCTGACCGTGGACCCGAAGGATCGCTGTGTTGTAGTGAGCAAAAGGATCAGAGAGGAATTCGAGAACGGGAAGGACTACTACAAACTCCAAGGGCAGGCGTTCCGAGAGCCAAACGAAGAATGGGCGAAGCCTTCATTGGAGAATCTGGAGTACCACGCCCGCAACGTGTTTCGGTAGAGGCTTCCACGCGCTCCTTCCCCCCTTACCTACCATCAGCATGAAAAACAAACACGAGGCCGAGGTCGTAGTGAGGCAAAACCCGATAGCGTTGCGATCATCACGTGCGGTGCAGTTGCCACTATTGGTGCCGTCGCGCGCTTCTCAGCTTGCCGCGCTGGAATCCAAAGGCGTCGTCTACACCAAACGCTGGGTAGTGGAGCTGCTACTGGACCTGGCGGGCTACAGGTCCGACGCGAATCTCGTGGACGGTGTCGCTGTAGAACCTGCCGCACGAAATGGCGCTTTTCTTGGTCCCATGATCGAGCGACTCGTTGATTCATGTCAGAGACTTAACCGGCCGCTTTCGGACTGCAAGAGTGCATTGATTGCTTACGAGCTCGATGATGTGAGTGCAGAGCGTGCACGGAGCCTGGCAGCAGACATTCTGACTAAGAATGGCCTCAAGCGACCGGCAGCAGAGCGTCTTGCGGATGCGTGGGTCAGGACGGGCGATTATCTTTTCGACGCAACGACCGTCGAAGCGGATTTTGTCATCGGCAACCCGCCATACGTCCGTCTCGAGGATATTCCCGAAGAAATCGCCTCGTATTACCGCGACGCCTACCCGACGATGCGGGGCCGAGCCGATCTTTACGTCGCCTTCTTTGAAGCCGCGCTGCGCCAACTGAAAGACGGCGGCACATGCGCGTTTATTTGCGCCGACCGCTGGATGCGAAATCAGTACGGAGCCGAACTACGCGAACTGGTGACCTCCGGTTATTCCGTGGATGTCGTCATCGAGATGCACAATGCCGACGCATTTCATGATGAAGTAGATGCCTATCCCGCCATCACCGTCATCCGCTGCCAGAAACAAGGCTCAGCCGTCGTAGCCAGCGCCGGGCCGGAAGTCGAGCATGTGCTGCCGAAAACGCTCTCGGCTGCACTGGAAGCTGCTGCAAACGCAAAGCCGATGGTCGTTGCTGACGGGCTGCGTGTTGCGCGCGTAGTTACGTGGTTTCACGGCGCGGACCCGTGGCCGTGCCATTCCCCGGAGCAGCTCGCGCTCCTGCGCCGACTGGAGGAGCGTTTCCCGGCGCTCGAGGTCAATGCGAAGGTGGGCATTGGCGTTGCAACCGGCAACGACAGCGTGTTCATCACAAAAGATGCGCACCTCGTCGAGCCGTCCCGGCTGCTGAAGCTGGCTCTGGTCAGGGATATCTTCGACGGAAAAATGGAGTGGTCGGGGCATTATCTGGTAGATCCGTGGAACAGCGACGGGCTGGTGAACCTGGAGAAATATCCCCAGCTGCGAGCGTATTTCGAGAAATATGGGGTCGCCCTGAAGAAACGCCACACAGCGGTTAAGAATCTGCGTGGGTGGTATAAGACCATAGACCGCGTGACGCACGCGCTGACGGCAAAGCCGAAGCTCTACATCGCGGATACCAAGAACATACTGGATCCGGTTCTCGATGCCGGCAAAACCTATCCGCATCACAATCTGTATTTCATTGAGTCCGATGTATGGAATCTAGAAGTCCTCGGAGGCCTGCTGATGTCCGCCGTGGGCCAGTTTTTTGTCGAGTCCTACGGTGTGCGCATGCGCGGCGGCTATCTGCGGTTCCAGGCGCAATATCTGCGGCGGATTCGTGTCCCAGCTCCTGGGTCCATAACTAAGTTCCAGGCGAAGGAACTGGCGAAGGCATTTCGTGCGCGCGACCGGCAACGTACAACGCAGCTCGCCCTTGAGATATACGGAATCGGCGAACAGGAGATGGAGAGAGCGCTTGGACATCGATAAGAGGATGCAGGCCGCCGTCCAGAGTTATTGGGACGCGAGGGCCGAGAACAAAGAAAAACAAGTGAAGTCCGGCAAGATTGACGCGGGCACGCGCGGAGATCCGCGTATATGCCACCGCGCAAAGTCGCACGCGAATCGGCTGGAAAACCAGAGCCGTCTGAATACCGCCCAGCTAAGAGTCCCATGGCCAGGGGCGACCAAGGAAGTAGACCGAGGCCGTACGCCTGCGATAGCGGTACCAATTCGTTTTCAATCTGACGTGACCGGGGGTTTCTGTACCAGCGGGAGTGAGAACGCAGCGGAGTCTTGACGAGTTGGCTTCCCCGAAGCGGACTGCGGGGGTGTTTAGAAGGAGTTCCGCATGTAAACAGGATTGATGCGGATGAAAGGAGGAGAATTATTCGTAACGTAGGGCCACGACCGGGTCAATGAGCATCGCACAGCGCGCAGCAATGCAGGATACCAAAAGCGCAACTATTATTATCAGAAGGCCAGCCACGGCGGCAAACAAGAGGATCGTGCGGCGAGACGCCAAACAGCGGGCTCGTCATCAAGTCCCTCAATCCCAAAGCAGCCGCTATCCCAATTGCCGCCCCACTAACGCCACCTTTGCGCTTTGCCTTAGGACCATTTGCAGCACGTCTGCACCCTGTGCCCCGAGCGCCACGCAGTTGTCGTTGAGCGACTGAATGCGGTCACGAGTTGCTTCGTCTTTGGCGACGCCAGCAAAACGAAATTCGAGCGGCGCGCACTCGATTACTACTTCCTGGCGGAGAAGATCTTCCTAATCCGGTCGCTGCGGTGCTGGTAAGATGGCGGGAACAGGCCGATGCGGGGCGTGGCCGCGTTTGTAAACCAATATTGTGCGCTTGAAGTCCATGACCACAGTCCCGTCCGATTTGAAGCCAGTCGTCTTGATTTCGACGATTCCCATCTGCGGCCGTGATCGCGACTCACGCTTGCTTAGCACTTGCGTTTGGGCGTAGATCGTGTCGCCTTCGAATACGGGCGTAGGAATTCGTATCTCATCCCAACCGAGGTTTATTGCGTTTCGCGACACGTCTGCGACAGACAGTCCGGTTACGAGTGCCAGCGTAAATGTAGAATTCACGAGTGGCTTGCCAAATTCTGTTTGCGCCGCATAATGTGCATCGAAGTGAATCGGGTTGGTATTCGCCGTCAGAAGCGTGAACCATATATTATCCGTCTGGGTCACGGTCCGCCCCAACGAATGACGCAGCACCATTCCGACCTCAAAATCTTCATAGCAACGCCCCGCAGCTCCGTTTGGCTCGCTCATACTCACTCCTCTATCTTTGTTCCTGCGCGAAAATACGCGCTCGACTACAACCGTTTCAGCCGATATTTTTCCACAACTGTCTTCGCAATCCGCACACTCGCAGCATCAATCATTTTCCCGTCCAGGCTCACGGCGCCAAGCCCTTCTGCTTGTGCACGCTCAAATGCTTCCAGCACTTTTTCGGCCTTCGCCGCTTCCTCCGCAGAGGGTGTAAACGCCGCGTTCGCAGCTGACAATTGGGCTGGGTGAATGCATTGTTTTCCGTCAAAGCCCATGGCCCGGGCGATTCGACAGGACCGCTCGAAAGCGGCCACGTCCTGGTAGGCCGCAAATGGGCCGTCCACGCAGCGCAAGCCCCTGGCCCGTGCTGCGGCGACGATCGCATGCATCACCGCGTGCCAGCGATGTCCGGGATACGCCTGATCCCATTCGTCGAATTCACCAACGCCACTCGATGGCATCTGCAGCGAAGCCGCGTAATCTCCCGGCCCAAAAACCAAAGTCTCCAGGCGCGAGGATGCCTGCGCGATTTCCCGGATAGATAAAAAACCGCTCGCCGTTTCAATCTGCGCCTCTATTCCAATCCGCTTGCGTTGCCTGGAGCGCATTTCGATCTGTGTCAAAAGCGTGTCCACGAAATTCACATGATCGGCGGAATCCACCTTCGGAACCATCACCAGATCCATGCGGTCTCCCGCAACTTCGACGATCTCAATCAGGTCGCGATACGCGTAGGGTGTGTCCAGCCCGTTGATCCGGAAAATTCTGAGCCGGTCTCCGAAGTGCAACTCCACAAACGCGCGGACAACATTCGCCCGGCTGGCAACCTTTTGCTCGGGCGTGACCGAATCTTCCAGATCGATGCACACGGCATCGGTGGCAGCGGCGGCAGCTTTTTCGATCATCGCCCAATTCGCAGCGGGCACAAACAGCGTGCTGCGCTCCAGCCGGAACGGAATTTCTTGCCGGACGATGACTGTCATCGTGATCCTTCGCCCATCTCTGCCAGGATCTCCTGCGTATGCTCGCCAAGCGCAGGTACCGCTCCGATCCGCGCCGGAGCGCGCAGCAAGTTATGCGGCGGCACAAATGCAGAAATCATTCCCGCAGGAGACGCCGCGTTCACCCAGCGCTTTCGCGCAGTGTGCTGCGCGTGTTCTTTCACAGAGGACATGTCGTTCACGGTCCCGTTTGCGATGTCCGCCTCGTCCAAGCGTGCGAGGATCTCAGCCTTCGTCTGTTTTCGGAAATGACCTTCGATCAGAGCTTCGAGTTCGGCGCGGTTTCGCAGCCGATCGGCGTTGCTGGCGAAGCGGGGATCATCCGCGAGCGCGGGCATGTTCAGCACCATGCGGGAAAAGCGCCGCCATTCGCGCTCATTTTGTATTGCCAGATTCACGGCACCATCAGCGCAGGCATAAGCGCCGTAGGGCACGATCATGTTGTGGCGCATCCCGGCGCGTGCCGGAACGTTCCCTGTGCCAGACCAGGCATAGAGGGCCGGCATCGTCCATTCCGTGAGGCATTCCAGCATCGAAATATCGATGCGTTCGCCACGCCCGGTTCGCTCGCGATTGATGAGCGCCGCCAGGATCGACGAATAGCCATACAAGCCCGCAGCGATATCGGCGATTGAAACGCCCACTTTTGCCGGCGCATCAGGAGTTCCCGTCAGGCTTACCACGCCTGACTCTGCCTGTATCAGAAAATCGTACGCTTTCTTAAGGCGGTAGGGTCCGTCGGGGCCATAACCAGAGATGCCGCACCAGATCAGCCGCCCACAGCGCTCCGCGAGCTGATCGTAACCAAATCCAATCCGTTCCACCGCGCCGGGCGCCAGATTGTGGATGAACACATCCGCGCTCTCAATCAACTTCGAGCAAACGTTGCGATCGCAGGTTTCCTTGAGATTCAGCGTCACGCTGCGCTTTCCCCGATTGAGCCACGCAAAGTATGCCGAGAGCCCATTCAACGCGCTGTCGTATTGCCGCGCGAAATCGCCCCCGTCTGTCCGCTCGACCTTGATCACGTCGGCGCCCATATCCGCGAGTTGGCGCGAGCAAAACGGGCCAGCGACCGCCTGTTCGAGCGCGACGACGCGGAGGCCACTGAACGGAAGGGTAGGATCAGAGTTGTTCATAACCATTCCCATTTTTCCGCGAGAGGTCTCATCTCAGAAAGACCTGGGCAAACCAAGTACGTGTTCCGCCAAATACGACAGAATCAAGTTTGTCGAAATCGGCGCCACCTGGTAGAGGCGTGTTTCGCGGAATTTTCGCTCAATGTCGTACTCCGAGGCGAAACCAAATCCGCCGTGTGTTTGCAGACATACATTGGCCGCCTCCCAGGACGCGTCCGCAGCGAGCAGTTTTGCAACGTTTGCTGCCGCGGCGCAGGGCTGCGCCGCATCGAAAAGCTGCGCGGCCTCGTACCTCATCGCATCCGCCGCGAGTACATTGGCGTAGGCCCGGGCGATGGGAAATTGAATTCCCTGGTTTTGGCCGATCGGCCGGTCGAATACGACGCGGTCGTTCGCATATTTGCGGGTCTTGTCAATGAACCAGTAACCATCGCCGACGCACTCGGCGGCTATCAGGATTCGTTCCGCGTTCATCCCGTCTAGAATGTAACGGAGTCCTTTTCCCTCCTCGCCTACCAAGTTCTCCGCAGGAATTTCGAAGTTGTCGAAGAACACCTCGTTAGTTTCGTGATTCACCATGTTGCGAATCGGGCGCACCGTCAGGCCCGCGCCGCCCGAGCGGTGCAGATCGACGAGAAAAACCGACAGTCCTTCTGTTTTCTTCGCAACTTGCTCGACGGGCGTGGTACGGGCCAAGAGCAACATCAAATCGGAGTGTTGCATGCGCGAGATCCACACTTTCTGACCGTTCACAACGTAACGGTCACCCTTTCGCGCCGCAAAAGTCTTGGTCTTGGTCGTATCCGTCCCTGTGGTGGGCTCGGTCACCGCGAATGACTGTAGCCGCAACTCGCCGGAAGCAATTTGGGGGAGGTACTTCCGCTTCTGCTCCTCCGAGCCATGTCGCAACAAAGTCCCCATGATGTACATCTGAGCGTGGCAGGCGCCGGAATTTGCTCCCGAACGATTGACCTCTTCTAGAATTACGGACGCCTCAACCAACCCGAGCCCGGCTCCCCCATATTGCTCGGGGATCAACGCTGCCAACCAGCCAGCCTTCGTAAGTTCGGCGACAAATTCCTCCGGGTAGGCCGACTTTTCCTCGTTCCGCTGCCAATAATCGCTGCCGAACTGACCGCACAGCTCACGCAGGGATTGCCTCAG